>WNGO01001439.1_pt1 | contig 17610 bp, 12 predicted proteins | sample 5400511 | NCBI WGS metagenome assembly WNGO01 (sample SAMN13153380, study PRJNA577476) | soil metagenome | isolation source: 20 cm soil or saprolite under Garry oak tree replicate 2 | place: USA:California | collected 2016-06-15 | reverse complement strand
TGCCTTCGCTGGTCGCGGTGATCGTCGCCGCACCCGCGGCAACGCCCGTCACCACGCCACTCGAGCTCACCGTGGCCACGGCGACGTCACTCGTCGCCCAGCTCACGACCCGCCCATTGAGCGCCTTCCCCGCCGAATCTCTGGGCGTCGCGCTCAGCGGCACGGAGCTCCCCACGGCCACACTCGCCGTCGCCGGGCTCACGCTCACGGTCGCCACGGGTACGACCACGACCGTCACGGCCGCGCTCCCGCTCTTGCCACCGCTCGTCGCCGTGATCGTCGCCGTCCCGGCGGAAACGCCCGTCACCAGCCCGCTGCCGTTCACGCTCGCCGCACCGCCGTTGCTGCTCGTCCACGTGATGGTTCGGCCGCTGAGCGGATTGCCCGTCGAATCCTGGGCCGTCGCGCCGAGCTGCGCCGTTCCTCCCACGAACACGCGAGCCGTCGCAGGGCTCACGACGACCGTGTCGACCGGGACCGCGCCCGGGCACACTACGCTGACGCTCGCTGCCGCCTGCATCGCTCCGGGGATGCTCGTCGCGGTCACCGTGTAGTCGCCGCAGCTCGTCGCCCGGTAGTGGCCGTAATGCTTCCTGCCGTTACTGCTCGTGTCGATGGCACCGCCGCTCACACTCCACGAGACGGCGATCAGCGCCGTATCGCCCGTGGCCGTGAGGCCGACGGTCGTGAAGTCCTGCGTCTGGTTTTGCTGCAGCGTGACGACTTGAGGGGCGATGAGCAACTGGGCGAGTTGCGAGCCCGTGTCCGTGATCGCGACGGGGCGCTCGCAGCCGAACACCGCCGCCGCGGCGAGCGCCGCGGCGGGAGCGAAGGCCACGCGATCTTTGAGGCGTGCCAGCCGGCACGACAGCTTGTGCATGAAGGTCATGGGTTCTGCTCCGCGGAGGCGGATGAAGCGGGGGAAGGAACGACGCGGCGGGGCCCGGCGAACGTACCGGCGCCCGCTTTGGTCAACGAAAGACGATGCGACAGCTTGAACCCGAACGGCATGAGCCTGTCGTTCCTTTCACGTCACGTCGCGGTCTCGGGGGGGCAACAAAAAAGCAGCCGCCCGCGGGGACCCTAGGGTCATTTCGCTGGCGGCCCGGCGGACCTAGCGACGTCGCGTCGCCGTAGTCCCGTGACTCTGCGTCACCGTCTTTCGACGGGTTTGCTCTGATCAGCGATGGTGAACTGCGCTGGTGCGTGGCGGGCAGTTCGTGTCATCGTGACACGGATTCGTTGCGTCCCCGCCCCGTCAGCACCGCTGCGATAGTAAATCACCGGCGCGGTCGACGCAAGTCGTTTTGGGGTTTTTTCGGCTTCTGGGGGTTTCAGAACGGACCGTACTAAGCGCGACAGATCTCGTCTAACTCGTCCAGCCCGACCAGCACATCGCGCGGTTTGGACCCGTTGGCGGGGCCGAGAATGCCGGCCAGCTCGAGCTGATCGATGATGCGGGCGGCGCGCCCATAGCCGATGCTCATACGCCGCTGCAGCAGCGACGTCGAGCCGAGCTGATTCTGGATGCACACCTCCGCCGCCTGGCGGAACAGGGAGTCCCGCTCGCCCGGCGTGCCCTCTTCCCCCGTCCCTCGACCGTCTTCTCCCGCTTTTTCCGCCTCCTCGAGCGCCGCCACCTGCTCGTCGATGCTCGCGCCCGCGGCGGTCACGGCACTGCGGGCGTGGGCTTTGTACCAGTCCATCAGGCGCTCGGTCTCCTCCGTGGAGATGAACGCGCCCTGCACGCGCAGCGGCTCGCTCTTACCGGGCGGCAGGAACAGCATGTCGCCGTTGCCGAGCAGCGTTTCCGCCCCGTTCTGGTCGAGGATCGTGCGGCTGTCCACTTTGGCCGACACGCGGAACGCGACCCGGCAGGGGAAGTTCGCCTTGATGAGGCCGGTGATCACGTTCACCGACGGACGCTGTGTCGCGAGTACCAGGTGGATCCCGATCGCGCGGGCCTTTTGCGCCAGCGTGGCGAGGGGCGTTTCGATTTCGCCCTGCACCGTCAGCATCAGGTCCGCGAGCTCGTCCACGATCAGCACGATGTACGGCACGACCCCGCCCGTGTACTCGCCGTCCAGCGGCAGCTCTTTCTGGATTCCGGCCTGCGTAGCCAGGGTCTCGCGCGGCCCCTTGAGCGGCTTTTTGTCATCGACCTTCTTGTTGAAGTCGACGATGTTGCGTGCGTGGTTCGCGTGCAGCAGCCGGTAGCGCCGCTCCATCTCCCACACCGCCCATTTGAGCACGCTCGCGGCCTTGTGGTGATTGGTCACGACCGCCAGACCCAGATGCGGCAGCTTCTCGTACATCGAGAGCTCGACCATCTTCGGGTCGATCATGAGCAGCTTCAGCCGCTCCGGTGGGTGCGTGTAGATCAGGCTCGTAATGATCGTGTTGATGCAAACCGACTTCCCGGAGCCCGTCACGCCGGCGATCAGGAGGTGCGGCATCTTGGCGAGGTCCGCGATCACCGGCTCGCCCTCGAGATTCTTCCCCAAACCCAACGGCAGGGCGCGGCTCGCCCGCTGGTAGTCGACGCCCTCGATCAGCTCGCGCACGTGCACCATGCGGGGGATCGGATTGGGCACTTCGATCCCGACCGCGGCCTTGCCCGGGATGGGCGCCACGATCCGCAGCGACGGCGCCCGCATCGCGAGGGCCAGATCGTCGGCCAGGGCCGCGATCCGCCCCACCTTCACGCCCGGGCCAGGCGCCACCTCGTACTGCGTCACCACCGGCCCGACCGTGCGGCCGGCGATCGAGCCTTCCACGCGAAACGTCTGCAGCGTCTCGATCAGCTTCTGGCCCATCTGCTCGATCTGTACGAGCCCGGCCTCACCGTCCTCCGGAGGGGCGGGGGTTAACAGCTCGATCGGCGGTATCAAAACGCCGGCGGGGACCTGCGCCAGTTTGGGGACCGGCGCGCTCTTCTGCTTCCGGTCCTTCGGGAAACGGGAAACGGGAAAGGTGGAGGGCAACGCGCGCTGCGGCGGCTCTTTCTCGACGGGCTTGGGCTTGGTCGGCTTCTCCGTTTCCCGTTTCCCGATTCCCGTTTCCCGTGTCCGTAGCGCGACGAGCGGATGCCAGCCGACGGTGAGGATCCCGAGCGCCGACAGCGCGAACAGGCCGACCAGGGCCCCGCCCGCCGTCCCGACCGCCTGATGGATGCCGTGCGCCACCAGCGCCGGCGCCACGCCCACGAGCCGCTGGGTAGGGCTCCACAGGGCATAGTCCAACGGAAAGCGGGCGCCCGTGACGGTCCCGATGCCGTAGGGCAGCAGCAGGACGAGTCCCACGCCGAGCGCGGCCGTCCGTCCCGACGAGAGACTGCCCAGTCGCTGGAACGCGGCGAGCGCCCATCCGATGCCGAGCAACGGCAGCACCGCCGAGCCGGCGCCGAGCGTCCGCCACAGGAGCGAGCCGATGTGGTCGCCCCAGCTCCCCGTGACGGGGAGGCGCAGCAGCGTGAGTCCGAGGAACAGCCCGACGACGAGGGCGCCGATACCGATCAGCTCCTGGCGCGCCTTCGCGTTCATGTGATGCGGCGGTCCGCGTAGGTCGGGACGACGCCGAACCGGTCGGGCCGGGCGGCAAAGTCGACGTCGCCGTCCAGGTCCACGTCGCTCAGCTGGTGCGCCGCTTCGGAACCCTCCAGCGCCTCCGCCCAGCCGGCGAGCTCGTCCGTGAGGGCGAGGGCGGCGCGGGCGGCGTCGTTCAGGGCCACCTTGCGGAGACCCTTCTTGGCGGCCTTGATCACGCGCCCCGCCGTGTACGCGTCTTCGATGGCGAACTGTTTCTCGCGGCCGGCGCAGATGATCACCAGATCGCGCGGCTCGAGCAGCAGCGCGCGGGCGCGCTCGACCAGGGCCTTGAAGTTGACGGGCGCTCCCACGAGCACCGGCTCACCGCCCTGCGCCGCGACCAGGGCGGGCGTGCCGTTCGTGGTGGCGAGCACGATGGTTTTGCCCGCCACGGCGGCGGGCACCATCTCGCGCGGCGAGTTCCCCAGCGCGAACCCTTCGATCTTCACGCTGCGGCGCTCGCCCGCCAGCAGCACGCCATCCTTCTCGAGGTTCGAGGCGAGGCGGACCGCTTCCTCGGAGGTGGCGGCGGGGATGACCGCCTTGGCGCCGTTCGCCAGGGCCGTGATGATCGTGGTGGTGGCGCGCAGGACGTCGATGACGACGACGCCCCGGCCGGCGAGATCTGCCGCGCCGAGGCCGAGTGGCGTGAAATGGACGTCGATCTTCATGCGGGCGGCTGCAGCAGCTGGGGCTCGCGCTCGAGGAACTTCGTGTCCACGCGTCCCGCGACGAAGTCGGGATGACGCATGACCCGACTGAGAAAGGGAATGGTCGTGGTCACGCCCTCAATGATAAACGAGTCGAGCGCCTGGCGCATGCGCGCCAGCGCCTCCGCCCGGCTGTTGCCGTGGACGATGACCTTCGCGAGCAACGAGTCGTAGAACGGTGGCACCGTGTATCCCGCATAGATGTGGGTGTCGACCCGCACGCCCGGTCCGCCGGGCGGGTGATACGCCGTGATCGTCCCGGGACTGGGCTGAAAATTGCGCGCCGGATCTTCCGCATTCACGCGGCACTCGATGGCGTGCCCCCGCAGCCGGTTGCCGTTCATCACGAACGACAACGGCTCGCCCGCGGCGACCCGGATCTGCTCCTTCACGAGATCGAAGTTGGTGCACATCTCGGTGACGGGGTGCTCCACCTGGATGCGCGTATTCATCTCCATGAAGTAGAACGAGCCGTCCTCGTCGAGCAGGAACTCGATCGTCCCCGCCCCCACGTAGCCGATCGCTTCGGCGAGCCGCACCGCCGAGTCGCCGATGTCCTGGCGCAGCGTCGCGTCCACCACCGGGCTCGGCGCTTCCTCGATCAGCTTCTGGTGGCGCCGTTGCACCGAGCAGTCCCGCTCGCACAGATGCATGATCCGGCCGTGCGTGTCGCCCATGATCTGGATCTCGATGTGCCGCGGCCGGGCGAGGTACTTCTCGAGGTATACCTCGTCGGAGCCGAACGCCGCCAGCGCCTCCTGCTTGGCCAGCGAGAACGCCTGCGGGAATTGCTCCCCGTCCTGCGCCACCCGCATCCCCTTCCCGCCCCCGCCCGCGGCCGCCTTGATGATCACGGGGAAGCCGAGCTTCTCGGCGAGCTTGAGGCCGGCGTCCGCATCCTCCAGCGGCCCGGGCGATCCGGGCACGGTGGGTACTTTGAGCCGCTGGGCGAGCTTGCGCGCCGCCGCCTTGTCGCCCATCTGGCGGATCTGATCCCCCGTCGGGCCGACGAAGGTGATGTTCGACGTGCGGACGATGTCGGCGAACTCCGCGTTCTCGGCGAGAAAACCGTAGCCGGGATGCAAGGCGTCCGCTCCCGTGATCTCGGCCGCGGCGATGATGCGCGGAATGTTGAGATAGCTGTCGCGCGCCGGCGCCCGCCCGATGCACACGTCGTCGTCGGCGAAGCGCGTGTGGAGGCTGTCGCGATCCGCCTCGGAGTACACGGCCACCGTCTCGATGGCCAGCTCCTTGCACGCACGAATCACCCGCAGGGCGATCTCCCCGCGGTTGGCGATCAGCACCTTCTTGAACATCAGGGCGTGATGTCGCCGCGCATGCCCGCCGCGGTCGTGGTCCCGCCAAACGACTGGCTCTGCCCCGAGTCGACCCCAGATACCTTCAGCGCGAACTCGCTCGGGTTCGTGGCGTAGAAGATCGCGCTCTCGTAGCTCACCATGCCTTGCTGGTACCAGTGGAACAGCGATTGGTCGAAGCTCTGCATGCCGTACTGCACGGAGCCCTGCGCGATCAGGTCGGGAATGGAGAGCGACTTGGTCAGGTCGCGCATGTTCTCCTGCACCGCCGCCGTGTTGATCAGCACTTCCGACGCCGGCACGCGACCCTTGCCGTCCTTGCGGGGCACCAGCCGCAGCGACACGATCGCCTGCAGCGCCGTCGAGAGCAGGTGCCGCACCTCGTCGTGCTGGTGCGGCGGGAAGAACGAGATCACCCGGTTGATCGTCTGGGTCGCGTCCGTGGTGTGGAGCGTCGAGAATACCAGGTGCCCGGTGTCGGCCGCCTTGAGCGCCGTGTCGAGCGTCTCCATGTCGCGGATTTCGCCGATCAGGATCACGTCCGGCGCCTGGCGCAGCACATGGCGCAGCGCCGCGTTGAACGACAGCGTGTCGTTCCCCACCTCGCGCTGTGAGATGTTGGCGAGGTTGTCGCGATGCAGGAACTCGATCGGATCCTCGATCGTGATGATGTTCACGCGGCGGTTGGTGTTGATGTGGTTGATCATCGCCGCCAGCGCCGTCGACTTGCCCGACCCCGTCACCCCCGTCACCAGCACCAGGCCGCGCGGCCGCAGCCCGATCTCCTCCAGCACCGGGGGCAGGTTCAGGTCGCGAATGGTCTTCACCTCGTAGGGAATCGCCCGGAACGCGAACGCCACCGTGCCGCGCTGCTGGTAGACGTTGGTCCGGAACCGCCCCACCCCCGGGACGCCGATCGCGAAGTCCGCCTCCTTGTGCTCGGCGAACTCCTTCACCTGACGCGGGGTCATGATCTGCTCGGCCAGCGACTTCAGCTCCTCAGGCTTGAGCGGCGCACTCTCCAGCGACAACAGCTCGCCGTTCACCCGGATCGTCGCCGGTCGGCCCACTTTCAGCAGCAGGTCCGACGCGTTGCGCTGGACCATGAGCGTGATCGCCGCCTTGAAGTTGAAGGTCGGCTGGCCGCCTTGGGGTGCTTCAGGCATGGGGATCGACTCGGAAAAGGGCCTGTCCGAACTCGACGGGCTGGGAGCTCTCCACCAACACCTCCCGCACCACGCCCGCCACCTCGGACTCGATTTCGTTCATGATTTTCATCGCTTCGATGATGCACACCACCTGCCGCGGCGCCACGCGACTGCCCGCCTTGACGTAGGGCGCGGCGCCCGGCTCCGGCGCGCTGTAAAACGTGCCCACCATCGGCGACTTGATCTCGAGCAGCTGCGACGGCGGAGCGGAGACGGCGCCCCCCGGAGCACCGGGCGCCCGCTGGGCTGCTGCGGAGGGGGGCGCCGTCTCCGCGACGGGCGGCTGCGCCACTACGACGTGCTGACCACCGGCATTCGTCTGGTGCCCCGCCCTGGTCAGCCGCACCGCCGACCATGACCCGAACAAACCCCGGCGGACCTCGATCGCTCCGACCTCCGGCGCATCCTTCAGGATCTGCACCAGCCGGGAGATGATGTCGAGGTTCATGGGCACCAAAGTTACACGACCTCTACCAGGTCCGTCAGCCCGTCGGACAGGAGCTCCGCCGCGCCGCCGTCCGGGGGCAGGTGCACATCGTCCTCGATCCGCACGCCGCCCTCTCCGGCCAGATACACACCGGGCTCCACGGTGACCACGGCGCCGCCGGGCAACGGGTCGCCGTTGGTTTTCGAGAGGCGCGGGGCTTCGTGCACCTCGAGCCCCAGGCCGTGGCCGAGCGAATGCCCGAACGCCTCCCCCAGACCGCGGGCGGTGATCGGCTCCCGCGCCAGGGCGTCGGCGTCCCGCCCGCTCATCCCGGCGCGCACGCCGCCGCGCGCCCGCCGCTGCGCCTCGTACACGACCCCGTACAGCGCGCGCTGGCGCTCGCTGGCCCGCGCTCCCACGACCACCGTGCGCGTGATATCCGCGCAGTAACCGTCCACCTGAGCCCCGAAGTCTAGCAGCAGCCACTCCCCCATCGCCACGACGCGCCCGCTCGAGCGCGCGTGCGGGAGCGCGCTGCGTGGCCCCGACGCCACGATGGTGGCAAAGGGGTGTCCCTCGCTCCCGAGCTGGCGCAGCGCCCCTTCGAGCAGCCCGGCGATCGCCAGCTCGGTCATGCCCGCACGCACCTGGGCGAGCGTGCCGCGCAGGGCCTCCCCGGCGAGCAGCGCCGCCGCGCGAATCGCCGCGACCTCGCCCACGTCCTTCGCCGCGCGCAGCCGCTCCACCAACTCGGTGACCGGTCGCCAGCGCCAGGGCTTCCCCGCCTCCGCGAACCGACGGGCGTCGTGCACCGTGAGCGCGTGGGCCTCGTAGCCGATCTCGCTGAGGGGCCCCAGGGTCGCGAGCTCGCGGAAGAAACGATCCCACACGCTCGTGCCTTCGACCTCGACGCGCGCCACCGCCCCCGCTTCGACCCGCGCCTGCTCGTCGTAGCGAAAATCCGTCACGAGCAGGACGTCGCCGCGCGTCACGGCCACCAGCGCGGCCGACCCGGAGAAGCCGGTGAGGTAGCGGATGTTGGCGCGCGACGTGACCAGCAGCCCGTCCAGCCCATCGGCGTCGAGCGCCCGCACGAGGGCCTCCTGCCGCCAGCGCCGCCGGTCAGGTGCCATGGCGGGCCTGGAGATAGCCGACCAGGCCCTCGAGTCCCAGCCGATAGCTCTCGGCCCCGAACCCCGTCACCATGCCCACCGCGGCATCGGCCAGCATCGAGCGCCGCCGCTCGGGCTCGCGGGCGAACAGGTTCGACAGGTGCACTTCGACGAACGGCACGCGCACCGCGAGCAGCGCATCGCGCACGGCAAGGCTCGTATGCGTGTACGCCGCGGCGTTGATGACGAGCCCGTCCGCCTTGCCCTGCAACCGCTGGATCGCGTCGACCAGCTCGCCCTCGTGATTCGTCTGGGTCCAGGAGACGTCGATGCCGAGCGCGCGCGCCCGCTCCCGCGTGCGCGCCTCGATCTCCGCCAGCGTCGTGCGTCCGTACAGCTCCGGCTCGCGCTCGCCCAGCAGATTCAGGTTCGGGCCGTTCAACACGGCGATGTGCACTAGGACTTGAGGCCCCGGAGCCAGGCCTGGAACTGATCGAGGTCGCCCTCGTCCTCCATGGGGGGCCGCATCTTCGAGCCCGAGCCGCGGACCGGACCTGACGGCGCCGCGTTCCCTTCCGCGGGCGGCGTGGCGCCGCCCGGCGGTGCGGACGGCGGGCTGAAGAACTGATCGAACGAAAACCCGACAGGCGGGGCGGGAGTCGGGGGCGCGGGCGCCGGATCCACGGACGGCGCCGCCCTCGCTTCCGACGCCGGAGCGCTGCGCGGGCTCTCCTCGCCGAACACGGCGTCGAGCGTGATGCTGTCGTCCGCGGGCCGGCTGGCTTCGCCGGGCGCGAGGATCTCGGGCTCCGGCTCGAACTCGAGCGGTGCGATGGCGAATGCGCCCTCGAGTGGGGACCCCGGCGACTCCAGCGCCGGCAACGGCTCCGGGTCGGCCGCGGCGTCCTGCCCGCGAGCGGGCGGGCGGCCCGCCAGGATCCTCCGCAGAAAGGTCTGCACCGACTCGCCCGTGTCCCCGCCTCGCGCCCCGGGGTCGCCCGAGGACAGCCCGGCGACCCGCGCCCGCAACCGCCGGTCCCCCGGGCGCTTGGCAAGCAACGCCTCGTAAACGCGCAGCGCTTCGTCCGGGTGTCCCTGGCGCAGATACAGCTCCGCCATCGTCTCGGTGACGACCGGTTCGACGCGCGACAGCGCCGCGGTATCGGCCGCGCCGTCGTCGTCGGACAGCGTCACCGCGGCCGGTGTCGCGGGAACGGCGCCACCTCCAACGGGAGCAGCGGGCGCCCACTGGGCTGCCGGAGCGGGGCCCGCCGGCTCCGCGGCCACGTCGTCAGGCATGATCAACGGCAAGTCGATCGTCGGCAGCTCGGCTTCGGACTCGGACTCGGAGACCCCGGGCGGCGGTTCGAACGGGACGCTCTCGTACTGCGTGTGCGCCAGTCCCTCGACCACGAGATCCTGCGGCTTGAGCTCGACCTCTTCCTGCACTTCGAGCCCGTCCGCTTTGGCCGCGTCGTGAGCCACCGAGTTGAAATCGAGCGTGCCATCGTAGGTCTCGATCTCGCCGGGTGGGGGAGCGGACTTGCGGGGGACGGCGTCCGCGACGCGGGTTTCCGACTCGTGCTCGACCACGAAGTCCCTACGCGGCGGAGCCGGCGCAGGAGGAGGGGGCGGGGGCGGCGGGGGCGGCGGATGCGGAACCGCCTTCACGGTGGACGAATGGGCGGGTTCCGGGTCGGGCACGAGCCGCACCACCGGCTCGGGCGCGCCGGCGCGGACCGGAGCCGCCGCCGCTGGGGAGCTCGGGCGCGCGGCGGCATGCGCCGCCCGGCCCCGGGCGCGCGTCAAGGCTTCCGCCGCGTCGCCGTTCATCGGGTCGGCGGAGAGTAGCCGGGTCAGCCAATCGACTGCTTCGTCGTAGCGATGGCCGCGGTCGGCGATCTCGGCCAGGATCTTGAGCGCCAGCACGTTTTCCGGGTCGAGCGCCAGCACCTTGCGGAACACCTCGGAGGCGCCCGGGTCGTTCTTCTGGTCCATGAGGCAGCGCCCGAACACGATGTGGGCGCTGACATAGTCGGGGTGCAACTCGAGACCGGCCTTGCAGAGGTCGAGTGCCCTATCTAGTTCTCCCGCCTTACGATAGGCGTCTGCCAAGGGGGCAAAGTTTCGCCCCTTCGGGTTCTCGAGCCACCGCTTTTCGAGTTTTTCGATCTCGCTGGTGTAGGCCACGGCCTAAGTGGTTGTGGGAATTGGACGAAGATAGTGTTTGCTCGGGCGGACTGTCAATCGGAAACAGCTCGAGTCGCTTGAGTTTTCACGTTGTCGTTTTTAGACTTAACCCCCTTCGCCGTGGTCTACCCGGAGTTTCAGTCCCTATGATGCGCTCGATGCGCGTGATCGTGAAGCCAGTGTTCTACGTCCTGGCCATCTCGTTCGTGGCCTGGCTTGCCATCGGCCAGGTCACCGACATCCTGGGCGGCGGCAAGGACGTGGTGCTCAAAGTGAACGGCGAGGTGGTGCGCTCGCAGCCGTTCCAGCTGCAGTACCAGGCGGCCCTCGAGCAGTACCGGCGCCAGCAGGGAGGCGGGCGTTTGAGCCGCGAGGATGAGCAGCAGATCCAGAACCAGGTCGCCGATCAGTTCATTCACAACATCCTGCTCGAGCGCGCCTACCGACGTCTCGGCATCGCGGTCTCGGACGAGGAGATCATCCGGGCGGCGCGCAGTGGGCCGCCCCCCCAGATCCTGCAGCAGGTGCTGCAGGAGGCCACGTTTCAGACCAACGGTCAGTTCGACATCACCAAGTGGCAGCGCTACCTGTCGAGTGCCGGCCCCGAGTTCACCAGCCAGATCGAGCAGCTGTACCGCGACTACCTGCCGCAGCGCAAGCTGCAGGAGTACCTGACCGCGGACGTCTACGTCTCGGACGCCAAGCTGTGGCGCATCTGGCGCGATCAGCACGAATCGGTGACGGTCGCGGTGCTCGCGGTACGACCGGAGGACGTCCCCGATTCGCTCGCGCCGGTGTCGGAGGCCGAGCTGCAGCGCTACTACGACACGCACAAGAACGACTTCAAGCGGCCGGCCGCGGCGTGGCTCAGCTACGTGGCGCAGCCGCGCGTCCCCGACGCCCGCGACAGCGCGGCCGCGCTCGACCGGGCGCACGCCCTGCGGGCGGAGCTCGTCGGTGGAAAAGCGAAATTCGAGGACGTCGCGAAGAAAGAATCGGCGGACTCGGGGAGCGGGGCGCGGGGCGGCGACCTGGGCTGGATCAAGCGCAACCAGCCGGGCTTCGACGCCCGGTTCGTGGCCGGGGTGCGTTCGCTGCCGGTGGGCGTAGTGAGTCAGCCGATCTTGTCGAGCTTCGGGTATCACCTGATCCGCATCGATGCCGCCAAGGGCGACTCGGTGCACACGCGGCACATCCTGGTGGCGATCACGCTCCAGGGAAAGCATCTCGACGCGGTCGATACGCGCACCGACTCACTCGACCGGTTGGCGGCGGATCAGACCGACGGGCACAGGCTCGACAGCGCCGCCCACGTGCTCACGCTGCCGCTCGCGCGGACGCCCAAGCTGGTGCAGGGTGAGCGGCTGGTGCTCCCCGAGGGGCCCGTGCCCGATGTGAGCGTTTGGGCGTTCGACGCCCGCACCGGGGAAACCAGTCCGGTGATCGATGGGCCGCGGGCCAGCTACGTGTTCCGCCTGGACTCCCTCGACCCGGCCGGCGTACCGCCTCTGGCGCAGCTGCGCGCCCGGGTGCTCGACGCGGCGCGCCACGAGAAGAAGAAGGCATTGGCCCGGGAGCATGCCGAACCGGTGGCGCGCGAGCTGCACGACGCCACCGATCTGGTCGCCGCCGCCCGAGCGCGCGGCCTGCGGGTGCAGAAAGAGGGACCGTTCACGCGGGTGACCGCGGGACCGGAGTTCACGCGCAACCCCGTGGTGCTGGGCGCGGCGTTCGCGCTGCGCCCGGGGGAGCGCAGTCCGCTCATCGCCGGCGAGACGGGGTTCTTCCTGTTACAGGGGATCGCGCGGACGACCGTCGATTCGGCCGCGTGGCGCAAGCAACGCGATCAGCAGCGGGAGACGCTGATCCGACCGATCGAGCAGGCGCGCGTCCAGCAGTTCCTGGCCGCCCTGCGCGCGAAGGCGACGATCGTGGATCGCCGCAACGAGATCTTCCGTCCCGCGGCGGCGAGCGAGAGCTAGTCGCTCAGGCGCTTCGGATCGCCACTGGAGGGAACGGAGCCCGACGCGGCGGGCGGCTGCACGCTGCGCGGCGGCGACAACGGCTGGTCGTCACCGGTGGCCTCCTTCAGGCTCCGCTTGAACTCCTTGATTCCCTGCCCCAGCGAGGATCCGATCTCCGGAATCCGCTTCGCGCCGAACACCAGCACGAGCACGAGCAGTAGAATCAAAATGTGGCTGAACGACAGGTCCCCGAACATGAACGCCTCGCGTCAGAAGATCGACCGGGCGACGTAGTACGCCAGCGCGACGCCCACCAGCGCCAGCAGCGATACGTCGAACCCGATCGGCCCGAGCGTGATCGACACCACCAGCAGGTCCATATGAATCGGCCCGAGGGTGGGCGTCACCGCCCAGGTGAAGATGTCCTTCGCCGGCCCCTGCGGGAGAAACCGGCGTAGCAGCGAGTGGAGGAATCCTCCCACCACGAAGCCGGTGGCCAGCACTCCCAGGTAAAATAGCGGCCTGCGCGGGCCTTGCGCCACGGCTTAGCTGCGCCGCTCCACGGCGTACGCAATGCTGTCGCGCAGCGCGTCGCGGGCCGCCGACGCCGGCAGCACCTCGAGCTCGGCCTCCGCCTGCTGCGCCAGCTCGAGCGCGCGACGGCGCGCGTATTCCAGGCCGCCGGCGGCGGCCACGCGCCGGATCACCTCCGCCACCAGCGCATCGGGCGGCTCGGGCGTCCCCATCAGCTCGCCCACCAGCCGCCGGTCGTCCGGCGCCATGTCGCCCAGGGCGGCGATGAGCGGCAGCGTCACCTTGTGCTCGCGCAGGTCGAGGCCCGACGGCTTTCCGGTCACGGCCTCGGCGGCCGTGTAGTCGAGCAGGTCGTCGGCGATCTGGAACGCCATCCCGAGCCGCATCCCGAACCGGGCGAGCGCGTCCCGATAGGGCGCGGGGGCGTGCAATGCCCCGACCTCACACGCGCCGGAGAGCAGCGACGCCGTCTTCGCCTTGATCAGCTGGTCGTACTGCTCCTCTCCATAGGAGAGCTTGTCGTGCGCCTCGAGCTGGCGCATTTCGCCGACCGTCATCTCGTTCGTCACCCGTGCGAACACGCGTAGCGGCTCCAGGTCCTCCAGGCGCACCAGCTCGATGATCGCCCGGGAGTAGAGGTAGTCCCCCATGATCACGGCGACCTGGTGGGAGAACAGCGCGTTGATGGTCGGCATACCGCGCCGCAGCACCGAGTGGTCGACGGAGTCGTCGTGCACCAGGGTGGCGAGGTGAATCAGCTCGACGACCGCCGCGAGCGTCACGCCACGCGGCTCGTCCGCGCCCGCCGCCCGGCTCGCGAGCAGCAGCAACGTGGGCCGGAACAGCTTCCCCTTCATCCGCAACAGGTGCTCGTTCACCTCGGCGATGACCGGGAATGCGGCCGCGATGATGCGCCGCAGCTCGTCCGCCACGCGCTCCAGATCTGCGGCCACCGGACGCTGGATGTCGCCGAGGGTGGCGCGGGCGAGTTGTTGGCTCATGTCACTTCGCCTTGGCGAGCGCCTTGGCGCGCGCGCCGACGTCCTTGAAGCGGATATCCACCGCGAACACCCGCCCGTACAGGTCGCGCGCCTCGACCCGCTTGCCCTGCTCCTCGAGCGCCCGCGCCAGCCAGTAGAGGATGCCGAGCCGCTCCTGATCACCCGACGCCGGCAGGTCGAGCGCGCGCCGCAGAATCGACTCCGCCACCACGAACGCGCCCTTCTCCACGAAGCACACACCCAGGGCCTCGGAGCTGCGCAGCTTCCCCTCGGGGGCCCGCAGCGCCTTCTGCAGCTCGGCGATCGCCTCGTCCAAGAGCCCCATCTCCTTGAACGCCACACCCAGGTCGTAATGCGCCTGGAAGTCGGCCTCGTCGATGTTCTCGTCGATCCCCTGCTTGAAGCGCTGCAGCATGTCCTGGAAGTCCTGCTCTTCGTCCCCCGTGGGCTCCTCGTCCGCCACCTTCATGCGGGTGTCGCGCTGGGGCAGCTCTTCGTCCAGGATCATCGCGCTCAGGTCCACGAAGTCGCCCGCCTCGGCGGCCTCGTCGCGCACTTTCATTTTGGCGTCGCGCGCCGCGGTCTTCGGCTCGGCGCCGCGGGCCGCCTTCGCCTTGGGCGGCGGCGGGGCCGGCGCCACCGGCGCCAGCATCGCCAGGGCCGCCGTGGCGCGCGCGTTCCCCGGATCGTGCTCGGCCACACGCTGGTACACGGCACGGGCCTTGTCCGGAAGATCGCTGCGCAGCAGCGTGTCCGCGAGCTCGAGGTACGCGGCGATCAGTTTCGTCTTGTCGCCCGACTTGAAGGCGAACTCCACCTGCTTCTGGCGGTGCCGCACGCTGTTGGGGTCGAGCCGCAGGATCTCGTCCACGAGATCCTGCGCATGCGGCAGCCTGCCGCGATTCTCGAACCCCGTCGTGGCATGGTCCAGCTCCTCGATTCCGCGATCGCGCTCCCCGCCTTCGATCAGCGCCTCGCCCAGCGCCTGGTGCGCCTCGGGATCGTCGGGCTCGTCGGCCACCCGTCGTATCGGCCTCGGTCTGGATGAACGTCGCGGCCGAGTCGTCGCCCGCGGGCGTCTCGTCCGTCGCGAGCGGCTCATCGTCGACCTCGTGCGCCTCGTCGGTCGTCCCGGTGTCGAAATCCGGCTCCAGCTCGAGCGGCGGGACCTCTACCAGGGTCTTCCGGTCGGGCGGCGCCGCGGGCGGCCGCTTCGGCACCACCGGCTTCACCTTGGGCGGCTCCGCGCGGGGCGGGCTGAACTTGGGGGCGGGTGCCTTGGGTCCGGGCGCCCGCGGCGGCGGCCCGACCGCGGGCCGCGACGCAGCCCCGGGAGGAGCCATCGGAGCCCCAGGCCGCGTCGGCGTCACCTTCGGGAGGGGCGGCGCGGGCGACTCGATCTCGACGTCGAGCAGCGGCTCGAGCTCCTCATCGACGTCGGCCGCACTGGCGTCCTCGCTCACGGTCGGCTCGAGCTCCGCCATCGGCGCCACGTCGTCGACGCTCACATCCTCCCGCAGGGAGGGAACGTCGGCCGGGTCTAGGCGGATATCGCCGAATTCCGCGCTCGTTGTCTCGAAGCCCTCCAGCGTATCCGCCGGTACAGTCGGATCGAGTCCCTCCACCAGGCTGGTGGACTCGATGTCGAGCGACGAATCCGGCTCGGCGGCGGGCGGCTCGATCAACCCCTCCACCGGCTCGGGCTCCAGCTCGGGCTCGGGCTCCGGCTCGGCCACGGGCGGGGGCTTCGGCGCGGGGACCGTCCGCGGCGAGTGACCGCCTTTGGACGCGGGCGGCTCGTCCACATCGAGGAACACGAGGCTCGACGACTTGCGCTTGCTGGACTTCGTTGGGTCGTCGCGCGGCTCGGCCTTGGGCGGGGCCGCCGGCGCAACGGCCGGCCGCCGCTCCGGAGCGCCATACATCCGCAGGTGCTCCTCCAGCATCTCCCGCAGGTGAGCGCTCTCGGCGGAGATGTCGGCGAGCTCCTTCAACGCCGCGAATGCCTGCTCGATCTTCCCCGCCTTCTGCATCCGCTCGGCATACTCGAGGAAGTTCTGCTTCGCTTCGGCCATGAACCCCTTGGCCGCATACAGCTTGGCGAGCTTGAGATAGGTCGTCTGTCGCGCCGGCGCGTTGCGCAGCACCTTGTTGCACATCGCGATGGCGTTGTTGTGAAAGCCGAGCTCGGCGTACTTGTCCACCGCTCGGTCGTAGTAGTCCGCCGCCTGGGCGGGATCCTTGACCTTGAGATACAGGTCGCCGATGCGATTGAAGATGGAGAGGTCCGGGTTCGGGTCTCCCTCATCCTCCTGCGCCTTTAGCGCCGCGAGCCAGGCCTCGATCGCCCCCCGGGGGTCCTTGGTCTCGAGGCCTCTGGCCTTTTCCTTCTGCTTCTCAAGCTTGGACATGGAGCCCTAAAGATACCGGCCCCACGTAGGGCGGACAAGCGGAACCTCCTGTCCAGACGGCGGTTACGAGATTCGCACCCATCCAGTAGGCGACTTCCCGCCAGTCCGACACACCGTACGACACCAGGTCGGCGCGAAAACCGGGCGCGATCTGACCGCGGTCCCCGGCGAGTCCCAACGCCGCGGCAGCGTTCACGGTCACGGCCGTGACGACCTCGGCGTGCCGCAGGCCCAGCTGCGAGACGCCCAGCGCCGTCACGAGGGGCAGACTCACGGTGGGCGACGACCCGGGGTTGAAATCCGTGGCGAGGGCCACCGCCGCGCCTGCCTCGACGAGCCGCCGGGCGGGCGCGTGTTTGTGCTTACCCAGAAACGTGAGAGTGGCGGGAAGCAAGACAGCCACCGTATCGCTCCCGGCGAGGGCCCGAATCCCCGCGTCGGAGATGGCGGCGAGATGGTCCACGGACACCGCGCCCAGGGCGGCGCCGAGCTCGGCACCACCTGAGCCCTCGAGCTCGTCGGCGTGCAGCTTGACGGCGAGGCCGTGCCGACGGGCGACCTCGAGCATGATGCGCGTCTCCGCGATATCGAACACGCCCGGCTCGCAAAACACATCGCACGCCAGCGCCAGGCGCTCCCGGGCCACCGTGGGAATCATGTCGTCGCACACCAGGCGCACGTAGTCGGCACGCCGGTCGCGGAACTCGGGAGGGACCTCGTGCGCTCCGAGGAACGTCGGGACCAGCGTCGCCCGTCCGGACGCCGCCGCGTCGCGGATCACGCGCAGCTGCTTGAGCTCGGCGGCCGGTTCCAGGCCATAGCCCGATTTGACCTCGATCGTGGTGCTGCCGTGCGCCAGCAGGGTCGCCACCCGAGCGCGGGTGAGCGCCAGCAGGTCCTCCTCGGGGCGCGCGCGGACGTCTCGCACGGACTGGAGGATCCCGCCACCCAGCGCGGCGATGGTCTTGTAGTCTTCCCCCAGCGCGCGGCGCTGCTGGTCGTCGAGGCGGGGCGCGCCGAACACGGCGTGCGTGTGGCAATCCACGAAACCAGGGAAGAGGACGCCTGCCACCTCCACCACGTCGATTGCGGATTGCGGAATGCCGAATGCGGAATGGAGGTCGCGAGCTTCGGAGCGCGGACCGACCCA
>WNGO01001289.1_pt1 | contig 17611 bp, 11 predicted proteins | sample 5400511 | NCBI WGS metagenome assembly WNGO01 (sample SAMN13153380, study PRJNA577476) | soil metagenome | isolation source: 20 cm soil or saprolite under Garry oak tree replicate 2 | place: USA:California | collected 2016-06-15 | reverse complement strand
TGCCCGAAGTAGGGCATCTCGCGGTCCTCGTTTGCCGCGTTGAACGCGATCAGGTCCGCGAGCGTGCGCGGCTTTACGGCGGCGGGCATCGTGGCGAGATAGGCGTTCAAATCCGTCTTGAATTCGTACTGCAGCACGTCGCGCTCATTCGTGCCCAGCTGGCCGGCCGATTCGATGGGGGCGGGGTCCACGACCTCGGCGCCCTGGGCCTTGAGGACCGCGATCGCCTGCTCCAGCACCGTGTCCACGATCGGATTATTGCCGGTGCGCGCCTGGACACCGATGCGCGCGCCCTTCAATCCGCTCGTGTCGAGAAATGCGGTGTAGTCCTTCGCGACATGGCCTTGCGCATCCGCGGTCACGGGATCGCGCGGGTCCACACCGGCGAGCGCGGTGAGCAGCGCGGCGGCGTCGGCCACGGTGCGCGCCAGCGGTCCGGCGGTGTCCTGGCTGTGGGCGATCGGGATGATCCCCGCGCGGCTCAACACGCCCACCGTCGGCTTCAAGCCGACGATGCCGCAGGTGTTCGCGGGGCTGATGATCGACCCGTCGGTCTCGGTTCCGACGGCCACGGCGCAGAGATTGGCGCTCACCGACACCGCCGACCCGGAGCTCGAGCCCGATGGCGTGCGATCCAGCACGTAGGGGTTGCGGCACTGGCGGCCACGTCCACTCCACCCGCTCGACGAGCGGCTGGACCGGAAGTTGGCCCACTCCGAGAGATTCGCCTTGGCGAGAATCACGGCGCCCGCGGCGCGGAGCCGCTCGACGATAAACGCATCCCGTGCGGCGATGTTGCCCTCCAGCGCGAGCGAGCCCGCGGTCGTCTGCATCTTGTCGTGCGTGTCGATGTTGTCCTTGACCATGACCGGAATGCCGTGCAGGGGACCGCGCACCTTGCCGCGGCGCCGCTCGCCGTCCAGCGCGTCCGCGGTCGCGAGCGCGTCAGGATTCGTCTCGAGCACCGCCCGCAGCGTGGGTCCCTGGCGATCGAGCGCCGCGATGCGGTCCAGGTAGGCCTGGGCGACGCCGCGCGCCGTGAGGCGTCCGGCTTTCATGCCGTCCTGGAGCTGGGCGATGGTGGTTTCTTCGAGCCCGAACGCCTGGGGCGGACGTGGCTGAGCTCGTTCGGCGCCGGGCATCACGATGCCAGCAACGGTCAGGGACGCGAGCTCCGCGAATTCGCGGCGCGAGAGGGGGTTCGACCGATCAGTCGGGGTCATCTTGGTCCTCGGAGGCTCTCTCATCGAGTGACGCCGAACGCGAACACCGTGCGCGAACGATAGGTCGCGCCCGGACGCAGGATCGTAGATGGGAAGTTCGGGTGGTTCGGCGAGTCGGGAAAATGCTGCGTCTCGAGACACAGCCCGGAGCGGTACGCGTACACACGCCCGCCCTTTCCTTTGATAGTGCCGTCGAGGAAGTTGCCTGAATAAAACTGTACCCCCGGCTCGGTCGTGCTGATATCGAGCGTGCGCCCGCTCGTCGGCTCCACGAGGCGCGCAGCGTGCACCAGACCAGGTCCGCTGCCGCGGTCGAGCACCCAGTTGTGATCGTAGCCACGTCCATACCGCAGCTGCGTGTTGTCCTGCGCGATGCGCGCGCCGATCGGCGCGGGCGTGCGGAAGTCGAATGGCGTGCCGGCGACCGGTGTGATTGCGCCGGTCGGAATGAGCGTCGAGTCGACGGGCGTGAATGCCGCGGCGTTGAGCGTCAGCACATGGTCGAGCACGTCCCCGCCGCCTTTGAGATTCCAATAGGTGTGTTGTGACAGGTTCACGGGCGTGGCTTTGTCGCTCGTGGCTTCGTAGTCCACGACCAGCTCATCACGCGGCGTGAGGGTGTAGGTGACGCGCGCGAGGAGCGTTCCGGGGAATCCCTCTTCGCCATCCTTGCTCGAATAGCGCAGTGTGACTGCCACGCCGCTGTCGGTCTGGAACGGCTCGCCGCTCCAGACGACCTTGTCGAACCCGCGAACACCCCCATGCAGCGAGTTTGGCCCATTGTTCTTGGCGAGGTGGTACGTCGTGCCGTCGAGGGTGAACTGACCATCGGCGATGCGATTGGCGTAGCGGCCGACGATCGCGCCGAAGTACGGCGAGTCGCCGAGGTAGCCGGCGAGACTGTCGAAGCCGAGCACGATGTCATCGAGCTTTCCCGAGCGGTCGGGCGTGCGGATGGACGTGATGATCCCGCCGTACGTGATGACCTTGACTTCGATGCCGTGCGCATTCGTGAGCGTGAACTGAGTGCTCATCGTGTCACGCAGCACAAACAGCACCGAGGGGTCAACCGGGTAACGCCCGAATCGTGCGCCATAGATCGCGAGTCCTCCGGGTAGCGCATCGACCTCCAACCTGACGATCATCGCTCCACTGCGCGCTCCCGCGCGGAGCGCCGCGGCGGGAATCGGCACGCGGAGCAGCTCCCCGTACGATCCGGCTTCGTAGAGATGCCCATCATGCGGCTGCGCGTGCCAGCTGAGGATGCCGCGTGAGTCGGCGGGGTCGTCTGACAGCTCGAAGCGACCCGCTGCTTCACCGTTCACGCGCACGGTGACCGCGCTCCGAAACGGCGTGGCGCCGGTCATCGGATAGCTGTTCGGGTTGCGGCTGGGATCGTGGAAACCACCGCCGCGCATATAGTCCGAGTTGTCCGCCGCTGTGGAGTCGCGGTCCTTGCCGTTCAAGCGTTTGGCTGATGCCTCGACAAGGAACGTCGCGCTCACGACGTCGCTCGAGTCGAGGCCGGCCGGCCAGGGAATGCGGTACTCGAAATAGCCGCTGCCCGTCCCATTCATCTTGTGATCGCCCAGCACGGTCCATTGCTTGAGCGTCCAGTGCGCGTCGCGCACGGCGGTGGCCGGCACGCGGGCGACCCGCACCTTCCGGCCATCCAGCAACGTCGCCACCGTGGGTGCGTCGCCCTCGACGATGAAGGTGGTGAAGTTGCGCTGCAGCACTGAGTCCCTTGCATCGACGAGGCGCGTTGCCAGCACCAGCGTGGCCGGCTCGTTCGGCATGGTGATCGCGAGTGGCGCGAGCGGCTGCGTCAGCCACGGCCGGTACGGCACGCGCGTCACGGACGTGGCGTAGCTGCGCCGCTCGCCCAGTGTGTTCCATCCATACAGCTCGGCACGCAGCGTGAGCGAGTCGCCGTACGCTCTGCTACTGAGAAAGGAGGCGTAGAGCGGCACGTCGACGTGCTCGCCGGGCGGAACTGCACGGCTCTCCGGATCGCCCCCCCCCACGGCGATGTAGAGCGGCGCGTGCAGATCGCGCAGCGACATCCCCGGCACGAGGTCGCCGAATCCCGTCTCCTTGCGCGAGCGGTCGTAGCGCCAGTAGCCATTCCACTCGTTGATCACGTCGTGGTGCTCGGTGTACAGCCAGCCGCAGACCTTCGGATGACGGCGAAAGGCGTCGATCGCGCGGTGGTAGTCCCAGCTCCAATCCACGTCGCCCGTGCTGCCCGCGTAGCCCCACACGTTGCCGAACTCCGAGTTGCACATCGGCTGATGGGCCTGGCGCCACGGCGCTCGGAAGTTCCAGGTCGAGCCGGGGAACGTGCTGTCGCTGAGCCGCTGGTCGTGCGCGTCCCAGCGCCAGCCGGGCAAGTACTCGTGCCAGGAGTTGAGGTCCGACTCGGTGTGCCCGCTGCCGCAGCATACCGAGTTGTCTTCGACCAGCCGCGTGGGATCGAGCGACTTGGCCAGGCGGTAATCACGCGCGACGCGACGCTCGGTCGCGGGCAAATAGCGATCGCGGCCGTCGACCTTCGTCTCCAGTCCCCACGTCTCGTTGAACAGCACCCAGGCGAATACCGACGGGTGGTTATAGTCGCGTGCGATCATGCCGCGCAGCGCCACGTCGTGCTCGCGGAACGCCGCGGAATCGGGCGGACCCCACCAGTTGGGTACGTCGGCCATGATCAGCACGCCCAGCCGATCGGCCCAATACAGCTTGCGCGGCGCCTCGATCTTGACGTGCTCGCGGAGGCCGTTCAACCCGATCGCGCGCGCGCGCAGGATCTCATCGCGCAGCACACTGTCCGACGGAAACGTGTAGTAGCCCTGCGGATGGTACGCCTGGTCGAGCGCCAGCTGGAGATAGACCGGCGTGCCGTTGAGCGCGACGTAGCGGTACGTCGTGCCGGGCACATCGACGACTCCGATCGTGCGCATGCCGAAGTAGCTCTGCACTCGGTCCTCGGCGAGGCCCTTACCGCTCACGCTCACGCTGACCTCGTGCAAGAAGGGATCGTCCAGCGTCCAGCGACGCGCCTGCGGCAGCGGGACATCGAGATGCGCGGTCCGCGCGCCGCGCGGGATGCGGTGCGTCACGATCGGCCCGCCGGCGCGGTTGGTAAACGCGATGCGCAGAGTAAGCGCACGCGGGGCGGGTTCGAGTAGCCGCACGTCTATGGCGACTCCGGACAGGTCGGCATGCGGCGTGAAGTGCACGAACTCCAGCGGATCGCCGCCACGCGCCTCGAGGTAGACGGTCTGCCACATCCCGCGCGCTTTTCCGTAACCCTGTTTTCCCTCGAGCTTGAAGGCGTGCGGCGTGTCGTCGACTCGCACGACGAGTCGCCGGGACTCACCGGGTCGAGCGTGCGGCAGCTCGAAGGAGAATGGCGTGTAGCCGCCTTGATGCTCGCCCAGCCTCTGGCCATCGAGCCACGCGGTCGTCTTCCAGTCGGACGCGCCGAGCACGAGAAACACGCGACGTCCGTGCCAAGCGTCGGGGATCGTGATCGCGCGGGCATACCACCCGATGTCGGCGCTGTCCGGGACACCCGACAGCGGCGCGCCCCAGGAGAAGGGCACCACGATCTCGCGTCCCGCTGGAAGCCCGCGGCTTGGCCAGCCCTCACTTTCCCCGCTGTTTTGCGGATCGAAGGCGAACCGCCAGCGACCGTTGAGGTTGAGCCATTGCGCGCGTGCGAAGTCGGGACGCGGATGCTCCGGAAGGGGAATGCTGTCGGGTGCGGCACTCGCGACGGCGACGAGGAGCGCCAGGACGAGACTCACCTCATAGCTCGCGGCGTTTCAACTGCTCGACCGCGTAGTGGCACGCCCGCGCGGTCAGCGCCATGTAGGTCAGCGACGGATTCTGGCAGCTGCTGGACGTCATCGCGGCGCCGTCGGTAACGAAGACATTCGGCACGTCCCACGACTGGTTCCAGCCGTTGAGCACTGACGTCTTCGGGTCCCGGCCCATGCGGGCCGTTCCCATCTCGTGATTGGTCCCGCCCGGCGTACTCGGCCCACTCGTGCTGGGCTGAATGTCTTTCGCGCCTGCCGCCTCGAGCAGCTCCGCCGCGGTGACGTTCATGTCGCGATGGATCGCCAGCTCGTTGTCGCTCCAGCGGCATTCGATGTGGAGTGAGGGGATGCCCCACGCATCGACCAGCGTTGGATGCAGCGTGGCGCGGTTCTCCTCGCGCGGCAGCATCTCGCCGAAGCCGCCGAAGCTCATCGACCAGGGGCCGAGCTCCGTCAACCGTGCCTTGAGCGCCGGCCCGATGCCGGGTGCGTGCAGCGCGGCGTGCCATCCGGCGCGACCCGCACCACCCTGGAATCCATACCCGCGAATGAAGTCCGGATGCCGGGGGGGCGACGTGACATTGCGGAAGCGCGGCACGTAAATGCCGTTGGGACGCTCCCCGATCGTGCGGCGGTCGCTCCAGCCGTCGAACACGCCGCCGGCGCCGCCCCACTTGATGTGGTCCATGATGTTGCGGCCGACCTGCCCACTCGAGTTGCCAATCCCTGAGTTGAGCAGAATGCGCGCGCTCTCGAGTGCGGATGCACACAGAAAGATCACGCGCGCGCTGTACTCCCGTTCCGCCTTCGTGTTGGCATCGATCACGCGGACTCCGGACACCCGACCCTTCGAGCGGTCGTAGACGAGACTGCGCACGATGCTGAACGGCCGCAGCGTCAGCCGGCCGGTGGCCTGCGCCGCCGGGAGCGTCGCGTTGACGCTGCTGAAATACGACCGCGTGATGCAGCCGCGGTGGCACGGCCCGCAGTAGTGACACGGCGCCCGGCCGTTGTGCGCCGCCGTGAGATTCGCCACCCGGCCGATGGTGAGCACGCGCGCGCGCCCGAACGTAGCGGCGATCCGCTGGCGCACGTGCTGCTCGACGCAATTCAGCGCCATCGGCGGCAAAAACTCGCCGTCGGGGAGCTGCGCGAGGCCTTCGGCCTGACCGCTCACCCCGATGAAGCGCTCGACGCGATCGTACCAGGGCGCGATGTCCGCGTAGCGGATCGGCCAATCGACCGCGATGCCGTCGCGCACGTTGGCCTCGAAATCGAGATCGCTCCAGCGGTAGACCTGGCGTCCCCAGATGATCGACTTGCCGCCGACTTGCCGGGCGCGAAACCAGTAGAACGGTCGATCGGCCGGCGTGCTGTAGGGGTTGTCGACATCGTCGGTCCAGAAGACGTGACTCAATTCGTCGAACGAGACCGAATGACTCTGCATCGGCTGACGCGCGGCGACCGCGCGGCGATCGCCCAGTCCCCGGAACGGCACCTCCCAGGGCGGTTTGTGCTCGGTGTAATCCCGTTCGGGCACAATCGGCCGCCCGGCTTCGAGCACGAGCGTGCGCAGGCCGAGCTCGGTCAGCTCTTTCGCCGCCCAGCCGCCCGTCATGCCGGAACCAACGACGATGGCGTCAAAATCGGTCATACGGGTGCGCACCCGTCGTACCGCCACGGCAGCGGGTACAGCTTGAGCGCCCGCATGCCCACCTCGGACGTGCAATAGCCGTATACCGTGAGGTACTTGAGCCTCGCGAACCAATGGTCGTTCGTGCCGGCGGCGAAGGCTGCGTTATCCAGCGCGTTGAGCAGCGCGAGCTGATCGGCTTCGCTGCGATCTACGAAATTTCCCCGCGAGTCCAACTCTTTGAGCCCCGCAAGAAAACGCTCGCGCTCCTCGGGTGTGTGCCAGTCGGTCAGCATCTTCTCGATGAAGGCTCCCACGTTTGCTTCGGCGGCACCGGGAAGAATGCGTTCAGCGGCGAGGGCGACCGTAGGATTCGGAGGGTTGTTCGTCCTCCGATGAACGTCGCGACCGAGCGCGAAGAGATCATCGGGCGCGAGGGAGTCCAGGCAACGCAGTCCCGCCGTCGCCACCAACCACTGGATCAGCTCGCGTCGTTCCATCGGCCCTCAGCCTCGAGATAGCGCCGCGCGATCGCGCCCGACTCCTTCGGCGTGCGGGCAGCGTCGGGGACGCTATCGAGCTCGACCACTCCCCAGCCGTCGAACCGGATCGCATCGAGTGCCGCGAACACGGCCGGGAAGTCCACGCGACCGCGGCCCAGCTCGACGAAGCGGTCCGACGCGTCGAGATCCTTGATGTGGAGGAACAGCAGCCGTCCCGCATGCTGCCGCACCGCCTCGGCGGGATCTCCCCCGGCTTGCTGGTAATGCCCGGTATCCAGCTCGAGCCGCACGAAGCGGGGATCAGCGGCGTCGAGCACGCGCGCGACTTCGCCGGGTGACTGGCCCAGCGCGCCCATGTGATTGTGGTAGCCGAGTGGGATGCCCAGCTCGGTGCTGCGCCGGCCGATCTCCGTGAGCAAGCGGCCCATGCGGCGGAAATCGTCGGGTGCCGGCTCCCGGCCCGCAGGGCGCGTGTCGATCACCTGGAGATAGCGCCCGCCCACGTCGCGGACAAAGCGGGCGTTGCGGGCGTGTTGCGCCAGCGTCGCCTGTTCGGCCGCCGGATCGAGTGACACGTCGCCACTCGACAGCGCGACGAGGGTAAGGTGGTGCTCGGCAAGGAGCTGCTTGAGCTCCGCGGGACGGTCGCCCCATGTCGTCACGGCGGACTGCCGCAGCTGGATGCCACGGAAGCCGAGTGCGGCGATGTCGTCGATGGCCTGACGATCGTTGCCGCCCCAGGTGATGGCCGCGTAGCCAAAGCGAAGCCGCGCGCGGGGCAGGAAGGGCCATGCCGCCGCCCCCAGACCGATCGCCAGGAATTCCCGTCGTTCCATCGTGAGATTAAGCCTCGTTCCCCTGGGAGATTCTACTCCTCTACCATCGGCCCGGCCACCGGCCCAAGTTCCAATGTCGGAACCGCCGTGTCCCAGCCAATCGCCCTGCACTTTAGGAGAATCGCAATGGCTCCCCGTACAGTTGCCCAGCGGAAAGACGGAAAACAGAAGCGCGTTCGAGCGCCCGCGCGCCCTGCGGCTCCGGAGACGGTTCCCGAGAGCCGTTCACGCGCGCCGGCGCGGCTCTATGCGACCAAGAACGATCTTCCCGAGGCGACGCGCGGCGAGGTGATCGAGCTGCTCAATCAGCGCCTGGCCGAGTGCATCGACTTACAGACGCAATGCAAGCAGGCGCATTGGAACGTGAAAGGTCCTGCGTTCATCGGCCTGCACAAGTTGTTCGACGACATCAACGAAGCGGTCGAAGGCTACGTCGACCTGATTGCGGAGCGCATCGTGCAGCTGGGCGGCATCGCCGAGGGAACCGTGGGAGCGGTCGAGGGCCGCTCGACGCTGCCGGATTATCCGCTCGCGTTAGCGACCGGGGCGGAGCACGTGGCCGCGTTGTCGGACGCGCTCAGCGCATTCGGCCGGGTGGCCCGCATCGGCATCGAAGAGATGAACGACCTCGAGGATGCGGGCAGCGCCGATCTCCTGACCGAGATCTCGCGCGGCGTCGACAAGTGGCTGTGGTTCGTGGAGGCGCATCAGCAGGAGCGGTAAAAAGACAACGGCGCCCTCTGTGAAGAGGGCGCCGTGGCTTTGCTGTACCGTCGTGGTTACAGCTTGACGACGTTCTGCGCCGCCGGGCCCTTCTGGCCCTGCACGACTTCGAACTCCACGCGCTCGCCTTCAGCCAGCGACTTGAAGCCCTGGGCCTGAATGGCGGTGTGATGCACGAAGCAGTCCTTCTCGCCGTTCTCGGGCGTGATGAAACCGAACCCCTTCGCGTCGTTGAACCACTTCACGGTACCGGTGATACGTGCCATCTGATCAAACTCCTGAAAAACTGTTCCCGGCGTCGCGCGACGTCATCATGCGATGCGCCGCGTACTGTGATTCCGGCGCCGGTCGAGCGAGGCACCACCAACAAGAAAGGACCAGGAGACGTTGCCCCAGGTCCTCGTTTCGTCGGTCACTGGCTACTTCGCTCGACACAACGATCGGTACATGTACCACGAAAGTCAAGCGGCAGTTACGACGGCGCGCGCGCTACGAGCTTGATCTGGGTGACCGCCGCCGGGTTCTCGAGGGCGGAGAGATCTCCGAGGTCGCTGTGGCCGAGATAGGCACCCCGGATCACGCGGCGCAGAATCTTGGCGTTGCGTGTCTTGGGCAAGTCGGTCACGAACTGCACCGACTCGGGACGGAGCGGCCGGCCCAGCCGCGCCACGATCGTCTCGCTGATCTCCTGCGCCAGAGCTGCCGACCCGGTGTGGCCGGTGCGCAACACCACGAATACGACAATCGCTTCGCCCTTCAGCTCGTGGGGCACCCCGATCGCCGCGGCCTCGAGGACCGTCGCGTGCGCGGTCGCCGCGGACTCGACCTCAGCCGGCCCCACGCGCTTGCCGGCGATCTTGAGCGTGTCGTCCGAGCGACCCTCGATGTACCAGAACCCGTCGGCGTCGATACGCGCCCAGTCGCCGTGCACCCACACGTCGGGAAGCCGGCTCCAGTACGTGGCGACGTATTTCTGCGGATCGCGCCAGAAGCCGCGCGTCATTCCGGGCCATGGCTGGCGGATGACCAGCTCGCCCACCGCGTCGCGCAGCGAGCGGCCGCGCTCATCCACCACGTCGGCGGCGATGCCGGGCACGGCACCGGCGAACGCCGCCGGCTTGAGCGGCGTCCACGTGCTACAGCCGAGGATCCCGCCCGAGCACTCCGTCCCTCCCGAGTAGTTGATGAGCGGCGCCCGTTTGTCGCCCACGACGTCGAAGTACCACCACCAAGGCTCGGGATTCCACGGCTCGCCCGTGGAGCCGAGCACCAGGAGCGACGAGCGATCGTGGCGCCGCACCGGTTCTTCGCCGGCGCGCATCAAGCCGCGGATCGCCGTCGGGGAGATGCCAAGGTGCGTCACCCGATGGCGCTCCACGATCGACCAGACTCGGGCCCCGTCGGGAAAATCGGGCGCGCCGTCGTACAGCAGGATCGTCGCGCCGTTGATGAGCCCGCCGGCGATGAGCCAGGGGCCCATCATCCAGCCGATATCAGTGAACCACCAGAGGATGTCGCCCGCCTGGAGATCGAACACGTGGGCGAGATCCTGCGCCGCTTTCACGGGGAATCCGCCGTGCACGTGCACCGCGCCCTTGGGGCGGCCCGTCGTGCCCGACGTGTAGATGAGCATGTAGGGATCTTCGGGCGATGTGTCGGCGAACGACTCGTCGCTGCCCCGCGCCATCATGTCGTCCCACGCCACGTCGCGCTCGCCGAGACGGATCTCCCGGCCGAGTCGCCGCACGACGATCACAGTCCGCACGCTCGGCGCGCCGGCGGCTGCGGCATCGGCCGTCTCTTTCATCGGTATGACCTGGCCGCGCCGCCGGAAGCCATCGGCGGTGATGAGCACGCTCGCCTCGCAGTCGCGCAGCCGTCCCGCAATTGCGTCGCTCGCGTAGCCGGAGAAAATCGGGGTGAACATCGCCCCGATGGCCGACACCGCGAGGGTGGCGATCGCGCACTCGGGGGTAAGTGGTAGGAACAGGCCGACGCGGTCGCCCGCCTTGACGCCGAGTGCGCGCAGTCCGGCGGCGCAGCGTCGCACGGCGGCGGCCAACTCGCCGTACGTGAGCCGCTGCGTGACGCCTTCCTCACCTTCGAAGATGAGCGCGGTGCGCGCGGGATCGTGTCGCAGCGCCGACTCGACGTAGTTCATGCGGCCGCCGAGCCACCACGTCGTCCAGGGGATGCCGCGCGAGGAGTCGAGTACGCGCTGGTAGGGACTATGCCAGACGAGGCCCAAGTCCCGGTCGACCGCGCGCCAGAAGCCGTCGAGGTCTGTGACGGACCAGCGGTGCAGCGACGCGAAGTCCTTGTGGCCGTGGGACTCGGCGAAGCGGCGCAGGCGGCTGCGTTCGAGATATGGTTGGGTAGGGACCCAGGCGAATGAAGACATGGACAGATGAAAATAGTCAGGGAGATGGGTAGGGGCGCAGCATGCTGCGCCCCTACATGGTTTAAACGGACCAGCTGCCATTGCCATCCTATAGCCATGAACTCACTCGCCCTTATTCTTGGTCTCGTCGCTCCAGCACACCCGCTGGTCAAACCGTCCATCCAATACACGCTGCGCGTCGACAGCGCGGATCTCTCCGGCTGGACCGTGGAGATCCGGATCCGGACCTCCTCCGACACCGTTCGTCTCGCGATGGCGGCACACCCCGAGTACGACGATCGCTATTGGCGCTACGTCCGGGATTTCGTCGTCGAGCCCGGCGGCGCCACGGCGACCCGGCTGGATAGCGCGGTCTGGCAGGTTGTCGCTCCACCCGGTGTGGTTAATGTGCGCTATCGAATCGCGCTCCCGCCGGCTGAGCCCGGGCTCCGCGCATCCTGGCGGCCGTTCCTCACGCCGACCGGCGGGCTGATCGGCGGTCCACACTCATTCATGTACGTGCTGGGTGCGGAGGACAGCACGGTGCTGGTGGAGCTTGCGTTACCGGCCAGCTGGCGGATCGCCACCGGCCTCACGGCAACTCGCGATCCACGCTATTTCACCGCGGCTGGCGCCGCCGTGCTGGAGGACTCGCCGATCCTCGCGGGTCACTTGCGCCAGTGGAGCTTCGTCGAAGGTGGCAGCACCCATCGCGTCGTGTATTGGCCGCTGCCCGAGGCAACGCCATTCGACACCGCTGCCTTTGTCTCCGGCATTCGGCGCCTGGTCCATCAGGCGGTCGCGCTGTTCGGTCGCACGCCCTATCGCGAGTACACGTTCCAATTCGCGGATGGCGCCTACGGCGGCGGGCTCGAGCATCGCAACTCGGTGACGCTCGGTGCGCGCAGTGAGGAGCTGGCGCGCGACCCCAACTCGGGTGTCCAGGAGACGGCGCACGAATTCGTGCATACCTGGAACCTCATGGCCATCCGGCCGGTCGAGTATCGCGATATCGACTACCGCACGCAGCCGCCGGTGTCGAGCCTCTGGTTCAGCGAGGGGCTGACGATGTTCTATGCAGATCTGCTGCTGCGGCGGGCAGGCATTCCGGTACACGATTCGACGCGCACGGCGCATCTCGAGCGGCTGATCGGCTCGTACCTCAACAACCCCGCGTACGCCCGCTTCTCCGCCGAATCCATCAGCCGCGTGGCTTACAATGTCGAGCCCGGCGCGCTGGGCGATTACAGCGCCAGCACCCACCTCCAGGGTGAGCTGACCGGCACGATGCTCGATCTCATGATTCGCGACGCGACCCACGGCCGGCGCTCGATGGACGACGTGATGCGGTTGCTGTTCGCCGAGGCCTCACCCCCACGTTCCCCCTCTCCCGACGGGGGAGGGGGTCAGGGGGTGAGGATCGACTCGCGCGTCATCGAGCAAGCCGTAGAGAGCGTGTGCGGCTGCGATGTCGGCCGGTTCTTCGATGCCCACGTTCGCAACGCCGGCGCCATCGATTTCGACCGCTACCTCGGCCTGATCGGCCTCCGCACGCGCGTCACCTGGGCGCCCGCGGTCTTCAACGGCGAGCCCGAGCGCGATCTGCGCATCTATGGCTGGGAATCGGAACGCGACAGCAGCCTGCGCTTGATCATCACCAATGCGGCGAGTGTGTGGGGCAGGGCAGGCCTGCACAGCCGAGATCGGCTCGTGGCGATGAATGGCGCACCGGTGAAGACGTGGCCTGAGCTGCGCGCGAAACTGCAAGGCTTGCGCCTCGGGGACACGGTCCGCGTGCGGGTGGAGCGGCCGGCTCCGTTCGAAGCTACGGTGGTGGTCGCAGGATTCGAACGGCCGACGGTGCGGTTGGAAACGTTACCGGGCTTGACCGATGCGCAGCGACGGCTGCAGGACGGTTGGATGGGCCGGCTCGGCAACGACACGCGTCCTTAAGGACGCGCGATGTATTCAGCGCGCGGTTAAATTCCGCCGATGCGCACATCACTTCTTCTGGTTGGCCTCGCCGCGGTGTGCGCGTCGCGCGCCACCGCCCAAACCCCCGATTTCAGCACCGCCCTCCGCTGGCGCACGATCGGCCCGTTCCGCGCCGGCCGAGCCCGCGCCCTCGCCGCTACGCCCGGGCATCCGACCGTGTTCTACATCGGATTCGACAACGGTGGGCTGTGGCGCTCGAGCGACTACGGCTCCAACTGGGAGCCGCTGTTCGATCACGAGTCCACCGGCTCGATCGGCGCCATCGCCGTCGCGCCCTCGGCGCCCAACGTCATCTACGTCGGCAGCGGCGCCGGCATCATCCGGCCCGACCTCGCGACGGGCAACGGCATGTATCGGTCCAACGACACGGGGCGTACCTGGACGCACCTGGGGGGGGGCCTCGACGAGACACAGATGATCGCCTACGTCGACGTCGATCCGGCCAATCCCGATCGACTCTTCGTCGCGGCACTCGGCCACCCCTATGGACCGAATGCCGAGCGCGGCGTGTACCGCTCGACCGACGGCGGCCGCACGTTCGCAAAGGTGCTGTACAAGGATGAGTACACGAGTGCGAATGAGGTGCGCATCGATCCGAGCAATCCCAACACCGTATACGCAGCGCTCTGGCAACAGCAGCAAACGTTCTGGGAGGCGGCATCCTTCGGTCCCGACTCGACGTGGCCCGGTGCGGGCGGGATTTACAAATCCACCGACGGCGGCACGACGTGGACGCAGCTCACGGGCGGCCTGCCTCCGGTGCTCGAGTCGAACATCGCGATCGCGCCGAGTAATCCGCAGGTGATCTACGCGATGGTGGCGTCCGTGAATCCCGCCGGAGGCTCAGGACCGGTGGGCTTCTACAAGTCGAGTGACGGCGGCGCGCACTGGACACTGCGCACGCGCATCCCCGGCGCCGCTGTCGTCGGTGACACGGCGGCGACGGCCGATCCGCGGCCCCTCGGCAGGATCGGCGGCGGCGACCTGCCGCCCATCACCGTCGATCCAAAAAATGAGAATGTGATTTACAGCGCCTCGATCGTCATGTGGCGCAGCGAAGACGGCGGCGACAGCTGGTCGGCGGTGCGCGGCTCACCGGGCGGGGACGACTATCAGCGCATCTGGATTCACCCTGACGACTCGAATGTAATCCTCGCCGTGTCCGATCAGGGCGCCGTCATCTCGTCCAATCGCGGCGCGTCATGGAGCAACTGGTACACGCAGCCCACCGCCGCCGTCTATCACGTGACGGCCGACAACGCGTTCCCCTATCGCGTCTGCAGCGGGCAGCAGGACTCCGGCTCGATTTGCGTCGCCAGCCGATCCGACGACGGTGAGATCACGTTCCACGACTGGCACCCGGCGAACATCCAGGAGTACGGCATTGCCGCGCCCGATCCGCGCGATCCGGACGTCGTGTTCGGCAGCGCCCGCCGCGGCGTGTCGCGCTACGATCGCCGCAGCGGCCAAACCGCGCAGGTAGGCCCCGACTCGGCCGCGCGCGGCGACACGTTCGGCCGTAACGTCCGCACGATGCCGCTGATCTGGTCGCCCGTGAATCCGAGCGTGCTGTATTACACGTCGAACGTGGTGTGGAAGTCGGTCGATCACGCACAGACCTGGACCCGCATCAGTCCCGACCTCGCGCGCCCGACGTGGGCCATCCCGGCAAGCGCCGGGAAGTACGCCGGCACCGTGACGCCGGCTCCGCGTGGCGCGATCACCGCGCTGTCTCCCTCTCCTACGAGCGCCGCCGTGCTGTGGGCGGGCACGGATGACGGTAACATCCAGGTGACGATCAACGGCGGCGCGACCTGGCGGAACGTCACCCCGGCGGCCGTCAAGCCGTGGACGCGCATCTTCAACATCGAGGCGGGTCACTTCGATACGCGGACTGCGTACGCTGCCGCGAATACGCTGCGGATCGACGACGCGCATCCGCATTTCTGGCGCACACACGACGGCGGCCGGACGTGGACCGAGATCGACAACGGCATCGCGCCCAACGCCGTCGCGAATTCGATCCGCGAGGATCCGCGCGTGCGGGGGCTGCTCTACGCCGCGACCGACGCGCAGGTCTGGGTGTCGGTCAACGATGGCGAGCAGTGGCAGTCGCTGCGTCTCAACATGCCGGCGGTCTCGGTGCGCGACATCCAGGTGAAGGATGCCGATTTGATCGCCGGCACCCATGGCAGAGGGTTTTGGATCCTCGATGATCTCAGTCCGTTGCGGCAAATGGCGACGCTGCGGCGAGCGCAATCAGCCGGCAGACCCTATCTCATAAGACCCGAAACGGCCTTGCGCGTCCGATTCGGCACCAACGAGCCCACGCCGTGGCCGCCCGAGCTCCCGGCGGGGGAGAATCCGCCGGCGGGCGCCGTCATCGATTACGCCCTGGCTGCTGACGCATCCGGTGCAGTGACCCTGGAGATCGTCGAGACCGGCGGGGGGGGCCGAGTCGTGCGGTCGTACTCGAGCGACGACCTGGTGCTCGATCCTGATCCAGCCCTCGATCCCGCTTCGTACGACCGCGTGTGCCGGAAAAACCCCTCCGCGACCCACTGCGGCCTTCCTCTATATTGGCCGGCGCCGCAGGCAGCTCGTTCCCACGCGGCGTATGGCGAGGCGCGGGCACTGGTCGATTCGCTCTCGGGCACGCGGCGGGCCCAGGTGGAGTCGCTGGCTCCGGCGCCGCAGCCACGGTCGCGGGGTTTCGCTCGTCCCGGAGGGCCCACACCGCCGACACTCGAGAGCGCGAGCAACGCTGCGCTCGCGGCAGCAATGGCGATGCAGGATGCCGACGTAGCGCCCACCGCCGCGCAGGTCGCCGCGTGCGCGCGGGCGAGGGCGCAGGTGAATCAGGTGCTCGCACGGTGGACGCGCCTGAAAGCACGGCGGCGTTGACCTACGGGGTCAGCGAAATCTCCAGGTAATGCCCGGGCGCAGCAGCACCGCGTTGTTGTTGTCGTAGCTCACGGCGAAGTAGAGCAGGAGGCCTGCCCCTATCTCTCGGCCGGCGCCGAGCGTCCCGACCAGCTCGCCGCCCGCGACCTCCGGCGCGCCCGTCGTCGCCGACTCACTCCCGGGCACGGCGGCCGTGTTGCCGAGCACTTCGCCGAAGATCTGCGTCCGCGCGCTCGGCGACCTCCGGTACACGCCGGCCACCGCGAAGCTGACGATGTTGTTGAGCTGCACGTTGTCCTGCTTCCCCACGATCGTGTACGCGACATTCACGTGTGTGTCGATTCGGCCGAGTCGCTTGCTCGCGATGAAGTACCCGGTGTAATCGGGCTCTCCGGATCCGATGAGCGTGTCGCGCGCCGTGGGAACCTTCACTTCGGCCGCGAAGGCCAGGGCGGGACCGTGCCGGCTCTCCTGCCGCACGCGCCCCGTCAGCGTCGCCTCGATGTCTCCAAATCCCATCGCGCGCCGCCCCACCTTGGGGCGAATCGAGGTATAGGGTACGGGCTCGACCAGGAGCTCCAGGTTATCGGTGATGCCATACTCGACCGCGAACGGCATCGCTGCTTCCGTCCCCTCCCCGGAGGTCTGGAACTCGAACGCATTGCCGATCGTCCACCAGTGGGCGGGGAGCAACCGTGCGGTCTCGGTCTCGAGCGTCTGGGACACGCCAAGAGTCGACGCGCCGACCAGGAGGGACAGAACCAGGAATAGATGTTTCATGCTCCTTCACTCCGGGTGAGCGAGCGGCTTGCCGTCGGGCCCGACCTGAATCTCGGACCGCTTGGTGCCGGTGCGCACCTGCGCTTCGAATGCCACGATGGCGCCGCGCTTGGTCAGCGACTCGACCTTAGTGATCTTGCCAGACCCGGCCAGCTGCCGCAAACCGGTCCGTACCGGTTCTGGCAGCGAGTCGAGCGCGACCTCCTCCTCGATCTCCAGCACGGAGCCGTCGGCCGCGATTGTGACGTCCCGGTTGTGGCCGTGCAGTGTCATCGCGACCTCATACTCGAGCAGAGCGCCGTTCTTCTCGCTGGAGTAGCCACGAACCGTCGCGCCCTGGCTCTCCTGGTCGACCGTCCTCTGCACGGCCGCCGGCAGGTCGGCACGTTTCAACCGTCTCTCTTGTGTCGCTGCCTGCGACGCGATCGCGCACGTCAAAACCAGTAGGGGGACCGTCCATTTCCCGAATCGCATGAGACTCTCCTCGTTGGTATGGTAGGACCAAATTCTATCCCACCGTGCCTTACAACCGGCTTACAGGCATTCACCGTGAAACAAACGCGGCGTCGCGCGTGCGCGTAGAATTAGGAGGTATGCACCCTCCCCCCCCCGAGGATCGTATGAACAAACTGGCAATCCAGGTCTTTGCATTGCTCGTCGGCGCCGCGCTAGCGTGGCCCGGCGCAAGCCCGGCGCAAACGTTCACGGTCGCGAAGTACAGCATCGGCGGCGACGGCGGCACGGACTACCTGACCGCTGAGCCCGGCACCGGGCGCGTCTTCGTGTCGCGCAGCACACACGTGATGGTGA
>WNGO01002321.1_pt1 | contig 17616 bp, 12 predicted proteins | sample 5400511 | NCBI WGS metagenome assembly WNGO01 (sample SAMN13153380, study PRJNA577476) | soil metagenome | isolation source: 20 cm soil or saprolite under Garry oak tree replicate 2 | place: USA:California | collected 2016-06-15 | reverse complement strand
TTGTACGGCAAAGCTGCCGAGCAAAATGGTGCCGAGGCTCAATACAATCTGGGGTTCAGCTACCAGCACGGTCTAGACGTGCTAGTTTACCTATGAAAGCGGGCCTGTAGCTCAGCGGTTAGAGCAGGGGACTCATAATCCCTTGGTCCCAGGTTCGAATCCTGGCGGGCCCAGCCCTTCATGTCCGCGCTGGTGATCGCCTGTGCCCGGAGCGCCGCCAAGTCGGATACTCGACATATTATTCCGGCACGACGGCTGGTGGATTCATTCTGAAGCGCGCTGGGCCAACGTTGGTAACGAGTGGAATTTATGCCGTTGCCAGCATCGCTGCGCCTTCTTGAATCAGAGAGTCGAGTTTGTTTAGGTCAATCGGCTTTACCAAGTGATGCTGGAATCCTGCCTCGTAGCTCTTACGGATGTCGTCTTCCATCCCGAAACCGGTGAGAGCAATCCTTAGAGCTGGCTTGGAGGAGAGTTTCTGCATCAGATCGATCCCGCTTCCATCGGGCAAAGCCAAATCGCTGATTAGCACATCAAATTCCTCGTTTGCGCTCAGATCAAGGGCAGATTGAAAGTTTAGCGCTGATTGCACACTGTACCCGCGCCGGCGAAGCAAATTCGTAAGCGAGCGGTTTGTGTCTTCGTGATCTTCAACAAGCAGAATCCGCATCGGTTGACGTTCCGGTAAAATAGGTGACACGGCCGGAGCGATTTGAGCCTCGGCCTTTTCGCACGTGGGAAAAACTAGGGTGAACGTCGCGCCCTTATTTCGCCCGGCGCTTTGCGCGGTGATTGTTCCCTTATGTGCTTCAACCAGGGTCTTGCTTATGGCGAGTCCAAGACCCAGGCCTCCGAGCTGAGTCCGTCCGCCCTGTTCGAAGGCATCGAAAATCTTCGGCAGCGCTTCCGACTCAATCCCCAGGCCAGTATCAGCGATTTCGACGCGAAGTTGTCCTCTGGAATCATTGCTGGTGGAAATTATGATGCGCCCAGTCCGCTGCGTAAACTTCACCGCGTTATTTATTAGGTTCCAAAAGATTTGCTGCAGTCGCGCCGAGTCTGCTCGCATATGCACCTTGCTTGCGCCGAGGTTGAGCGAACGTGCCAGATGCTTGCGATCGATTTCCGCCTGGCAGATCTCCAGCGCATTTTGCAATAAAGTGTGCGCGTCAACGACTTCAAAATTCAGCTGCACCTTGCCGCGATCAATGCGCGTTAGATCGAGCAAGTCATCGATCAGCCGCGCTTCCAGCTCCACATTGCGACGAATCATCTGCAGAGATTCGTGAATGTCTTTCGGCAACTCTGGCTCGCTCTCCAGTGCGAGAGCAGAGGCCAGCACCGGCGTTAAAGGCGTGCGTAATTCGTGGCTGAGCATGGCCAGGAAGTGGTCCTTCGCCAGATTCGAGCGCGCCTTTTCTTCCAACTCAAGGTTGGTCTTCTGCAATTCTGCTGCGAGCGACTGCGACTGTTTGAGGAGGTTTTCTGTTTGTGTGCTTGCTTCGATCGTATTGAGCACAATGCCGATGATCTCGGTTAATTGGTCCAGGAACGCCTGGTGAGTCAGGCTGAATCGCTCAACCGACAAAAGTTCCATGACCGCTTTTACCTGCCCCTCAAAAAGAATCGGCAGGACCACGATGTTGGTCGGATGAAATTCGCCCAGCCCGGAATTCACTTTCGCGTGGTTCTTCGGTACATCGGTCAGAAGGATGCGCCGTTTTTCCAACGCCGCTTGTCCCACCAGGCTCTCACCCATCTTGAAGCGCTTTCTTGCGCCATTGCCCTCCTCGGAAGCGTAGCTCGCCAAGAGCGTAAGCTCCGATTCTCCGTTAGACTTATCCATCATGTAGAAAGCGCCCTGCTGTGCTGAAATCAGTGGAGCGAGCTCGGACAGAATCAATTTGCCAACCGTCAGGAAGTCGCGCTGTCCCTGCAGCATGCGGGTGAATTCTGCCAGGTTGGTCTTGAGCCAGTCCTGTTCCTTGTTCTGGAAGGTCGTGTCCCTCAGATTGCGGATCATTTCGTTGATGTTGTCCTTGACGAACGCAACCTCGCCTTGTGCTTCCACCTGAATTGAACGGGTGAGATCGCCCTTGGTGACTGCTGTCGCGACATCAGCGATAGCCCGAAGCTGCGTGGTCAGGTTCGCTGCCAGTCGATTCACGTTATCGGTCAAATCCCGCCACGTACCCGCGGCGCCAGGCACGTTCGCCTGGCCACCGAGTTTTCCTTCTATGCCGACTTCGCGTGCGACCGTTGTGACCTGATCGGCGAAGGTAGCGAGGGTATCGATCATGTTATTGATCGTCTCGGCGAGCTCGGCAATTTCGCCCTTGGCTTCAAGGAAAAGTTTGCGCTTCAAATCGCCCTTTGCGACTGCCGTCACCACCTTGGCAATGCCGCGCACCTGATCGGTGAGGTTGGAGGCCATAAAGTTGACGTTGTCGGTAAGATCTTTCCACGTCCCCGAAACGCCTCTCACTAGAGCCTGCCCGCCGAGCTTGCCTTCCATGCCCACTTCGCGCGCGACGCGCGTGACTTCATCGGCGAACGATGACAGTTGGTCCACCATCGTGTTCACCGTGTTTTTCAATTCTAGGATTTCGCCTTTAACATCGACGGTGATTTTCTTGGTCAGATCGCCCGTGGCAACCGCAGTGGTCACGGCGGCGATGTTGCGCACTTGTGTCGTCAGATTGGACGCCATAAAATTGACGTTGTCGCCGAGGTCTTTCCACACGCCCGCCAGCCCGCGCACATCCGCTTGTCCGCCCAGCTGGCCTTCGGAACCGACTTCGCGTGCCACTCGCGTAACCTCGGACCCGAACGAGCGGAGTTGGTCCACCATCGTATTGATCGTGTTCTTCAACTCGAGAATCTCGCCTTTGACGTCCACCGTGATTTTTTTGGTCAGATCGCCGGTAGCCACAGCCGTCGTGACGGCGGCGATGTTACGTACCTGAGCAGTTAGATTGGAGGCCATGAAATTTACCGAATCGGTCAAATCTTTCCATGTGCCGCCGATGGCGAGCACCTGCGCCTGGCCTCCTAGTTTTCCTTCCGTTCCAACCTCGCGCGCGACGCGCGTCACTTCAGATGCGAAGGAGGAAAGCTGATCTACCATCGTGTTAATGACATCCTTGATCTGCAGAATCTCACCGCGCACATCGACGGTGATTTTTTGAGTCAAGTCGCCGCTGGCAATGGCGGTCGCCACCTTCGACATGTCGCGCAATTGCACCGTGAGGTTTGAGGCCATCAGATTGACCTTGTCCGTGAGATCCTTCCATGTGCCGGCGACGCCTTTGACGTCAGCCTGACCTCCAAGCTTTCCCTCGGTGCCGACTTCGCGCGCGACGCGCGTTACCTCCGAGGCGAAAGACGAAAGCTGGTCCACCATGGTGTTGATAGTGTTCTTCAATTCCAAGATCTCCCCTTTAACCTTCACCGTGATCTTTTTAGAGAGATCGCCGTTGGCCACAGCCGTGGTGACGGCGGCGATGTTGCGGACTTGCGACGTGAGATTGGACGCCATCGAGTTCACCGAGTCCGTCAAAGCTTTCCACGTGCCCGAAACACCTTCGACTTTCGCCTGGCCACCGAGGATACCTTCCGTGCCCACTTCGCGCGCCACGCGCGTAACTTCCGATGCGAATGAACGGAGCTGATCCACCATCTTGTTTATGGTGTCCTTTAACTCCAGAAATTCGCCGCGAACGTCCACGGTGATTTTCTTCGCAAGGTGGCCATTTGCTACCGCCGTTGTCACTGCCGCAATGTTGCGAACCTGCGACGTGAGATTGGATGCCATCAGGTTCACATTGTCAGTCAAATCTTTCCAGGTGCCCGCGACCCCTTTAACTTTTGCCTGGCCGCCGAGCTTTCCTTCGGTCCCCACTTCGCGGGCCACGCGCGTTACTTCCGACGCGAAAGCGCTAAGCTGCTCCACCATTGCGTTTACAGTCTTGGCGGTGCGCAAGAACTCCCCTTTAAGCGGCCGTCCTTCGATCTCCGTAGCCACCGTTTCGGATAGATTGCCCTTCGCCACGGCACCGATAACGCGCGCCATTTCACTCGTAGGCCGCAGGAGATCCTCGATCAGAATATTGATGCATCCGATGGCATCGCCCCAGGACTCCGACACGTCGCTCAACGACGCGCGTTGGGTGATTCGGCCTTCCTTTCCAACCACACGAACGATGCGTTCCAGCTCTTGCGTCATGCGCTGATTCGTTCTGATCACATCGTTGAACGTGTCCGCGATCTTGCCGGCTACACCCGTCCAATCCTCCGGCAGTCGCGCGGAAAAATCCCCGCGTTTGAAGACCATCAACGCCGAGAGCAATTGTCTCGTATCGAGTTCACTTCCGTTAGTCGTGGAGCGATTCCGCGACCGCGGCTTTGTAGTAAGGGGAGCTTTCTTCATACGTTGGGGCCACTTAGAAAAATGGAACTTCTCTCGCCGCCGCGAGTCCGACGCACGATATCAGACGGTTCATATGCCAGAGCCGTAGAGTAATCGACCAGTCCATCACACGAAGCCGCTTTTTTTCAAGAAAACCACTGTCAGCGCATTTCGTCGCGCAAAAAAATGCACTCCTTGTGAGAATTCCGAAGGAACGGGGACGAAACAGCAGCCCCGTGAGTCCGCCGGAGGAAAACTCTCCTGTGTAAATCCTTACGGATCTACTCGCACCGTTTTAGAGCCCGGCCTTGGTGCCAAAGCAGAGCAGAAGAACAACCGCATTCTGCTAACTAGCGGACGGGAAATGTCGGTAAGCTGCGCAATCGGAAGCCAAGAATAATCCCTAGGATTCCAAACGCGATCGCATAAGACCCGATCAACCACACAAGAGCGAGCGCACCCGGGAGGGGGTTCCATAAAAGCATGACAGCGAAGACAATTGAAAGCAGGCCCATAAGGATGAGGAACCATTCGCCTTTGATTTCCCGGCGCAGCTTGATTGCCAGCGCAATTTCCGTTGCGCCAATCATAAGCGCCCAGACCGCGATATAAATGACTAGCGCCAGCGCCGTTATCCGGGGCGCGTGGAATGTGAGGAGTCCGATGATAATTCCGACTATTCCGATTATAAGATTGAAGCCCCATTCCGAATCCGAGGCGCGACCAGCGATGGCGCCGATCACCCGAAAGATACCGTCGACCAGAACCCAGGCCCCAAATAGCAGCACTAGCACCGCGGCTGTTAAGCCGGGATAGACGAATGCCATTACTCCGAAGACAACTGCGGCGATACCCCTTAAAACCGGAACCCACCAATGACGTTTTAATGTTTCGATCAGCATGACCTCGTTTTAAAGATCGGTTTGCGGTGAGGCAAGCCAGTTTTGACAAACGGCTTGGAAAACGGCCGTCCAAGCCGCCACGAGTAGCCGATTAAAGTCCGCACTTTGTCCCGGCTTCTGTAATACTGGAACGAGTCCGAAGAAGAGACGCCAAATAGGTATCAACCAACGGCGCGCTATTGATCCGCGCTAGATTCGCAGGTGCCTGAAGGCGCGAAAAAATGGCATAGGCGATCTTGCTTCGTGGCACAGATTTCTCACCGTAGCCGGTTGGAATGTTACTTGACCAATATCGGACGTATTGCCCGTCCGGTCGATTTTCTACACCGAGAAAAATCGTGGAGTGCCCGTGCTCATTTCGTCCCACCTGGCGTGACCAGAAAATCTTCATGAAATCGCCCGGCTTGGCCTGATCGAAATTGTCGAAGTTGCGCCCCAGATGCAGTTCGTGAAAAAGACGGGCGGTGCCCGGCCCATTTGCATTCCAGCGGCCCCAGATTCCTTCGCCATCTCGTTGATCCCGAATAATGAGCTTTTCCAAGGTTGGATAATCGAGATGAAGCTCGCCTCCCGCGCGCAGAGCCTCGATTGTTCTGATGAACACCAGATAGGTTGCGCCAGAGCAGAAACTTGGTCCCGATGGCAGAATGAAAAATTTGCCGGACTCAAAATGCGCCGAAGATTGCAACCGGATCTTTGCGAAGTGCGAAACAGAATAACGGCCGCCCTGCGGCATCTGTTTAATCTGCTCAAGCACCAGAGCGTTGCAATCCCCCGCGAAAGATCCGCACGGTGCGAGCCCAAGAATTGTAAAGAAAACGCAAGCCGCCACTCCCTTCACGGCGGAACAAGTAACCATCAAAACGTGAACTGGCAATGGGCGGCGCGCTTATTTTGATCCCACCGGCGCGACTTTTTATCATTCCGAGCGACCTCGCCTGCCACGTGTAGCTTTATGCGAAGGCGGGAAGAATCTCTCACTCTAATTCGACAACAATAATCCAGCAGTAGCGGGAGACTACGCTTGACATGACAACAGGCACAGCCGTCGCTAAAATCACAGCCATTATGCGTTTCACGAAGATGAACGGCGCCGGAAACGATTTTATCCTGATCGATAATAGGGCGGGGGACATTCGTCTGGATCGCAGCCAAATTACGCGTCTTTGTGATCGCCACCGCGGCATCGGGGCGGACGGAATTTTGTTACTCGAGAAGGCCTCGAACCACACCGATTTTCGCATGCGCTATTTCAACGCCGACGGCGGAGAAGCGGAGATGTGCGGTAATGGAGCCCGCTGCTTTGCCCGTTTCGCAAACAAAATGACTAACGCGGGTGGCAAAATCTTCTTTGACACTCAAGCAGGCGTGATTGGGGCTGAATTGTTGAATGATCTTGTGAAGTTGCAGATGACTGAGCCGACCGATTTACGATTAAACGTCGAGCTCCCGGTGGGGAAGGAAGGCACAACCGTTCACTTCATCAACAGCGGTGTGCCCCACGTTGTCATTCCCGTCCCAGGAATCGACGATGTTGATGTCTGCAAGGAAGGTTCAGCTGTTCGCCGTCACAAAACGTTTTCGCCGAAGGGTGCAAACGTAAATTTCATCGAGAAGCGCGGCCCGAAGAAAATTGCTGTCCGCACCTACGAACGCGGCGTGGAAGACGAAACGCTCGCATGCGGCACCGGCGTAGTCGCAAGTGCGCTCATCTTCGCGACTCTCGAAAACACGAATGGACCAATCACGGTAATTGCACGGGGTGGAGATGAGCTGCAGGTGGGATTTGAAAAGAGCGACAATCGGTTTCGCAATGTTACGCTTACCGGTCCGGCGGACTTCGTGTTCGACGGAACAATTGACGTTTGACGCTACCCATCCTGGTAAGTTGTCATTCCGAGCGAAGTTGAGGAATCTCTAAGTTTAAATGGAGAAATCCAGAGATGTCTCGACTTCGCTCGACATGACAATTTAAAGAGGCGTCGCTACAATTTCCCGATGTTCCGCGGCACGTTCACTGCATTGGTCACGCCATTTCGCAATGGCGGCATTGATGTCTCTGCGTTCGAAACACTCATACAAACACAAATCGCTGCTGGCATCACGGGACTGGTCGCGATCGGAACCACGGGCGAATCGCCGACGCTTTCTCACGAAGAACGTGAAGAGGTGATCCGGTTAACGGTTGCGACGGCGAATAAACGTTGCGTCGTGCTTGCGGGAACAGGCTCAAATGCCACCCAACACGCGGTGACCGACACGAAGGCGGCTGAGAAACTCGGTGTCGACGGCGCGCTGCTTGTAGCGCCCTATTACAATAAGCCAAGCCAGGAAGGGCTCTTCCGGCATTTCAAGGCAATCGCCGAGGCAACGTCGCTCCCAATCATACTTTATAACATCCCCGGACGCTGCAGCGTGGACATCACGCCGGAAACGGTGGGGCGTTTGGCAAAAGAGTGCCGCAATATTGTCTCGATTAAGGAAGCGAGCGGAAGCGTAGAGCGCGTCAGCGATTTGCGGCGGCGTTTGCCGGAATCGTTCACGATTTTGAGCGGAGACGATTCACTCACGCTCCCGTTCATGGCGGTAGGCGCGGCCGGCGTGGTAAGCGTGGCTTCGAATTTGTTCCCTTCCGAAGTATGCGCGCTCGTCCGCGCCTGTGAATCAGCCGACTTTAAATCGGCGTCGAAATTGCATCGAAAATTGTTGCCGTTGTTTAAAGATTTGTTCATCGAGCCAAACCCGGTTCCAGTGAAGACGGCGCTCGGCTGGCGCGGCGCGATGTCGGGCGAGATTCGTTTGCCGTTGTGCGAGATGAGCGAGGCAAACCAGGCGCGTTTACGCAAAACGCTGGAAGAATTCGAGCAAAATAAATGAATTTCGAGAGAGAACCCCTCACCTCAGTCCTCTCCCCTTATGTAAGGGGAGAGGCGGACAGAAGCGTCCAATTCGTTTGCGACCTCAATCGCCTCTCCCTTCGAAAGGGAGAGGATAGGGTGAGGGTTCTGCCTTAATGAAGAAGTCGCCCGTGCGCGTGTTGCTCATCGGCTCGGCTGGCCGGATGGGGAAAACGGTAGTCCACCTTGCCACCGACGACCCAGAAATCGAGATCGTCGCGCAATGCGATCTGGGTGACCCAATCGAGCCCGCGATGAAAAATTGCGATGCGGCGATCGACTTCAGCCACGCCGACACTATCGCCGAAATCTGCCGCGCTGCGTTATGTTATCATAAGCCGCTAGTCATTGGGACGACCGGACATTCGCAAGAACAACGCCAAACAATCGAAGGGGCGGCCCGATCTGTGCCGATTGTTTTCGCATCGAATTTCAGCGTTGGAGTTAATGTGCTTTTCTGGCTGACGCGCAAAGCTGCCGAATCGCTCCTTCCGGATTTCGATCCCGAGATCATCGAGACACATCACAAAATGAAAAAGGATGCGCCGAGCGGCACGGCTAAAAGTCTCGCTGAGATTTTGAAAGCGAGCCAAAAGAGCAAGAATGAAATACCGATTCAATCAATTCGAGAAGGCGATGTTGTCGGCGAGCACACAGTAATCTTCAGCGGTGTTGGCGAGCGTCTCGAACTCACGCATCGTGCAGCGAGTCGCGAAATCTTTGCGCGCGGAGCATTGCGGGCAGCGAAATGGATCATGGGGAAACCGCCGGGCCTCTACTCGATGCAGGATGTGCTGGGACTGTGACACTGTAGCCGGGGTCGATGACCCCGGCCGCCGCGATCACCGATCACGGCTACAAACATGAGAACCGCGGTTGCACTCGGCTCGAATCTTGGCGATCGACTCGGTAATTTGCGCGCCGCCCGACAGACGATTCTCAGTCTTTCGAATGTAAAGCCTCCGATTCTTTCTTCGCCAATTTACGAGACCGAACCGATCGGTTGTGAACAAGAAGCAGAAAAATTTCTAAACGCAGTCGTTGAATTTGATTACGAAGGTGATCCCACCAATTTGCTTGAGCAATTCATTCGAATCGAGGAAGCACTGGGCCGCAGGCGCGAGCACTCAAGGAACGTTTCGAGAACGATCGACATCGACCTGCTCTATTGCGGCGATCGCAACATTGAAAATGAGAGGCTGCAACTGCCACACCCGCGCATGCACTTGAGAAAGTTTGTCCTTCAACCTCTGGCCGATATCCGGCCAGAGTTGGTCTTGTCTGGCCAGAAAAAAACTGTCAGCGAGTCGCTGAGGGAGTTGGGGAAGTCCAGCGAGGTACTTCGGTTTGCGGACGAGTGGTAAGCTTGAAAAGATCCAACGCGGGAGAACACTACGGCACTCCACGACATGGCCGTAATTGCGGGCACACATTTTGCACTTGCGTTTTGGAGTGCGGCGGTGCTCCGCCGCTTTTTCCCGCAAGCTTGCGTTCTCAAATCGGCGGCTGATCTTTCGGGCAAGTGGCCATGAAGGATTTTCGCCAAATGAAGCAACGCGGTGAGAAAATCACTGCGCTGACGGCTTACGATTATCCCACCGCGCGATTGCTCGACGAAAGCGGCATCGACATCATCCTGGTGGGCGACTCGGTCGGGATGGTGGTGCTTGGTTATCAGGACACCACGCGCGTGACGTTGGAAGAGATGTTGCATCATACGCGCGCGGTGGCGCGCGGCGTGAAACACGCGCTGCTCGTCGCGGATATGCCGATTCACACTTACAACGTGCCGGAGCAGGCCGTGGAAACTGCAAAAAAACTCGTTGATGCCGGCGCGCAAGCGGTGAAGCTCGAAGGCGGCGCGAGCCATGTCGCGCAAATCGAAGCGATCACACAAGCAGGCATCGCGTTTATGGCGCACATCGGTATGCTGCCCCAAAGTGTGCGCGAGGAGGGTGGTTATAGAATCAAGGGCCGGACGCAATCAGAGGCCGAAACTCTCCTTGCTGATGCACATGCGGTGGAAAAAGCCGGCGCATTTTCTGTGGTTCTGGAGATTGTGCTCTCCGACGTCGCGAAGCAGATTACAAATGCAATCGACATCCCAACGATCGGCATCGGTTCAGGCGAGCATTGCGACGGGCAAATTCTGGTCACGCACGATTTAATCGGACTGTTTCCCTGGTTTACGCCGAAGTTTGTCTCGCCTGAAGCGCGCGTGTCAGAAGAAATCCGTCGCGCAGCCCGAGCTTTTATCGAACGAACGCGGAATAGCGGAGTCAAGAATGGCTCGCCCCTGCAAATGTGATAAGTTGCAAGCCGCATGAGGGTTTCTGAGTTCGATGGTTTGGATCAGTTTGAGACCGAAGGTCTCCTCGCGGGCACCAAAGAACGCAACTGGATCTGGTTCGGATTGATTGTTTCGCTGGCAATACACTTCGGACTCTGCGCTTATTTTTATCGAACGCGTTTCGCCCCTGCCGAAACGGCCGTCGCCCAAAACGAGCAGACGCCGATGTTCAAGGTCAGGAGCATTACCGAATCGAACCTCGACAAGAGCAGCGCGGATCAAACAACTCAGGCGGCGAAACCGAACCCTGACAACACCGATGTGCAATTGCCGGACGAGAAAAAGTCATTCGACAAACTGTTGCAGGACATTCAGGCAAGCGCGGCGTTACCCGACGACATGCGGGACGTTTTGCCTGATCAACCCAAAGTGGAACAACCGGAAGTCAATTCCGTGCTTAATGAAATCGACCGCTCCACCGCGCAGACTCTCTCAAACGATCCAACCGCGCTGCACGAACAATCTCTGCTTAACAACAGCTCGACTTCGGGCCGCCCGCAGCCCGCTCTGAGCGGAACGGAACTTGCCACGAGCACCGCGATCAAACGGCCAAACACCTTCACGAGTAAATTGCCCGGCGATAGCGCCGGTCCCAATAAAGGGCGCGCTCCCGGCTTTAGCGATTTGGATCAATTGCTGTCGCAAAAAGGTCCTCTTGGATCAGGCACAAAATTGCGCCTCCCCGACGATCAGCTTTTCGAGTACGACAGCGACGTGCTGCAATCCAGCGCGATCAATCAGCTGCAAAAGCTGGGCACTCTCATCCAGCGGAACCCAAAATCGACGTTTAGAGTGGAAGGCTATACGGACTCGTTCGGCACATTCGAATACAATCTCGATCTGAGCCAGCGTCGCGCCGACAGCGTGAAGCGATACCTCGTCGAGTTAATGCGGATTAACTCGGCGCAAATCGAAACGCACGGTTACGGCGCAACGAAATTCCGTGCGTCACCAAGCGGCTCAATTGAAGAGCAAGGCGCGAATCGGCGCGTCGAAGTCGTAGTTCACACGAGCGAAGGGTAAGCGGCGCGCCCGGCGGTCGGGCCCTACCAATTTTTGATCCAAAGATCCTGTTGGGTAGTTGGCGGAGCAGGCGTCGGCGATGGTGCTACTCCCGCGGTGCTCCACAGATCAAAGGTTGGATTGTAGCCCGGAGTCCCTGGTGGCGTGGGATTCGCCTGCGGATTTGCGGCTGTCGAATAACCATAGCTGTTTCCGAACGGGTCACGAATGAACTGGACCGGTTGACTTTGATCAACCGGACCGAGCTGATTTGGCTTAAATGTCATATACGTCCTTCCCGAAGGAGTCTCCGAACGGTTGCCGCTTGTGACGCCCATCAACTTCTCATAGAGGAAAAGCGATGCGAAGACGCATCGCACTCCAAAGCACTTCGTGCGAAATCTAAAAAAACGCGTTTTCTGTTTTGCGAAGCTTTCGGAGGGCGTACGTGTCCTCGCGTCGCTATTTTCGCGCTGCCAAGAGTGGCGGGATTGCGAATAGCCAGACTCGCCTACCAGTTTTTGATCCAAAGATCTTGTTGCGTAGCAGGAGGAGCGGGCGTTGGCGACGGCGCGTGTTGGATTGTATCCCTTTTGCGCGTCAGACTGATTCGCAGTCGAGTAGCCGTAACTGTTTCCGAAAGGATCGCGAATGTACGTGACGGACGTTAGATTTCCATTTCCGTCTCTTGTACCATCAAGCATCTGCGGTTTGAACGAGAAATAAATCTTTGCACTGGGTGGTGGTTGCAAGTTCGCGTTCATATCTCCGCTTAGTTGCTCGTATAAGTAGAGGCTGGCGTTCTGATATACCGTCTGGCTTGGGTCTATATTCTGCCGCGCGTCCAAAGTGTCGGTGTATCCGTTTGTCGCGTTGTCTCTTGGGTAAATTGCATTATCCGCCTTGTAGCTTTCACAGGCGGCGGATATGGCTGCGATTTCGGTTTCGGCGCGGGCGCGCGCCCCCTTCTTCTGCATGTAGCCGAACGTGCTCAGGAGCAGGCCCGCGAGGATGCTGATGATAGCGATGACGACGAGAACCTCGAGCAGAGTAAATGCTCTCTGGCCCAAAAATGACGAATGACCCGCCTTCGCGGTCCTACGGCGCGGCGGGCGAGTGACGAATGACGAATCAATGACGAAGCCCAAATGACGACATCGAGCCGTCGCGACTTTTTCGACATTCGTCATTCTGTCATTCCTTCGGCATTCGGCATTCGACCTTAGTCATTTCGGCGAAGCCGGTCACGTTTGCTGTTGTAGGCCGGTGATAATGCTGATGAGCGGCGTGAATAGAGCAAGCACAATCGTGCCGACGACGAACGCGAGGAACACAATCATGATTGGCTCAAGAATAGAAGTCAGAGCTGCCACTGCGTTATCGACCTCGTCGTCGTAGACGTCGGCGATTTTTAGAAGCATTTCTGGGAGCTTACCGGTTTCCTCGCCCACATCGACCATGCTGACCACCATTGCCGGAAAAACGCGGCTGGCTTCCAGCGGTTGCACGATGGATTCGCCTTCCTTCACGCTGTCGTGCACTTGGGAGATTGCGCGAGCGATAGCCGCGTTGCCGGCGGTTTCGCGAGTAATGTTTAATGCCTGCAAAATCGGAACACCGCTTGTGACCAGTGTTCCGAGTGTGCGCGCGAACCTTGAGATTGCCGTTTTGCGATTCAAATTGCCAAAAAGCGGCATACGCAGTTTGAAACTATCAATAACCAATCGGCCACGGCGTGTGCGGCCAATGAATTTGTAAAGGGTCACCGCAACTACGATGACGCCAAGGACAACGAGGCCGTGGTTTTTCAGAGAGTCACTTGCTCCGATAACAAACCTAGTAACGGGCGGCAGCGGTTTGTCGCCAAGCAAATCGTGGAAAATCACTTCGAACCTCGGCACAATGAAAACGAGGAGAAAACCCATGATGCACACAGCCATTGTCATCACGATGCCTGGATAGACCATTGCCGCTACGACTTTGTTTTTGATCTTCGCAGCCTTCTCCTGAAATTCCGAAAGCCTGGTGAGCACCAGTTCGAGCACGCCGCCGACCTCGCCGGCTTTGACCATGTTGACGTATAAGTCGTTAAAGATTCGGGGATGCAGCGCGAGCGCGTCTGAAAACGTGCTACCGCTTTGCACAGAGTCCGCGATTTTGTTGATCGTATTTTTCAACACCTTGTCGCGCTCCTGTTTCGACAAAACATTCAAGCTTCTTAGCAACGGCAACCCGGAATCAATCAGCGTTGCCAGTTGACGAGTAAAGATCATCAGAATTTTTGACTTAACTTTCTTGCGTTGGAAAAGAACGATGCCTTTTTTCGCGCGCGGTTTCGTCGTGCGCGCCATCTTCGCTGCGCGATCGCGAGCTTCCTGCCCGTCCGGACTGCTTATTGCCTCTTCGATAACACTCGTCGGGAAATAGCCGGCCTGGCGCAATTGACTGATTGCCGCATTGCTAGAAGGGGCTTCGACCAGGCCGGTCGCCTCCTGTCCGCGAGTATCAAGAGCTACGTAGTTAAAGCGTGCCATGAGGGGATTTAACGGGTTAACGATTTAATGGTTTAGTGATTAAAGCAAGCTGGGCTCGTGGATTCCATTTCGATCTAAGTCGTTGAATCGCTAAATTCCATTACGTATAGCGCAGCACTTCCTCGATCGTGGTGTCGCCTGCAAAGATGCTGCGCAAGCCGTCCTGACGTAGCGTCGCCATTCCAAGCTCGACCGCCTTTTGTTTCAAAGTGACCGTGGGCGCGCGCTCATTGATCAATTCACGAAGTGGATCGGTAATCTTCAGAAGCTCGTAAATCCCTTTGCGTCCTTTGTAGCCGGTATTGTTACAGGCATCACAGCCTTTGCCGTAAAAGAATTGTTTATCGCCAATATCCGCCCGAGAAATCCCCAGCTCCGCGAGTAAGGCGTCGCTCGGCTGATAAGCGGCGCGGCATTGGCGACAGATACTGCGCAGCAAGCGCTGACCTAGCACGGCCTCAAGTGTCGAGGAAATCAGGAATGGTTCCACGCCCATGTCGATCAAACGCGTAATCGCACCAGGTGCGTCGTTAGTGTGCAAGGTCGTGAAGACCAAATGACCGGTAAGAGACGCCTGAATGGCGATCTGCGCCGTCTCAAGGTCGCGTGTCTCGCCTACCATGATCCGATCGGGGTCCTGGCGCAGGAACGACCGCAACGCTCGCGCAAACGTCAGACCGATCCCTTCGTTCACGGGCAGTTGTACGATGCCTTCCAAATCGTATTCAACGGGCTCCTCTGCGGTAATCAGCTTCGAATCGATTGTGTTGATCTTGCGCAAGCAGGAATACAGCGTGGTTGTTTTTCCGGAGCCGGTTGGTCCGGTCGCGATAAAGATCCCGTTCGGCCGCTCGATCATTTCGAGCAGAAAATTGTAAATGTAATCAGGCATCCCGAGCGCTTCGAGGTCGAGATTGACGATGCTGCGATCGAGCACGCGCAGCACCAGGCTCTCGCCGAATTGCGTTGGCAAGGTTGAAACGCGAAGATCAACATTGCGCCCGGCGATGTGCTTCTGGATCCGACCATCCTGGGGAAGTCGTCTTTCAGCGATATTCATATTGGCCATCACTTTGACCCGCGAAATCACCGGCAAGGCAAGGTGACGGGGCGGCGGCGACATTTCGTAAAGCGCCCCGTCAACGCGGTAGCGGATTTTGAATTCGTTTTCGAACGGCTCGAAGTGAATGTCGCTCGCGCGGTCCTGGATCGCCTGGTAAAGAATGAGATCAACGAAGCGAATGATTGGCGTTGTGTTCGCCTCCGCTTCAACTGCAGCTTCGCCATCTGTCTCGCGCAACTGGAGAAGCTCGCCAGCTTCGCCGAGCTGCTTCAGCACTTCCTCCATGCTCGTCGTGTCGGTGCCGTAATATTGCTTGATCAGTTCTTCGATTTGCTCGGGCGGTGAAACCACGACCTGAATGTCTTTACCGAGCGCGAAGCGAAGGTCCTCTGCAGTATTAAGATCAAATGGATCAACAAGCGCGACCCGTAAGGTGGTTGCGCTCATTTCAATTGGAAGAGCACCGTGCAGCCGAGCCAGCCCACTGGGAATGAAACGCAAAATTTCGGGCGCGATCTCGCGTTCGGTCAGCTCGATGAAGTCCGTGCCAAGGCCGTTAGCGATTGTTTGATAAAAATCGGGCTCGTCGATAAAGCCACCATCGATCATCGCCTGCGCCACCGTCTTCCCGTTCAGCTCTACTTCGCTTAGCACGTCCTCCGCTTGAGAAGGCTGCAGTACACGCTGTTCGACGAAAAATTCTGCAAGCTGTTTATGCGTCATGTTTCCCGTCTCCGGGGTAGCGCACCCGTCTCGGGTGCTGGCGAGCGCGTCCTCGTGATCGCGAACTTTTCTTTGGAGTCGCTTCTGTTCAGTGTGGCCGGCACACAAAGGGAAGATTGTTTCGGCGTGACGCCGAAACCAGCACGCGAGACGCGTGCACTACCCAATTGAAAACTCGTCGCAGCCATCAACTTACGTCTCCGATGGTGATGGAGATGACTTCGTCGGCAGAAGTGAGGCCGGCCAGCACCTTGCGTACGCCATCTTCGCGCAATGTCCGCATGCCCAGTTCGCGGGCTCGCTGCCGCAGGACAAAGGTCGAGCTGCGCTTGTTGATCATGTGGCGCACTTCATCGTCGATTACAAAAGTTTCGAATATGCCCATTCGTCCTTTATAGCCAATTCGACGGCACTCTTCGCATCCGACCGGCTTCATCACCTGCGCCTCAGACAGCTGGCCAGGCTCGATTCGGAGCGCGCGCAATTCGGTGTCGGTGAGTTCGCCCGGTTGTTTGCAGTTGTTACAGAGGCGCCGGATGAGCCTTTGCGCCATGACCGCACGGACTGAAGACGCAACCAGAAATGGCTGCACACCGAGATCGATCAAGCGCGCCACGGCAGAGGGTGCGTCATTGGTGTGCAGTGTGCTAAACACGAGGTGCCCGGTCAGGCTGGCGTTCGTGGCGATACTGGCAGTCTCGAGATCGCGGATTTCGCCGATCATGATGATGTTCGGCGCCTGGCGCAGGATGGAACGCAAGGCAGCCGGAAACGTCATTCCGATTTCCGTATTTACCTGCACCTGGTTGATCCCAGTCATCTGATATTCAATCGGTTCCTCGACAGTAATGATTTTGCGGTCTGGTTTGTTGATGTAATTGAGGCACCCATAAAGCGTGGTCGTCTTGCCGGATCCAGTAGGCCCGGTAACCAGCAGGATTCCATCCGGCAGCTTGAGCAGGCGCTCAAAGGTTTCCTGGTCGTCGGAGAAAAATCCAAGCTCCGGCAAGCCGAGCTTTAAGCTGGATTTATCCAGCAGCCGCATCACTATGCTCTCCCCGTGATTGGTGGGAATTGTCGAAACGCGAAGGTCGAGCGGCTTCTTTTTGATTTTTACCTGGATGCGACCGTCCTGCGGCAGGCGTTTCTCCGCGATACTCATCGAGCCGGTCATGATCTTGAGCCGGCTGACAATGGCTGATTGCAGACGCTTCGGTGGCGCTTGCATTTCCTGCAGCACGCCGTCAATCCGAAATCGGACGCGAAATTTTTTATCCAGCGGTTCCAGATGAATATCGCTCGCGCCGGCACGGTGCGCCTCGATCAGCAACATAGATACGAGCCGGACAATCGGCGCATCTGCTTCGTCGACTGCGGCCGCTTCCGCGCCGTCGCCAAATTCCAGGCCGAGATCGATGTCTTCGCCAATTTTCTTCTGCAGGACGTCCGCTGCTTCATCGGCCGTGCCATAGTATTTAATTAAGGCCTCACGAATTTTCTTTGGGCTCGTGCAAACCAGTTCCAGTTCGCGTTGGAGTAGAAAACTCAGGCTATCCATCATATCGATGTCGAGCGGGTTGCCCACTGCGACCACGAGGCCGGTTTCGCCGAAACTGACTGGAATCACTTTGAAGCGGCGCGCATCTTCTCCGCGAATCTGGCTGATGACTTGCGGCGGAATCACCATGGAAGAGATATCGATCCAATCCATGTGCGCTTGGGCGGCGAGCGTGCGTG
>WNGO01001205.1_pt1 | contig 17621 bp, 11 predicted proteins | sample 5400511 | NCBI WGS metagenome assembly WNGO01 (sample SAMN13153380, study PRJNA577476) | soil metagenome | isolation source: 20 cm soil or saprolite under Garry oak tree replicate 2 | place: USA:California | collected 2016-06-15 | reverse complement strand
CAGGCCACATCGTCGAAAAAGAAGAGCTACTCGAAAAAGTCTGGCCGGGCGTTTTCGTCGAGGAAGGCAATCTGGCGCGGCACATCTTTAACCTGCGGCAAGTGCTCGGGGATACCCCCGACGGGCGCAAATACATCGAAACCATCCCCAGGCGGGGCTACCGCTTCGTTGCAGCCGTGAGGGAAGACGGAGAACCAGCTGCTCCTCATCCAGCGGTCCCACAGACTTCTGAGCCAGCTCCTCCTGCGGTGCCGGCGCCCCTCGTCCAAAAGAGAAACTTCTGGTTGTGGCCTATCACTTTATCGCTGCTAGCCGCGACGGCGATTTTGATAGGGCGTCATTTCCGGCAGCCGCGGAACGCCTCCCCACAAAAAGCCATTCTTGCGGTCCTGCCCTTTGTAAATTTGAGCGGGGACGCGCACGAGGATTATTTTGCCGATGGCCTCACGGAGGAGATGATTGCCCAACTCGGCCAGCTCCAACCCACCCAGCTGGGCGTAATCGCGCGAACCTCAACCGCACGCTATAAGGATACAAAGGAGACCGTCGCTCAAATTGGCCGGGAACTCGGTGTGGGCTATTTGCTGGAGGGGAGCGTTCGGCGCGGCGGAGACCGCGTGCGCGTTACTGCCCAGCTGATCCAGACTGCAGAACAGACTCATTTATGGGCGGAAACCTATGAGCGACCGCTTACAGATGTCTTTAGCATTCAGAGAGAAATCGCAGAGAAGATTACGCACTCTCTTTCCATCCAACTGTTGCCCGCCGCAACAAGCGTCTCGGCCAACTCCCATCTCAATCTGGAGAGCTACGACAAGTACCTCCTGGGCTTGCATGAGCTCGGGGAAGATACTCGGGAGAGCGTAAATCGCGCGATTCAGTACTTTCAAGAAGCCACAGCCTTGGATCCAAAGGACGCCCACCTCTACGCGGCTTTGGCCGCGGCCTACGATGCCGCAACCACTTATTATAGCTCCCCGACCGAAGTCATGCCCCGCGCAAAAGAAGCGGCGCTGCAAGCCGTTGCGCTTGACCCCAATCTGGCGATCTGGCGAGCGCACACGTCCGGCTTGGCTATGTGCGCTTGTTTTACGATTGGGATTGGCCCGCGGCGGAACAGGAATATCGCCGGGCGCTGGAGATCAATCCAAGCTTGCCGGAAGCGCAATTGGGTTACGCGAATTACTTGGCGACGTTGGGACACTTCGATGAAGCACTCTCTCGCGTACAGCAAGCCTACCTTTTCGATCCGCTGGCACTCGAAAGCCGCAAGGAAGCGCTTTGGATCTACTACTTCTCCGGTCGAATGCCGGAGACGGTCGAGCAAGCCGAGAAAACGATCGAGATGGAACCAGCCGCTGGCCTTCCTCATGCGATGCTCGCGATGGCCTATGCACAGATGGGGAAGCGCCCTGAAACTCTCCAGGCTGCAGAGAACGCCATTCGGCTTGCGAACAGCCCGTCGATACTCACCACCACGGCGGCAGCACTCGCCCACGTGGGCCAAAGCCGGGAGGCCAAGCAACTTCTCAGCAAAGCCCTGGAACAAGCCAAGGAACGTTATGTCTGCCGATTCCTCGTCGCGGATACATATGTGGAGCTTGGCGATACGGAGAAAGCGTTTGAATCACTGGAGCAAGGGTTCCTTCAGCGATCGACTTGAATGCCATGGATCGGGGTGGATCCCCGATTTAACACGCTGCGACGCGAACCAAGGTTTCAGGATCTGGTTCGCCGTATCGGTATCCCGCGACAGTAATGCCTCCGGGTTGGCAGATTGCTCCCGACAACGCGCCAGCAGTGAGCGATCAATCGCTGGCCACTACAACAACTCCTTCTTGGCCATGTCTAGTAGCCAGTCGAACGCCAGGAAATGTCGCGCGGGGTCGCCGCGATCACTGTCACAGATAGGCATGGGGCGCTGCGGTCCGGTTCAATCCCGTTACGACAGAGGCTAAATCATGCCCTTCCTTTCACGCATGATTAATGTCTTCTACCATGCTCGCCTCCTTTTATGGGGGATTCTTCGATCTGCGGATTATCCCGCCCGAATCACGAGCAGCCCTTCCATAATCCGTAAAGGGAAGGGTAGCCGACGATAGACCCAGAATGCGCGGTTGCGACGGCACTTCTACGTGTAACGCGTTCGCCGGGCCCCCATCTAGGATCAGGTGTAGGCCGAGATGCAATTGCAACAGGAATCGGGCCGATTTCTGAGGGCGCGCTCTTTCTGAGCGGAACACTTCTGTCTGTCAGATGTTTTCGCTAACCTTTGACTTGTGAACCCGCTCTCGGGTGGCAGCACCAAACTCCGAAACATTTTGTGCTTCCCTTATGCATTGACAGGAGTCTAAGCTATGGTCCTGTCATTTATCGACAGGAGAGCTCCATGGCCAAGCCGACCGACTTAGTGCAAGGCACCTTGGACCTGCTGATGCTCAAGACGCTAGCTCTGCAACCCATGCATGGCTGGGGCATCGCCCAACGCATCCGTCAAGTTTCCAAGGATGTCCTGCAGGTCAATCAAGGTGCCCTTTATCCCGCGCTGCATCGTCTCGAACAACAGGGCTGGATTCGCGCCAAATGGGGAGAATCGGAAAACAATCGCCGCGCCAAGTTCTATTCACTCACGCCAGACGGCGCTAAGTATCTGCGCCAGGAGCAAGCGCAATGGAAGCGACTTTCTTTGGCTATTGAGCTGGTGCTGGAGACACCATAAGGAGCGATGCCATGCGTTGGTATTACAAATTGCCGCTTCGCCTGCGGTCGATTTTTCACAAGAAGCGGGCTGAGCTGGACCTCAGCGAGGAACTCCAGTTTCATTTGCAAAACCAAATTGACGAATATGTCGCGCAGGGAATGAATCCGAAAGAAGCTCGGCACGCCGCGCTACGCTCGCTGGGCGGTATCGAGCAAGCGAAGGAGGAATGCCGCGACGCGCGCAAGGTGAACTTAATCGAAAATTTCCTGCAAGACGTTCGCTTCGGTCTCCGCCTGCTCCGCCGCAGCCCGGGTTTTTCGCTGCTGGCGATTTTGTGCCTCACGCTGGGCATCGGCGCCAACGCTGCCGTCTTCAGCTGGATCGAAGGCATCCTCTTCCGCCCCTATCCCGCCGTCGCGCACCAGGAGCGCCTCGTCGCCATCGGGGGCACCTCACGCGACGAACCCCTGGGCACCCCGCTCTCCTGGCCCGATTTCCAGGACCTCCAGCGAAGCTGCACCCTCTGCGAGACGCTCTTCGTAAGCAAAATCACCGGCACCACGCTCAGCATCGGCGATCGTGCCGAGCGCACCACTGGCAGCATCGTCTCCGCCAACTACTTCGACGCCATCGGCGTTCCCCTCATGCTCGGCCGCGGCTTCCTTCCCGGCGAAGACCAGGGGCAAAGCGCGCATCCCATCGCCGTGATCAGCTACCAGCTGTGGCAAGGGCGCTTCCGCGGCGATCCGCAAATTGTGGGCAAGACGCAGCGCCTCAACGGGGTCATGCACACCATCATCGGCGTCGCCCGCGAAGGCTTTTACGGCACCTTCGTCGGCTGGGGCATGAACTTCTGGGTGCCCGCCTCCATGGAGGACATCTTCGAGTCCGGCGGCTACAAGCTCGAAGATCGCGGCGCGCGCTGGATCGAAGCCTACGCGCGCCTCAAGCCCGGCGTCACCTTCGCCCAGGCTCAGCAGGAATTCGCCGCAATCTCCGGCCTCCTCGAAGCCGAGTATCCCGCCACCAATCGCGGCCGCGCCATTCGATTCTGGCCTTTGTGGCAAACGCCCTTCAATAACGCCGGCACCCTGCTGCCGACTCTGGAAATCATGCTCGCCGTGGTCGCCTTCGTCCTGCTCATCGCCTGCGCCAACGTCGGCAATTTATTGCTGGTGCGCTCCTTCGCGCGACGCCACGAAATGAGCGTGCGCCTCGCCGTCGGCGCCGGTCGCGCGCGCCTGTGGAAGCAGCTCCTCACCGAAGGCCTGGTGCTCTCTCTGTTCGGAGCCGCCGGCGGCCTCTTGGTCGCGTACTGGTGCCGCCACGCGCTGGTGCTGCTCTTTCCCGCGCGCGGCGGCGTGCAGATGCACTTGCCCGGCGAAATCGATTGGCGCGTGCTGGCGCTCAGCGCCGGCGTTTGCCTCGCCACCACGCTGCTGATGGGCCTCGTCCCCGCCCTGCAAACCGGCAAGATCGACCTCGCGCAGTCTATGAAAATGGAATCGGCCGGCATGGTCGGCGGCCGCGGCCGGGCTTGGGTGCGCTCGGGACTGGTGCTGGTGCAAGTGTCGCTTAGCTTCGTTTTGCTGGTGGGCGTCGGCCTGCTGATGCAGAGCCTGCTGAAGGTCCGCACCGCCAGCCCCGGGTTTAACACCCGCGGCGTGCAGGACACCGCCATCGACCTGGTCTCCGCCGGCTACAGTCCCGCGCGTGCGCAGACCTTTCAGGACGCGCTGCTCGAGCGCGTGCGCGCCCTTCCCGGCGTGGAGTCCGCGGCGTTCGCAAAAATGACTCCGCTCAGCTACGTCAGCTCTGCCACCGCGCCCATCGTCGTCGATGGCTACCAGCCGCCGCCGGAGGAATCGCCCACCGTCGAGTACAACGAAGTCGGCGACAACTATTTCGTCACCATGGGCATTCCGCTTGTCGCCGGCCGTGAATTCACCCGCGCCGATGACGAAAAAGCCGCGCTCGTCGCGGTGGTCAACGAAACCATGGCCCAGCGCTACTGGCAGGGCCGCAGCACGCTCGGCCAGCGCCTCCAGCTCAAGGGACGCTGGATGCAAGTCGTCGGCATCGCCAAAGACTCGAAGTATTCCAGCGTCCGCGAGAAGCCGACGCCGTTTTTCTTCGTCCCGCTGCGGCAAAATTCCCTTCGCGGCAGCGTGCTGAACATCCGCACGCCGCTCGCTCCGCAAACCACGGCCACGGCCATCGCGCGCGAAGTCCACGCGCTCGACTCCAACGTGGCGCCCTACGAGGTGATCACCATGCAGGAGCAGCTCGATCGCTCGACGTCGGCGCAAATGGTGGCCGTCACGCTGGTCGGGATTCTCGGTGCGCTGGCGCTCGTCCTGGCGGCCATCGGCTTGTACGGCGTGATGTCGTACGCCGTCTCGCAGAGCACGCGCGAGCTCGGCCTGCGCATGGCCCTCGGCGCTGGCGCGTCGAACTTGCTACGCCTGGTGCTGTCGCGCGGCTTGGCGCTCACTGGCGCCGGCGTGATGCTCGGCGCGGCAGCCGCGCTGCTGCTCACGCACCTGCTCGGCAATCTGTTGTACAAGGTCAGCCCCCGCGATCCTGTCGTCTTCGGCTGCGCATTTGCGGTTATGGCACTGGTCTCCGTCGCCGCCTGCTTGCTACCCGCTTGGCGCGCAGCGCGAACCGATCCCATGCGCGCCCTGCGGACGCAATGATCCTCAATCAACTCCTTCTTAGGAGGCTATTTCGGCGTCTGCTGCAACGGTGCGGAATCCCGCGCGGCAGCTACAGTTTTCGGCGTCCGATCCCGGACGGAAAAGCTTACTGCCTCTTCCTGTCAATTTCACTTTGGTACCGCCAAACGCCCATGCTGTTAGAGGTGTCAGTACCCCGAAGCGGACTTACGAACTAGTCCGGCCAACTTCCTTGAAGCCCATTTCGGGATTGCGAACGTTTAGCTTACTATCCGAGATTTATCACCTGGAAGGCCCGAATCGAAATGCTGAATGCAGAGACTCTAACAGCGGAGTTTTGTCGACTACCACGCTCGCAGATCCTCTCCATTCATCATATCCTTGCGCTGATGTTTCGAACTGGCGAAGGCAAAAACGGCGGAGGGCACGGGCACAAGCTATCCGGCGGGACTGGCGTTCTCGCCCAACGGAAAATACCTTTATGTCGTCGAGGACGTCGGCGATCGGCTCGCGGTGGTGAACGCTGCGACCGGCGAGATCACGCAACGGTTTTCTACAGATCATTATCCCTATGGCGTCGCGCTCGCGTATCTCGGCCGGATCGAGGTCGGTCGGCACCCGTCAGCGCTGGCGGTGAAGGGAACGAGGCTGTACGTCACGCTCGCGGGTAGCGACCGCGTGGCCGTCGTCGACACAAAACCTGCGGAAGGTCGCGCGCTATCTGCACGATGCCGCGCCCGGTGCCCCGCCCGAGGGCAGGCGTCTGCTGGTAGCAGAAGCCGACAACAATGCCTTCGCCGTCTTCGACGTGGCCACCGGCAAGTTGCTCGGGCGCGTTCCGACCGACTGGTATCCCACCGCGATCGCCCAAGTGGGTGATCAACTCCTCGTCCTCTCCGGTAAAGGACACGGCACCCATGCCAACCCCGACGGCCCCGTACCGCTCACGAACTGGCCGAACGAGAAGCCGACAGCGTACGCGCTCGGACAGTTGACTGGCACACTGCGCGTGCTCTCCGCATCACTGCCGCCGCCGCAACTGGCTAGCTTCACCGAGCGTGTCGTCGCCACCAATAATTGGCAGCACCGGCCCGCGGCGCGAAGACGCTATCCGCCATTCCGCCACGTCGTCTACATCATCAAAGAGAATCGCGCCTATGATCAGGTACTCGGAGACATGAAAGAAGGCGATGGCGACGCGAGTCTCGTCTATCTCCCCGACATCACCATCACCCCAAACCACCACGCGCTGGCGCGGCGCTTCGGTCTGTTCGATCGCTTCTTCGTGAATGCGGAGGTCAGTTCGCAAGGACACATCTGGTCCACCGCCGCCTACGTCACGAACTACGGTGAGAAGATCGTCCCCTCCGGTTACGGCGGCAAGCGCGCCGACATGGACGGCGAAGAGAGCGATGAGCCGGAACGCGGCTTCCTGTGGACGCTCGCGGTCCGAGAAGGCATCACTTTCCGCGACTACGGCGAAATGGTCAAGGGGAATCCCGGCTAGCCGGTGACGCAACGCGACTTGGGCGCCGACGTGAACCCTGACTACGTCCCGATGGATCTGGTTACGCAGGATCAGAAGCGCGCTGATGTGTGGATCACCGAACTCCAGCGCCATGTGCGCGACGGCAACATGCCACAGCTCGAAATCATGTGGCTCCCGATGGACCACCTGGCCGCCGGGCGTCCGGGCAAGTGCACGCCGCGCGCGTGCATGGCCGACAACGACCTCGCACTTCGACGGATTGTGCAGGCGCCCTCGCACAGCCCGTATTGGAAGGACACGGTGATCTTCGTCGTCGAAGACGACGCGCAGGCGGGGCCCGACCATACCGATTCGCACCGCGCGCCGTTCTACGCCATCTCGGCCTACAACCGGTCGGGCACGGTGCATCGCTTCATCAACACGACGGATGTGATCGCGGCGATCGAGGACATCCTCGGCATGGGCCACCTCTCTAAGTTCGATTACTTCAGCCCATCCCTGGCGGACATCTTCGCATCGGCGCCCGACCTGACGCCTTATGGCCCAATCATCCCCACGCAGGACTTGAATGAAAAGAATCCGCAGAATACTGCAGCCGCTCGCTTGTCGGAGAGTCTGGATCTCAGCGCACCCGATCGCGTGGACGATCAACTCTATAACCGCATTCTGTGGCTGATGTTGAAGGGTGATGTTCCGCCACCGGTTGCACAGAGCCACGCAGCCCTGCATGCGCTGCAATCGAGCAAATGATGATGATCAATTACGCCTATCAGCGGGCGGTGCTGAAAATCGCACAACTCCTGACACCCATCTCGTCAGTGCTTGATTTCCTGACGAGATCCCGGGTACTAATCCGAACGTTTTCAGCTGAGTGACGTGCTTCGATGTTCTTGCGGAACCCGTCCCGGAAGCGATCGCGGAGAACTATCTTCAGGTCACGATTCGCCTTTGGATGGAACTATAATAAGTTTCGCAAATTGTGGAACGGTTCTGCACACTTCGCGCACAGCGCACCTCTGTTACGGGTGCGCTTGCGTCTTCGGCGGAACGGTGGCAGGGGCGGTATTTGTGGCCATCGGTCGACGAGATACCCGCCTCCGCTGGTCTGGCGTGGCCGCATTCGCGAGGGATTTCATGTCCCCGTGAAGCGTAAATAGTGCCGGTTGAGCGTGCATTCCCAAATACTCCAGATTAAAATCCGCCGTCACGCTTTTCGAGGCCTTTTCGATTTCCTGCTCAAGCCGTTTCTGCTTAACTGCAGCCTTGATGTCCGGCAACACGGACTCGAACGTAACGGTGTGTTTCGAGACCAACTTCAGAAATACCAGCTTGGTGTAGGATTCGATCACCGGCGTAATTTCCCCGGGCTGCAAGTCAAACACCTGCGCTTGATCCTCCGGCATGCTGTTGCGGCGCGCAATGGTTAACCTCGTCGGTGGGGGCGGTTGTGTGATCCCCAGATCGGCGTAGGCCTGCACCTGCAGCTGGTCGAAATCGTAGCCGCTAACCGCTCGGCTGTGCAGACCGTCAGCCTCGGTTTTCAGCATTGCGCGGTCCAATCGCATGCCCTTCCTCGAGTTCCCTGATGTTGGCAGAGACAATTGCAACACTTCGACTTCCTCAAATTCGGACGGATGTTCGGCGTAGTATTGCCTAAGCTCGTTGTCGGTCGCATTTGCAGCGGCTTCTCCCATCTGCTGGTAAAACGCCTTCGCCAGCACCTCAGCGCGGCCGGGTCCCACTTTTTTCCGCAACTCCGCCGCGACCACTGGGTTGTCTTCCAGCTTGCGGTCCTCCGCCAATTTCGCTGCGGCGAGCATTCGCACGTACTTGATCGCAAACTGCGGGTGAGACGCTGGAGGAGTGCCTGGTGCGATTCGTTGTGCGATTTGGTCCATCTGCCCGCGCGTAATCACGGTCTTGCAATCCTGGCTCTCCGATTTCTTTCCCGGATCGCACACTCCCTTTATAGTCACGACTGGCGTTTCGGCGGGTAGTTCCACAGCAGTCGGGGCTTGCTTGACGGCCTGTGCGGGGCTGCCAACCACCCGTCGATTCGTCTTGGTGGTCGCTGGGTTCGCAGCGGTTCGGTTGCTGCTTGAATCTTGCGCGATTGCCGGCGTGACGCACGCCAGCAGAGCCGCGTTTAATAAGACACAGCGCATTAAGCCTCCAGTACCTCGCGAGAGCGCGAGATACGATTTCGTTTGGCCCTCGGAAAACCCTGGGCAAATTGATGTTTCAAAAAAAGAATGGTCTCCATAGAAGTAGCTGCCGCCGTAACGCATTCTGGTTGCTTGCATTTCTCACCCGCCCAATTTCGTGTTGTCTCTCGCTTGTGCCGCAGGTTCATTCTCTGCAGGCGACATCATTACCCGAGACCCGCGATTTCGAAGCCTCCCAGCTGTCGGGCTTACGGTTGCTGCCCGGCATCGGCGTTCATCCGGTTCCTCCACTTCCAGATCGCGGATTATTCGGATCACGTAAGCAACTGTCTCGCCATCTGGCGGGATGCCGTGATATTGCGCCATGCGCCGTAGACCTGCACCAAACTCTTTGAGCGCATCTACGGGCCCTCGCCAGCGGGCTGCCATAACCCTTTGCAGACAATAAACTCAGGCTGTCTCAGCTTGACAAGCCCTACCAGCGGGCCGTTCGAGCACACCGCGCAGGGCCCAGGGAGCACAACGATACGTATGCCCCGTTGCTGGAAAACATTGCTTTACGTGTTGAATCCTACCCTACTTCTTGACGCAATCGTCAGCTTTTTGCCTCAATCCGTAACAGACCTTTGGCAACGTTGTGCGAGAGTACTCTCAGGGGAGAGGCCTTCTTTGCTCTCAATCAACCGGGTGCAAAAAGTTCGGTCAAATGCAGGAACGTAAAGCTTTGCGTGCGAGCATACGGATAGACCCACGACGTTCAGCTGGGCATGTATTCGGGACTCTCAGAAGACGCAGTGGAAACTGGGGTAGGGAACAAACCTTCGCAAATGCGGCACTGTTCTGCATATTTCTGGCAACGTCCGCGGCCCCCGGGGAAAGGGCTACCTAAATCGTGTGATAGCGGGTGTCGCTCGAAATAGGGTTGGCACTCGAGTCGACTGCTGGATGCGTGGTGCGAACGTTCTTTCGGCGCGCGGACGATGTGGCTTTTATGCTTTGACCGGCGGCGGAGTGGCCGGCAACATCTCCAACAAGAGAATGCGGCGCAAGCGTTGACGGCTGATTCCAATTTCGCATCGCGCGACTGACATAATCTACCGTCTCTCGATACGGAGGCACTCCGAGATACTGCGCAACACGCTGTGGTCCCGCGTTGTATGCCGCGAGTGCTTTCACAACATCGTTATGAAAGAGCCCAAGCAATTCACGCAAATATCGCGTTCCTCCTTCCACATTCTGGGAAGGATCGAGCGGATTTTGCACGCCCGTTCGCGCGGCGGTCTGCGGCATTAATTGCATCAGTCCCTGCGCACCTTTTCGCGCTGGGATTGAATCCGCCTTCCGCGCTGATTACGCTGCTGATCAGATTAGGCGGGATATTGTTGCGGGTGCTTGCAGCGCTCACCACTTCTTCAATATCTGAAATCACTGCGGTCCGGTTGCCGGATTCTCATATCGACGTAACTGTTTGTAACGCAGCGGCTTAAGTGGCATTTCGACTTTTTTCGATTTGAAATGCAAACGGGCGTTTTTGCCTCCTCCCGGCTTGGTCTGATTCTGCGAAACAATGGGGTGTGAATACCCTCGTTGGGGCAGCCAAGGTTCGGTCGTTTGAACCGAAGCATGTCCCACAAGGAAACTCTGATGACAATTTTGGAGGAACCATTCTTTCGAAAATGAACTCTGTCCCAGATCCACTGCAGATTCTAGGGAGTAAGTGTCATTGCCCAGCCAACTTCCGGGTGGCAAGTCGGAAGTATGGTGCGGTGCAGCCGCATCGTTGCTGGGTACGAGCGCGCAGAACAATTTGGCAAGAGTGTCGCGGGAACGGGAAAACTTGCGCCGCTTTGCGACCAGGAAGGGCTATTCCAAAGGGCTCGATGGGCAGTGTAGCGAGGTTTTCTCTGCAGGTACAGAAATGTTCATTGAGCACGGCCGCAGGCAATTTCCCAAGCACAGTGGGGCGCAAGCTGCTATTCTCGGCAAAATCTGAATGCGCAAGGGAGAAGACCGGGGGCCTTCGTGAAGCTAGATCATGGAGTATTAAAGAGCCTGCCGAAGGTCTTGCTGCACGAACATCTGGACGGCGTGCTGAGACCGAAAACGGTCATTACATTGGCGCGAAACGCAGGATACGACCGACTTCCCACCGAAGATCCGGAAGAGCTGGCGCGCTGGTTCCACCAAGGAGCGAATCAGGGAAGCCTGCCAAAATACCTTGAAGGGTTTGCACACACGATCGCAGTGATGCAAAGCGAAGAAGCGCTGGAGCGAGTGGCGTACGAACAAGCGGAAGACCTGAGCCGGGACGGGGTGGTCTATTTTGAGACTCGGTTTGCACCGATTTTTCATACGCGCGAGGGATTGAGCCACCAGCAGGTGGTTTCGGCCGTGTTGAAGGGTTTGGAGCGGGGCCAAAAGGACTTTGGAATTTCTTCGGGGTTGCTCATCTGCGCGATGCGCAATATGGAGGTGTCGCTGGAAATGGCGGAGCTCGCGGTTGACTTTCGCGAGCGGGGAGTTGTGGGATTCGATCTGGCGGGCGAGGAGGGCGGCTATCCTCCGAAGAAACACGTGGACGCGTTTCACTATATTCAACGCAAGAATTTCAACATTACCATTCACGCCGGGGAGGGGTTTGGAAAAGAATCGATTTGGCAGGCCATTCAATACTGCGGAGCTCACCGGATCGGACACGGGACAAGATTAATCGATGACATTGCGGTGGCGGACGGCAAAGCCGTGAAACTGGGCGATCTGGCGCAATACGTTCTGGACAAGAGAATTCCCCTGGAGATTTGCCTGATCAGCAATGTGCATACCGGGGCAGCACGAAGCCTGTCGGAACATCCCTTCAAGATTTTTTATCAAGAGAAATTTCGGGTCACCTTAAACACCGACAACCGACTGATGAGCGATACGACCATGACCAAAGAATTCGAGGCTGCGCGGGATACCTTCGGGCTATCCCTTGAGGACTTCGAAAAGATGACGATCAACGCAATGAAAAGCGCATTCCTGCCGTATGACCAGCGTTGCGATCTGATTTACTCGGTCATCAAGCCGGGTTACGCGAAGGTGCGCAATACTCAGGCCATGAAGTGATCCCCGAGAATCGAAAACGTGTGTTTTCCTCCGGGTTGCGGTTGGGGAACACCTGTCCGCAGGTACAGATTGACGGTGCGACGGGGGGCGTTCGAAGATGGGGGCTATGAGCCAAGTCACAGCAGCCTCCCCCCGGCGAAGCTCGCGCGTGTTTCATAAGATGCGCGTGCAGGCGCAGGGCCGCGGCCACAACGGAAAGAAGTTCCGTGAAACTTGCGAAACCGTGGTCGTCAACGGCCATGGCGGCCTCTTGATGTTAAAGCATGAGGTGGACAACGGAGAGATGCTGGTGATTACCAATCCGGAGACGCAGGAAGAGCAGGAATGCCGCATCGTTTATCTGGGTGATCCTAGTGACAAAGGGCAGCGCGTGGGCATCGAATTTCTCACGCCGGCGCCACGCTTCTGGGGAGTGGAATTCAGCGACACCTCGCCGACAGTCGATTCCTCAGCCGTTCACTGAGACACCTGGGGCGGTGATGCGCACGGGGGCCTGGCTTCTCCGTTTGAAAAACCAATCGCCCAATCTCCACAAAAGAAGAATCGCAACGAGCACTCCGTAAAAGAGCGGCTTGCGCACATCGGATTTTACCAGCCAATAGTAATGAATGACGCCGAGGACGGCAGAGACATAAATGGTGCGATGAAGCTGCTGCCAGCGCTTGCCGCCCAGGCGGCGAATCCAGCCCGCAGTGGAAGTAATCGCCAGAGGAATGAGCAGCGCGAAAGCCGCGAAGCCGACGGTAATGTAACGGCGTTTGGCGACGTCTTTCCACATCGCCGAAAGATCGAAGGACTGGTCGGGGCCGATGTAGGTGAGAAAGTGCAGGCACACGTAAAAAAAAGCAAAAAGGCCGAGCATGCGGCGGAAACGGATGAGCTCAGGCAGATGGAGAAGTTTGCGGAGCGGGGTGATGGCCAGGGTGAAGACGAGAAAGCGCAAGATCCAGTCACCGGTGGCGTGCTGAACGAACTCGACGGGATTGGCGCCCAAGCCACCATGAAATGCACGCCAGGCCAGCGCGCCAAGCGGCACGAGGCAGAGCAGGAAGACAACAACTTTGGTCCACTTGCTGGAGAGGAGTTTGCGCACTGATCCGGGCTCAGTAATTTTTCTTCAGGTCCATGCCGGTATACAGGCTGGCGACCTGATCGCCATAACCATTAAACATGAGCGTGGGGCGCTTGAAGATTTCACCGAGGCGGCGTTCCTTGGACTGGGTCCAGCGCGGGTGGTCGACGTTAGGATTCACGTTCGAATAGAAGCCGTACTCGCTTGGCGCGGAGAGGTTCCAGGTAGTGGGCGGCATCTTCTGCTGGAATTTAATTTTGACGAGCGACTTGATGCTTTTGAAACCGTACTTCCACGGGAGAACCATGCGGACCGGAGCGCCGTCCTGATTCGGAAGCGTTTCGTCATACATTCCGACACAGAGAAGAGCGAGCGGGTTCATGGCTTCGTCCATGCGCAGGCCTTCGACATAGGGAAAGTCGATTCCGGCGTATTTTGCCTGCGGCATCTGCCCGTGATCGAAATAACTTTGCAAGGCGACGAATTGCGCTTTTGGCGTGGGCTCAACGAGGTTGATGAGATTGCTGAAGGAGAAACCAATCCAGGGCACGACAATGGACCAGGCCTCGACGCAGCGGTGGCGATAGATGCGTTCCTCGAGCGGGGCGATTTTCAGTATTTCGTCCATCGTGAACTTGCGGGGCTTTTTGACTTCGCCTTCGACGGAGACAGACCACGAGGAGGTGTTGAAGTTTTTGGAGTTTTTTGCAGGATCGCCCTTGTCGGTGCCAAATTCGTAGAAATTGTTGTAATGGGTGACGTCTTCGAAGGTGTTCTGCTTTTCCGTAGTGCTGAACGGGCTCTTGGCGAGGCCGGTGAGCTTCGTCGCGGCAAACGCGCTTTGTGTGGGGAATGCCAACTCCAACAATCCTTTACCTGCAGCGGCAGTGGCGCCAACGATGCCCATGGCGCGGAGGAATTTGCGGCGGTCCAGATAGACCGACTTGGGCGTGATATCGGCATTCGTCAATTCTGGGGCTTTGCGGATCAACATCTTTCCTCCGCTTTCCTGGGTCGTTTCGGCTTCACTATCATTTTACGTACATTTAACTATTTTAGATGCTGGTACTTGGCCAAAGGGCTTTCGTATTCATTTCAGGAGCCCGACAGGCCGGTTCCTGCCCTGGTTAGTGAGAGTGGTCTGCTGCGAAAAAGTTACAGGAAGGATTTCTGCAATCGAGAGGGGGTATTTGCTCTTGAGGCTAACCGTGGAGTTGCCTCAATACTTTTTGAGCTGCTTCAACACCGTGGTATTGGGCTTCCTCGAAAATGGAAATGCCGCTAAGGTCGGAGTTGGAGAAGAGGATTCGGCCATTGAGGCGCGACAGGCGGCGCCTTTCTTCGGAGAAAATCGCGCCGACGGCGGGGCGGATCATGGCGTGGCCCATACGCATGATGTCGATGCGGGAGACGCACTGGCGAATGTCGGAGTGGACGCGCTCGAGGTCGTGGAGAATGGCTTCTTTCCAGTAGGCCCAATCTCTTTCGAGAAGAACCTGGCGGTTTTGCGCAGGCGCGCCTTCGGCGAGAGCCCAATAGAAAGTCCAGACGGTGCGGTCCACGTGCGTGCGCAAGCTCTGATGCATGGCGTCGACGTAGCCGAGCGCCGGTGAATCGAGGAAGACAGTGTCCCAGGATGGTTCAGCGCCACGAGATTCGGGATAACGGTCGAGCGTGAGGTTGGCGGTGAGCCAGGGGGAGTAGACAAAATCCCGGAGGCGCGGAAAATTTTCCAGAAGATAAGGAGCGAGAAAAGTGGGCGCGGCGAAGATGACGAACTCGGCTTGAAACTCTGTTTCGCCAGCGAAGAGGCTTGCGCCGCGGCGCGTCTGCGTGATGCGGTGCACCATCTGGGTGGTGCGAATGTTTTCGCCGACGCGTTCGAGGAGGCGGCGCGTGATCCAGCCGTTGCCTTCGGGCCAGGTGAGCGGGCCTTTTTCCTCGGACTCGCGGGAAGAAAAATAATGAATGCCTGCCCAGGCAGAAGTGTCGCTCGCAAGCGCGCCGTAATCGTCGCGGCAGGCATAGTTTATGTACCAGTGCAGAAGACGGGAATCGAAGCCCTGCTGGCGGAGCCAATCGGAAAAAGAGATGCGGTCCAGGTCCTGAAATTTTGAAGAGAGCCCGAGCTCAACAGGCACGGTGAACGATCCGCTCTTGCGGAATTCACTGAAGAGATTTTCGATGCGTTGAAACTGATCGCGGTCTTTCGGAGCGAGGCCAACAGCGGGCTCGATGCCCTCCTGCCAGCGGCCGTAGAGAAAGAGCCGCTCCTGGGGTGAATACGCCAGGTAGCGCTCTTCCCATTGGCCGTTCTTCAAGACTCCAAGATCTTCGAAAAGTTCGCGGACATATTCGGCCTTCTGGCCGGGGACGGGAACATAGTGTGCGGCCCAAGGGTACGCGGTGATTTCGTTTTCGCCCCAGCGCGCGTTGCCGCCGGGCTGGGCGTTCATTTCGAGAAGGACGAAATCGGTGAAGCCGCGCTTGCGAAGGCGCCAGGCAGCGCTGAGGCCGGCGATTCCGCCGCCGACAATGACAACGGGGAATTTTTCGGCGCGCTTCGCCGGGGGGAACCCGGCGCGGTCGCGCAGGAGATGGCCCATCTGGAAGGAATCGTTGACGAATGATCCTTCGATCTTTTTTTCACTCTTGAGCGAAAGACCAACGAGCGCCGCGCTGCCAAGACCGAGGAACTTGCGGCGGCCCAGCTTCAATGACTGATGTCCTTCCAGTCGTTCTCGTAGGTGCGCACAAGCACCTGGCTATTGAGCTGGTTGGCGGGCATGGGGAGCGGCGCCATGTCCGGCGGAAATTGAAAAAGCGCGGGAAGGCCGGCAACACTGACGAAACGCAATCCGGCGGGGATTGATTTGGGAGGAACGTATTCGTGAATGCCCGCCAGGACGAAGCCCCACTCGCCGAAGGACGGAACGTAGACGTGGTAGGGATAGGTTTGCAGCCCGGCTTGCTTCAATGTCTGCGCGATGCACCAGAAGGAATCGCGGGCGAACATCGGCGAGGTGCTTTGCACCACCATGAGTCCCTGCGCGCTGAGGTGGCGCGAGACGGCGCGGTAGAACGCGGTGGTGTAAAGCTTGCCAAGCGAATAGTTTGTGGGGTCCGGAAAATCGATGACGATGAAATCGAAACTATCCGCATTCGAATCGACCCACGGAAACGCGTCGGCGTTGCTGACATGCACGCGAGGGGAAAGCAGAGATTTGTCATTGAGCTTGGTGAGCATGGGGTTCGAGGAAAAAATCCTGGTCATTTCGGGATCGAGATCGACAAGCGTGATGCTCTCGACCTGCGGATACTTCAGAACTTCGCGAACGGCAAGGCCATCGCCACCGCCAAGAATCAGAACGCGGCGCGGGGCGGGGACGGCGGCCAGGCCGGGATGGACGAGCGCTTCATGGTAGCGGTATTCGTCGCGGGAGCTGAATTGCAGGTGGCTGTTGAGAAAGAGGCGCAAGTCGTCCTTGAAGCGCGTGAGGACGAGATGCTGATAATGTGTGTCGCGGGCAAAAATGATCTCGTCGGCGTAGATGTTGTCTTCAGCCGTGGCGGTGATCTGTTTTGCTTCGGCAAGTCCCGCGCCTAATGCGCACAAGACGACGAGACTGGCAACGCGCAAACGGCGCGTGGCGGAAAGCTGGTTCGCGAAAAGAAAAGTGCTCCAGAGCGCGACGCCGGCGTTGATCAAACCGAACAACATCGCGGAGCGCACCAGACCGAGGCGTGGCACCAACAGAATCGGAAAGAGAAGGGAGGCCCCCAGCGCGCCGAGATAATCGAAGGTAAGCACGTGCGCGATGACGTCGCGGAACTGATAGCGGTCGCGGACGATGCGCATGAGCAGAGGAATCTCCAGCCCCACCAGAACGCCCATAACGATGACCAGCGCGTACAGAATCAATTCGAATCCCTGCGTGAAGGCAAACGCAAGCATCAGCAGCGCAGAGGAAAAGCCGCCGATCACGCCAAGCAGAAGCTCGATCCACACGAAGCGATTCGCGAGGCCGCGGTTTATGTAGCGGGAGAGCGCGCTGCCGATGCCCATGGCGAACAGGTACGTGCCGATGATGGTGGAAAATTGAAAGACGCTGTCTCCGACCAGATAGCTTGCGAGCGTGCCGGCGACAAGCTCGTAGATGAGGCCGCAAGCCGCGACCAGCAGCACGGAAATGAACACCAGGACGCCCATAAGCTAGTGGATCGCGGCAGCAATGATGATGCAAATGCCCAGAGACATGGCGCCGACAAGAATGGCGAGCGCCATGTTGTGCTCCTGCACGATCTCTTTCCAAAGATGATACGGCGTGAGCTTGTCAATCACCATGAACGCGATGATGAAGATGAGAATGCCGACAAATGCGAAGACCAGTGCAGCGACGACATTGCCGAG
>WNGO01001591.1_pt1 | contig 17641 bp, 14 predicted proteins | sample 5400511 | NCBI WGS metagenome assembly WNGO01 (sample SAMN13153380, study PRJNA577476) | soil metagenome | isolation source: 20 cm soil or saprolite under Garry oak tree replicate 2 | place: USA:California | collected 2016-06-15 | reverse complement strand
TGGAACAGCAGCTTGATGAATTGAAGGCCAAGGTCGAGAAGTCCCAGCAAGCGCTGGTCGATTACGAGAGACAAAACGCGATCGTCAATATCAGCGACAAAGAGAGTGTCGTTGAGCAGAGGCTCGCTGACCTAAGTCGGGACTTGACCAACGCCCAGAGCGATCGGGTCCAAAAGGAATCGCTCTATGAACTCGTGAAATCGAATGAATCGCAAGTGGCTTTTGTTGCCCAAAACGACCTCTTGCAGCGGCTGGAGGAAAAGTTTGCCGATCTGAAAGCGCAACACGTTGACGCCTTGGAGCAGTACGGACCGAAACACCCTAAAGTTGAGAGGTTCCGGAGCCAAGTGGATGAAGTTCAGTCTCTTATCGACACAGAACGGAAGCGAATGGTCGAGAGGTTGCGGAATGATTACGTGGCAGCCCTCGGCCGGGAAAAGCTTCTGACTGCGGCAGTAGCCAAAGAAAAGGCCGACCTGGGAGCACTGAGCCAGCTCCTGATCCAGCACAATCTCCTAAAGCGCGAGTTTGATACGAATCAACAACTCTATGACAGCCTGCTTCAGCGGCTCAAGGATGCAACGGTTTCGGCCGGTCTTCGCGCAACCAACATTCATGTGGTTGACTCCGCTCGGCCTCCCAGGGTGCCCGTCCGACCTAAGAAACTTCTAAATATCGCCGTCAGCCTAGTTGTCGGGCTGATCCTTGGGGTGACGCTCGCTTTTGTGAAGGAAGCTCTGGACAATTCGATCAAGAGCATCGAAGAGGCAGAGAGAGTTGTGAACGCTCCCGCCCTGGCGGTTGTTCCGCTGGAGCGCGAACTCCCTCACCGGCCAGCTCGATCACTTACCCGAAACAATGGCACCTCAAAGCCGGGCGAAGCAGAGTTGGCGCTCTTAAAGCAACCGTCGTCAGCGCTGGCAGAATCCTTTAGAACCCTCCTCACTTCTGTGGTGCTCTCGACGGCGCCTCGGCCTCCGCAGGTGTTATTGATAACCAGCGCTACGGCTAGAGAGGGGAAAAGCACGACTGCTCTTAACCTGGCGATTGCGCTTGCTCAAAGAGGAGACAGCACTCTGATCATAGATGCCGATCTTCGCAGGCCTGGGATCGCTGAGTCCCTAGATCTTGCCGATGGAGAAGGTCTCGCTGGGTTCTTGACCGGAGCCCACGGCATCGAGGTGGCACTAAGGCAGTTTTCTCGTGTACCCACCCTTTGGGTACTCCCCGCCGGCCCCAAGCCTCCCAACCCGGCGCAATTGCTTTCCTCGTCTGCCATGGAAACCTTACTGAGAGAATTGCGTCAGCGGTTCAAGTTCCTGGTGATCGATTCGCCCCCCGTGCTTCCCGTGACCGATGCGATGATCCTCTCAACATTCGTGGATGGTGTTGCTTTCGTCGTCGAAAGTGGGGTGACCGCCAGAGGGGCAGTGGCGCGCGCTCGTAAGGTCCTGGAGAATGCCGGAGCGAGAATTTTAGGATTGGTCCTCAATAAGGTAGACGTACGTCATAACGGATACTACGGTTACTATGGTCATTACTACTATTCCTCCAACTCCGGCAAGACGAAGCGGCCCCCGGTTTCGGAATCAGTCAGCTCACACCTTCAAGGTTAGGATGATGCAAAGCATGGGGCAAACGTCCACTCCTGCCAGTGGAGACCAGGCTAGGGGCTCCCTGAGCTTGGAATTTCTTATATGAGACGCGCGTACTGGGTAAGTACGATCTAATCTAATGAGCTGGCCCCTGCGACCCTTGGGGCAGCATCTGCTTGCGGCGGGCAGCTCAGTACTCCCATTCGTAAATACGGTGACGTATTGTAGTGGCTCGTGGTGACCTATGTCTGATAGGCTTGGCATCAGGAGGAGCGTCTCTGATGCCGCGAGAAAGTCCCTTTGCCGTAGTCTTGTCTGAAGACGAATGCATCGAACCTGGATCTTCCCGGGGGATCCCTTGTTCGTGGAAAAGGCCGGCCCCATCCTCGATCTCTACCAAAGTCTCTGGCAAGGACATCCTCTTGGCCCCAAGGATTTTGTGCTCTCCGCCGACGAGAAAACCGGCATTCAAGCGCGTCACCGAGGGCATCTTTCCGTTCCGCCCGCCCCGGAAGGCCCGCTCTCCTAGCTAAGCTAGAACACGAATATGAGCGCGCCGGGACACCCGACGATTTCGACTCTTTGTCAACTGGAGGAGGCTCTACTCGCCTTCCAGGAGCGTTATGAAAAGTCTGCCGCTCCGTTCCAATGGACCTTCACCCGCGAGGACTGGCAAGGCTCAAGATCCGCCTTAACGCCAAGTGCCTTGCCGAGGCAGCTTGACCCCTCACGGAAATACGTCACCGTAATTCAGGAACGGGAGTGCTTAGTCTGAGCGGTCTCGACAGAATTGCAACTGTTTCTAAAGAACCCAAGCTCCGAGAATTCGCCGCAGAGGGAGTGCACCAAGCCGCTGCGCAAGTCCTCCAACACTACATCAGGCCACCAGCGTGCATTGTGGAGCTGGGCGCCGGGGCCGGGGCTTTTTCAGAACGGCTCAGAATCTTGGGGTACGCGGTAACCGCAGGCGATGTCGACCAAGCACAATTCACCGCTGTCAACGTGCCGTTCGTGCGTTATGATCTAGATGCTGAGTGGCCGGAAGCGTTGCAAAGTAGCTGTCCTGACGCACTATGTGCCATCGAGGTGATCGAGCACCTAAGGCACCCATGGAAATTCTTCGAGCAGTGCCACTCGGTGCTTCCCGCGGGTGGTACCCTCTTACTCAGTACTCCCAACGTCTCCTCGAAATGGTCAAGAGCGTACTTCCTTGCGGAGGGAGTTCCGCTTGGATTCGGTCGCCGAAACATGTTAGCTATCGGTCACATCAACCCTCTGAGTTCTCTCGAAATTGATTACATCGCGTCGAGCATCGGATTCCAGCTTCTGCAGCGCATCCCGGTCGGCCGATTCTTACCTCCTGAATGCGCCAGTGCCCGAGATCGCTTAAGGCATTTCGTCTTCTCTTGTTTTGTGATTCTCTTGCGCCCTGTCATGAGAAATCTCGAGGAAGGTTATTGTCACGTTATGGTTTACAGAAAAGGGTAAAGTCGTCGCAAATTATGGGCCCCCATTTCGTCGTTCTAATTGGAAACAGTCGTGCGTGGGGACTCACCTATTACAGTACTGTACTCGAAATGTGTGCTCATGACAGCCAGTGAAATCCGTGCCTTTCTGAATCCCCAGGGCGAGTATAGCGTCGTGCCAACTGGCCAGCTGGAGTTACTGTTGCTCGCCGAGGCTGCGGAAGCCGCTGGGCTGACACCCGCTCAGCTTTCTAGACTCCTAGTCAAGAAATACGCCGTGAAAAGCCCCAGATCTTTTGCCTGCTTTCCCTGCTCTTGGGATCGACGTACAGGACTTCGAAAGCTTCAGCGATCTGCAAACTTATTGGAACATCGTTAATAAGCGCCGACGGACGATCGTGACCGTCGCCTTTATTGCGACTCTGCGGGTCGCCGTCGCCTCATTTAAGATGGGTGCCGATTTATGAAGCTGGACATTGAACAAGAGCGCGCCCGATGGATTGAGAGGGCCGCAGGACTGTGGCTTAGGCTTCGTCGTAGCCGCATAGTCGACAATGCTGTAGCGCTTTACGTCGTGCATCTTGCTAACTACTTGCTGCCGCTGATTACTGTTCCCTATGTCGTGCGCGTTTTAACTCCCAGCGGGTACGGTCTGGGAGCCTTCGCGGTATCGTTTGCCAGCTTCTTCGGGACAGTGACAGATTACGGCTTCAATCTCACTGCAACCCGCGCGGTTTCAGTCAACCGTGACAATCACCACCGGGTCTCGCGGATTGCATCCCAGGTAGTGGTTACCAAAGCTGCCATACTCGGGCATTGTGTCGGGCTCTTCTGGCTTCTGATCTGGGCAGTTCCGAAGCTGCGCGGGAACAACATCGTCATGTGGATGGGATTCCTCCAGATGACGATGGGCAGCCTGAGCCCCTTCTGGCTTTACCAGGGGCTGGAGGAACTCCGTTTTTCGTCGCGCGTCACCTTGGCTGTCAGAGTGGCTTACGTGCCAGCGCTGTTTCTTTTCGTCCGCCGCCCGGCTGACACCTGGAAGTGGATGTTGCTGCAAGCTCTTGTGGCGGTCGTCTCAGCAGGCATCCTTTGGCTTAATGCTTGCCTGCGGCTGGGCGTGGGCTGGGTGAGGCCGCGGTGGACCGATCTGCATACGCAGTTGCGCGAAGGATTCAGCCTCTTCGTCTCTCAGGGGGCAATTAAGGCTTACACTTCGGGAAACACCTTTATCCTCGGAATGTTTACCAATGTTATTATAGCGGGTTATTTTAGCGCGGGGGAAAGGGTCGTACAGATGGTTCTAGGGCTGCTATGGCCCGTCAGTCAGGCCGTCTATCCGCGCGCCGTTCAACTCGCGTCTTCCTCGCGTGGAGCAGCATTACAGTTGACGCGCAAGGTGATCTTGTTCATGGGGACCGCAGGTTTCGCTTTAAGCGTCGGAGTCCTGGTGGCGGCGCCATGGGCAGTGCCTATTCTCCTGGGCGCGAGATTTCTGCCCTCCATCACCATCATGCAAATCCTGTCGCCCTTACCTTTTTTGATTGCTCTGAGCAATGTTCTGGGGATTCAGATCATGGTCCCCTTCAAGCACGACGTGGCATATACAGTAATTATTGTGGGCGCAGGGTTGTTTAATTTGGGGATGAGCTCACTGCTTGCCACACACTGGCAAGGTAATGGCATGGCGCTCTCGGTCACCTTTTCGGAACTGTTAGTAACGACCGCCATGTTCTGGTACCTCGGTCGTCGCCGACTCTCGCCATTTGTCCGCGTCGAGCCTGAGGTTGTGGGTGTCTGATTTCGCCGCCGCTCGGGGACTTCTGGTATGTGTGACGCTGGCTACACTAGGAATATCGGCGGCTTCACCCGCCCTTACCCTGCGGTGAGGGCGGGTGAGATTATCTCCGACGACGGCATTAGGTGCCGGCTTCGCGAGGATGGTTTCGGTATCGTGGGGCACGCTAAAGTTTCAGGCGGCAAGGGTGCTTTGCTCGCTGCTGTTTTCATTACCTTTACTCTCTGCCCGTCACTTCAGAGCCAACATCTGCAGGCCCAATCCGGCCAGTTCCAGAGCGTCAAAGATTACGGAGCGAAGGGCGACGGCGTGACTGATGACGCGGCGGCAATCCAGGCGGCAATTAATGCGACCAGGACTGGGTCTTACTCGTCAGGGTGTGTGTTCCTCCCTCCCGGCCGTTACATGGTCAGGTCCACCTTGAGTTTCTTAGACTTTGAGGGTCTAACCTTGATAGGGGCTGGGTCTGGGGAGAACGCGTCGGCCGGAACAGCGGTGATTCTGTGGGGGGGACCGTCAAATGGCACGGTTGTAGACATTCGTGGTTGCATCGGCTGCTCGTTTAGGGGGTTCATAATCGAAGGAAACCATACGGCAGGCATCGGACTTTCATACGGTACGGCGTGGGTCTCGGGCGGCCGTCATTTGGTTTCCGCGCAGTCTAAGTTCTCGGAGATTGCCATCAGCAATGTCCTTGGGTCTCCAGGCCGCGCTCTTTATGTCGGTTCGCCTGGAAATGCCCAGGTGAGCGAATCTTCCTTTGATAGGTTTCACATTACCGATGCTGTCGCCGCGATTTACCAGGAGGGCGGCAACACCCTCAACATTCATTACCGCGATTTCTTAGTTTCATGGTTTACGCTGGTTGGAATGGACGTTGAGTGTTGCAGTTTTCTAAGCGAAGGAAATACCTTTACTGGTGCCCAAACCGGGGCCACAGCGACCTACCTCATCCGGAACAGCAGTTTCGGCACGATCATTGGCGACTACGACGAGCATAATACCCCCGTCCCCGTTTTCTCATTTCCAGGTGTTGCCAATGTCCCGGGGTCTGGGCCTATCACTATCATTGGTTCCAGCTTTGGCATTTCGCGGCCTAACGTGAACGTGCTTAACTGGACCCGGAATGGCTCGTTAGAACTAATCGGCACCAAGTTTCAGGGCCTGAGTGGCGGCAATGATACGGCAACCTTCGCGCCTCTTGGCGTCGCGCGGTACGGTGAGACCGGTACGCTATACGAATTCGGCTCCAGGTGGATCAACATCACGATTTCCGCCTCGGGAAGCTTCGCCGTCGAATCAAACCAGTCTACGCAGTACAACGTCCACGCCAATGCCTTGAAGCCCTTTGCTTCCAACCATAACAAGGTCTTCGACCAGACCAATGTGCAATTCATCAAAAGCCCTTTGAGTTTCTACGATGGCACCACGCGCTATAACATGCATGCCGATTCCGGTGGCCTTAACTTCCTGAATGCTTCGGGCGGGATCGTCGGGGGATGGAACACTGGTGCCCCGACGTCGCCAGCTATATGGGCTGCGACGAGCCTGCAATCGAACAGCGTGGTAACATTCGGCACAAACGAAGGTCTTTCGCTGACCACGCAAGGAAAAGGTCACGTCACGGCGAATTCCTCTTTCGCTGGAGGCCTCAGCACTGCGCCTTTTTCCCCGACTCCAAGTTTCGATGGCACCTATGCGATTCAGAGAATTACTCTCACGGGGGACGTGCCTTCGTCGACGCTGTTTAATTGCGTCGCGGGTGAGACCATCGTGTTTGATATCATAGAGGACAACAACGGTGGCCATGCGTTCACTTGGCCCGCCAACGTACACGGCGGAGGGGCCATTACCACCACTCCCGGCTATCACAACCGGCAGCAGTTCTACTGCGATGGCACAAACGCATGGTCACTCGGCTCTTTACAGAGTGGGCGTTGATCCCTGCACATATTGTAGTCATGGATAGGATTCACCAGGATTTTTTGGACTCTGCGCAGCGCATCCACGGCATTAATCGGGAAGCGATGAAGGGTATCGACTGGCCTGGAGACCGCAGTTTGACCCTTTCAAGGGCCCTACTGAGCGGCCACCGTATGTCCCAAGGGGCGTTTGCGGCAGGTATGAAGGAATGGCCGATTTGTGGTGGGCTCCGTTGTTTCTTTTGCCGCGCTGGCTCGGCTGGAGGTTTTACTTCTCCCGGAGTACGGGCAGTATCCTGTTCCTCCTGTCGGCCACTCACTGAGCGGAACAACCGTTCTCGGAGAAGACCGAGGCAAGATCAGCGCACGCCTATAACGGCGTCAAGAGCGGTCAGTGGAAGACACTAAATGGCTGCACCCCTGGTCAGCGTAATAATCGCGACGCGGAATCGACGGACTCTATTGCCCAGGGTCCTGCAAAGTGTTTACGCACAGAACTATCCCAATTTGGAGATCCTGGTCCTAGACGACGCATCCCACGATGGGACATCAGACTACATCCAGTCCAAACACCCCGACATCCGTCTTTTCCGTTTTGGGCAGAACCATGGGCAGGTCGCAGCCCGTAATCTAATGATGCGTGAGGCGATCGGAGACTACATTATCAGCTTGGATGACGATGCTTTCCTATTAACTTCTGAAACTATCTCCAGAGTCGTTTCCCGAATGGAAGCCGAGCCCGAAGTGGCAGTCGCCGCTTTTCGCGTGGTAGGTCGAGAACAGGATGCGCACGGCGGACCAGCGCTCGGACACTACAGTAATTGCTTTCAGGCAGGCGCCCACTGCACACGGACAACGGCCTTTCGCCAAACAGGAGGATATAGGGAGTATGCGTTTCGCGAATATGAGGAGGCCGAGTGGGCTCTAAGGCTCCTGGACCGTGGCTGCCGCATATTCTTTTTCCCAAGCGCGGTTGTGGTGCACGAAATGAGCGCCCAGGGTCGTGACCTTGGGCTCTGGTACACCTCAGGTCCGCGTAACCGCCTGCTGGGATCGTGGGTCAATGAGCCGTTTCCCTGGTGGGTGTTGGGCACGGGCAGAAGTATCACCATCTCCCTCATTCACGGAATGCGGCATGGAATCCTGTCCCACGTCCTTGCGGGCTTCGCGGCTGCCGTCAAGGAGTTGCCGCGCGTTATGTCGATTCGCCGCCCGGTGTCCTCCAAAACGATGCGGCTCCATTTGGCGCTAGGCAAAAGGAGAATCACGGACTCTGCTGAGGTTAAAAAGCTGTACGAGTCGCCACCCACCCTTTTGGACATATTGCTCAGGAAGAGGTGCTAGCGCGGGGGGACCGACGACAAGGATTGCTCTGGAACTCGGAGCGTGTGACGGCGTTTCTCCCAACAACCCCAGGGTGCTAGCTTCCGCGTTGTTGCCGATGTTTATCCTTGACGGTGTGTCTCAGGCCTTATGGTGCCGCAATCATCACAATTACATATCGCTTTAGAGGGAAACCTCGTTCACGTCCGATGCGGCGAGAACAACGGTTTTTGGAGCGATTACGAAAGGGGCCTCTGGGAACCCGACACACAGGCCGTTTTTAGACGATTCATCGATACACAGCACTCGTACATCGATATTGGAGCCTGGATGGGGCCCACCCTCCTTCTGGGTTGCCAGCTAGCCAAACGTGCCTATGGCGTCGAGCCTGATCCTGTAGCGTACGCCGAACTTGTTGAAAACATAAAGTACAATTGGCCTCTCACTGACAATGTTCAACTGTTCAACATTTGCATTACTCCGGTGTCAGGCAAGGTCGCATTCGGGAGCCGGGGCAATGGTGGCGATTCCATGTCGAGTCTGCTCTTTTCAAACAAGAAGACGAGCTGGACAGTCGACGGCATGAACTTTCAAGAATGGATTGAGCTGAACAAAATCAATGACTGTAACTTTATTAAAATGGACATCGAGGGAGGAGAATATAGTGTGCTGCCAACGATGACGGCATACCTAAGAAAGCATCGACCGACTCTGCATCTATCATTGCATCCGTGTTTTCTTGGAGAACTAGAGGTCCGAGGCGTAATGGCAAAGCTCAAGCGTTCTATTTTACGCCTGAAAAATACGATTAGAATTCTTAACATGCTGAGATTCTATAAGTATTTGTACGATCCTCATGGCAGAGGACAGAGCTGGGGCGGCAGTTCTCTTCCCTCACGAATCCACGGTCGCCTAGTTAAGAAAAGCTGGAAACCTATCATTTTACTGGTTGCGTGTCTGTGTAGTATCCGTGGCAACCCCAGCGCCTTGGTGCTAACAGATCAAAAGTGGCAACTAACTGCGACGTAGTGAAGTTCAGCGCAATGTTCCTTCTTTGCCGTCCGCTCGGCTCGCCGGTCACACCGCAATGAAAAGCATAGTAGTTTTTGGCACGCGCCCCGAAGCCCATCAAGCTCACGCAGCATATGTTTGCTGAGGCTCGCTCAAGAAGCATGAACGGAATTCCGCCCATTGAGCGAAAGCCGGACCTTGTACTCCTCATTGGTTGCAGCCGCGGTTGGGGCCTGACCTACTATAACACCGTCCTGGCTATTGCCATGAAAAGGGCAGGGCTGCCGCTGGTTGTTCTGTCCACGACGCGGGAGCAATCTCCAGGTTTCCACGCCAAGCTGTGGGCCGCGGAAATTACTGTGGTCGATGATCCGTCCCTAGACGTCGCGGACGTATGGTCTATGTGGCGTTCGGCGAAGGTGATCGCCAGGTTGTGTGTTCCGGGACTGAATATTGTGCATGCTGAGGGGATCAGGCACACAATTGCTGGTTGGCTCGCCAAGCGTCTGCTCCCCAAGAACAAACGGCTCGCGGTTACAACCGTCCTGGGAGCGATGCGAAACGCCAGCCGGATCTGGCCCTTTTATTATGCTGCGGGCTCGGCGATCCTAAACGTCGCCGCCGACAAGGTGCTTTTGTTATGCGAGGAGGAGAAGCGCAAGATGGTAAGTTGCGGCCTGAGGACCTCAAAGGCTGGCGTGGGATATTTCCCTGTCGATAATGAAACCTCCTTCCAGACTAAGCCTGACCTCACCAAGTTGGTGCCGTGTGTTGATGACCCTCGGATTTATGACCGGAGCCGTCGGAAAGTAATCTACCTTGCGCAGTTCCTTCGACACAAAGGACACGAAAACCTCATTCGGGCGTGGGAGGGGGTCTGCAGGCACTTTCCAGATTTACTACTCGTTCTGGCGGGGTCAGGCCCTATGTTCCAAGAGTGTGGTGCCCTGGTGGCCCGGCTGGGCCTCAATGAGAACGTTTGCCTTTTACCTCGAATTCCAAGAGAGGCTGTCCCAGCTTTGCTTTCCCTCTGTTCTTACGGTGTTGTGACGTCAAGAACTGAGACCTTTGGTTCCTGCATCGTGGAGCCACTGCTGGCGGGTCTTTCTGTTTGTACAACTCCAGTTGGGATCGCGCGCGAATTGGCGGCTATTGGAGGCGTTCATCTCCTCAAGACTGTTGCCCCGGGTCCACTTGCCGAACAAATGTGCGGCTTTTTTTCGGATAAGGAGTTAGCGCTCGCCCAGATGGAGTGCGGGAGGTCATGGGTGGTTGATCACTGTGCGGAGTCGAAGTTCGTTGCGCGCTTGACGAACGGGTGGGCAGAACTAGCTCAGAATAGTCTAGAAACATCGATGGCTGAGTGGAATTGTGACAACAGCGTTCATTGACCCTGTTCTTGGGCTAATATTCGTGATGGGCGCCGTCGCTCTTGCGCCTGCAGGGTTTGCCTTGACGCGGCACTGGGGATTGCTCTCGGCTCCAGTGGTGGTGGGGGGATTCTTCGCATACTTCTATGTTTTGCTCCCATCGGCTGGGCTCTTCTTTCGAGAGGGCCAGTACTTGTTCGACGAAAGAACATATCTGTTCGGACTAGTAGTGGCGATACTCTCGCTCCTGACCTTTTATGCGGGTTGGGTTTTGAGAACTCCGCAAGAAGGAATCAGAGGGAGGGCCGTGGGGCGTGGTTACTCGCCGAATTCGCTTTACATATACGGCGCGGGATTTTCAATTCTCGGAGTTGTGGGATATGCCACAACGGTTTACCTGCAAGGCGGATGGGCCCACCTTCACTCACAACCGCATTATATGGCGACTCGCGACGTGTACATGACGGCCTATATTTACGATCTCGCTCTATTAGTCTTCCCGGGCATCCTGTTGATGCTGCAATCTGTCCTCTTAGCCAAGAAGGTAAGTTGGTTTCGGGGAAAGGCGCTCTTTGTCGTCGCGCTCTCGGCACTAGTCTCGGTTGAGGCAGTCCTTATGAGTTCGCGACAGATTTCGTTCTTCATCCTTGCCATCTGGATATTCCTACTGCCCTTGATGCGATCCCGCCCGCCCGCCAGAGTCGCCTTGTTGGCAGGCCTATTGTTGGCTGGTTTAATTCCATTTCTCCTCCTTGTCTATCGCAGCCACCTTCATCTCGGGATGGAGGCGAGTGAGTTCGCCGATGTTGAGAGCCGTGATGTCGTCGAGCGCGTCCTGCGCCCGAGCACTGGCAATGAATTCATCACACACTCGTCTCTCGTCACAGCATGCTTCGACTCAGGAGAATATGATTACGGCCTGCAGGTTATCAACGTTCTTGTCAACTTTGTGCCTCGCGTGCTTTGGCGCGAGAAGCCCTACGATTTATTTCGTGTCAGACCCGACGATCTGATCTACAACCATGGGGGATGGATCCCCGCGAATGGCTACGTATTGACAGGAGCTGGCTCAGTCTTTTTTGAGTGGGGATTCTTGGGATTGGTTTTCTGGTTTCTCCTCGGCAGGTGGTCGCGGGGGTTGTTTGAAAAGACAAAACAGGGAAGCCCCAAGTCAGCCGTGATATACGTTGGCTTGATCTGTGTTCTATTCGTGTTTGTTGCCCAGGATTTGTGGGCTGGCCTAAAAAATGCCATCTTCATGTTCGGCCCTCTGTGCCTTTCGTACGGGCTGTCGAGCTACACAATTCGATCCACGCTCGACAAGAACATCGCGGCCTAGTGTGGGCCAGTGTGCCTGAAGCAAAACACGCCGGTGTCGGTCGGGCTCGCCTACGGCAGTGCCAGTTTTCAAGGGAGAATTTTTTCCTCTGCCACAAACATAGCGGGGGCGTACGAACTTGACCCATGGTGGGCTGAACGGTTCCACTGAATGACCTAGATGAAGATTTCTGTTTTCTGTCGGGGGCTGGGGCACTCTCTAAGACTGGCCGAACAACTGCATTCTAACGGTAGCCTACAGAATGTCATCAGTGGCTACCCCAGATTCAAGTTGCGCCACTTTTGCTTGCCACCCGACAAGATCGTGTCTCTGCGAACTGCCCTAGGACAGGAAGCAGTGCGGAGGATGCCACTAATCGGGCACTATCTGGTCCCTTCCTCCGATTATTGGAATAGGATGGTCTTCGATCGTCTGGCGGCCAGATTCATCCGAGGATCGGACATTGCCATCGTCTGGATGCACTCAACGCCATATCTAATTCGCCAAATCAAGCAGCACGGAGCTGTGGCCGTACTTGAGTGCGGCGCGGTTCATTCTGGATACTTAAGACAGGTGCTCGAGGAGCAATACGAACGGCTTGGACTGAAGTTTTCGGACCGGCGTTCGACCATTTTCTGGCCGCCGTCACTCCGTGCAGAGCTGGCTCAGTACGACGAAGCGGATTACCTTGAAGTGCCATCGGAATTCGCTCGCCAGTCGTTTCTCAGCAAAGGGATCTCCCCACAAAAGCTGCTGAAGGCACCCTATGGAACTGATTGCGAAAGTTTCCAGCCCGTCGCAAAAGTTGATGGAGTGTTTCGTGCCATGTACGTAGGCCTGCTTTCCGTGTTGAAGGGTGTGCCGGTGCTGCTTGAAGCCTGGCGGCGCCTGAAGTGGGGAACGACCGCAGAACTCGCGCTCGTTGGCAACGCTTCGCTTGAGTTGAGCGCTGCACTCCGCAAGCCTATCCCTGGCGTGAGGCTCTTCGGTCGAGTTGACCACTGGAACCTCTACAGAGTTTACTCCCAAGCGTCAGTATTCGTCTTTCCTTCATGGGGGGATGGGTGGCCACTCGTAGTTGGTGAGGCCATGGCCTGTGGGTTGCCCGTCATATGCACTCCGAATTCCGGAGCGTGCGAACTCGTCCGAGATGGCATCGAGGGATTTGTAGTTCCGGCGGGAGATGCTGATGCCCTGGCGGAACGCATTTCCTTTCTCCGCGCTAATGATGAGATCAGACAAGAAATGGGAACGGCGGCCCGCAGGAGGGCGGAGCTCTACTCGTGGGAACGTTACGGTGAACGGGTCACGCAAAACTACTCCGCCGCGCTGGCAGGGCGAGTTGCGGAGTGCGTCGAGCAAGTGAAATGAAGTTCGTCATTGAATCCATTGGTCTGACTGCCGGGGGCGGCAAGGAGCTTGCAATCGATCTGATGACTAAGCTCGCCGGCCATACAGAACACCAATTCACTTGCATCGTGCCGGATTTGAGTCCGTACAAGGCTTTTTTCGGCAGTAACATCCGCACGATCGCCTGCAAGACACGGGCTGGCCTCTTGCAACGGGCACGCCTGCTGAATTACGAAGTCCCCAGAATCTGCCGCGAGGGGGCAGCGGACGCCTTGCTTTGTTTGGGAAACTTTGTCCCACGGAAGGGAGTATGCCCGACGGTCGTGCTCCTGCACAATCCTTGGATTGTCTATCGTGACAACGTAGCCGAGGCGCGCAGGACACACAGGGAAAACTTGATCACTGCCTACGCTAGGCATGTGTATCGCCACCTGTCCAGCGACGTCACAATCGTTACACAAACGCCGGTCATGAAAGAGCATCTCTGTGGGCGCTACGGCATTGATCCTGGGCGTGTGGCGATTATCCCGAATGCGTTTTCGCTTGCCAAGGCAGAAGGAAACGGCGACCGCACACCTTCAAACGGGAATGGCGGCGCGAGGCCCTTTACGTTTCTCTGTCTCACTCACTACTACGCGCATAAGAATATCGATTTCCTGATCGATGCCGCTCGGAAACTGCCGAACTATACCGACAAGTCTGCAAAGTGCGCTATCACCATAGCTCCCGAGCAACACCCCGGCGCTCGCCGACTGCTGGAGCGATTGGCCGCAGGCGAGGCGGCAGGGAAGATTGAGAATATCGGTCCCGTCCCGAGCGAGATGCTGCCCCAGGTATACCGAAACTCCGATGCCCTGATCTTTCCAACGTTGCTAGAATCCTTTTCGCGGACTTACCTGGAAGCGATGTATTTCGGATTGCCGATCCTCACCAGCGACCGGGACTTTGCCCACCACCTTTGCGGGGATGCAGCACACTACTTTGACCCCCTGGACGCCGATAGCGTGGCAAAGGCCATGGCCGCGCTCATGGAAGACCACGACCTCCAAGTTCGTCTCGTCGAGAACGGTCGGCGCACCCTGGAACACGCTCTCACGTGGGACGAGATTGCGGCCCGCTTCGTTGAAGTGCTGGAGCGCAGGGCCAAAGCGAATCCTCAGCGAGGGGAGCCCTTGCGAAAGGGACTCCATGCCCCTCAAGGTCACGAGCTCACGAGCGTGAAAAGAAGGGGTTACACGGAGACAACGGCGGCTAACGATGTTCGGACACTATTCAACCACAAGGCGCGCTTCTGGCGCAGTAAGTACGGTGCGAGTGCGAAGCTTCATTCCCGCGTGGAACAGTTCGCGGTGCGGCTTTCCGAGGTGTGCCTTCCTTCCCCTTCCTTCCAGCCAAATCCTCGACCTAGGCTGCGGGACCGGTGATATCGCCGCAGCCATTGGCCACAGAGGCTACCAGGTGACCGCATGCGACTTCGCGGAAGAAATGATTGACATCGCTCGCAGCAGTCACAACGGAACCGGGGTGAAATGGGTTTGCCTGAAGCCGGTTTGGGAAGTTCTTCCTTTCGCCGACGGCAGTTTCGACGGCGTTGTAGCTTCGAGCGTATTTGAATACCTTGTGGACGTGCAACGCGTGGCGGCGGAGCTGGCCAGGGTCCTACGGTCCGAGGGCGTCTTGCTCCTGACCGTTCCCAATCCGTTTAGTCCTATGCTTCGCAGAATTCAGCGGATCGACTTCTATACCACCTACCTCCGGCTTTCGCGAAACCGCTTCGGAGGCGAGCAGTGGGAATCCGTCCTGGCGGCGGCGGGCTTCGTGGCTTTCGACAGGAGAGACTTCTCGAAGGACACTTGGCGGGAACAGGCCACGGCTCCTCTGGTCCTCTTGACCGTGAAAAGGATAGCAAGAGCCCAATCCGGCAGTGGGACAATTTGACGCCGTAGCGGCGAATCTACCTCGCCCCATTGGCGGCGCAAAGCCACCTCCACGTCAAATTTACCTCCTACCACCCAGATCAGTGATTTAAGCCGGATTCATACTTTGTCAAGCAAAACATTGCCAATTCCTGGACTCAAAGCCGCTCCCGGCGAGCGTGTTGAGCGCGTCGGCACTCCCCCCTCTGTCGGCCTGAGAGCCCCCACGGCCGCTACCTACTGGCGCACGTTGCGCCACTTGCGCTGGTCGCAGATGGATGCGCCAGTGGGTCTGCGTGGCGTCTCGTGCCCTTGCCGGTTCCTTGACTGGCAGCCGGAAGCCTCTCGCAAAATGATCGCAACGCGTGAATTCACTTTCCTGAACCAAACCGTCGCCGACAAGGCCTCCATCCCATGGAACGATCGTCGGCACGCCAAGCTGTGGCTCTATCACCTCAACTACTTTGATTTCCTGAACGTTGGTTTGGCGCTGCCGGAAGAAGCGCCGCTGCTGAAGGCGGCTCTCGCAATCGTGTTGGATTGGTGCCGGCACAATACGCAAGGAAGCGAGGTCGGGTGGGAGCCTTACGCGTTATCCCTTCGGATCATCAACTGGCTGAAGTTTCTGACCAGACACGGACAGGCGTTGGAGACTCTGGCAGAACAGGTGAAAATCGATACCCTGCTCAAGAGCGTAGGTGTCCAGGTGGCAACGCTCGAACGGCGGCTCGAAAAAGATCTCCTGGGAAATCACTTCCTGAAGAACATCAAGGCACTGCTGTTCGCCGGAGCACTTCTGCAAACATCCGGCAGTGCCCGAAGGTGGGCAAACGGTGAAGATCTGCTTGAGCAGGAACTGAACGAGCAGATTCTCCCGGACGGCGGGCACTTCGAGCGCTCTCCAATGTATCACGCCCAGATCCTCGAAGACTTGGCAGAAATCCGGCTCTTGTGTGCAGCCACGGGGCAGCTACTTTCTTGCTCTGACCTGCTGTCGCAGAAGATTCGGTCCATGGCTCAATTCTTGCAAGGAATCCTCCATCCGGACGGAGAGATTCCCCTCTTCAACGACTCTGCACTGGACGGAGCGAGCCCACCCGCTAAGTTGCTGACCCTAGCGGAGGCAGCTGATACCAAGGGCTTCGACAGTGTATCCCAGGTAAAAGTGTTCCCGGATAGCGGATATGGTGTTATTCGCCGCAGCCTCGAGCCCGGCAGCACTTTGATCTTCGACTGCGGGCCGTTGGGGCCTGACTATCAGCCGGGCCACGGCCACTGCGACGTTTTGAGTTACGAACTTTCCCTCCACGGCCAGCGCGTGGTGGTTGACACCGGCGTGAGTACTTACGAGCCTTGCGCCGAGCGACGCTATGAGCGTTCCACAGCAGCGCACAATACAGTTCGCATCGATGGAGAAGATCAGGCTGAGATCTGGGCGAGCTTTCGCGTGGGGCGCCGTCCCCGTGTCGGCCGAATCGACGCGGGTGAAACCGCTGGAATGAGTTATGTGCTTGGAGGGCATTACGCTTACCACCACCGCGGCGTTACTCACTTTCGTATGATCGTCCTGACGCCCAGAAACAGCTGGGTGGTCATCGACTCACTAAGTGGCAAGGGGAAGCACCTCGTCGAGTCCTTCATCCACTTCCACCCGGCAGTCCGGGTCGAGAATGTGAACAATCCAGGCAGAAATGCTGCCGGTACAGCCAGCACGCGCTGGGCAATTCAGTTTGGCGAATATCAGTACTTCTTGACGACTATTGGGCCTGGAGAACTGATGGCGCGAGATAGCTGGTACGCCCCTGAATTCGGCTTGCGGCAGCACCGAACTACACTCCACTGGAGCTGGGAAGGTGATTTGCCCGTAAGGCTTATTTACACTTTGACTCCGGTTGGAGAAAGACCGCCGGTCATATCGCAATGTTTAGGCCAAGAAGCCGTTGAAGTCGACAATATTTCGCTACGTTTAAGCTGAGAAAGCTTTCGTTCTGCCCTTGAACATCCTTTATATATCCCAATATTTTCTCCCTGAGGTTTGCGCCCCTGCGGTGCGTGCTGCTGATTTAGCCGACGAGTGGGCACGGGCAGGGCATGAGGTCAGGTTATTGACCGGTTTCCCTAACCATCCGGAAGGAGTTTTGCACTCCGATTACCGACGGCAGTGGCGAAGGGGATTTAGCCGTGAGAAGCGCGATGGTGTGAAGGTCTACCGGACATGGCTCTATCCGGCAGCCAATCGTGGCGTATGGGGTCGCTCGGCAAATTACTGCTCTTTTGCAGTTTCAGCCGCCCTGACAGGCCCGTGGATCGCCCCTAGAAATGGTGTGGTCATAGCGACCTCCCCTCAACTGCTAGTAGGTGCGGCCGGGTATGCAGTGGCACGGACGCGGAGGCAACCGTTTGTATTTGAAGTGCGCGATCTCTGGCCGCAATCCCTGGAGGCTGTGGGGGCTGCTCCACCAAATTCAATCTTCTATCGCAGCCTGGAACGCCTTGCAGGCTTTCTCTATCAACACGCCGACCGCATTGTGGTGGACGGCGAATGGAAGAGATGCACTTTAGCCGCTGCCGG
>WNGO01001725.1_pt1 | contig 17648 bp, 14 predicted proteins | sample 5400511 | NCBI WGS metagenome assembly WNGO01 (sample SAMN13153380, study PRJNA577476) | soil metagenome | isolation source: 20 cm soil or saprolite under Garry oak tree replicate 2 | place: USA:California | collected 2016-06-15 | reverse complement strand
GTCGCATTGCCGGACTTGAAGACCCCATCGACCTTGGAGAAGGTCAGGTTGCCATCAGGGGTTACTGACCCCGGGCGCAAGCCCGGGGTGAGCCGGCGAGGGGTTTCGGCATCACTCTCCATCGCAATCTTCCCACCCGGGAACCGTCCCCCGGTGACCGTCATCAGCGCCGCCTTCACCCCACCCGCATAGAATCCGTCCTTGAACGCGAGCCGCATGTTGCGGGTGCGATACAGATCCCGCATGATGAAAGACGCCTTCACCAGCCGGTCGTACTCGGCGAGCCGTGCGGCGGACGCGTCGCCCGCCTTGAGCCCCGCAAAGATGGCGCGCGCGGCGAGCATCCCCGACTGCATGGCGTAATGGATTCCCTTGAGGGACGGCACGTCCACAAAACCGGCCGAGTCACCCAGCACTACGACACCGTCGCCCGAACGGCGCGCCGGGACCGCGTAGTAACCGCCTTCGGGGATCGTCTTCGCACCCCACTCGACCATCTCGCCGCCCTCCAGGTACTGCCGGAACAACGGGTGCAGCTTCATCCGCTGGAGCAGCTCGTGGACGTCGAGCGCGGCATCTCGGTAATCGAGCCCCACCACCAGCCCGAGCGCCACGACGTTCGACTCGAGCGGATACATGAAACTGCCGCCGAAGGCATCCGTCGGGACGGGCCAGCCGAGCGTGTGGACGATGGTGTCGAGCGGCCGTCTCGTCTCCCAGATCTCTTTCACGCCGAGCGCGTAGATCTGCGGATTCTCGGACGGCACGGCGTGCCACTCGAGCCACGCCTGCGACAGGCTTCCCCTCGTCCCCTCAGCCAGCACCGTCACCTTGGCGGTGAGATCGTTCGGCGCCATGTAGTTCGAGAGCGGTCGCCCCTCGCGATCCAGGCCGGTCGCCGCGGTCCGGACGCCCGCAACCCGCCGCCCATCCACCAGCAGGCTCGCGGCCGGGAAGCCCGTGAAGACGTTCACCCCCAGCCCCGCGGCCCGCTCGCCCAGCCAGCGCACCATCTCGCACAATGACGCCACGTAATTCCCGGCATTGTGCATCGTGGGCGGCGTGGGCAGCGTGAACGCGTGGTGGGAGCTGAGCAGGGCGACCCGTTCCTTCCTGACGAGTGCGCGGAACGGGAAGTCGGCGTCCTTCAAGTCGGGGAACAGCTCGCGGAAGGCGCGGGGGTTCACCACCGCGCCCGAGAGGGAGTGCTCGCCCAGCGCCTCGGCCTTCTCGAGCACGCCGATGTTCAATTCCGTGCCCTCGCGCTGCGCGAGGTGCGCCAGCTCGATCGCGCAGGCAAGGCCCGCCGGCCCGGCGCCGACGATCAGGACGTCGAGCTCCATGCGGTCGCCAGCGCCCTCGGCGCCCTCCTTCAGGATGAGCCGGTCCAGGGGCAAGGGAGGCTGGTACCGAGCCGGCAGGAACCGCTCCCCGCTCCCCGCTCCCTCAGCCATGGAGCTTCTTGATCTCTTCGGTGAGCTTGGGAACGACTTCAAAGAGATCACCGACGATTCCGTAATCCGCCACCTTGAAGATCGGCGCGTCCTTGTCCTTGTTGATGGCCACAATGACCTTGGACGTGCGCATTCCCGCGAGGTGCTGGATCGCACCCGAGATGCCGACCGCGACATACAGCGTCGGGCTCACCGTCTTGCCGGTCTGTCCCACCTGGTCCGCGTGGGGGCGCCACCCGGCGTCTACTACCGCGCGCGACGCACCCACGGCCGCGCGTCCCGCGAATGCCGCGGCCAGCTCCTCCAATACCTTGAAGTTGGCCGGCTCCTTGAGCCCGCGGCCGCCGGACACGATGATCGGTGCCTCGGCCACGTCGAGCGTGCCTGCCGGCGCCGGCTTGATCTGCTTGACGACCACGCGACCCGGGGAGCCGTCCACCGCGGCGCTTTCCTGAGTGCCGGCCCGGGGACGCTGCACGGGAGTGAACACGTTGGGCCGAAGCGACAGCACGGCGGGGCTGCCGGCCACCCTGACCTTCAGGAGCGCCTTGCCGGCATATACCGGCCGAATCGCGATCACGGCGCCGCCTGCGACACTCACGTCGGTGATGTCCTGTAGGAGCGGCCGCCCCAGCCGGGCGGCGACACGGGGAGCGAGATCTTTCCCCGTGGCGCTCGCCGCGAACACGACGGCCCCGTAGCCGCCGGTGTTCACTCGGTCGGCGATCGCGCGGGTGTACCCCTCCGGGGCGTAGCTCGAGAACGCGGCATGGGTCAGCGTGACCACGCGATCCGCGCCGAACCCGCCCAGCTGGTCCGCACCCCGCACCGGGCCGGACGCAAGCACGAGGGCGTCCACGCGGGCGCCCCCACCCAGCGCATCCGCCAAACGCCGGGCGCCGGTCACCACCTCATGGGAGACCTTGCGGATGGCACCGTCCCGCTGCTCGAGCACCGCGAGGACGTCGCTCACAGGACCTTCGCCTCCTCGCGCAGCAGACGGACCAGCTCGGGAACCGCCGCGGAGCCCTGGCCGACGATCTTGCCCGCCTGTCGCTCGGGAGGCAGGGTGAGAGAGAGAATCTCGAGCGCACCGGGCCCGGGCGCGGTGGGTTTGACCTCGAGCGGCTTCTTTTTCGCCGCCATGATCCCTTTGAGAGCGGGATAGCGCGGCTCGTTCAATCCCTTGTCGGTGGTGAGCAACGCCGGCAGCGGGAACTCCACGACCTCGACGCCGCCTTCGATCTCTCGCTCCGCCGTCCCCTTATCACCGGCGATCTCGAGCTGGGCCACGGTCGTCACGCACGGCAGGTCGAGCAGCTCGGCCATCATCGGACCGACCTGATGGTTGTAGTCGTCGATCGCCATCTTCCCGAGCAGGATCAGGTCGAACCCAGCACCCTTGAGCTCCGCAGCGAGGGCCTTCGCGGTTTCGAGGCCATCCGGGTGGAAACCTTGGGTCTGGAGCAAGACGCCGCGATCGGCTCCCATCGCGAGCGCGGTGCGGATCGTCTCCTGTGCCGCCGCGGGGCCGAGCGAGATTACGACGACGTCGCCGCTCCCGGCTTTCTCCTTGAGGCGCAACGCCGCTTCGACGGCGAACTCATCGTAGGGATTGAGGATGAACTTGACGCCCGCTTCGTCGAGCGACTTGCCGTCGGCGGCGATCTTCACCCGCGTCTCCGAATCGGGGACGCGTTTGATGCAGACGGCTATTTTCATAAGAAGGCGACGCTACGACGCCACGTTGTACCTTGCAAGTGGTCCATCCCAATTCGGCGCAGGAAAGCAAATCTGCGGAGTCCCATCTGGCAACCTTTCGTGTGACGTAGCGTCGTAGCGACGTACCACGCCTAGAAATCCGTACTCAGGCTGATTTGCACATGCCGCGGCGGTGCGGGCGTGAGCCAACGCTGGACCGGCGTGCCTGGCGCCGTGGGATTCTCTGCGAAGGTGCCGAAGTTGAAAACGCGCCGGTCGAACATGTTCCGCACCGCACCGCGCAGCTCCAAATCGCGCCAGGTGAGCGTGAGCGACAGATCGGCGACGGCATAGTCGGACAGTCGGCGCGTGACGTTCGCCTCGTCGCCCCGCAGCCACTGCCGCCCCACGTAGCGGGCGTCCAGTCCGGCCGAGAGCGCCACACGCGTCTCGGTTGCATGCGAACGGATGATCGGTACCGCGAGCCCGGCATTCACGCGGTGCCCCGGCACCATCGGGAGCTCGTCTCCCGGCGTCACCGTCTCACCGGCCGTGTCGCGGGTGGTGGCGAGGGTGGCGGTCGTCTCGAACGTGGCGCGCGTGTAGCCGTAGTTGGCGTAGGCGCGAGCACCAGCCGGGCCGAGCCACTGGAGCGCGAGCTCCACGCCGCTGCGGCGGGTGGCGCCAATGTTCTGGAAGTAGCCGCCGGTGACGGTCGAGGCGATGAAGAAAATGTCGTCGCGCACGTCGGTGCGGTACACGTCGGCGCTGGCATCGACACGTCCGCCCGAAGCGCGAACGCGCCACCCCAGCTCATACGTCGTAGCCACGACGGGCTGGAGGGCGGGATCAGGTCCCAGGGCGAACGGCAGCGGACACGCGGCCTGGGGGTCGGCGCACGCCAGCTCCACGATGGCGGGAGCGCGGAACCCGCGGCTCACGGAAGCGAACACCTCGTGCCCCCGTCTCCCGCTCCAGGTGAGCCCGCCGCGCGGGGAGAGCCGCCGGAAGACGTGCAGGCCGCTCTGCGTCGAGTCGATCAAGTCTTCGAACGGCACGCGGATCCAGTCGTAGCGCGCCGCGGCCGTCGCGGTGAGCCGCGGCACGACCTCCAGGTTCGCCCCGGCGAACGCCCCGGCGTTCACCTGATTGGTGCGCACCGACTCCGTGAGCGAATCGGGGGAGGCTCTCCCCCCGGCGGGCACGGCGAAGATGCGGACGGCCACGTGCTCGTAGTCCGCGTCCGCCCCGGCGAGCCAGCGCAGCTCGCGGCGCCCGAGCGGCAGCTTCCCCGAGAGCTGCACCGCTCCGCCGCCGATACGCGTCGCGTTGCGCTGGCGCGAGTCTTCCCCGACGAAGTTCGCGTTGAACTGCTCGCTCGAGAGCGAGCGTCCGAAGGCGTTGATCGCGAGCTGGGTGCGGCCGATGAGGCGCTGCGCGTTGAGAATGACGAGGTGCGCCCGCGGAGCGAAATAATCGCCGCCGGTGAAGTTGCGGCGCGGGTTCGCCGCCGCCACACTCTCGGGAAGGCTGCCCGCCTGGAAGATCTTGTTGTCCGCACCCGTGTAGCTGAGCGTGGCGTCCCAGGTGCCGTTCAGGAGGCCGAGCTTCGCGAACAGCGTGCCGATCCGGCTGCGCGTGTCCTCGCGCCAGCCGCCCTCCCGCTCGTAGCGCGCGCCCACATAGTAGTCCCAGGCGCCGTGACGGGCTCCGGCGCGCGCCTTCAGCTCGTAGCGCCCCCAGCTCCCCGCCGACGCCTCCAGCTCGCGCGCCGCCGGGCTCGCTCCCCGACGCGTGACCAGGTTCACCGCCGCGCCGAGCGCGTTGCGCCCGAGCAGCACCGAGGGGCCGTACACCACCTCCACCCGCTCCACGTCCTCGAGCGGCAACAGGTCGAAGTTCACCTCGTGCGCGTCGGGCTCGTTGGCGCGCACGCCGTCCACGTACACCGTCACTCCCTGCGGCACCCCGATCACGGGCGAGACCTGAAACCCGCGGAGCGAGACGTCCATCTGCGCGGTGGCGCCGAGCTCGTCCGACGTCGTCACGCCCGGCAGCTGCTCCAGGGCGTCGGCGAGCGAGCGCACGCCGCGTGCGTCCAGATCCTGGGCGTCGAGCGAGGCGGTCCGCCCGGCGAGCCCGCGCGCCAGCTCGCGCACGGTCGGGAGGCGGACGCCGGTGACGACGACGGGAGCGAGGGTGTCGGTGGGAATAGAGTCGGGCTGTTGCGCGCCGGCGGGCGGGGGGAGCAGGGCGAGTAGCAGCGCGCCCGCCAGCAAACGCGGAAGTCGGAACGCGGAACGCGGAACACAAGACAAGCGCACTGACGCCTTGCCCTACTGTTCCGACTTCCGCGTTTCGCGTTCCGCGTTCTCAGTTGAACGCACTCAGCCCCGTGATTTCCTGCCCCAAGATGAGCGTGTGGATGTCGTGCGTCCCCTCGTACGTATACACCGACTCGAGGTTCGCGAGGTGGCGCATCGCCTGATACTCCGCCAGAATGCCGTTCGCGCCGAGCAGGCGGCGCGTCTCGCGGGCCACGTCGGTCGCGATACTCACGTTGTTCCGCTTGGCGAGCGACACCTGTTGCGGCGTGGCTTTCCCCTGGTCCTTGAGCCGTCCGAGCTGCAGGCACAGGAGCTGCGCCTTGGTGATCTCGGTGAGCATCTCGGCGAGCCGCGCCTGCTGCAGCTGGAAACCGCCAAGCGGTTTCCCGAACATCACCCGGGTCTTGGCGTAGCTCACCGCCTCGTCGTAGCACGCCATCGCGGCGCCTACCGCCCCCCACGCGATGCCGTAGCGCGCTTGGGTGAGGCACAGGAGGGGGGACTTGAGCCCGCCCGACTGGGGCAGCAGTGCGTCCTTCGGGACGCACACGTCCTGCAGCACCAGCTCGCTCGTGTCGCTCGCGCGCAGGCTGAGCTTGCCCTTCTGGTCCTTAGCCGAGAAGCCCTTGGTGTTCGTCGGCACGATGAAGCCGCGGATCGAGCTCACGTCGTCGACCTTCCCGGTCTTCGCCCAGACGATCGCCAGCTGCGCGGTCGAGCCGTTGGTGATCCACATCTTGGCCCCGTTCAGCACCCACCCGTCCTTCGTCTCCCTCGCGACGGTGATCATGCCGGCGGGATTCGATCCGTAGTCGGGCTCCGTGAGCCCGAAGCAGCCGATCACCTCGCCCGACGCCATCTTCGGAAGCCAGCGCCGCTTCTGCTCGTCCGAGCCGAAGGCGTAGATGGGATACATGGCGAGTGCGCCCTGGACCGAGGCAAAGGAGCGCACGCCCGAATCGCCGCGCTCCAGCTCCTGCATGATCAGCCCGTAGGCGACGTTGTTCAGCCCGGCGCAGCCGTACTCCTCCGGCAGGTTGGCGCCGAACAGGCCGAGCTCGGCCATCTGTGGAACGAGCGGCTTCGGGAAGCGTCCCTCGATGTAGTGCTCGCCGATGACGGGGATGAGCTTGTCGTCCACCCACGCGCGCACGGTGTCGCGCACGGCGCGCTCCTCCTCGGAGAGCAAGCTGTCGACATCGTAGAAGTCGACGCCCTGAAACTTTCCCATGTGAACCTCGATGAACGGTGTTCAACTTAACTGGCCGCTTGCGCCTGCTGCGCCGGTGCCTCCCGCCCCGGCCGCGCAAACGCGGTCGTGTCCGACGCCCGGAAGCGACGGGACTCGACGTCCCACCGGAAGTACGTGATGTGGACCGCCGTCGGCTCGATGGTCACGAAATTGAAGCTCGACGGGCGCCCGCCGCGCGTGCGCCGGCACAGCGTCCCCGCGGTCGAGACCACCACGCGACCTCCGAGCAGCTCCGCTCCCTCCTCGTGGTCGTGGCCGCACAGCACGACCTCGGCGCCCGACGCCACGATGCGACGCTGCGCCTGGCGCCAGCGGGCGAGGCCCATGCGCCGCGAGATGTCGCCGCGCAGCACGTTGTGGTGCACCACCAGCACCCGCGCCTGCTCGCGCGGCGCGGCTTCGAACAACCCGCGCACGCGTGCGATCTCCCTCTTCGGGAGGTGCCCCTTCACCGCGAGGTCGCGCAGCCGGAGGGTCAGCGAGCCCCACGCCGCGCCGTGCGAGGTGAGCGCGCTCGCGATGATCGCTCCGGGGAGCGTCAGCGTGGGCGCCAGGTCCGGGCCGAAGTAGCGCGCGTACTTCGCGTACAGCGGCTGCTTCGCGAACGGGATCAGCGGTCGCTCCCACCACGCCACGTCGTGGTTGCCGGGGATCACGAGGACGGGCGCCGTCCGGGCCGCGGCCTGCACGAGCGCCCGCGCCCGCTGGAACTCCCCATGGCGCGCCCGCTGCGACAGGTCGCCCGTGACCACCACCGCGTCGGGCCGCAGGTCGGGAAGCATCTGCTCGAGCCCCTCGATCTGGTCGAGATCGGCGAGGCCGCCGAAGTGGAGGTCCGAGAAGTGCAGCAGCTGGACGGTCACGAGTCGGCCTGGACGGTGTAGGTGAGCGTCCCGTCCCCGTTGGCGGGAACCGGGATCCGGAACCGGACCTCGGTGGCGGACAGTTTCTCGGGCCCCACACTGCTCTCGGTCACGCGCCACGCGCCCAAGCGCGCCTCGCGCACGTCGACCGTCACCGCCAGGGGCTTCGCGTTCGAGATCGTCACCTTGTAGGATGCGGTAATCCGCTGGCGCGGCGCCATCCCCCGCTTGGGGGGCGCCAGCTGCTCTTGAGTGTAGTCCGTCTGCACCCGCTCGGCCGTGATGTCGAAGGCATCACCCGACTGGACCCGCAGGTCGCGCCCGGGCGCCGTGTGATCGCTCCGCGCTTCCCCCACGAGCTGGAGCCGGCCGGCGGAGTCGGCCTGGTACAGCTGGACCGTCCCTCCGGGCAGCGGCCGCTCGCCGAACGGCGTGCCGCGGGCGCGTTTGAGCGCGTACCACACCTGCACCGGCACGCGATTCTCTTCACCCGGCGCCTGGCCGGGGAACCCGCGCCACGGCAGTGCGCCCGGAACGATGAGCTCCTGTGTGTACGCGGCGCCCGAGCGGGGGAACAGGGCCGTCGTCACCGGCGTTCCGGGCTCGATCGAGATCCGCGCCGGCAACTGGTACACGTGGGTCTCGCCCACGGACTCCTCGCTCGGCGCCACGTTGATTTCCTCGACGCCGGCTACCTTCATGGCGCCACGCAGCATGAGCTGCGGGCGCGGCGCCGCAGCCCGTGCTCGGCTGATCGATCCCGCGACGAGCTGCACCTCCGCGCTGTCCGCGCGCAAGGATTGCGACGTGATCGTCGCCGCCCCGGACACCTGACATTTGGCGCCCAGCAGCACCACCTGGTATACCGCCTCCCAGCGTGCCGCGCCGTCGGCGACGAAGGCCAGCTCCGTTCGCGGCCGGCTCTGCGTCGCTTCGAGCGCGATCGTCGCTTCGACCGCGGTGCGCACGAGCTCCGCCGGGAAGAGCGGCTCCCCCGGCGACGACAGGAGGTAGCGGCCGTCCGACAGCCGGTATTGCGGCGGACTGCTCCGCACGACGGTGGCCCGCACCGTGTCCGCTCCGCCTCCAACGCGCGGCTGCACGAAGGAGAGGGTCTGCCCCGCCGCCGCCGCGAGGGCGGCGTTGTGATCGGTCGGGGGGCGCACTATCGCGGACACGACCGCTACTGCGGTGTCGGGCGAAAACAGCGTCGCACCGTCGAGTCCTTCCACCTTGAGCGTGAGGGTGTTCCGCCCCTTCTGAAGGGACTGCGGCAGCGTGCGGCGCACGACCACGCGCCCGTCACTATAAATGGAAAGGGACGTCTGGCCGGCGAGCGGCATGACGCCCGCCGCGATCGCCAGGACTACCGACGTCGTGATTTGAGCCATTCGAACGCGATCCTCTGCACGATACGAAAAGTCAGCAGATACCAGGCGACCGCTGTCACCGCACCTACGGTGCGGGCCGTGGTCTGCGACGCCAGCGGCATCGACCGGAGCGTGAGCATCAGATACCCCGCCACGAGCAGCGTGGTCACGATGGCCACGAGACGCCCTATCCGCGACGCTCGTCTCGTGACGTCTCTCGTACACGCCGCGCAGAGGTCTCCCGGTGCGATCCCCGCGGTCTGCTCGCCGCAGCGCGCGCACGGGTGGCTAGAGCCGGCGGGCCACAGCCCGGGCGAACTCAGTGGTCGAAGCACTCCCTCCCAAATCCTTGGTGCGGACGTTGTCCTTCACAATCGCCGTTTCGAGTGCCCGGCGCAGCCGACCGGCGGCCGCGAGCTCGCCGACGTGATCGAGCATCATCGCGGCGGCGAGCAGCTGGGCCGAAGGGTTCGCGATTCCCTGCCCCGCGATGTCCGGCGCCGAGCCGTGCACCGCCTCGAAGATCGCCGCCTGCTCGCCGATGTTCGCTCCCGGTGCGAGCCCGAGCCCGCCGATCAGCCCCGAGGCCTCATCGGAGAGGATGTCCCCGAACAGGTTCGTGGTGACGATCACATCGAACTGCGCCGGGTTGATCACCAGCTGCATCGCCGCGTTGTCCACGATCTTCTCGTCCGACGCGATCTGCCCTTCGTATTCCGTGGCGATCATCTTCGCGGTCTCGAGGAACAGCCCCGAGGTCGCCTTGAGGATATTCGCCTTGTGCACCACTGTCACCTTGCGGCGGTCGTGCCGCCGGGCGTACTCGAACGCGTAGCGCACGATGCGCCGGCAGCCGTCGCGCGTCATCACCGACGTGGCCTGGGCGAGCGCCTTGGGGTCGTTCCCCACCTTGAAGGTGCGGTCGAACCCGACGTACATCCCCTCCGTGTTCTCGCGGATGATGACGAGGTCGATGTCGGTGTAGCGGCCGCCGGGCACGATCGACTTCACCGGGCGGACGTTGGCGTACAGCTCGAACTCCTGACGCAGCGCCACGTTCACCGACCGGTAGCCGTCACCCACGGGTGTCGTCAGCGGCCCCTTCAGCGCCAGGCCGGTGCGCCGGATCGAGTCCACCGTGGCGTCGGGGAGCGGTGTTCCCCCCTGCTCTACCGCGCTCATCCCACCGTATTGCTCGTCCCAGTCGAACCCAACCCCGAGGGCGTCGAGCACCTGCAAGGTCACCTGGGTGATCTCGGGCCCGATGCCGTCGCCGGCGATGAGGGTCGCCTCACGCGTCACGGCAGCCCCGGCGTGAGAGTCTTGACCGCGCGTGTGAGCGCGGTCCATGGGTCGTCACCCTCCCCCCGCGCCACGGTGCGGAAACCGACTCGTCCGGTCCGGACGTCGACCAGCACGATCGTCAACTCGGCGGTGGCCACGGCGTGCGGTAGGGGCGCGGCATGCTGCGCCCCTACACTTCGCGGACCGCCGCCTAGCGCCGTCGCCCGCCGATACGCCAGCCCCGCGGGCACGAGGGCGTATCGCCCGCCGCCGACCAGCGCGGCAAGCGTCCGCAGCTCGCCGCGCAGCGGGTCGGGCACCATTTCCGGCTGCTGCTTGGTCGCGTGGAACAGGATGGCCGAGCCCATCTGATCGGGAGCCGGGGCGATCCCCGGCGCCCGGCGCGCCGCGCGCCGCAGCTCGTCCGGCAGCATCCAGGTCACCTCCGGGGCACGCGCCTTGAGCAGCGTGCCGATGATGCTGTCGCTCTTCGCGAGCGCCGCCCGGCGCTCGCCCAGGACGGCCTCCCAGTGCAGCGAGTCCTCCGCTGCGATCAGCGTGAGCGGCAACACGGCGACCGGTTGGGCGGCGATCCCCGCGGTGGGAAGCGGCGCCGTGGGCTCGGGAGTGAGCGTCTCGGACCTGTGTGGGCACGCCGCGAGCGCAGCGAAGCTTATCACGTACCACACTGCACGCACTAAGCTTTTGATTTGCAAAGGATTAGTCACGGCGCGCAATATCGTGTGCGCGCCGCGGATTTTCAAGAAGCGAGCGTCAGGCCACCGTCCACCACGATCACCTGTCCCGTGATGTGGCGCGCCGCCTCGCTGCACAGGAACACGATCACCCGCGCCACATCCTCCGGCTCCGCCACCCGCCCCAGAACGGACTCGCGCTCGGCGCGCTCGAGCACCTCGCGCGGCAGCGTGGACAGCAGCTCCGTCTTGACGAATCCGGGGGCGACGGCGTTGACGTTGACGTTGGAGGGACCGAGATCCACCGCAGCCGATCGGGTCAGTCCGATCAGGGCGGCCTTGCTGGCCGCGTAGTTCGCGATGCCGAAGCCCGGCCGAAACGCCTGATGGCTGGCGATGTTCACGATCTTGCCGTAGCGCTGGGCGCGCATCGGGCCGGCCACCGCCTGAATACAGTTGAAGGCGCCGGTGACGTTGGTATCCATCACTTCCTGCCACGCCTCGGGCGTGAGCCGCCACAGCGCACCGTCGTGCGTCACGCCCGCGTTGTTGACCAGGTAGTGGATCCCGCCCAGGCGCTCCCGCACCGTGGTGACGAACTTCTCCACGGCGTCGCGGTCGCGCACGTCGCAGCGCGCGCAATACACCGGCACGCCGAGGGCGCGGATGGCGGTCTCGGTGAGCAGCGCCTGCGCCGCGACGTCGCGGTCGGGGAGGTCGACGTAGTTGATCGCGACCGCCGTACCGTGCTGGGCGAATTCGAGCGCCGCGGCCCGGCCGAGACCGGTTGCGCCGCCCGTGACCAGGGCGACTCGGCCGTGCACAGTCTCCGCCAGGCGTTGCGGATCGGGACGGGTCTCGGTCGCGGGCGCTCCGACCTGCGTCACCCCGCGCGGGGCCGTGATCCACGAGGAAGTGGGTGCCAAGATTTCGAACTTATGTTCGAAATTGAACATGGGCAAGGCACGGCGTAACTTAGGCGCTATGAAACGGCTCGGCTCCGTGCTTTTGTGGGGCGGGATTTCGGCCCTCGGTGCCGCCGCCTTCGGCGTGCTCGCGCTCTCGCGGGGAGAGACCGTCAATGCCGCCTGGCTCCTCACCGCCGCCGTCTGTACCTATGCCGTGGGGTACCGCTTCTACAGCAGGTTCCTTGCCAACCGCGTGTTCGGCCTCGACGACCGGCGGGCCACGCCGGCCGAGCGGTTCAACAACGGGCGCGATTTCGTCCCCACCAACAAGTGGGTGCTGTACGGACACCATTTCGCCGCCATCGCGGGCGCTGGCCCGCTCGTGGGGCCGGTGCTGGCGGCGCAGTTCGGCTTCCTGCCCGGGACGCTGTGGCTCGTGATCGGCGTGGTGCTGGGCGGCGCCGTGCAGGACTTCACCATCCTCGTCTGCTCGCTGCGGCGGGACGGCAAGTCCCTGGGCCAGATGGCGAAGGAAGAGATCAACAAGACGGCCGGCGTGACGGGGATGCTGGCCGTCCTCTTCATCATGATCATCCTGCTCGCGGTGCTGGCGCTGATCGTAGTGAACGCGCTGCGTGATTCACCCTGGGGGCTGTTCACGATCGCGTGCACGATTCCGATCGCCCTGCTCATGGGGTGGTGGATGAAGGTGTGGCGCCCCGGTCGCGTCGGCGAGGCGTCGGCGGTGGGCGCGGCGCTGCTGGTCGGCGCCCTGGTCGCGGGCGGCTGGGTCGCGAGCCAGCCGGCCGTGGCGACGTGGTTCCGCTACTCTAGCATCGGCATCAGCTGGATGATGATCGCCTACGGGTTCATCGCCTCGGTGCTGCCGGTGTGGATGCTGCTCTGCCCGCGAGACTATCTCTCCACGTTCCTCAAGATCTCGACCGTCCTGGTGCTCGGCCTCGCGATCCTCGTCATCCTCCCCCCGCTCCGCATGCCGGCGCTGACGTCGTTCGCCAGCCTGGGCGAGGGCCCGGTGTTCGCCGGCAAGCTGTTTCCGTTCGCGTTCATCACCATCGCCTGCGGCGCGATCTCGGGCTTTCACTCGCTCGTGGCTTCCGGCACCACGCCCAAGATGATTCAGCGCGAAGGCGACGCTCGCATGATCGGCTACGGCGGCATGCTGATGGAGTCGTTCGTGGGTGTCATGGCGATGATCGCGGCCTGCACGCTCGACCCCGGCGTCTATTTCGCGATGAATACCACGCCCGCCGCCCTGGCGCAGGCGTCGGCGGTGCTCAACCAGGCGGGGTTCGTCGTCACCCCGGAGACCATGCAGGCGCTCGCCGCGCAAATGGGCGAGCACACGCTGATCGCGCGCACCGGCGGCGCGCCGTCCCTGGCGGTCGGCATGGCGCAGATTTTCGCGGGCGCGACGAGCGCGCTCGGGGCAGGTAGCCGGACGCTCGACGCCCTGTGGTACCATTTCGCCATCATGTTCGAGGCGCTGTTCATCCTCACGACCATCGACACGGGGACGCGGGTGGGGCGGTTCATGCTGCAGGAGATCGTGGGCCACGTCTGGCCACGGTTCGCCGAGACGTCGTGGTATCCGAGCGTAATCGCGTCGAGCGCGGCGGTCGTGGCGGGGTGGGGGTATTTCCTGTACCAGGGCGTGGTGGACCCCTTGGGCGGGATCAATTCGTTGTGGCCCTTGTTCGGGATCTCGAACCAGCTGCTCGCGGCCGTGGCGCTGTGCCTCGGCACGACGATTCTCATCAAGATGGGCCGAGCCCGATTCGCGTGGGTGACGGCGGCGCCGCTCGCCTGGCTCGTGACCGTCACGATGACCGCCGGGTGGCAGAAGGTGTTTTCGGCCGATCCACGGCTCGGCTTCCTGGCGCACGGGGCGTCGCTCGTGGGGTCGACCAACCCCGCTGCGGCGCGCCTGATCTTCAATGACCGGCTGAATACGTTCGTGGCGCTGCTGTTCATGACGGTCGTGACGATCTTGATCGTCGCGTCGCTCCGGGAATGGTGGCTGGTCTTATCGCGTCGCAAGACGGCCATCGTGCACGAGGCGCCGTATGTGGAGACAGGATATGCGACGGGGGACTGAGCGGGATGCGGGATGCGCGATGCGGGATGGAGCCCTGCCCTTCCCCACCCGGCTCGCGCGCGTGCTCCGGCGCATTATCGGCGCCCCGGACTACGAGGCGTATCTCGAGCATTGTCGGGCGGCGGGGCACGAGCCCCGACTGAGCGAGCGGGAGTACGTCGCGCAGTTCTTCGAAGCGAAAGGAAAGGGCGTGCGGTGCTGTTAGCGCACGGCGCGTCACGCTTTGGCGTCGCCTGGGTTACCCTGTGCATCGCACTCGGCATTCACGTGGCGGACGAGGCGCTGAGCGATTTCCTGTCCGTCTACAATCCCGCCGTGCGGGCGATCCGCGCGCGATTCCCCTTCCTCCCGCTCCCGACGTTCACGTTCCCGGTCTGGCTCGGCGGGCTCATCACGGTGACCGTCCTGCTGTTCGCCCTCTCGCCGGCGGCATTCCGCGGGGAGTCCGGCATGCGGCCGACGGCCTACGTGTTCGGCGTCGTAATGGCGGGGAACGGGCTGTTGCACCTGGTCGGGTCCGTCTATATGAGGAAGGCGATGCCGGGCGTGTACTCGGCGCCGCTCATCTTGGGAGCGGCGATCTATCTGCTGGCGTCGGTGCGGTAGGCACGCGGCGGGGCGCATGCTTGACAGACTCCGCCCCAGGTGCAGATTGAAACCGACTCAGATGCTGTGAACCCCGAGGCGCGCTGTCGTGCGGGCTCGCCAATGCCTCGAGGGGAGCGAATCGCGAAACCGACTGGGCGGAAGGACCCGCTTGGCCGGTTTTCTCGTGTCCACCGGTGCCCAAGGGGGGAGCTCTTGGACTGGAGGGCATCGTGAACGCGATTCACGTCACGTCATACCGCCGCCCCGCCACATGGTGCGTGGCGCTCGCTCTCATCGCTCTCGCCTGCAAGGGGTCCGAACCCGTCGCCCCCACCACCGGGGGTGTTCAGGTCGCGGCTTCCACCAGCGGCGCGGACCTGGACGCCGATGGCTACACCGTCACGCTCGACCTGGGCGACAGTACGCGTCTGACCGGCGCGGTGGCGCCGATCGCCGCCAATGGCACGGTCACGTTCTCCGAGCTGAGCCCCGGCAGTCACTCGCTGCTGCTCGACGGCGCGGCAGGGAACTGCCCCATCGTGGGGGCGAATCCGCGAACCGTGTTCGTCACCGCCGGGCAAACGATGCGAATCACCTTTCAGGTCACCTGCCTGCAGCGCGTCGACCTCGGCGGCGTGTGGAATTACGTCGAACGGGTCGGGCAGCCTTTCGCCTGTATCGACACCGGCTCCTACGTCTTCACGGAGAGCGGGGCCGGCATTGCGGGCACGAACGATCAAATCGGGACGTGCGACCGGCAGGCAGGCTCCATTGACAACTCGGCGTCTGGGCCGATCAGCGGCGGCACCGTGTATTCCGCCGGTGGCGTGCACATCAATCTGACGGTCGGCGCCTGCTCGTACTCCGCCGAGGTCGCGGGCACGCCGCCCGTTCGCATGATCAACGGGGCCGTCTCCTGCCCGTCGGGCGACGGCAGCTGGGAGGCGGTGCGCGGAGGTGGCGCGATCGCGTCGGTCACCGTGTCACCGTCCACGCGGTCCATCGTTGCGGGTGCCACCACGCAGCTCCGCGCCATACTGATCGACGCGAGCGGGAGCCGGCGGGTCGGGCCCACCGTTACGTGGACGAGCGACCTGTCGGCGGCCGCGACCGTTGACGCGTCGGGCGTGGTCGCCGGCGTGGCTCCCGGATCCGCGACGATCACAGCCACCGCGGAAACCAGAACCGGTACGGCCACGGTCGACGTGGAGGTCGTGAGCTTCTCGACGGTTCAGGCGGGGGCGTTTCACTCCTGCGGTCTCGCGGCGAGCGGCGCGTACTGCTGGGGCAGCGGCACCTACGGCGAAGTCGGGAATGGGGCGAAGGCGAACGGCTTCGCGCCCGTGGCGGTCTCCTCCGACCACGCCAACCTCGTCTCCCTCAGCGTGGGCGCGGTCCACAGCTGCGGCCTCACGACGAGCGGGGCCGCCTACTGCTGGGGAGCGGACTACTACGGCGAGCTCGGCGCCGGTACACCTGGGCCACAAGTGTGCGGTCAGGAGGAAGCGCCCTGCAGCACCACGCCGCTCGCAGTCGCCGGCGGCCACGTGTTTTCGTCGCTGAGCGCGGGGTGGGTGCAGAGCTGCGCGTTGACGACGAGCGCGGCCGCCTACTGCTGGGGCGACGCCACCTACGGCACGCTGGGCAACGGCTCGACCGCGAGCAGCCGAACACCTGTCGCCGTGACCAACGCGCCCCTGTTTGTGAGCATCGGCACGGGGATTTCGTTCGCGTGCGGCCTCACCGCCGGCGGAGCCGTGTACTGCTGGGGAGACAACTCGTTCGGCCAACTCGGCACCGGTCCCAACGGCCCCGAGGTGTGCAGCGGAGAGTGGTGCAGCAAGACGCCGGTTGCCGTGTCGGGCGGGCTCACGTTCACCGCGCTCACCGTGGGCTACTGGCATGCGTGCGGCCTGACGTCGAGCGGTGCGGCGTATTGCTGGGGCAATAACGGCGACGGCCAGCTCGGCGCCGCGACGACGGAGACGTGCGCGGGTTTTGACGCGGTGCTGGCCTGCAGCACCACGCCCTTGCCTGTCGAGGGCACCCTCACGTTCGGCAGCGTGAGTGCCGGTTTCTTCCACACGTGCGGTGTCCTGACGACGGGGGAAGGGTATTGCTGGGGCTCGAACACCAACGGCCAGCTGGGCAACGGCACGACGACGGCCAGCTCGACCGCGGTCCCCGTCATGGGCGGCCTCAGCTTCGCGGGACTCAGCGCCTACGGCAGATGGCACAGCTGCGGGTTGACGACGACGGGCGTCGCCCACTGCTGGGGATTCAACGGCTGGGGTCAGGTCGGCGATGGCACGGGGGCCGACGCCCTTGAGCCGGTGCGAGTCGCCGGCCAAGCGGCCGCGACGCCGACGGGTCCGCTGAGCGCGTCGCGGGTGCGCCGTCGCACCCCGGGAGTGAGACTGCGGCCGCTCGGTCCGCGCGCGTCCCCCTTCGCTCTCGTGAGGTCGCCGTGAAACCCGAGCTATCGCGCAAGGAGGCTCCATGACCGCCCCGTCCACCCGCAGACTGATTTCACTCCTCACGTCGGCCCTGCTGTTCGTCGCGTGCGCGTCAACCTCACCGCCTCAGCCGGTCGCGGCCGTCACGATCGTGCCCGAGACCACGGACCTCGTGGTCGGCGCGACCGTGCAGCTGAGGGCGGCAATCTGGGACGCCGACGGCCACGTCCTCCTGGGGCGGGAGGTCACGTGGGCGCACAGTGATCCGGGGGTGGGAACGGTCTCGGCCACGGGGCTCGTGACGGCACATGCCAAGGGCTCGACGACGATCACCGCGACGAGTGAGGGCCGGCGCTGCACATCGGTCATCGTCGTGCATCGGGCGATGGGGGTGTGAAGGCACAGACGCTTGAGAGGAGGCCGTATGACAACCGCAGCGATTTGCAGAGCCGCTTTGCTGGCGCCGTTCGTCCTGCTCGCAGCCTGTCGAGTAGAGTCCGATCCCGTCGCGGTCAAGGTCCAGGCCATGTCCTTCGCCAACTCGGAGTGGTCCGAGCCGGTGAACCTTGGCCCCGTCGTCAACTCGTCCTCCAACGAGCAAAACGCCACGCTCGCGCGAGACGGTCTCAGC
>WNGO01003683.1_pt1 | contig 17652 bp, 17 predicted proteins | sample 5400511 | NCBI WGS metagenome assembly WNGO01 (sample SAMN13153380, study PRJNA577476) | soil metagenome | isolation source: 20 cm soil or saprolite under Garry oak tree replicate 2 | place: USA:California | collected 2016-06-15 | reverse complement strand
TTCAACGCGCCGCTGGGCGACAAGGCCGCGTTCCGCATCGTGGGCTACAGCACGCGCACGGGCGGCTTCATGGATGCCGTACAACCGACGCTGAGCGTCAGTAACGCCGTCAACGGCAACGGCCGCGCCGGCTTCCGGGCAGCGGTCCGGCTGGGGCCAACGGAGCACTTCAGCATTACGCCGCGCGTGGTCTACCAGCGGGTGAAAGCGGATGGCTGGAATCGTATCGATGCCTTCAACATCTTGGCCAACCCGTTCACCACCACTCGCGATTCGATTACGCTGGGCCCGCGAGAGCAGTACACGCAGATCCGGGAGCCCTTCAGCGACAAGTTCCTGCTCGCCGACGTCAATCTGCAGTACGACCTGGGCTCGATGAAGCTGACGTCGATCACCTCGTACACGCACCGCGACATTCTCGTGGTGCGGGACGCGACGGCGCTAACCTCGAGCGTCACAGGCGGTACGATCGGCCTTCCGGCATCGATTTATACGCTGGACTCACCGCTCGACGATGCCACGAAGTCGAAGGTATGGACGCAAGAGTTGCGCCTGTCCGGCGCCGCTGATCGCCTACGCTGGGTCGTCGGCGGTTTCTACAGCAAGAACACACGCGACTACGGCCAGGACCTCAGTGACATTGGGTTCGACACGGCCGCTGCGCCAACCCTCGCTGCCCCCTTTGGCTTCACACAGGGACTGCGGGCTCCCAAGGATCATCTCTTCTGGTCCAACCTCCACAACGACCTGAAACAGGGCGCGTTGTTCGGTGAAGCGACATACTCGGTGACTCCGAAGCTGGACCTCACCGGCGGCCTGCGCTATTACAACTTCACGGAGGACCGCGGGCTGATATTCGATGGGATTTTCACCAACAACAACACCGGGACGTCGCTGGTGACCGACACCGGCACCACGAAAGCGAACGGGCTGGCGCCGCGCTTCATCGCGAGCTACAAAGTGTCCGACGGGCTGACGCTGAACGCGCAGGCCTCACGCGGCTTCCGCTTGGGTGGCATCAACGATCCGCTGAACTATCCGAATTGCCAGGGAACGGACTCGGCCACGTTCAGCGGCCGCCCTACGTGGAAAGATCAAACGGTATGGAATTACGAAGCAGGAGTGAAGTCACAGCTGTTTGGCGGCCGCGGCAGCCTCAATGTGTCCGCATTCTACATGGATATCCACAATCTCCAGCTGAACGTGACTGCGGGTTCCTGTTCATCTCGGTTGGTTTTCAACGCAGCCAAGGCCCGCAGCCAGGGCGTGGAATTGGAGGTCAACGCTTCGCCGAATCAGCACGTAGACCTCGCGTTCTCGGGTGCGTTCAATGACTCCAAGCTGCAGTCCACCGACACAACGGGCGGTGTTAACGTCATATCGGGCATCCAGTCGGGGAATCGCCTGCCGAGCGTGCCGAAGATCCAGCTAACGGGCTCGCTCACATATGCGTGGGACGTCAGCCAGGGGTCGCGCGTGTCGATCACCGGCAGCTTCCAGCACATCGGCTCGCGATTCACTGCCATCAATGACCAGGGTGTGGGTGTGTGTGGGGCCGGAGTTCCTTTGACTTCCTGTCCCTTCGGTATCGTCGACCTGAACAAGTTCGCGTCAGACGAGGGTGGAGCGACCATCGGCGGGCCACTGAACGATAGCCTCTTCATTTTCAAGCCGGAGTTGCCGGCGTACACGTTGCTCAACGTGCGCGTCGGGCTGCGCCGCAGCGGTTGGGAAGTTGGGCTGTTCGCCAACAACCTGACGGATGAGCGGGCGTTGCTGGCGTTGGATCGCGAGCGCGGCGCGCGCGCGCGTGTGGGCTTCCTGACCAACCAGCCGCGTACATTCGGGGTGTCTCTGCGCTTCGACTATTAGCAGATTCGCAACTTGAAGCACTAACCGCCGGACGGCCCTGCCGCCCGGCGGTTTTCTTTTTGTAGGTGAACCACTGAGAGCTGTGTAAGCATTTACGCGCGGTTCGGTCTTGGCAACTGTAGCTAAGGCGCAACCACAGCATCGATGGTCACACGATGTCGAACGGGCCGTCATCCGGAGAGGCACTCCGGGCACCGCAGTGGGTAATGTCTACCACCTGTTTACCAGCTCGCGCGTACTCGAAACGCGAGGTCGCGGGCGGATCCAAGTCCAAAGGAGGTCTCTATGCGGACGAGCCCAATCTCCATCATCAGCGTAGTGGCTCTGATAACTGTGAGCTGTCGAGAGGCACCGCCTGCGCTGACGGCGCCGGATGTCGTGAGATCGTTACCGGCGCAGCAGCTAAGGGACGAAGGAGTGATCGTGTTACTTGCGAAGCCGAATGCTGATCCTGAAGTGTTCGCACGGGCGTTTATCTCGGCGCACGGTGGCAAATTGCGCTTCCTTTTCAGGCATGGCACGAAAGGCTTTTCGGCAATTTTGCCATCGCCAGCGGTCGACGTCTTACGGCAGGATCCAGCAGTCAGGATTGTGGAACCCATTCAGTGGTTTGGAGTGGTGGCTGGCTGCCCCTCGGTTGGCTATGCCGATTTCTGCCAGTCTGACCCGCCTTGGGGGCTTGATCGCATCGATCAACGGGCTGGTCTCGGTGGCACCTACAACTACAACGAAACGGGCAGCGGCGTCACGGTATACGTGTTCGACACAGGTATTCTCACGACGCACTCGCAATTTGGTGGGAGAGCGGCTGTTGCCTATGATCTCACCGGTGGCAATGGCCAGGACTGCACCGGACACGGAACCCACGTCGCCGGTATCATTGGCGGTAGCACGTACGGTGTAGCGAAGCAGGTGCAATTGAGAGCCGTGCGAGTCCTCGATTGTGATCCGAACACGCGGGATTCCACTGATAAATGGATGGCGGGGATCGACTCCATCGTTGCGCATCACGTGACCCCGGCTGTGGCAAACATGAGCCTTGCCGTGGTTGACCCCAATACCGGTCTACAAACCACCGACTCAGCCGTAGACGCGAAGGTCTCTGATTTGATCGCGGCGGGTGTGCCTGTCGTGGTGGCGGCCGGGAACGATGCTGTTGACGCGTGCAACACTTCGCCGGCACGCGTAGAATCCGCCCTTACCGTCGGTGCCACCACGTCGTCGGATGCTGGTGCCATCTTCTCGGACTTTGGATCGTGCCTGGATCTATTCGCGCCTGGGCAAGACATCATTTCTGCGTGGTGGACCAGCAATACGGCCACCAACACTCTCAGCGGCACATCGATGGCAGCACCGCACGTCACCGGTGTTGCTGCGGCGTACTTGCAACGGGTACCAAGTGCATCTCCGAGCCAGGTCGCGTCCGCCATCACTTCACGCGCGACCGCTGACGCTCTTTCGAACATTGGGACGGGATCGCCAAATCTACTCTTGCATACGTTCTTCGATGACGCGTCCATCTCGGGACCGGGCCTCATGAACTGCACCGATACCTACACATGGTTTACGTCAGCGTCCGGAGTCGGGACGAGCTTCACGTATGTCTGGTACCAAGGGAGTCCTTCAGGATTCGGAAACGGCATGATTTGGGTGCAAGTCGGCACGGGACCGTCGTACACCCGGCAGGGCTGTCCGGTCGAAGCTTACCTTTGGCTACGTGTAAAAGCCACTGATGAATTCGGGTTTCACAGGCTCGCGTATAAGACGGTTTCCAAACAGTAGGACGCTTAAACCTCGTGTACAACCAAGAGGGCTGACCGCGAAAAACAGGCGCGGCGGGTAGCACCACCCACCGCGCCTTTCTTGGGCGCCGTTAGATCACCGCATCCCCGCTCCAGCCATCGGTGCCCCCGCCCCCATCCCGGCGCCTTCCGTATAGAACTTGGCGCCGATGGCGGCCGCGACCGGCCACTCCACGAGGGCAATCAGTGTCGTGATGACGGTGAGGTTCTGCGGCATCAACGCCATCGGCCACATGAACAGCGTCGGCAGCAGTCCCCCGAGGACCCATCCGGCGACTCCGGCCTTGACCGCCGTTCCCGGCCCCGCGCCGAACCGCGGCCGGATGGCAGCGTAGAGCCACACGAGGACGATCCCGGCGACAAAGTCGAGGAACACGAACCACGGGACCTGCGCATTGGTCATGGCGGGCTTGCCGAGCGCCTGCATCGCCGCGGCCATTTGCGCTTTGAAAACCATGCCGAACACTACGAAATCAACCACATTCAGGACGAGGCCTGCGATCAGGCCTCCGATAAGCACCTTCTGCATGTTGATCTTCCCCATCGTCGTACCCCCTCCAAAAGAGAGGACAGCGTCCGACCGGAGCACTCCTGCCGCCGCCACGGTAGGGAGTTCGACAGGGCTCGTCAAGTCACAGCACGTTCAGCACCGCCAACAACCCCCCCATGCCATCGGAAATGACGGCCACACCGGCCGGCACAACCCATTCGTTCCCATCGACTACCAGATTGAAGTAGTACGTCCCGGGCGCCAGCTGCAGCGCCGCTTCCCAGATGTCGTCGCCGAGTCCGCGCAGCGGCGCCTGAGTCCAGCCGTTCCAGCTGCCCGCAATCGCGACGGAGTGCGCAGCGGGCATCCGGAAGCGCACGACGGCGCTGTCGCCGCGATGCTCGGCGACCAGCGGCTGGAGCAGTGGTCTGGGGGAGGGGGGGGGCGCAGCGTTCGAGGGTGCCGGCGTGAGCGCGCGCCGCCCCGTGAAGATTCTGACGGCGCCGGCCGCAAACCCGGCGCGGGGGAGACCCTGAAACGGGTCGCGGAGGTAATTACCTCCCGATGCCTCGACGGCGATCGTCGGCGTCAGGAAGTACTGCAACGAAACGCTCGCCGCTCCACTCGAGGCGGAGGTCCGGCTCACCCGTCCGCTCAGCCACAGGGAGCCCACGACGCGCGGCCGGTCGACCGTCACGCCGCCGACCAGGTCGCTGTACCACGCGTCGAGCAGCCGCGTGGCTTCGACGCTCAGCGAGAGCTGCGATGCAGCGACGAATTGCCGCCAGCCGCGCGCGCGCACCCGCAACGCGCCGACACCCGGCTGACCTTCGATGACGCCAGTCACGAAACCCGCGCCCACAGCGCCGTTGCCGGAGACCACTTCGAGCAGCGCCGCGCCAGACCCTGCACCGATTCCATCGGATCGCGTGCTGGCCGCGAGTGTTGCGCTGACAGCCGGGCGCGTCCCCGTGGTTTCGTGCGACAGCGTCGCCCACACGTCGGCACGCGCTTGGCCGGCCCATGCGCCGCGCTCGAGCAGCGACAGCGCTCCGCTTACGCCGACGTAGGAAGAGGCGGTGATCCGCTGCGCGGCCGGGGAGGCCGTCACAATACTGAAGCTCGACCCTCCCGTGTAGCGCACGGCACCCATTCCGATCCCCAGCGATCCCTGGCGCTGAGCGGAAAGGGCGGGGGGGGGCAATAGGGCCAATATCGCCGCAAACGAAACCGGTCCCATTCGCATGGGACCGGTAAGATACAGCGACTCGACCGTCCGCTAGTTACGGCCGGCGGGGATTATTCCCACGGCCCTGTCCACCCTGGCCCGCGTGGTCGGGTCGATGTGAAGGGGATGCCGGGACCGCTGGGGTCGCCGGCGTAGCCGGTATGGCGGGCGTCGTAGATCCATCGGGATTGTGAACGGCCGGTGTGGCGCCGGTCGACGGCACCGCGTGCGTTGCAGGCGTCACGGGCTGGTCCAAGCCCACCGCCTCACCTCGGACATGCGTCGCCCGCTTGGGCGTCTGCGCAGTCAGCAGCGCGGGCACCAGCAAAACGGGACTGAGCATGACGATTCGCTTCAACATCCCTACCTCCTTCTTACAGGTGAATCGCGCAACGCCCGCTCGGCGCGGGCCAACTCTCTCGCCATGTCACGCAGCATCGTCCAGGGGCTGTCGCCGCCCGTGTACTGCGTCGCGGCGAACCAGAGCTGCGCAAATGCATCGCGCACGACCCGTTCGGCCGCGTTGGCATCCGTCAGGATGCCGTACGCCTGCGCGTACAGCGAGCCACGGTGCCGGCGCTCCAATTCCACCAGGGCGGTGGAGTCCCGCTTTGCCAACCGGTGCATCAGCACCGCATCGGCGACGATCGGGGTTTGAGGCTCTAGCATCGCGGTCATACTTGGTAAAGATTGCCCACGGCGCCCGAGGTAACGCACGTCAGCGAGGTAACGCGCGTCACCACAGATCGCCAATCCGTTACCATTCCTCTATATCGCTACTCTTTAGCGGAGGAACCGGTTGCGCGCTGGAACAGAGGCGGATGGCGACGTCGTTCGGGCGGTGCTCGCGGGCGACCGCGAGCGCTACGCACAACTGGTCGAACGCTATCGCGACCGCTATGCGCGCTACGCGGCACGGATGTTGGGCTCGACGGATGCCGCGGAAGACGCCGTGCAGGATGCCTTCGTGCGCGCGTACGATCAGCTGGCGCAGTGTCAGGACCCCAACAAGTTTGTCGGTTGGTTCTTCCTCATTCTGCGTAACCGCTGCTTCGCGGAGCGGCGTCGCAACCGGTCGCAGGCGCCGCTGGAGGCCGCCGATCACGTGGCGGCCGCGGATCGCGCCGATGGCGGAACGGAAACGGCCGAGCGGCGTCGCGCGTTGCAGCACGCGCTGCTCGAGCTGACGCCGGATCAACGGGAAGTGTTCGTCCTGAAGCACGTCGAAGGATTGTCGTACGGGGAGATCGCGGAGCGCTTGAGTACCTCGGTGCCGTCGCTGAAAATGCGGATGCACCGCGCCTACGACAGGCTGCGCGAACAACTGAAAGATCACGCATGAGCGCATACGATTTTCATCCGCTGGTGAAGCAACTGCTGGACGGCGACATCACGATCGCCGACCTGCCGGCGGAGCTGCGCGCCGAAGGCGAAGAGGCGCTGCGTCTGCTCGCGGCGGTGGATCGGTCACCCGTGACGCTCCCGGCAATTCCTCAGCGCGTGATGCGTGTCCTCACTCGCCCACCGCAGCGTTTGCCGCGCTGGCTGCTGGCACCGGCGCTGGCGCTCGCGGCCGCGCTCGTCCTCTGGCTGGGCCGTTCGCACGGTCCGATCGCGGCTCCGGGCGCGGTGGTCACGGTTCATTTCGTCCTCTCCGCACCGGACGCGCGCGCCGTCAGCGTCGCGGGCACGTTCAACCAATGGGACGCGCGCGCCACGCCACTGGTCCGCAGCGGCGCCAACGGCATGTGGACCGCGACGCTCCAGTTGCCGCCGGGCCAACATCAATACGCCTTCGTGGTCGACGGCGTGCGCTGGGTACCCGATCCAACTGCGCCGGCCGTCGATGACGGCTACGGGCGCCGCAATAGCGTGCTCACGCTGTGATCCTCACCGTGCTCGCCCTGCTGGGCATGCAACAGGGAATTGCCGACCGGCTGTCCGGACGGGTGCCTCCTGATGTCGGCGCGGCCGTCGAGTCGCTTGGCACCGACGCTGCCGCGCGCGGGCTGCCGATCGATCCTTTGATTCAAAAGGCGATCGAAGGAAGCGCGAAGCGTGTCCCGCCCGAGCGGGTGATTGCGGCGGTTCGGCTCGTCGTGATGCAGCTGGACACCGCCGCCGCGGCGTTGCGAGCGGGCGGGATGATCTCCGACACGCTCGCCATTGCCGCGGGCGCGTTCGCGATCAATGCCGGGATGGGTGCGCGCGACATCACGAACCTGGTACTGCGCGGTGGTGGGCAAACGGCAGTGAACGTCCGGCTCGAGCTCAATGTGGCGGGAACCCTGGTGGCGATGGGCGTGCCGTCGTCGGAAGCGTCAAACCTGGTGAGTGCTTCTCTACAATCGGACAGTCCCGCAACCAAACTGCTCTCCTGCGGGATAGCCCCCCGGTCCCTGTCGTTGCTGGTTAGATTCCGTCCCTCTATGACTATCGCCTCGAATCTGGGTTTCCCCCCCCTCGGCGCCGCGCGCGAACTGAAGCGCGCGACGGAGGGGTACTGGAGCGGCAAGGTCTCGCGCGCGCAACTCCTCGCCACCGGTGCCGAGCTACGGCGCCGCCATTGGCAAGTGCAGCGAGACCTTGGAGTGGATCGCATCCCCGCCAACGACTTCTCGTTCTACGACCGGATGCTCGACACGTGCGCCATGGTCGGCGCAGTGCCGCCCCGCTACGGCTGGACGGGCGAGTGGGTCGATGCCGACACCTACTTCGCGATGGCGCGCGGCAGCCAGGGAAAAGGCCGCGACGTCACGGCGATGGAAATGACGAAGTGGTTCGATACCAACTACCACTACATCGTCCCCGAGATCGAGCGTGGGCAACGCTTCCGCATGGCGTCGGCGAAGCCGGCGAACGAGTACCGCGAAGCGAAAGCCTTGGGGGGGGGCCTCGACGCAACGACGGTACTGATCGGGCCGCTGACGTTTTTGCTGCTCGCCAAGACGAAGGGCGCCGCATTCGACCGCTTGTCGCTACTCGACCAGCTCCTCCCGGTCTATGGGGACGTGTTGGAGTCGCTCGCGGCCGCCGGTGCCACATGGGTACAGCTCGATGAGCCGTGCCTGGCGCTGGATCGCAGCGACGCCGAGCGCGACGCATACCGGCGCGCGTACAAGGTCCTGGCGTCGCGTGCGGGGAAACTGCGGCTCCTGGTCGCGACGTACTTCGCCGGGCTCGATGAGAACCTCTCGACGGCGCTGGCGCTGCCGGTACAGGGGCTCCACGTCGATCTCGTGCGGGCGCCGCACCAGCTCGATGCGCTCCTGGCCCATTGGCCCAAGGGCCGCGTGCTGTCGGCCGGCGTCGTCGACGGGCGCAACGTGTGGCGCGCCGATCTCGCGAAGCAGGCCGCGTTGCTCGAGCGAGCCGCAGCGAAGGTCGGCAAGGATCGGCTGTGGGTCGCGCCGTCCTGCTCGTTGTTGCACGCGCCGCTGGATCTCGATCTCGAAACGAAACTGGATCCGGAGCTGAAGAGCTGGCTGGCGTTCGCCAAGCAGAAGCTTCAGGAAGTGGTGGCGCTGGCGCAGGGCGATGGGGCGGCCGTCGCGGCGAGCAGCAGCGCCGCCAAGGCGCGTCGCGCCTCCCGGCGCATCAACAACGCGGCCGTACAGCGCCGCGCCGGCGCGGTGATGGAAAAGGACCGCGTGCGCGGTGAGCCGTACGCCGTGCGCCGGAAGGCGCAAGTCAGTCTGCCGCGGTATCCGACCACGTCGATCGGTTCGTTCCCGCAGACCAACGAGGTGCGGGCGGCGCGGCGCAAGCTGAACGACCATCAGCTGAGCGCCGAGGATTACGAGCGCTTCATCGAGGCGCAGATCGCCAACACCATCGCGCTCCAGGAAGAGATCGGCCTGGACGTGCTGGTCCACGGCGAGTTCGAGCGCAACGATATGGTCGAGTATTTCGGCGAGCAGCTCGACGGATTTGCGTTCACCGAGCACGGCTGGGTGCAGTCGTACGGGACGCGCTACGTCAAACCGCCGATCATCTTCGGCGACGTGTCACGGCCGCGCGCGATGACGGTGCGGTGGAGCCGCTACGCCCAGTCGCTGACCCAGCGGCCGGTGAAAGGCATGCTGACGGGCCCGGTGACGATCCTGCAGTGGTCGTTCGTGCGTGACGATCAACCGCGCGCCGAAACCGCCAAGCAGCTCGCGCTGGCCATTCGCGACGAGGTGATCGACCTCGAGGCGGCGGGCATCCGCGTGATTCAGATCGACGAGCCGGCGCTGCGCGAAGGCCTGCCGCTGCGGCGCGCCGACTGGGCGGGCTACCTGCAGTGGGCGGTCGATGCCTTCCGGCTCGCCACCGCCGGCGTCCGGGACGCCACGCAGATTCACACGCATATGTGTTACAGCGAGTTCAACGACGTGCTGCGCGTCATCGAGCGCATGGACGCGGACGTCATCTCGATCGAGAACGCGCGGTCCGGATCCGAGCTGTTGCAGGGCCTCGAGCAATACAAGTATCCCAACGAGATCGGGCCGGGCGTGTACGACATTCACTCGCCGCGCGTGCCTTCCACCACCGAGATCAGCGGCGCGCTGCAGAGCATGTCGCGGGTGCTGGACGACGCGCAGATCTGGGTGAACCCCGATTGCGGGCTCAAGACCCGCGGCTGGGATGAGACGCTGGCGGCATTGAAGAACATGGTGGCGGCGGCGAAGGAGATGCGGAATGGCCGCAACTGAGATCGGGATCACGGCCGAGCCGATCGACAATCAGCGCTGCAAGTTCATCGTGAGCCAGCCGGTGTTCGCGGGCGGGGTGCGCCGGTTCAGCGAGCCCGCTGAGGCGCAGGGATCGCCGCTCGCGAAGGCGATCTTCGCGATTCCGGGCCTCGTGGTCGGCGAGCTAATCGTCTCCGGCAACATCGTCACGGTAGTCAAGCAGTCGCCGGCACCGTGGCAGGCGGTCGGCAAGGCGATCGGGAACGCGATACGGACCGCGCTTGCGGCGGACGTGCCGGCGGTTGCAGCGGCGCCGCAACCCGCTGCCGCGGATCCGTCGGCGGTCAGCGACGACGCGCTCTACGAGCAGGTCGCGAAGGTCTTCGAGGAGCAGGTGAACCCCATGGTGGCGCGCCACGGCGGGCGCGTCGAGCTCATCGACGTGCAGGACGCCGTGGTGATGCTGCGCATGGGCGGCGGATGCCAAGGGTGCGGCATGGCCGACGTCACCCTGCGCCAGGGGATCGAGGGGATGCTGGCGCAGCTCGTGCCCGCGGTCCGCGGCATCGTCGACATCACCGACCACACCTCGGGCGCGAACCCGTACTTCCAGGCGTCGAAAAAATAGCGCCCCGCCTGCTGCTGCTGCTGCCCACGACGACCTACCGCACGGCGGCGTTCGTGGAGGCTGCACGGCAGATGGGCGTGGAGCTGACGGTCGCCTCCGAACAGCCCAGCACGCTCGCCGCCGCCAACCCTGCCGGTTTCCTCACAATCGATTTTGAGCAACCGGAGCGCGCGGCCGATGCCGTGCGCCTGTTCTCCCAGCAGTACCCGGTGCACGGGGTCGTGGGCGTCGATGACACAACGGCAGTGGTTGCTGCTGCCATCGCCACCAGCCTGCAGCTCAAAGGAAACCCCGTCCACGCGGCGATCGCCGCGGCCGATAAATACCTGCAACGCGAGCTGCTGGCCAAGGCTGCCGTGCCGATTCCGCGCTTCGTGTTGCGCAATCTCGACGAGGATCCCGCCGCAATCGCGAAATCGATCGTCTATCCATGTGTGCTGAAACCGGTCCGCCTGTCGGCTTCGCGTGGAGTGATGCGCGCCGATAATCCGCGATCCTTTGTGACGACTCATGGCAGGTTGCGGGCGATACTCGCGGATCCGGAAACGGCTGCTACCTGCGGTGACAGAGCACGCCAATATCTCATCGAGGAGTTCATCCCCGGCTACGAGGTCGCGCTGGAAGGTTTGGTGGTCAATCGGCGTCTGCACGTTCTCGCGGTGTTCGATAAGCCGGACCCGCTCGACGGGCCGTTCTTTGAAGAGACGATCTACGTCACACCGTCCACTGTTCCGGCCGGCCTGCAGGCGGCGATCAAGGATTGCGCCGATCGCGCCGTCCGAGCGCTCGGTATCGTGGAAGGCCCGGTGCACGCCGAACTGCGCTACAACGAGCGCGGGCCGTGGCTGATCGAGCTGGCCGCACGGCCGATCGGTGGCCGCTGCTCGGCGGTGCTCAAATTCGGGGAAGGGGGAAGCGGGAAGGGTGTGACGCTGGAAGAGATCATCGTGCGGCACGCGCTCGGACTACCGATCCCGTCACTGCAGCGCGAGCGGCTCGCCGCCGGGGTGATGATGATTCCAATTCCTGGTGCGGGAATGTTGCAGGAGGTTCGTGGCTTGGAGGAGGCGAAGCGCGTTCCGCTTGTGGAGGATGTGCAGATCACCGCGCATCCAGGCGAACGGTTGATTCCCTTCCCGGAGGGTTCGCGTTACCCGGGATTCATCTTCGCGAGGGGAGAGACACCTGGAGTCGTCGAGACCGCTCTACGCGAGGCCCACCGCAAGCTCAGCTTTACATTGCTTCCGCCACAACCTCCAGCCAATGCCGCGGGACCGAGTCCACTTTGAGCTCGTCCATGGTGCGCTCGAGGCCGACTTCGAGAGCTTTGGCCCCTTCCTCGAGGGGCACGCCGGGCAGTGCACCTTCGATAAAGAGCGAGAACCGACCGATATCGATCAGCGCTTGACGCGTCATATCAACGCGCAGTAGCTCCACCGTCGTCGGACGCAGCCCCGCCGCCGTGCATGCCGCGCTGTATTGCTCGGCGGAAAACCATTCCATCGCCGCTGCGTGGCCGTCGTGCTTGACGTCCATGCCTTTCTCGCGCAGCGCCTGCACCGAGCGCACGATCCAGCGGCGCCAGAAGCCGCTCGTGCCCTCCACATACGCGCCATTGAAGAAGGTGCTGTTGAACGCCAGCAATCCGCCCGGCTTCAGGACGCGGCGAATCTCCTTCAGCACCTCGCACTTGTCAGGCATCAAGTGAATGGCATTGAGGAAAACGACCGTGTCGGCGGACTTCACGAGCTTTGACAGCCACTCGGCGCTGCCCTGCACGAATTCGGCGAACTTGGAGGAAATGGCGGCCCGCGCCTTTTCCAGCGCGGACGGCGAGGGATCGACTCCGATGACGCGCGGCGGCGGCTGCTGGTCGCGGACGCGCTCGAGGATCAGCTCCGTGACGGCGCCCGGGCCGCAGCCCAGATCGACGATCACCTGGCGACCCGGACAAATCACCCGCTCGAGGATCCAGCGGTTGACCTGCGTGAAGAAGGGATGCCGCGTGAAGGGCGTGAACGAGAAGCGCTCGTCGTCCGCGTCGTCGTGGCGTAACGCGCCGCTGGTCACAGTTTGTGAATCCCGAGCGGTCCCAGGTGAACGTCGAGATTGTGATTCACCCGGTAGCCTACGACGCCGTTCACGTCGAGGTTCGCGGCGTCGCCCGCGTAGACCTCTTTGCCGTTTACCATGAACTTCGCTTTGCCGCCCTGTACCTGGATGCTGAGCTCGTTCGTCGCGCGGCCGCTGGAATCCGCCTTGGTCACGGCGTCGCTGGCCGTCCATTCCACGACCGCCGTCGGGCGTGCCGCGTAGCTGGGACGGCGGCGAATCGAGTACATGCCGTCGATCGGCCGCACGAGAAAGTAGGTGTAGCTCTGCCCCGAGTCTGCCAGATTCTTTCCACCGATCAGGATGCCAAACGCTTCGGGATGAGCGGGGTTCTTCATCTGCCCCAGCTTCGCGACGACGTGGTAGTTGCCGGAGATGGTGTCGCGATCACGCCAATAGATCGCCGCTGGGCCGACCGTCGTATGCAGGCCGTCACCCATGCTCGTGAACTTCACGTTCTCGAGCGGCGCGGGCTGCCCGGTCTGGCGGTTCGTCTCGGTGCGGACGCGCCAACCCGCGGGGAAGTTGCCGCCGCCCGCCACGCTGCGATCGGGATCGGCTTGCCCCGCAGCCGTCGCCGGAGGGGCGAAAAGCAGAAAGACCGCCGCAGCGGTCAACAAGCGCGTGGCCATCATCGGCTCTCCCGGCATTCAGGCATCAATATGTGGGTCTAAGTGATATCATGCAAAGGTTTTTAGTCAAGAGCCCGCCAGATCGTGCACCGTATCCAAGCTCACGATCTTGAGTTTGCGTTTGCCCACCGGCAGTGTGATGTCCACCTTCTGCCCCACCTTACCGCCTAGCAACGCCTTGCCGAGCGGCGACGCCATCGACACCGACATCTCCGCCGCGCCGTCCTCGCCCTCGATGAATTCGCCGAGTGTCAGGGCGTAGACTTCCTTCTTTTTTGTATCGAGGTCTTCGACGGTCACGCGGGAGCCGAAGCCGACGCGGTCCCGGGGGATGTCCTGCTCCCGGACGTCCGACAATTTCGAGAGCCGCAGCCGCAGATGATGCACCCGCGCCTGCGCGAATTGCTGGCGCTCGAGCGCCGCTTTGTATTCGGAGTTCTCCCGCAGGTCGCCGTGCGCGCGCGCCTTCTCGATCTCCTTGGGGAGGACGAAGGAGATCTCGTGGTTCAGCCGCTCGACTTCGGACTGGAGCTTTTGCTTCAGCGCCTCGATCATACCCGGGATACTAACCGACGAACCGCCTAACCGGCTAGCTTTTGGGGGCCGATGCGCACCTACCACCAGCTGACCGATCCCGACCGGTCGGGTCTGCTCGACCAGATCGGCGCCCAGAGGCGCCGGGTGGCGGAGCGCTTAGCCGGGGTCAAGCGGATCGTGGCGGTGATGAGCGGCAAAGGTGGCGTGGGAAAGAGCTACGTGACGGCGAACGTGGCGAGAGCCCTTGCCCGCGCTGGTCGCAGTGTGGGTGTGCTGGACGCCGACTTGAATGGCCCCACGATTCCGGGGCTGCTGCAGATCGCTCCGAACGCCCCCCCCCACCCGCCTGCAGTCGGCCTCGACGGTGTGAAATGCATCTCCATGGGACAGTTCCTCGATGCGGGCGCTCCCCTGGCGTTCACAGGTCCGGCCGCCGAGAGCTTCGTGTGGCGAGGGGCGATGGAAGCCTCGGCACTGCGGGAGTTTCTGGGCGACGTCGAGTGGGGCGATCTCGACGTCTTGCTGCTCGACCTGCCGCCGGGCATGCAGCGTTACGTGGAGTTGTGCGACATCCTGGGGAATCCGCCCCCGGTGCTGACCGTGACGATCCCGACGCCTGAATCGCGCGATGCCGTGCGCCGCGCGATGCGCGCAGCTGTCGATCACGGCTCCGAGGTACTGGGGATCGTCGAGAACATGGTTGGCGGCGAATTGCAGGGGACGGCTGGTGACGACCTCGCGTCGGAGTTCGCGACACCGGTGGTGGCCCGAATTCCCTGGCACCCGACACCAGACACCTGGGACCAGTTGGCCGCGCGGCTTTCCGGCGCACAGCGCACGGCGGACGGCGCACGATGAAGTTCCTGTGCGTCGAGTGCGACCAGCAGATGGCCTTTGCAGAGCGCGAGCTGCCGGGAGACGGGACCCTGGCGGCGACGTTCAAGTGCCCCAAGTGCGGGCGTGTGGTCGCCATGCTTACCAATCCCATGGAAACGCAGCTCGTGTCGTCGCTCGGCGTGGAGATCGGCGGCCGAACGGTTCCGGCCGAGCCGTTCGAGATGGTCCGCGCGAACGTGGTGACGACGGTCGGGCTGTCCTGGTCTGCGGACGCGCAGGAGCGCTTGAGCCGCGTTCCGAGCTTTGTCCGCGGCATGGTGAAGAAGATCTACGCCGACTACGCCAGGGAACGCGGCATCACGGAGATCACCCCCGCCATCATGGATACCGCCCGCGCCGAGCTTGGCCTGGAAGGGATGTGAGCGATTTCGAAGAGCGCAGCGTCGGCGAGCTGCGCGTGCGCATCGACCGTACGCTGTGCGTCGGTTTCGGCGATTGCATCACGGAAGCGCCCGACGCCTTCGTGCTCGACGACAGCGGCACGGCGGTATTCGTGCGGCCGGAAGCGGTGGATCGCGAGCGGCTGCTGCGCGCCTGCGACGCCTGCCCGGTGGATGCGATTACGGTTTGGAACGGCGACGGGACCCAAATCGTCCCCGCCGCTTGTGAACAAGTTCCTTGACAGCATGCAACCCCAATTGCATATCCCTTAACTCTGACGGCATCCACACCGACATCCAGAGTTTGAAGACCCGCTCGAGCGGCGTCACTCGGGGAGGTAGCGGTGTACCGCGAGATTTTCGTTCCCGTCGACAACTCGCAGCACTCCGATTGGGCTGTCGACCGCGCCATTGAGATGTGCAGCAAAACAGGCGGCAGAATCACCGGGAACCATGTCTACGCCGCCCGCCTCCACGATGTCCGCTTCCGCCAGCTCGAGACCGGCCTCCCCGCGCAGTTCCAGACCCCCGCTGAGATCAAGAAGCAGCGCAAAATCCACGACAAGCTGATTGAAAAAGGCCTTCAGCTGATTGCTGACAGCTTTCTGGATCAGTTGGGGAAGCGCTGTGAGGCGGCGGGCGTCGCGCTGACACGGCAATTACTCGAAGGCATCAATTACGAAGAGATCGTCAACGAGGTGAACCGTGGCGCGGGCCGCCTGCCCGGGCTGATCGGGTTCGACCCCAATCGCGCCGCGGGCTACGACGGCGGCGACAAGGTCCGCAGCGACGTCAAGCTCGGCGAAAACGGGCGGCTCGTCGCCGAAGACGAAGACGCCGCGGCCCGGCTGGTCGGCTCCTCAGGCCGCCAGTACGACCTGCTCGCGATCGGCGCGCACGGCCTGGGACGGCAGCAGTTCTCGCAGCTCGGTGGTGTAGCGGCTCGCGTATTACGCGGCGTCGAAAAGGACGTGCTGATCGTGCGCGATCAGCAGCCGCTCACCGGCGGGCGCTTCCTGGTGTGCGTCGACGGCTCGTCCTACAGCTACAAAGCGATGAAAGCGGCCCTCGAGCTGGCCAGCGAGTTCGGCGGCTCGCTCTACGTCTGTAGCGCGTTCGACGTCGAGTATCACCACGTCGTCTTCCACAATATCAAGGATGTGCTGTCGTATCAGGCGTCGAAGGTGTTCAAGTTCGAGGAGCAGGAAGAGCTGCACAACAACATCATCGACAAGGGACTGCTCAAGCTGTGCCAGGCCAATCTCAAGCGCGCCGAGGTGATGGCACAGCAGTATCCCGCGGTGCCGATCAAGACGCAGATCCTGATCGGCAAGCCGTTCCAGGTCATCATGCAGTGGGCCGAGGAGATCAAGCCGAGCCTGCTTGTGATTGGTCGTCATGGCGCACACCGTATCGAGGACACAGAGCTCGGCTCACAATCAGAGAATCTCGTCAGGCTTGCTCCCTGCTCCGTGCTCCTTGCAGGTGTCGTCGGCGTGCGCCCAGAAGACGTCCCCTGGATAGAAGAAGACGGCCAGGTGGGGTTGCCATGGGCCCCCGAAGCCGAGGTGCGGATTTTGCGCGTGCCGCCCTTTGCCCAGGGCATCGCGCGCCGCGCGGTCGAGGAGTTCGCCCTTGAAAGAGGTGGCAGTATCGTAACCAGCAAGCTGCTCGATGAAGCGATCCAGAAGCTGCTACCCACCCACATGCAGCTGATCATGGGGATCGGCAGCGCCGAGGAGATCGCCCTCGCCGAGGTGAAGGCCACCGAGCAGATGAAGGCGACGAAGGTGCAGGGGCACGATGCCGACCCGCAGCCGCAAGTCGCGGAAGTCGAGACCAAATGCCCCGTTACGGGTGCCGTGTCGAAGCGCCCGCGGGTCGCGACTGACCCGATCGTATGGACCGAAGAGGGGTGGCAGCGGCTGCAGCTCGTGCCGCTCATCGCCCGCCCGCTGGCGCGCAACACCGTCGAGCGCTTCGCGCGCAATCACGACATCTGGCGCGTCACGACGCGCGTGATGGACGAGAACAAGCAGGCGATGATCGAAGCCGACGAGTTCGACGTCGACACGATGATGGTGATGTTCACGGAGCTTCGCGCAAAACAGATCCGCGCCGAAGCGGAGGGGAAGGACGCACTCTCGCCCGAGATGCGGGCATTCATCGAGGAAGCGAAGGCGCAGGGTATTACGCGCTGCCCCATCCGGGACATCGAAGAGAAGATGGACAAGTGCCCCGTCGACATGAAAACCGTGTCACCAGAAGACGCGAAACGCGCCATCGAGAAACTGCTGCAGTGAGCTACGTACCACACGTCGTCGCCTGGAATCTCACGCGGCGCTGCAACCTCGAGTGCGCTCACTGCTATATCGCCGCCGGGCCGCACGAGAGCGCG
>WNGO01001034.1_pt1 | contig 17652 bp, 17 predicted proteins | sample 5400511 | NCBI WGS metagenome assembly WNGO01 (sample SAMN13153380, study PRJNA577476) | soil metagenome | isolation source: 20 cm soil or saprolite under Garry oak tree replicate 2 | place: USA:California | collected 2016-06-15 | reverse complement strand
TTGCGGCAGGCCATGGTGCGGGTGGAGGCGCACGGCGCGCACCTCGTCGACACGTGCGGCACGGGGGGCGGGACCGTGTCCACCTTCAACATCTCGACCGCCGCCGCGTTCGTCGCCGCGGGGGCTGGCGCCTCGGTCGCCAAGCACGGCAACCGCTCGTTCACCTCGCAATGCGGCTCGGCGGACGTGCTCGAGGCCCTGGGTGTGCGGATCGCGCTCGAAGCCGCGGACGCGGCACGCGTGCTGCGCGAGGCGTGCCTCACGTTCCTGTTCGCGCCCAACTTTCACCCCGCCATGAAGCACGCGGGTCCGGTCCGGCGCGAGCTCGCGGTCGGGTCCGTGATGAACCTGCTGGGCCCGCTCGCCAACCCCGCCGGTGTGCGCCGCCAGGTCGTGGGCGTGGCCGAGCGTGACCGCGCGCCGCTGGTCGCGGCCGCGCTGGCCCGGCTCGGTACCGACCACGCCCTGGTCGTGCACGGCCGCGTCGGCATGGACGAGATCGCGCCGCACGGGATCAGCGACGTGTGGGAGGTGAAGGCGGGGGAAGTGACGGTGTGGGAGGTCGATCCCGACCGCTACGGCCTCGCCATCGGCGACGTGACGCCGCTCGCCGGAGCGGCGCCGGCCGCGAACGCGGCGCGCATCGAGGCCCTGCTGGGCGATGGCGGGCACGACGTCGCCGGGCTGGCCGCGGTGCTCCTCAACGCGGGCGCCGCGATCTACGTCGCGGGCCTCGCCGACTCCTACGCGGGCGGCGTCACACGGGCACGCGAGGTGGTGCGGGCGGGGAAGGGTCGCGAAGCGCTGGAACGACTGCGCCGCGCGACTAATATCGCCGGATGACGCCCACGACGACGCCCTGAACCGTGACGTCGCGCTCGTTGAGACGCAGCGGCGTCATGGCGGGATTCGCCGGCTCGAGCCGGATCCACCCTCCCGGCTCGCGATAGAAACGCTTGACGGTGGCGCTCGAGCCCTGCACCAACGCGACCACGGTCTGGCCATTGTCGGCCTGGTTGCGCTCGTGCACCACGATGAAATCGCCGTCCTTGATGTGCTCGTCGATCATCGACTGACCCCGGACCTTCAGCACGTAGCTGCGGCCGCGGCGGGGTACCAACTCGTCGGGCACCGCGATGGTGTCGCTCCCGCTCACCGCCTCGATCGGCTCGCCGGCCGCGACCAGTCCGTACAGCGGCAGCTCGCTGGCCCCGGTCTGACCGCGCGGCGGCACGACCTCGATGCCGCGGCTCTCGTTGTGCGCGCGCCGGATGTAGCCCTTGCGCTCGAGGTTGGTGAGGTGCTCGTGCACCGTGGCGAGCGAGCGGAACGTGAAACGCTGCGCGATCTCCTCGAAACTCGGCGCATAACCGTGGGCGGTGATCTGCCCCGAGATGAAATCGAGAATCTCGCGCTGACGGCGGGTGAGCGGCACAATTTCTCCCGAACGGAAACCGAAGCCTAATCTACCCGAAAATCGACCGAACGCAAGCATGCCGGAAAGCCGTCTCGACGCCATTCTCAGTGCCACGCGGGAGCGCATTGCGAGCCTGCGCCCCAACGCGCGCGAGCTGGCGCAGCGGGCCGCGCAGGCGCCGGAACCGCGCCGCTTCGCGCCCGTGCTCGCGGCGCCCGCGATCGGCGTGATCGCCGAGGTCAAGCGGCGCTCCCCTTCGGCCGGCCCGATCCGCGAGGACCTCGATCCGGTGGCGCACGCGCGGGCGTACGAGCAGGGGGGAGCGACGGCCATCTCCGTGCTGACCGACGAGCGGCACTTCGGAGGCACGCTCGACGACTTGTCCCGGGTGGCGCGCTGCGTCAGCGTCCCGGTGCTCCGCAAGGACTTCATTCTCGACGAGCTGCAGCTGTACGAGACGCGCGCGGCGGGCGCGAGCGCGGCGCTCTTGATCGTCCGGGCGCTCGCGCCGGAGCGGCTGCGCGCGCTGGCGGGTGCGGCCCGAGGGCTCGCGTTGGGCGTGCTCGTGGAGGTCCATTCGGAGGCCGAGCTCGATCTCGCGCTCGCCGTGGAGCCGGCGGCGGTGGGCGTGAACAGCCGCGACCTGGGAACGTTCGCCGTCGATCTCGCGCTGGCGGAGCGCCTGCTGGCGCGCGTTCCCGCCGGGGTCCCCGCGGTCGCCGAGAGCGGCATCGAGACGCGCGCGGACGTCGAGCGGATGGCGGCCGCCGGCGCGGACCTGGTGCTGGTGGGCACGTCGGTCGCACGGAGCGGCGATCCGGCGGAGGCGGTGCGGGCGCTGACGGGCGTACGGAGACAGGGGAGGGGGCGGTTATGAAAACGCGGAACGCGGAACGCGGAACGCGGAACACTGAAACGCGGAACGCGGAACGCGGAATGCGGAACAGATCGTGCCCGCGTCGAGCCGCGGAGGCTGCTCCGGGAATCGACCACGGATCTGCTGTTCCGCATTCCGCGTTCCGCGTTCCCCGTTCCGTTGGCTCGCGAACCGGAGGCTCGCATGGCGCCTGAAGCCGGCCCGCGCGCCCCGGGTCGCTTCGGCCCCTATGGCGGCCGCTACGTCCCCGAAACGCTCATGGCCGCGCTCGAGGAGCTGGAGCGCGTGTACGAAACGGCGCGGCGCGACCCGGGCTTCTGGGCCGAGCTCGAGGGGCTGCTCAAGGACTACGTCGGCCGCCCGACGCCGCTCACCGAGGCGCCGCGCCTCGCCGCCGAGGTGGGGCAGGGCGTGGTGATCGCGCTCAAGCGGGAGGACCTCAATCACACGGGCGCGCACAAGATCAACAACACGCTCGGGCAGGCGCTGCTCGCCCGGCGGATGCAGAAGCGGCGCATCATCGCGGAGACGGGCGCCGGCCAGCATGGCGTGGCGACGGCCACCGTGTGTGCGCGCTTCGGCCTCGAGTGTGTCGTGTACATGGGTGAAGAGGACATGCGGCGCCAGCGGCTCAACGTGTACCGCATGGAGCTGATGGGCGCGCGGGTGGTGCCCGTGACCTCCGGCAGCCGGACGCTCAAGGACGCGACCAACGAAGCGCTGCGCGACTGGGTCACCAACGTCACCACCACGCACTACATCATCGGCTCGGTGGTGGGCCCCGATCCGTTCCCGCGCATCGTGCGCGACTTCCAGTCGGTGATCGGGCGGGAGGCGCGCGGCCAGGTGCTGGAGCGCTGGGGTCGACTGCCGGGCACCGTGGTCGCGTGTGTGGGCGGCGGCTCGAACGCCATGGGGATCTTCAGCGCCTTCCTGGACGACCGCGACGTCGCCCTCGTGGGCGTCGAAGCCGCCGGGGAGGGCGTCGACACGGATCGCCACGCCGCGTCGCTCGGGCGCGGACGGCCCGGCGTGTTTCACGGCAGCCTGAGCTACCTGCTGCAAAGCGCCGACGGGCAGGTGCAGCCGGCGCACAGCGTGTCGGCGGGCCTCGACTACCCGGGTGTCGGACCCGAACACGCTTACTTGAAGGACAGCGGGCGCGTATTGTATGAGGCAGTGACGGATCGGCAGGCACTGGAGGCGTTCGGGGCGCTCTCACGCCTCGAAGGCATCCTGCCGGCGCTGGAGAGCGCTCACGCCGTCGCGTGGGTGCTGGGTCGCCGGGGGAGGTTCCGTGCGGGCGACCTCGTCGTGCTGAACCTGAGCGGCCGCGGCGACAAAGACGTCGCCATGGTCGCCGAACTGACGGGAGCCACTCTCTGACGAACGCGCCCGTACCCGAGCTGGCGCTGCCACCGCAGCAGGTCGAAGAGCTGATGCAGGTCCTGTCCAAGGGGATCAGGGCCACGCAGCTCTACATGCCGAACAATCCGGTCTACCAGCGCGCGGTCGACAACATCCGGGCGGCCTTCCGTCAGATCTGGCAGGCGACCGACGATCTGGTGTTCGACGTGGGCGAGACCGAGCTGCGCTGGGAAGACAACGTCGTCTACAGTCAAGACCAACGCAACGAGAGTATCGCCTGGACGCTGTTCAAAGACGGGGTCCGCTCGCTGACCTTCCGGCCGGGCGTGGAGGAGACGGAGATCGTACGGTTCCTGGGCGTGCTGCAGCAGGCGCGCAACCTCCAGGCCGACGCGCCTGACGATCTGCTGACGCTCTTGTGGGCGCAAGACTTCCAGTTCGTGGCGTACACGTTCCGCGAGCTCGCCACGGAAAACGCGGTCCCGATCGAGAAGGGCGCGACGATCCCCTCGTCGACGCCGCCCAGCCAGCTCCAGCACCGCGTGCAGGAGGAGGCGCCGCCCAGGCGCGAGGGGCTGGTGTCGATCGACGACTTCGACACCACGCTCTATTTCCTGGAAGACGCCGAGGTCGAGTACCTCAGGAAGGACGTCGATCGCGAGTACTCGCAGGACCTGCGTCGCAACGTCCTGGCGATGCTGTTCGACCTGCTCGAGCTGCAGACGTACGGGACCGTGCGGGCGGAGCTGATTTCGATCGTCGAGAACTTCATTCCGTACCTGCTGGGCGCCGGCGATTTCCGCTCCGTCGCCTACATTCTCCGCGAAACGCGGGCCATCCTGCAGCGCGCGCGCGAGATCATCCCGGAGCACCGCAAGACGCTCGAGGGGCTGCCCAGCCGCCTGTCGCAGACCGACGCCCTGTCGCAGCTGCTGCAATCGCTCGACGAGGCGGCGATGCACCCCACCGAGGAGGAGCTCGCCGAGCTGTTCCAGGAGCTCAGCCCCGAAGCCCTGCCGACGCTCATGAGCTGGATCGCCAAGCTCCACAACGAGCGCGTGAAGGATCTCGTGCAGGCCGCCGCCGCCCGCCTGGCGCAGGCGAACCCCGGTGAGGTGCTCAAGGCCCTGGGCAGCGACGACAGCGCCGCGCAGCTCGAGATGGTGAGGCTCGCCGGACGCCTCAAGCTCCCCGGTGCGCCGGACGGGATGGAGCCGCTGCTCGCGTCGGGCGATCACGCGCTCAAGCTGGCCGTGGTCGACGCCCTCACGGCCATCGCCAGCCCGTCCGCGCTGCGCCTGCTCGAGCGGGCGATCGACGACGCCGACCGCGACGTCCGCATCGCGGCGGTACGCTTTCTGGCCTCGCGGGGCTACCGCAACGCGGCCGCCCGAGTCGAAGCGATCGTGGGCGGCTCCAAGCTTCGCAGCGCCGACCTCACCGAGAAGATGGCGTTCTTCGAAGCGTACGGCACGCTGGTGGGCGCCAAAGGCATTTCCACGCTCGACAAGATGCTGGTGGCCAAGGGGCTCCTGGGCAGGAAAGAAGATCCCGAGACGCGCGCCTGCGCCGCGATGGCGCTCGGCAAGATCCGCACGCCCGAGGCGCGCGCCGTGCTCGAGCGGGCGGCCCAGGACAAAGAGCCGCTAGTGCGCAATGCCGTGACCCGGGCGCTGCGCGAGGTGGGCGCGTGACCGGCGGCGACCCGCGTCCCCGCGGCTCCATCGCCGATACCGTCCAGGCCACCGACGGCTTCCTGCGGCACGCCGGACGGGATTTCCTGGTCGTGTTGTACACCGCGTTCCGGTCCCTCAAGCTCTATCCGGTGGAAAACGCGCAAGTGCAGAAGGCGCTGGACGACCTCGCCCAGACCACCAAGCACCTGCTCGACGTCGAGAAGGAGCTCGAGCTGCGGCTCCAGGGCGAGTTCATCTTCGTCAATTCGACGCGGCTGCGCCTCGACCTCGACAACTACGCGTCGTTCTCGCACATCCTGGGCGTGCTGCGGCAATGCGGGGTGGGGGCCGTGCGCATCGACGAGGGCGTGGAGCGCAAGCAGCTGCAGATCTTCGTGTCGATGCTCCTGTCGTACGCCGCGAAGGAGGTCACGCCCAACAAGGTCTTCGAGCTGGGCCAGAAGCTGTCGGACGCGGGCGTGACGCACGTGGGCGTCGAGCCCCCGCTCGAGACCGACGAGGAAGCCGAAGACGAGGAGCGCCAGAAGGAGGCGGCGAAGCGCACCTACGCCCGGTCCGTGGTGGTGACCAAAGAGGTCATCAACTCGATCCGCATGGGCCGCACCGCCAACGTGAAGAAGGTGAAGCGCGCGGTCCAGGCCATCGTGGATCAGGTGCTGAACAACGAAGCCTCGCTGATGGGGCTCACCACGCTGCGCGACTACGACGAGTACACGTTCACCCACTCGGTGAACGTCTGCATCTTCTCCGTCGCCCTGGGCCGCAAGCTCGGCTTGAGCAAGCTGCAGCTGTACGATCTCGGCATGGCCGCGCTGTTCCACGACGTCGGGAAGTCGCGCGTCCCGCTGGAGGTGCTCAACAAGCAGGGCGGCCTCTCCGACGAGGAGTGGCGCATCATGCAGGCCCACCCCTGGCTCGGCGTGCTCACGCTGTTCGGGCTGCGCGGCTACGGCGAGATTCCCTACCGTGGCATGATCGTCGCGTACGAGCACCACATGAAAACCGATCTCACGGGCTACCCCAAGTCGCTGCGGGCGCGTGACCTCTCCATCTACTCGAAGATCGTCGCCGTCGCCGACGGCTTCGACGCCGCCACGAGCCGCCGCGTCTATCAAACCGTTCCGATCCAGCCCGACCAGGTGCTCAAGGAGATGTGGGAGAACCCCCGGCGCGGCTACGATCCCGTCGTCGTCAAGGCGTTCATCAATCTGATCGGCATCTACCCCGTGGGCACGTGCGTCATCCTCGATACCTACGAGGTCGCCGTCGTCCACGGCGCCAACCCGGATGTCACCCACGTGCACCGCCCGATGGTGCGGGTGGTCACCACGCCGGACGGCGGGTTGGTGCATCCGGGCTTTCTCGTCGATCTCGCCCAGCGCGACCCGCAGGGCAACTTTCCCCGCACCGTCGTCAAGGTCACCGATCCGGTCAAATACGGCATCAACGTCGCCGATTACTTTGTCTGAGCACCCGATCGCCGAGCGCTGGCGGTCCGTGCGCGGCAGCGCTGCCCGGCGCGCCGCCCTCATTCCTTACCTCACCGCGGGATTCCCCACGCCGGCGCTGTCGCTCGAGGCGCTGCGGGTCGTGGCGGAGGCGGGCGCGGATTTCGTCGAGGTCGGCATCCCGTTCTCGGACCCGCTCGCCGACGGTCCGACGATCCAGCGCTCGACGCAGGCCGCCTTGGACCAGGGCATGACGGTGGCGCGCGTGCTGGAGCAGATCCAGCGCGCGGCCCTCGCGGTTCCGGTGATCGTGATGACGTACCTGAACCCGGTCCTGGCGTTCGGGGTGGAGCGGTTCGTGCGCGACGCGGCGGCCGCCGGCGTCTCCGGGCTGGTCCTCACCGATTTCCCCGCGGGCGCGGACCCGGACATCGAGGCGCTGGTGGCGGCGAGCCCGCTGGTCTGGATCCGGCTGATCGCACCCACCACGAGTCCGGAGCGACTGACCCGTGCCGTGTGCGGCGCCAGCGGCTTTCTCTACCTGATTTCCCGCCTCGGCGTGACGGGGCGCGCGACCAGGTGCCGGCGGACCTGGCGCACAACGTCGCGCGCGTGCGCGCCGCGAGCCCGTTGCCCCTGGCCGTGGGATTCGGCATCGGCACGCCCGCCCAGGCGCGCGCGACCGCGGCGCTGGCGGACGGCGTCGTGGTCGGCAGCGCGATCGTGGACGCGCTGGGGCAGGACGGGCTCCCCGCGGCGGAGCGCCTGGTGCGCGAGCTCGCCGCGGCGGTGCGCGCGCCGTGACCGCCAACCGTCTGGTCGTCATCTACAGTCGCGCCCTCGCGATCGGCGGGCCGCTGCTCCTGGTGGCCGTCCTGATCGTCGACCCGCGCTGGACCGGCCAGCTGCTCGAAATCGTCGTCATGACCGTCGCGGCGTTCCTGCTGCGCGGCGCGCAGGTCCCGTTGAGCAAGTACTCCTACCTCACGCAGACCGGCCTCGTCGCCCTGGCCGGGTGCCTGTTGGTGGGCGCCCCGGCGACCGCGCTCGCCGTGGCCGGCGGCGTGCTCGCGGCCGACTGGCTGTGGCTGAAGAAGATGTTCCGCGCCGCGCTCGTGAACCTCGGTCGCGAGGTCGTGGCCGTGGTGGGCGCGTACGGCATCTACGCCGGCGCGCTGCGGGTCTCCGACGTGACGGCCCCGGGACTGCACGTGGAGCTCGTGCCGGCGTTGTTCTTCTACGCCCTCTCCTATTTCGTGGTCAGCCGGCTGCTGTTCTACTTCGCCCTCATCATTCGCGGCAAGCTGGAGCAGGACGAGCGCCTGCTCATCCTGCGCTACGAGTGCATCGGCTACGGCGCCACCCTGATCGCCAGCGGCATCATCGTGGGCACCGTCGCGTACTGGCCGCCACTCGCCTGGCCGTTCGTGGCCGCGGCGCTGGGCGCGCTCGGCCTGCTCTTCAAGCATACCCTGGAGGAAGCGATTGCCGCCGAGGAGCTCAACAAGATCCACGCCATGGAAGCGGTCATCACGAGCAACATCAGCCTCGAAGACTCGTTCGCCCGGATCGAGCGGCTGGCGCACCGCCTGGTCGACTGGGGCGACTTCCGCATCTACCGGCGGCAGGAGGGCGCGATCTTGCTCGCGTACCGGGGGCAGATCGGTCGGCCCGACCGGGGTCCGCCGACGCCGGACACCGAGGCGCTGCGCGAGCACGTGACGCGCACCGGGGAGGCGGTCGTGATCGACGACGTGACGCGCGACAAGCGCCTCGCCGATGCCCCGCTCGTGATCCAGAGTCTCGTGATGGTCCCGTTGAAATTCGGCGACCAGGTGATCGGCACGCTCGAGCTCGAGCACCACAAGCGCAAGACCTACCGCGCCAAGGACGTGCTCTCGATCAACACGTTCGCCAATCAGCTCGCCACCGCGATCCACATCACCGAGCTGCGCCGGCCGCTGGTCGAGACGGTCGAAACCCTCACGCAGCAGCTCGCCACCCTGGCCCGCGCCGCGCTGTCGATGCGCGAGGCCGCCGGGGCGGTGGCGCAGTCCACCAGCACGATCCGCCAAGGTGTGCTGGCCGAGGAAGGAGAGGTGTCGGGCGGGCTCGAGGCCACCGAGAGCCTGGCCGAGGTGTCGCGCCGGGTGTCCGAGGACGGCACCGAGGCGGCCCAGGCCTCGACGACGGCGAGCGAGGTTGCGAACAAGAACCGGGCGCAGATCCGCGACGCGCTCGGACGGCTGGTGGCGCTCAAGGCGTTCGTGGGCGAGGCCTCGAGTCAGGTGCAGCAGCTGGGGCAGGTCAGCCGCCGCATCACCGGGTTCATCGCCTCGATCCGCGAGCTGGCCGACATGACGAACCTGCTCGCGCTCAACGCCGCCATCGAGGCCGCGCGCGCCGGCAAGCACGGCAAGGGATTCGCCGTGGTGGCCGACGAGGTGCGCCGGCTCGCCGAGCAGAGCGGCAACGCGGCGCTCGAGGCGGGCGAGCTGGTGCAGGACATTCACCGCCAGGTCGGCGAGGTGGTGGAGCAGATGCGGCGGGGCCAGGTGAACGTGAGCGGCGTGGAGGAGCTGTCGTCGGCGGCGCTCGAGGCGCTCGATGCGATCGTCGCGGCCACCGCGGAGGCGACGGGTCATGCACAGCGGATCGCCGGGGCCGCCCGCGAGCAGGACAAGGCCTTCGGGAAGCTGCGGGAGCGGATCCACGCCGTCGCGCACATCGCGGGGAAGAACCGCGCCGAAGCGGACGACGTGGCCACGCGCGCCGACGAGGCGGCGCGCGGCCTCACGGACCTGGAACGCGCCACGCACGAGCTGGAAGACGTGGCGGCCATGCTGCGGGAGCTGACCCGCGGCTTTGCCAGCATCGCGTAGGCCGGCTACCATTCCGCGGTGGCGAAGCCCGAGCTGGTGTACGTGGCCCTGGGGTCGAACCTGGGCGACCGGGCGGCGCACCTGGCGTACGCGCGGAACCGCCTGGGGACGCTGCCCGACACCCGGGTCGCCGCCTCATCACGCATCGAAGAGACGGCGCCGATCGGCCCGGTGCCCCAAGGAGCCTTCCTGAACCAGATGGTGCTGCTCGAGACCACGCTCGCGCCTCGCGACCTGCTGGGCCACCTGCACGCGATCGAGGCGGAGCGCGGGCGCGAGCGCCAGGCGGGCGTGCGCTGGGGGCCGCGCACCCTGGACCTGGACATCGTCCGCTGGGGCGAGCGCCGGGTGCGCGAGGCGGACCTGACGATCCCGCACCCGGAGCTCCCACACCGCGATTTCTGGCAGCGGGAAATGGCGGAGCTCGACGCCGCCCGGGAGCCCGCCCGTGGCTGACGCGCCGTCCCCCAAGCCCGTCACGGTGCTCGAGCTGCTGTCGATGAAGGAGCGCGGCGAGCGGATCGTCGTCCTCACGTGCTACGACGCGTTGTTCGCCCGGCTGCTCGACGGCGTCGGCGTGGACGTGCTGCTCGTGGGCGACTCGGTGAACCAGATACTCGCGGGGGAAGAGACCACCCTCTCCGCGACGCTCGACCAGATGATCTACCACACGAAGATCGTGCGACGCGGAGCGGTGCGCGCGCTGGTGGTGTGCGACCTGCCGTTCCTGACGTATCAGGTTTCGCCGGCCGAGGCCATCCGCAACGCGGGCCGCGTGCTGCAGGAAACGGGCTGCCACGCCGTGAAGCTCGAGGGCGGGGCGCCGGTGGCCGCGACGGTGCGGGCCCTCGTGGACGTCGGCATTCCCGTCATGGGCCACCTGGGTCTCACGCCACAGTCGGTGCACGCGCTGGGGGGCTATCGGGTGCAGGGGCGGGACGAGCGGACGGCGGAGCGGCTCAAGGCGGAGGCCAAGGCGCTCGAGGAGGCCGGGGCGTTCGCCGTCGTGCTCGAGCTCATTCCCGCACCGCTCGCGTCGCAGATCTCCAAGGCGCTCACCATTCCCACGATCGGCATCGGCGCGGGACCGGCCTGCGACGGCCAGGTCCTGGCCCTCCCCGACATGCTCGGCTTGAACGACCGGTTCACCGCCAAGTTCGTGAAGCGCTACGCCGCGCTCGCAGAGGATGTGCGCGAAGCGGTGCGACTGTATGCAGCAGAGGTCCGCGAGGGCCGGTATCCCGGTCCGGAGCATTCGTTCGCGAAGTGAATGACTGGACGCGGCGAGACGTGCTCGCGATGCTGGGAGCGGCGGCGGTGAGCCCGCTCGTCCGCTCCGAAGGGCGCGGGGGGGCGGCGCGCGACGCCGCCGGCCCGGGCTTCCGCATTCGCACCATTACCGCCGGCATCACGCTGCGCGGCCCCACCGACACGGAGCCGCTGCACGCCGCGTTCGCCTTTCTCAAGGGCGCGAAGCAGACCGTCGCCGACGCGGGGTACGAGGTCCAGACCCTGCGCATCGCGACTCAGCCCCTGCTCGAAGGCGCCTCCACTCGGGCGCGCGCGGATGCGCTCCCGGCGCTGCAAGCGCTCGACCGCGCCATGGTGGCCGAGGGCGTGCTCCTGAGCATCGGTCCCGCGCTCGGGCCGGACGGCGACGATCCCGAGTTCCCCGCATGGGCCGCTGAGCTGGTCCGGACGACGCAGAACGTCAGTTTCACGGTGCGGGTCGCCTCTCCCGAGCGCGGCGCCTCGCCGCGTGGCGTCACCGCCGCGGGCGAAGCGATGGTGGCGATCGCGCACGCGACGGCGGGAGGCATCGGCAATTTCCGGTTCGCGGCCGCGGCCAGCGTCCCCGCCGGCACGCCCTTCTTTCCCGTCGCCTACCACAACGGCTCGGACGCCGTGGCCATCGGCCTCGAATCGCCGCCCGTGCTGTCGGCGGCGTTCGCCGGCGCGAACACGCTGGCGGAGGCCAAGCAACGTCTCACCCAGTCGCTCGAGTCCCGGCTCGGTCCGCTGGAGCGCCTCATGCGGAGCGTCGCGCACCACGACGAGCGCGCCTACCTGGGGATCGACGTTTCGCCCGCGCCGGGCAAGGACGCGAGCATCGGCGAGGCCATCGAGGCGCTGACGGGCGTGCCGTTCGGGAGCGCATCGACGCTCGCCGGGTGCGCCGCGATCACCGACGTCCTGAAGAGCCTGCGGGTCAAGACCTGCGGGTACTCCGGGCTCATGCTTCCCGTCCTGGAAGATCCGGTGCTGGCGCAGCGCGCCACCGAAGGACGCTTCAGCGTGCGCGAGCTGCTGCTCTACTCCAGCGTGTGCGGCACGGGGCTCGACGTCGTGCCGCTCGCGGGCGACACGCCGGCCGATCGGCTGGCGGGACTGATCGTCGACATGGCGGCCCTGTCGACCAAGCTGCGCAAGCCGCTTTCCGCGCGGCTGTTTCCGGTGCCGGGGCGGAAGGTGGGCGAGGTCGCCAAGTTCGCCAATCCCTATCTGACCGATTGCGCAGTGATGAAGCTCGAGTAGGGCCGCCGTGCACGTGCTCGCGAACCCGAGCGAGATGCGCGCCTGGTCGCGCGCCGAGCGCGCCCGCGGGCGCCGGATCGGGTTCGTCCCCACGATGGGGTTCCTGCACGAAGGGCACCTGCGCCTGGTCGACCGCGCCCGGGAGCGGACCGATCGGGCCGTGATGAGCATTTTCGTGAATCCGCTCCAGTTCGGGGCGGGAGAAGACTTCACGACCTATCCGCGCGACGTCGAGCGGGACAAGAAGCTCGCCTCCGAGCGCGGCGTCGAGTGCCTGTTTCTCCCCGACGCCAACGCGATGTACCCCGCCGATCCGCGGGTACGCCTCCACCCCGGTCCGATGGCCGACGGCCTCGAGGGCGCGGCCCGTCCCGGGCACTTCGCCGGCGTGCTGACCGTGGTGGCCAAGCTGTTTCACCTGGTGGAGCCCGACATCGCCGTGTTCGGCCGCAAGGACTTCCAGCAGGCGATGCTCGTCCGCCGCATGGTCGACGACCTGAACTTCGCGCTCGAGGTCGATGTGGCCCCTACCGTGCGCGAGCTGGACGGCCTCGCGCTGTCGTCGCGCAACGCCTATCTGCAGGGCGACGAGCGCCGGGCCGCACTCGCCCTGTCGCGCGCGCTGCGCGCCGTGGAGCAGGCGTGGCGCGGCGGTGAGGCCGACCCCGGCCCGCTCGCGCGCCGGGGCCTCGACGTGCTGCGGGCGCCCGGCGTGGCACCCGAGTACCTGGCCCTGGTGGACGAGCAGATGCGCCCCGTGGCCCGCGTCGACGCACGCACCGTGGTGCTGGTTGCCGCGAAGGTCGGCAAGACGCGTTTGATCGACAACGTCGTGCTGGGCGAGGGAATCACCAACGACCTGTCCGTGAGAACCACGTGAGTTTGCCACCGTGGGCCGTCGTCACCCCCGAGCGCCGCGCCCACATCGAGCGCGTGGTGGCGCTGCTGGCGACGTGGGCGGCGGCGCTGCGCGCGCCGGAGGCCGAGCGGGCGCGTTGGGTCAAGGCGGCGTGGCTGCACGACGCGCTGCGCGACGCGCCCGCGGCCGGCGAGCTCGCCCACGGACCGATGGCAGCCGAGCGGGCGGCGCGCGACGGGGAGTCCGATCGCGGCGTCCTCGACGCGGTGCGCTACCACTCCCTCGGTTACGCCGCATGGGACGACGTCGGCAAAATGCTGTACCTGGCGGACTATCTGGAACCGGGCCGCGCGTTCGACCGCGAGCTGCGCGCGTCCCTCGCGGCCCGTGTGCCGCACGACTGCGACGCGGTGCTGCAGCAGGTCGCCGCGCGTCGTATCGGGCGCGTGATCGACAGCCGCTGGCCGCTGGTCCGGGAAACGGTGGACTTCTGGAACTCGCTCGTCGGCTCCTGATGCTGGGCGTGGCCGCGCTCGCCGCGTGTCGCGGCGACCGGGGCGCCCCCGGCCTGCGGATCCCGGGCGAGATGGGCGGACCGCACATCACGGTCGAAGTGTTGAACGCGAGCGGCAAGCCCGGACTCGCCAAGGTTGCCACGCGCCTGCTGCGGCGCGCGGGAATCGACGTCGTGGCGTTCGGCAATGCGCCCGAGACGGTGGGAACGCTGGACTCGACCCGCATCGCCGTGCGGCGCGGCACGAGCGCCGTCGGGGACCGCGTGCGCAAGCCGTTGGGCGTGGGGCGGGTGAGCCTGCAGCCCGACTCCACCCGGCTACTCGACGCGAGCGTGCTCCTCGGCGCCGACTTTGCGCCGCGCCTCGAGTTCCACCCGTAGCTGGCCGCACGCGGCGCTGATGTCGAGCCCGCGGCTGCGGCGCAGCACCGCGTCCACGCCGTGCCGCTTGAGCCGGCGCTCGAACGCGAGCATCTGCGCTCGCGTGCTCGGCGTGAGATCCGGCGCCCCGCCGGGATGGAGCGGGAGCAGGTTCACGAGCGCGCCGAGCGACCGGGCGAGCTGCGCCAGGCGATCGGCGTGCTCGAGCGCGTCGTTCCTGCCGCCGATGAGTACGTACTCGAGCGTCACCCGCCGCCGGAACCCGGCGAGCGCCCGAATCACGTCGGCCAACCCGTATTTCTTCTCGATCGGCATCAGCTCGTGCCGCAGCTCGGGCGTGGGTGCGTGCAACGAGACGGCCAGCCGGAACTGCTCGGGACGCCGCGCGAGCTGCGCCAGGCCGGGAAGGATTCCCACCGTCGACACGGTGATGTGCCGCGCCCCGATGCCCAGTCCATCCGGGTGATTGAGAATGGTGAGCGCGGTGTCCACCGCGTCCCAATTGAGCAGCGGCTCGCCCATGCCCATGAACACGACGTTGGTAGGCGCGAGCGCCGGATCGAGCAGGATCACCTCGCGCACTTGGGCCGCAATCTCCGTCGCGGTCAGGTTGCGGCGAAACCCCATACGTCCCGTGGCGCAGAACACGCAGCCCAACGCGCATCCCACCTGCGACGAGATGCACAGCGTGCGCCGCTTGCCTTCCGGGATCAGCACCGACTCGATGGCTTCGCCGTCGCCCAGATCCCACAGGTACTTCTCGGTACCGTCGCTCGAGAGCTGCCGCGTGCCGAGCGCCAGCCGGCGCAGCGGGAACGCCGCCGCCAACGCGCCCCGCAGCGGCGCCGGCAAGTCGGTCGCCTGATCCCACGTACCCACCGGACGTTGCCAGAGACGGGGCACGATTTGGGTCGAGCGGTACGCCGGCTCGCCGCGCTGCGCGACCCACTCGGCGACGCGTTGGCGCGCGGCGTCGGGCGGGAGGCTCAGCAGGTCGGGCACCGTAAGTGCCACTCCGGGAATGCGTTGCATGTCAAGCCTAACTTAACTATCTTCAAGCGTTTAGGACACTTGGGCCACGGTGCGCCTGTCCGACCTTCTGACGCCCCAACGCATTCGGGTCCCCCTGCATGCCACTGACAAGGCAGGGGTGCTCCGGGAGTTGGTGGACCTCGCGGCGGCGGGGAACGGCGGCCCGTCCGACGAGGTTCTGGGGGCTATCCTCGAGCGCGAGAAGCAGTTCCCGACCGGGATCGGGTACGGTGTGGCGGTCCCGCACGGCAAGACCCCGGTGCTCGGAGCATTGGTGATCGTGGCCGGTACGACCCCCGCACCCGTCCCCTATGAGACGATCGACGGCGAGCCGGTGCGGCTGTTTTTCCTGCTCGCGGGCCCCGAGTCGGCCGCCGGGGCACATGTAAAGGCGTTGAGCCGCATCTCACGGCTCGTGCGGCGGGAGCCGGTGCGGGGCAAGCTGTTGAGCGCCCGCACGCCCGAAGAATTCTATCGCGTGCTGTGCGAGTCGGAGGTCCCATAACCAGCGTCAGCGGCACATCCCGGCGTACCCTGCGCTGCGGCGAGCTACGTGCGCAGCACGTCGGCCAGCGGGTGCGGTTGGGCGGCTGGGTCCACCGGCGCCGCGATCTCGGGGGCATCCTGTTCATCGATCTGCGCGACCGCGCGGGCCTGGTGCAGATCGCGGTCGGTCCCGGCGCGCCGGAGGAGGTGCGACGCGTCGCGGCCACCCTTGCCGGCGAGACGGTGATCGAGGTCGAAGGCGACGTCACGGCGCGGCCCGCGAACATGAAAAACCCGGAGCTCGCAACCGGGGACGTCGAAGTCCAGGCCACCCGGCTCGTCGTGCTGGGGCCGGCCGTCACGCCGCCGATTCCGGTGGCGCGCGGCAAGGGTGAGGAGCTCCCCGCCGAGGAGCTGCGCCTCAAGTACCGTCATCTCGATCTGCGCCGGCCCGAAATGCAGGGCAACCTGATACTGCGGCACCGGCTGCTGCAGCGCGCCCGTCGCACCCTCGCCGAGCTCGAGTTTCTCGAGATCGAGACGCCGATCCTCACCAAGCCCACGCCCGAGGGCGCGCGCGACTATCTCGTGCCGTCGCGCGTGCACCCCGGGGAATTTTATGCGCTGCCACAATCGCCCCAGATCTACAAGCAGCTGCTGATGGTGTCGGGCTTCGACCGCTACTTTCAGATCGCGCGCTGCTTCCGCGACGAAGACCTGCGCAACGACCGCCAGCCGGAGTTCACGCAGATCGACCTGGAGGCGTCGTTCGTGGGCGTCGAGGACGTGATCGGCTACGTCGAGCAGGTGCTGGTGGCCCAGTGGGACGAGGCGGGCCACAGGGTCGCGCGCCCCTTCCCGCGGCTCACCTGGCGCGATGCCATGGAGCGCTACGGCACGGACAAGCCCGATCTCCGATTCGGCTTCTCGATCGCGGACTGGACGGCGCAGGTCAAGCCGCTGGGTGTGCCCTTCTTCCAGCCGGCCCTCAAGGATGGCGCCCGCATCCGCGGGCTCGCCGTGCAGGGCGGGGGCGCGCTCTCGCGCAAGGACGTGGACCAGCTCGCCGAGGCGGCGAAGCAGCTGGGCGGCGCCGGCCTGGCCTGGGTGAAACGTCAGGGCGAGCAGATCTCCGGCTCGGTCGCCAAGCATTTCACGGCCGAGCTGCTGGGCGCGCTGGGCGTGGGTGACGGGGACGCGGCGCTCATGACCGTCGGACCCGACCGGGTCACTTCACCCGTGCTCGATCGCGTGCGCCAGGAGGTGATCCGCCGGTTGGCGCCCGCTCCCCAGGCGGTGCACGCCTTCTGCTGGGTAGTGGACTTTCCCCTGTTCGAGCCCGATCCCGAGACCGGGCGGCCGGTGTTCGCCCACCATCCGTTCACGGCCCCCCACCCGGACGACGTCGCCCGGCTCGACACCGATCCGTTCGCGTGTCGCGCGTTGCATTACGACGCCGTCTACAACGGCAATGAGCTGGGGTCGGGCTCGATCCGGATTACGGACGCCGCCGTGCAACGCCGCGTGTTCGCCCACCTGGGGATGACGCCGGCCGAGGCCGAGGCGCGGTTCGGGTTCCTGTTGGACGGCCTGCAGGCGGGGGCGCCGCCCCACGGCGGGTTTGCAATCGGGTTCGATCGCGTCGTGATGGCGCTCGCCGGAGCGGAGAGCATGCGGGACGTGATCGCGTTCCCGAAGACGACGGCGGCGCGGGCCCTGTTCGAGGGCGCGCCGGCGCCCGCCAATCCGGCGGATCTGGCCGCGCTCCATATCGAGGTCAAACGATGAGCGACGAGATCACTCACCGGCTCTCCACGGAGGGCGTGGATCCTCTGGCGCTGGCCGGCGTCAACGACGGCAACCTGGTGGAGCTGGCGCGTCGCCTGGGCGTGCGGGTGTCGTTGCGGGGCGACACGCTGATGTTGCAGGGCGCGTTGCCGGCGGTGGAGCGGGCGACGCAGGTGGCACAGGCGCTGGTGGAGCTCGCCCGCATGGGCGAAACGCTGGAGCCGGCCGACATCGATCGCATCGTGAGCGATGAGGCTCAGGGGTCGCTCGGCCGTCCGGCGGAGGGAGGGGAGTACAAGATCATCCTGCCCGGGCTGCGCCGCGTGATCCAGCCCAAGACGGCGGGCCAGCGCGAGTACCTCCAGGCC
>WNGO01001033.1_pt1 | contig 17653 bp, 12 predicted proteins | sample 5400511 | NCBI WGS metagenome assembly WNGO01 (sample SAMN13153380, study PRJNA577476) | soil metagenome | isolation source: 20 cm soil or saprolite under Garry oak tree replicate 2 | place: USA:California | collected 2016-06-15 | reverse complement strand
TCGGGCGACGGCGCAGGGACGCGTCACCCGTCAACGTCGCCGCGAATCGTTGCCCGGCGAGGATCCCGAGCATGAGACGCGCCGTCGTGCCGGAGTTGCCGCAATTCAAGCGGGAAGCGGGATGCGTGATGCGGGATGCGTGCACGCTTACCGGGCCAGCCGCCCGGATGGGCGATATGTCCGCGCCGAGCTGACGCAGCACTCTTGCGGTCGACTTGACGTCCTCACCGGTGAGCAGACCGCTCAGTTCGCTCGTCCCACGGGCGAGAGCGGCGAGCATCAAGACGCGATGCGAGATGCTCTTGTCCCCCGGCGGTCGGACGACGCCCTGCACTTTCACGCGTCCGCCCGGCGGCGCCACTCGGCCGCGCGCGTGAGCCACGCGGTGACGCCTGTGGCATTCCCCGTCTCGAGCGCGCGTTCGAGCTCGCCCAGCGGCTCCTCCAGGCCCCGCAGCGCCGGTAACACTTCGTCCCGGTTGAGCAGCAGGATCTCGGACCAGAGCCCGGGCTCGCTGGCGGCGAGGCGCGTGGTATCGCGTGCCCCGGGTCCGAGCGTCGCGCCGATGGGCCCCGCCCGGGCGAAATAATTGGCGAGGAGCGAGGCTACCACCTGCGGCAGATGACTCGTGACCGCGAGCTGGTGATCATGACGGGCCGCATCGATCATGACGGGGTGAGCGGCACATGTTTCGGACCAGAAATGGGCCACTTCGCGCGCCGCTCCGTCGCCGTCCGCGGTGGGCGTGATGTACACGATGGCGTTCTGTAGCAGGTCCACGCGCGCGGCGGCGAAGCCGTGCGCGTGGGTGCCGGCGAGCGGATGGCCGCCGGCGAATCGGGAGCCCAGGCCGAGCGCCTCGGCCCGGGCGACGATCGCTCGCTTGACGGAGCCCACGTCGGTGATCACGGCGCTAGCACCGATATGCGGTTTGAGCGTCTCGAGCAGCGTGAGGTTCGCCGCCGGTGGGGCGGCGAGGACCAGCAGCTCCGCGGCGCGCGCGACGTCAGCCGCCTGCCGGGGCGCGTCGTCGATCGCGCCCTGCTGCGCCGCGGCTGCGCGCTCGCCCCGCTCGGGCGACCACCCAAGCACGGTCGCGATGCCCGCCCGCTTGGCCTGCAGAGCCAGCGAGCCGCCGATCGCGCCGAGACCGATGATGCCGAGCCTGGAGGGGCGCACGCGAGGAAGCTAGCCGCTCCCTGCGGAGCCTGTAAGCGCGCGCGAAACGCACGAGGGCGGCCACTGACACGGCCGCCCTCGACGGTGTATCGGTGAGGCTTACTCGCTGGTGCTCGGCGGATCGATGAACGTCACCGAGAGGTTGTCGAACGCCGCGGATCCGTCCCCGGTGCCCGCGAACCGGACGAACGAGATCTCCACGCCGCGCGCCGCCTGGAAGCAGATCGTCTGGGGTGCATCGGACTTGGACGTGGTCCTCCCGAGGGACACGATTCCCTCGCCCTCCGCAAACGCTTCAATGAAGCCCGTTGCTTCGGGTCCGACGGCATCCACGTCGATGCACACGGTCGACACAGGAGCACCGAAATCGGCCTCGATGACACCATCATTGTTCTCACTGAATGCAGCCGACCCGCTGGAGCATACGCTCACCGCGTTTCCCGTGAACGTGTTACCGCTCGAGTTGGCGAACACCGATGACCCCTGAGCGCAACTCTCCCCTTCACCGGAAAGCCGGGTGAACGTCACTCCCTGGGGGTTGTACTGATTGTTGATGAGCGTTCCCGAGGGCACGCCGTCGAAATCGATGTCCGTCGGCAGCACCCAGCCGATGCGGCTGAAGGAGCCCGACAGCCCTCCGGCCCCGACGTGAGCCGCGTACGCGGAGGCGGGAGCGAGCCACGACCCGACATGCTGCAGCAGCCCGCGCGCGAACGACGCGAACGGACTCCCGACCCGGGAGCTGGCGAAGCCCTCGCACGTGACGAACGGCGCCGCGGCGTTTGGCAACGGCGTGACGGTCCCTGCTTCCTCACCTTCCTCGACGCTGAACAGCTGCGCCGCCGCGTGCTCCGGGCTCGACTCAGGAACTTCCACGCAGATCCCGACGGTCACGTCCGTGTTGAACAGGCCGACATCGGGCGAGGTCCTGAAGCGATAGCAGCCCTCCGCCTGCGGCAGATCGCGCGGCACGCAGGGGCCATCCAGGTCTGCAACGTTCACGCGTTCGATCGTCACCACGACGTTATCGGTCCCGAGTAGCTTCACCACGTCGGGGCGGATCCAGCCGTTGGGGAACAGGGCACCCGCGAAGCCGGTGTTAGTGATCACGGTGCCGCCCCCGTTCGACACGCTCGCCTCGGCGCAGTCGCGCTCGCAGTTCGTGCCGAACGCCCCGCGCTCGATCCGGAACTGGATCGGTAGCTTGCGGCCGTCGACCAGTCCGATGTACTCACCCGTATTCACGTTCTTCAGGCCGCTTCCATTGTTCACCGGGTCCACATCCGCCCAGCCGAGGAGCAGCCCGTTGCGCGAACCGAAAACTTGGATGCGGTAGAACTTGTTGGGGTCGATCAATGGCTGGCCCGTGTTCCAGTTCACCATGTACTGCTTACCTGTGAGATCCGCGTCGGCTGCGAGAACGACGACCGGGGGCGCGCTCGAGCACCCCACCGGCTTGTTGTTGTTGTTGACGTCTACGTCGAGCTGGCAGATAACTACGACCGGCTTGAGAGTAGGATTGAACGTCCCTGTGAAGCTCGGCTGCTTCACGAGCGGCGGGAGGAAGAAGAAGTGGAGATTCGGGCCGCCGTTCGCTCCATCCCGAAGCTCCGCCGACGGCGATTGCACGCCCGTGGGCGAGCGTCGGTCGACTTGACAGGCGACAAACAGAACACAAGCGAGCACTAGGGCGATGCGCTTCATGGCTCGGCTCCTCCAATGCTTCGGGGACGGCAACACGGCTTCCGGCAGCCCGGGTACCCGCTGCCTGATGCCGGCGGTCGGCAAATTCTGCGCCGCACGCCGATACGCCAACCTGCTGCGCCAAAATCACTTGTCAGTCGTGGATCGAGCGGTAATGAGGCGGCTGTGGCATACATGCTACAACCTGCATGTTGTCCGACCTAGTCTACCGCTTCACCTCGGTGAGTTGGGCGAACCGCGGGTCGGCTTTGAGATCGCGCCACCACCAGGAGATGTTCCCGCCGCGCGTGAAGGCGTGGCTCGGGTTGGCGGCGACGTACCGCTTGAGCAGCGCGATCGCCTCGTCGCGATCGCCCAGGATCGTCCGCGCGAATGCTTCGATGGAGAGCGTCTCCTGGCTCGGATCCGCGCCGCGCTCCGGCCGTGCCCGTTCCAGCACGTGACGCGCGCTGTCCTTCAGCCCGGCGCGCGCCAGTGCCGCGGCGAGGATCGCGGTCGCGCGATAGTGCTCGAATGGCTTGCGGGGCGCCGGCGTTAGGGAATCAATTCGCGCCAGCAGGTGCCACGCTTCGGCCGCGTCCGGACGCGCGTCGTCGCTAGTCATGAGCCAGAGCCCGCACTCAGCGAATCGATAGTCCCCCGCGAAGCGGCGCGCACCCTCGAGGCACCACCGCCGCGCCTGCGCCAGTTGCTCGAGGTCGTAGGACCCAATGAACAGGCGCCACAAGACCTCGCTGGCGACGTTCAGGTACGCGTCCTCTTCGTAGGCCCGCCGCGCCGCCAGGACGGCGGCGGGGACGTCCTCGATCTGGTAATACAGGTGGCTGAGCGTACTGTAGGCGCTCGCCAGCGACGGATCGGCCTGGGTCGCGGCCTCGAGATCCTGCCGGGCGCCGGCGAGCACTTTGGGGAGCTCGCCGGGATCGGGCGTCAGCTCCTGCAACCAGCTCAGATAGCGCACCGTCCCGCGGAGCTCGAGGGCGCGGGGGTCGTTCGGCCCCAGCCGGAGTGCCCGCTGCGCATCGCCGAGAGCGATATCGACCCAGTGGGTCACCGCCGTCCGGTCCGTCGTGAGCCGCGCACGCCGGTACGCGATCCATCCCCGCTGTGTCGCGGGCTCTGTCCACTGGGGATCGCGCGCCTCGGCTCCAGCGAGCAACGAGTCGGCACGCGCGAACGCCGCGAATGCGCGGTCGACGTCGTCGGCCGCGAGCCGCGCCTCCGCATCCTTGCGCGTACGCTCGGCCTGTTGGACCAGCGACCACGCCTCCACGCTCCGCGTGCCAGCGCGCTCTTCCCGCAACCGCAGCTCTTCTCCCAGACGTACCCGCAGGAACTCGGCCACTCGGCGCGCGAGACTGTCTCGAATCGCGAGCACCGCGCCCGCGGGCTGCTCGAAGCTCGCCCGCTCGCCCAGATCCGCGCCGCTGGCGCCGTCCACCAGATTGATCGACACGCGATACCGACCGCCGGTTTCATCGACTGTGCCCCGCACCATGGTCCCGGTTCCAAGCGTCCGCGCGAGACTGTCGAGCGACAGCGTGGTGTGCCGATACGCCCCCACGCCGTTCTTGGAGACGACTGTCAACGTCGAGACCTGGCGCAGCGCGTCGATCAATGCTTCGGTCAGACCGTCCGCCACGTACCCCAGCCGTTTTGTCGCGCTCAAGTCCTCGAAGTACAACACCGCCACGTGTCGGGGGTCGAGCCCTCCGGTCTCCCCCGAGCCGGCGCGCCCCGAGTGCCGGCGCGCCCACAGCGCGGCGCCCGCCGCGACCAACGCTACGACCGCGAGGGCCGGCACCACGCGCCGCCAACTCGGGCGGTGTGCGCGCGCGCCGGCGAGCGTCGCCCGACGCACGGCCCCCGTCGCTGCCGACGGCATGTTGAGCGCCTCGGCGAACAAGGCCGTGGTCGGATACCGGTCCGCCGGCAGCTTCGACAGCGCGCGAAGGATCGCCGCCTCGACGGCGTCGGGAATCGTGCTCCGCACGATCGACGGGGGTGAGACCATGTCGAGGGAGTGCCGCGCGAGCACGGCTTGCGCCGTGGGCCCTGTGAAGGGGGGCTCGCCGACGAGCATCTCATACACGACGCACGCGAGGCTGTACTGATCGCTGCGGCCGTCTATCTCGCCGCTGCCGCTCGCCTGCTCCGGGCTCATGTACGCCGGCGTGCCCATGATCGTGCCGGTCTGTGTGAGATGCTGCCCTTCCCCGGCCGCGCTCACCGCGCGGGCGATCCCGAAGTCCGCGACCACGGCCGTCCCGCCCGAGAGCATGATGTTCTCGGGCTTGATGTCGCGGTGCACGATGCCGCGGCTGTGTGCGTAGGCGAGGGCACCCGCGACTTCGGTCGCGATCCGGAGCGCATCTTCCTGAGGCAGCTGCTTTTCGCGCGCCAGGCGGTCGCGCAGAGATTCGCCCTCGACGTAGGGCATCACGTAATAGAGGAAGCCGGCGGCCGAGCCGGAGTCGTACAGCGGCAGGATGTGGGGGTGCTGCAGGCGGGCGGCGATCTCGATCTCACGCAGAAACCGCTCGGCACCGAGGGCCGCGGCAAGCTCCGAGTGCAGGACCTTGATCGCCACGGGTCGGTGATGTTTCCGGTCCTCCGCCAGGAAGACCGTCGCCATTCCTCCACGGCCCAGCTCCCGCTCGACCGCGTAGCGGTCAGCGAGGGGATCACGTAGGGAGTCAAGGAGGTCGGGCACGGGCGTGGGAGCCTAGCTTACAACGCGACGCCGCCCGCCGCCAGCGTGCTACCGTTAGATCGCTTTCTTCATCCGAATGGAGCCGTTCACCGTTTCGAGGTGCACGGTGCGTCCGCCCTGACCCAGCGTCCCCTTGAGCTTCCGCCCAGCGAACTGTCCGCTCACGCTGAGCGGATAATCCGTCGTGATGGAGCCGTTCACGGTCGACCCGTCGACGTCCGCGTCGAGCTGCGCGGGCAGCTCGGCCGTGATGGAGCCGTTGATCGTCTGAATCTTCACGGCTCCCGTGTCTCCGAACGCCTCGATGCGGACGCGCACATCGCCGTTCATTGATGCGGCGTGCACCGGCCCCTTGGCGGTCACCGCGTCGAGATCGCCGCTGACCGTGTGGAGCACGAGCGGGCCCCGAGCGCCGGCAACGTGCAGGTCCCCGACCACGGTCGACGCACCCAGACCAACGCCACGGGGAAGCCGAACGGTAAAGTCGACCGCGACGTCGTTATGGTGACGTCCCCCGCGCATCTCGAAGTCAGGCCGCCCGGGCCCGCACCCCGGGTCGCTCGACCAGAGTGCGCACACGGCGACGCCGCCCGCATATGGCACGGCCACGAGCTTCACGCTCGCCGTATCCGACGAGCGGTACGACTTCACCGCTGAGATTTGCAACGAGTCCCCCACACCGGGCTCCACGGTCACGGAGCCGCGCGTGTTCCGGATCCAGACCCACTGCTTTGGTGCGAGCTTCGATCGGTAGGCCCACGTCGCGCCCGCGGTGCGAGGACCTGATCCACCGTCGTCACGCGCGAATTCGCTCTTGAGGTCGCGGAGGGCCATCGGCAGGTTGGTCACGACGCTCTGGCGCACGTGGCGGGTGAAGGAAATCACGATCAGACCGATCACGAGCACGGTGCAAAACAGCACCGCCCCGCGAATGAGTTCCTTGTGCCACGTGTTCCAGAACGCGCTCATGACCGCGCCCTCCTCCCGGTACGCTCCATACTGGCGCGTCTTACGGGAGTTGGCGAGTCGGAGTTTCGGAAAAACCTTGGGGGGAGGGGAGCAGGGAGGGAGCAGGAGCCCCCCCCCTGTGTGTCGTCAAGAGACAGCGCGAAATCGGGTCGAATGATTCTCCACACAGCGGACGGTCGGGCGGGTCAGCACCCGATCCCCGATGGCAGCGGCGCGCGTGCTCCTCGACGATTCCACTGTGACCGGGTCGAGCACGCCGCCGTACCAGACTCCGTCGAGGGACGGGCCGGGTGGGTTCGTGGCCGCGGGCGCCGTGACGATGTTGCGGGCCGCACCGAGAGACGACACGGCCATCTGCGCCGCATAACCATAGCCGGCGGTGAGGGCGATGCCGAGCAGCAGAGCATAGACGCGCATTGGTTGCCTCCGGACAGCTGGTCTTACCGCACGATTTGCTTTGTAAGACGTCGAGAGGCCCCAAATGGTTGCAGTTGGGGTGTCAGAGCCCCGTCAGGCTTCGGACCACGCGACTTCGTAATCGCCGTGGCACCGGTTGCAGGCCATCCGGCGGGGATGCCCTCCAAGGGGTTGACGCTCGCGGCAACTCGGGCAGACCGCGTAGCGATCACCCCAATTCGCCGGGAGGTGGATGGCGTCCTCAGGCCTGGGCACAACGGTCCATTTACGAGGCGGTCGCTCGACCACCTGCAAGAACGCGGAGGGGATCTGGTGTAGCCGGCCCGCGACCTCGAGGACGGTTTGGAGCGGCCCAGGCTGCGTTATGCGATACCAGGCTCCGCGGCGGAGCTTCACATTCAGGTCAGCCTGCAACCTCGCCCACATCCCACGCATGCCACATTGTTTCGCTCGCAGAAGCCGCGCCGTCAAGATGTCGCGCGCCCGCAGCACGCTGACATCCCCCTGACACCCGTCCTGCAACCTTCTGGAGGCGATTCGCGTCATAGGGGAGACACCCGGGGGAGCGCCGTCCCGCCCGATCGTTGGCAGGCAACTTACCGGAGGTGGGTGGTGCTCATTCTCACGCTGCTCGAGTCCAGACGGAAGCTCAGCGGGAAGCGAACCTTCGGGATCGGAGCCGCGTCGCTCGCGACTCACACGGCCCTGATCGCTGGCGCGGTTTACGCGACGCTCCACGCCGCCCCGAGCGACACTCACGTATTGATGGACACCACGGTCGTGCTGCTCGCTCCCCAGGAACAGCAGAAGCCTGCAGCGTCGCAGCCGGTCCAGATGGTCGATGCGTTGAAGGGGTTTCAGACCGTCACGGTGCCGGCGCAAATCCCCACCGACCTGCCGCCGGTGGATCTCGAGCAGCACTTCAACCCGAAGGACTATTCGGGGGTCGGCGTTGAGGGTGGGCGCGCGAACGGTATTGCGCCCAGCGCTAGTGAAGCGTACGCCGAAGCGCTCGTCGACGAAAAGCCGACCCTGCTTTCGGCGCCGCCTCCCCTTTATCCGCCGCTCTTGAAGCTGGCCGGTATCCAGGGCCGGGTGATTCTCCGGGCCATCGTCGACACGACCGGCCGGGTGGAGCCTGCGTCGGTGCAGATCGTGCAGAGCCCCAATCCGGCGTTTGATCTGCCGACCAAGCAGTGGGTGATCAAGGCGCTGTTCCGCCCGGCCCGGCTGCGGGGCCAGGTGGTGCGCGTGTTCATCAACCTGCCGGTGGACTACGCGCTGACGAAAGGCTAGGCGGCTCCCCGATAGGCCTCTTGAAGGTCGTCGATCACGATCTTCTTCATCTTCAGCATGGCCTGCATGACCCGGTTCGCTTTCGCGCGATCGGCGTCACTCAGCAGCTCGCTCAAAACGGTGGGGACGACTTGCCAGGAGAGGCCGTACTTGTCTTTGAGCCATCCACACGGGCCTTCTTCACCCCCAGCTGAGAGTTTGGTCCAGCACTCGTCGACTTCTTGCTGCGACGTACAGTCCACGACGAACGACACGGCTTCTGTAAACTTGTAGTGCGGCCCACCGTTCAACGCGATGAAGGGCTGTCCATCGAGCTCGAAGACCACCGTCATTACGCCGCCCTTGGGCCCCGGCCCTGCCTCGCCATAGCGAGCGATCTTCCCGATCTTCGAATTCTTGAAGATCGACACGTAGAATTTCGCCGCCTGTTCGGCTTGTGTATCGAACCAGAGAAACGGAGTGATCTTGGGCATGAGTTGTGTCCTTGCGTGAGGTTCGACGGCTGCAACCAACAGGTGCCGAGGGCAGGACTCGAACCTGCACGGGGATCGCTCCCCAAGGGATTTTAAGTCCCTTGCGTCTACCGATTTCGCCACCCCGGCTGGATGAAAATAAACAGGCGTGACGCATTGTGACGCATGGGTTTGACAAGACTGGGGGGCCAATGCTACTGTGTGCGCCGACCCATTCCCCATCTGGCCAAAAGCCACCCGGAGACGAACGTATGCAGCGGTCCGTGCAGTACGCGCTGATGCTTTGCGCGGCGTTTCCAGCTCTGGTCGGAGCCCAAGGGTTCGCGATTTACGAGCAAGGCGCCTGCGCGATGGGACGCGCCGGTACCGGCGTGGCGGCCCCGTGCGACGACGGCTCCGCGATGTACTTCAACCCCGCCGGCCTCGCCGGCATAAAAGGTGGACGCGCCACGATCGGCGTGACGTTGCTCGACGTGAAGGGGGGCTTCACAGACGACATCTACCAGCAGAAAACGGACCTCGACGACCCGCTCCTCGCCGTTCCGCAAGCGTACGTGGCGTTCGGGCTTACGCCGAAACTCGGCGTCGGAATCGGGCTGTTCGCCCCGTACGGCCTCGAAACCCAGTGGCCCCTGTCGTTCGACGGCCGATTCGCGGGTTACGACAACATTCTCCGATCGGTGTACCTCCAGCCCACGGTGGCCTATCAGGTGACGCCGTGGCTGAGCCTCGGGGCCGGGGTCGACATCGTGTTCGGGTCGGTGGAGCTCAACCAGCGCCTCGATCTCGCCGCGGCACCGGTCCCCCTTCCTGGGGTGCCGCCGGGCACGATCTTCGGACAGTTCGGCATCGCCCCGGGCACGGACTTCGCGAACGCACACCTCGAAGCGACACATACCAGCGTCGCGGCGCATTTCGGCACGTTGGTCAAGGTCAACGATCGGGTCTCGTTCGGCGCCCGATTCCTCACGCAGGCGAAGCTCGATTACTCCGGCACGGCCGACTTCCAGCAGGTGCCGACCGGCCTGGTCGTGCCAGCGGACATCCCCATCACCGCCACCGATACGATTCACGCAGGCACTCCGATCGACGGACTGCTCGGGGCACCCGGTCTCGACCTGTTCAATCCGACGACCGGTGTGTTCCGCTCGCAACCGGTGACGACGACGGTCAAGAACCCGTCGCAGCTTGCCCTGGGCGTGGCCTTCAAGGTCGCGAGCGGGTGGACGCTGCTGGGCGACTACCAGCTGACCTGGTGGGATTCGTTTGACGTGCTCGAAATCAAGTTCCCTCAGGATCCGTCCGGGGCCCTCGGCCGGACGCTGTTCGAGAACTACCAGAACACCAGCGGCTTCCGTTTCGGCGCGGAGTGGCAAAAGGATGCGAAGTGGACGTTCCGCGGCGGCTACCTGTATCACCAGGGTGCGGCACCGGATGAAACCGTGACTCCGCTCCTACCTGAAGGGGACCGGAACGAGATCACCGCAGGCGCCGCGCTAAAACTGTCGAAGGGTCTCTCCGCCGACGTCGCCTATCAATACATCCGGCAGAACGACCGCCGCGGCCGCACGCGGGAGCCTCTGTTCAACCAGCCGCCGACGACCGGTTTGAACAACGGCCTGTACACCTTCCATGCGCACCTCTTCGGGGTGTCGCTCGGCTACAAGTTCTAGGGGAGCCCTGACGATGACGCACGGTCGCTTCTTCGTCGCCGGCGGTCTGAGCCTCGCGCTCCTCGCCGGCGCCTGCCACGAGGACGAACTCTTCACGCCGCTCCCCCCTCAATACGCGGGCGGCGCGATGTTCACCCACTACGTGTCCTTCGGGAACAGCATCACGGCTGGGTTCCAGAGCTTCGGGCTCAGCGACTCCCTCCAGGGGCTGGCCTACCCCGTGCTTCTCGCGAGCGCGATGAGCACACCATTCAATTACCCGAGCCTCGCCAAGCCCGGGTGCCCGCCGCCGATCACCTTCATCTTCTCGAGTCCACCGACGCGGGTGAATAACCTTCCGGCCAGTTTTTGCGCGCTGCGCAGCACCAACATTCCCCGGTTTCTCAACAACGTCGCGTTTCCCGGAGCGGACGTGCTGGAGGTTTTGAACACCAACTACGCCCCACCACAGCCGCCGCCCGCGGAGACTGACGCTTACAAGCTGTTCCTACTTGGTGGGGAGACGGAGCTGCAGCGAGGGCGGGAGGCGCAACCCACCTTCGTGACGGCGTGGCTGGGCAACAACGACGTGCTGGCGGCGCTGCTCGACACGAGTGCCAACGGCGGTAGCGCGGCGGACATCACGCCGCCCGCGATGTTCACTCAGCGGTTCAACGCGTTTATGGACAGCCTCGACTCGTTCGGCACGATCCAGGGCGGCTTGCTCATCGGGGTGGTACAAGTCACGGGTTCCCCCTACGCGTCGCAGGGGCGCGCATACTTCGCGGCACAAGCGTCCATCCCGACCCTCACGGTCCTGCCAAACTGCCTCGATTCGCTCGTGATCCAGCCGGGCGACACAGCGCGGGTTCTCGTCCCCTTCCACTTCGGCGCGCCCCTCGTGGCGCAGGCGGCAGGCGGGACGCCGACGACGCTCGACTGCTCGGACACGCATGTGATCTCCGTGCCGGAAGTGATCAACCTGCTCACGACGGTGGTGCAGTACAACGCGACCATCGCCCAGGCGGCTGCCACCCGTGGCTGGGGGTACATCGACCTCAACCCGGTGCTTAAGGCGCTCGCCGCCGACACCAACCGGATCCGCCCGTTCCCTCACTTCCCCCCCAATCCCGCGGCCCCGGACTCGATTTCCGTGAACGCTCCGTTCGGTAACGCACTGAGCCGTGATGGAGTCCATCCCAGCACGCCAACACAGAGGCTGATCGCGCAGCTCGTCCGAGACTCGATCAACGCGCATTACGGTTCCAAAATCCCGGCAGTGCCCTGATCGCGAACTCGCCAGACGTTGCGGGGTAGCGAACACGGCATCCGCCATCCGGCGGGTGCCGTTTTGCTAATGCGAACGCTCCGCGTCGTCCTTCTGTTCGCGAGCCCCGCCCTGATGGGCGGGGCTCGCGTCGCCGCGCAGGCCGTCGATCGGGCAGACGTCCCCGGCCGCGGCATGCTGCGCATCAGCTTCGATCCGCAGGTGATGACTTGGAACGATGTGTTCCTGAGCTCGGGCCGCATGAAGCTCGGCGCTCCGCTCACCGGGGACACCGTGGGTGGCCGCTCCATCCCGCTCGTCGCACAGATGGAGCAAAACGTTCGACTCGTCACCGGGATGGCGGGATTCGTCGCGAGCCTCTGGCAGGGCGTGCTCACCGTACGGCAGGAGCGCCGGACCTATCCGATCACGGCGGAGGTCGGCGTCACGGACCGCCTCTCGGTAAGCCTGATGGTGCCGATCGTGCGCGTGGCGACGCGCGCCGCCCTGCAGATCTCGAGCAAGGGCACCAACCTCGGGGTGAATCCCCTGGTGCTCAACGTGGCCGGCGCCCGGGGAACAGACTCGCTCTTCTTCGCGCAGTTCGACACGGCTCTCGCCCGATTCGACCAGCAGATCACGGCGGGGAGCTACGGCTGCGGCGCGAATCCGTCGTGCGCTGCCAGGGACAGCTCGGTGTACTGGCACAACGTGCGCCAAGCGCTGCACGGATCCGTGTACGGTGTGGGACAGACCGGCTCGCCGTTCCTCCCGCTCGACACCTCGGCCGCCGGCAGGGCGATCGATGACGCGGTCGGGCGGATCCAGCAGGGTCTCAACGTGACCTTCGGGATCGGGGGGTTCGATACCACGGTCGCCCTACCCGCGGACACGCTGACGCTCGCGACGTTCGAGCAGGTGCTGGTCCAGCCGGATCCCACAGGATTCGGATACGCGAGCCTGCCGTTCCAGCGCAACTTCAACTACCGCCTGGGCGACGTGGAGCTGGCAGCGAAGTACCGCCTGCTGAACGGCGCCCATTACGCCACCGCCGTCCAGGCGATCGTCCGCCTCCCCACCGGTGCCGTGGACTCGGCGAACGACTTCCTGCGTCAATGGGTCGGCGACCATCAGCTGGACCTCGAGGGACGGGTACAGCAGGAGCTGTCAGTGGGGCCGCTGTGGCTCAACGCCGCTCTGCGCGCGGGCACGCAGCGTCCGGGCACGCGGGTGCGGCGCGTCGCACCGTTCGAGGCCTTCCTCGTGCCCGCGGCTGCCACGGTGGACATGCGCTGGGATCCGGGGGACTACGCCGGCGTCGACGTCGCGCCGATGATCCGGTTTGCGCCGACGTTCGCCGCGGGAGTCACGGTGGGCTACTTCACCCAGGCGAGTGATCATTACGCGTATCAATCGGCGCAGGACTCGGTCGCGCTGGCGGCACGGATGGGCGCTCCGACGGCGGCCAGCGCGCTCGACCAGGGGACGTCGCAGCGACGGGTGCGTCTGGGTTTCGCCGCCACCTACCACACGCCGACGGTCGAGGGCGGGTTCTCGATCGAGCAGACCGTCAGCGGCGCGGGACTCGTCCTCGGGGCAACGCTGTACCGGATCGTGCTTCGGGTGTCGCGGAAGCTCTTCTGAGCAGCTCCGCCGCGTGGCTCAAGGCGGTCCGCATGTCGGGGTCGCCGAGCATACGCGCGAGCTCCCGGGTGCGGGCGTCGCCCGTGACGACCTGCACGTCGCTCGTCGCAATTCCACCGCGCGCCCCTTTGGCCACGACCAGGTGGTGGTCGGCATAGACACCGATCTGCGGAAGATGGGTGATCACGAGCGCCTGCCGGCCGCCGCCGGTTCGCGCGACGGTCGCGAGCGCCGCGCCCACCTGCCCGCCCACCTCGCCGCCGATGCCCTGGTCGACCTCGTCGAATACGAGCGTAGGCACGGCGTCGTGCTGCGCCAGGACGACCTTCAGCGCCAGCATGAGCCGTGAGAGCTCGCCACCTGAGGCGACCTTCGAAAGCGGGCGGGCTTCCAGTCCGACGTTGAGCTGCACCTCGAACGTCACGTCCTCGGCACCATGTGCGTGCTGCGTGGTGCGTGGTTGCAACCGCGCCGCGAAGCGGCCACCCTGCATGCCGAGCGCTGGGAGCAGCTCGTTTACGGCGTTCGCCAGGCGAGCGGCGCCCTTCGTCCGCGTGGCAGTGAGGGCGGCGCAGGCCCCCGCGAACTCCGCCGCGGCGGTCGCACGCTGCTCGGCGATGGTGCGCAGGTCCAGGTCCGCCGTGTCGAGCAGCTCGAGCTCGCGCGCGGCGCGATCGCGGGTCGCGAGGACGTCGGGCACCGAGGGACCGTATTTCTGAGTGAGCCGGAACAACACGTCCCGGCGCTGCTCTACCGTGGCGAGCCGCTGCGGGTCGCTCTCGATCCCGGCGGCGTACTCGCGCGCCGCCTGGGCCAGCTCCGCGAGATTGGCGAACGCGCCGTCCAGGAGCTCCTGCCACTTGGCCACCGCTGGCGAGGGATCGAGGCGCGTGAGGCCGGCGAACAGCTTGGCCGCGCGCGAGAGCCCGCCCGTGTCGATCGCCTGCTCGAGCTCGCGCGACAGGCGCCCCAGCTCATCGGCATGGGCAAGGCGCTTCGACTCGACGTCCAGCGCCTCCACCTCTCCCGCCCGGGGTGCGGCCTTCTCGATTTCTTCGACGACATGGCGCAGGTAGTCCGCTTTGCGGCGCACCTCCTCGCGGGCGGCCGTGAGCTCCTGCTCGCGCCGCTCGAGCTCATGCAAGCGGTCGTGGGCATTCCGCACCGCGGTGCGTTCGACGACCGCGTCCGCGTAGCTGTCGAGGATATCGCGCTGGGCATCTCCGCGGAGCAGGGATTGCGTCTCGTGCTGACCGTGGAGATCCACCAGCAGAGCGCCGAGCTGCGCCAGGACACTCACGGTCGTGGGACTGCCGTTGACCCAGGCGCGGGAGCGCCCCTCCGCCGTGATCTCGCGCTTGAGAATCAGCCGCCCGTCCTCCAGCTCCACGCCCAGGCTGGTGAAGGATGGTGGAGGACGGTGGAAGATGGTGGAGGTGAAGTCAAAGGCTCCCTCGATCACGGCTCGTTCCGCGCCGGGGCGGACGACGTCTGCCGAAGCGCGCTCGCCAAGCAGGAGGGCGAGGGCGTCCACCAACATGGATTTGCCCGCCCCCGTCTCGCCGGTAAGGACGTTGAGACCACGAGCGAGAGGGAGCGTGACGTCGGCAATGACCGCGAGATCGCGGACGCGCAGCTCCGCCAGCACTTACTTGCGCTCGCGGTCGGAGAGGTCGCCCCACTGCAGCTTCTTCCGCATCCGTGCGAAGAAGCCTTCGGGGCCCAGACGGACGAGCAGGACCGGGTGCGCGGCGCGCTTCACGACCAGGCGCTCGCCCGGGGTCATGGTCGTGCCCACCTGGCCGTCGAACGAAACCAGCACGTCCTCGCTCCAGGGGGGGATCTGCTCGATCGTCACGGCGGCGGTCGACGGCACGACCAGAGGGCGGACGGCGAGGGTGTGCGGACAGATCGCGGCGACGACGATGGCATCCACGCTCGGGACGACGATCGGCCCGCCGGCGGAGAGTGCGTAGGCGGTCGAGCCGGTGGGCGTGGCCACCACGATCCCGTCAGCCGAGTACTGGCCCACTTCGTCGCCGTCCACCGAAACGCGCAGCCGAATGACGCGGGCTACCCCCCCCTTATGCACGACCGTGTCGTTCAACACGATCGGCTCGGCGCGGCTCTTGCCCTGCTTGTCCTCGATGAACGGGGCGAGGGCGAGACGCGACTCGGTGCCGTACGCCCGGCGCACCAGGGTGTCGAGGGCCCAATCGAGCGTCTGTGACGTTGCGGTAGTGAGAAACCCGACCCGTCCGAGGTTGACGCCGAGGATCGGGGTGCGGGCGCCGTTGAGCGATCGGGCGCCGCGCAACAGCGTCCCGTCGCCACCGAGTGTGAGCAGACAATCGAGCTGCGACGCGCCATGCAGCGGAGGAGGCGCCGGGTCCGGCCACAGCGGCCCGATCGAGTCCTCGGTGTAGAGCGTGATCCCGAGCCGGGGCGTGACCTGTGCGAGATGCGCGAGGATGGTCTTGAGATCGCGGTAGCTCGGGTTGCCGACGACCCCGACGTTCATGAGGGGGTGAGGGATCCCTCCGCGGCGAGCGCGCGCACCCGCGCCGCGAGCCCGGCGCCGGTGAGCCCCACTTCGGCGAGCTGCTGCGCCCGCGGTGCATGCTCGTAGGTGCGGTCGGGCGCGCCGAGCGGCACGACGCGAACGCCCGGGGCGACGGTTTCCACCAGCCCGGCGAGCGAGGCGCCGAACCCGTTGGTCACGACGCCGTCTTCCACCGTGACCAACAGACGATGGTCGTGGAGCAACGCGTCGAGCAGCTCCCGGTCCACCGGCTTCAGGAAGCGGCAGTTCACGACCGTGACGTCGAGCCCCTCTTTGGCGAGTTCTTCCGCGGCGGCCAGGGCCGGCTGACACATCACACCGACGGCGAGCACGGCGCACTCCCGCCCTTTCCGGAGCACCTCCCAGGTGCCATAGCGGATGGGGGTGACCTCCGCCGCGTGCGGCGTTTCGCCCGGCGCCCGGTCGCGGGGATAGCGGAGAGCAAACGGGCCGCCCTGGCGCTCGAGGGCACAACGCAGCAATCCGATCAGCTCTTTGCCGTCCCGTGGCGCGGTCACCGTCATGTTCGGGACGGCGAGCAGATAGGCGATGTCGTAGAGGCCCATGTGCGTCTGGCCGTCTTCGCCCACCATGCCGGCGCGGTCCAGGCAGAAGATCACCGGGAGATCCTGAATGGCGACGTCGTGGATAATGCTGTCGTAGGCGCGCTGCAGGAACGTCGAGTAGATCGCAACGACGGGTCGGATGCCCTGTGTCGCGAGTCCGGCGGCGAACGTGGTCGCATGCGCCTCCGCGATCCCGACGTCGAAGAATCGATCGGGCCATTTCTTCTGGAAGATGCCCGTCCCCGTTCCCGACGGCATCGCCGCCGTGATCGCCACCACCTTCGGGTACTCGCCGGCGAGCTGGGTGAGCGCCTCGCCGAACACCGCGGTCCACTGCGGCGGCCCCGCCCCGACCGGGCGCAGCTCTCCGGTGACGGGGTCGTACGGCGCGCGCGCGTGGTACTTCTCCGAATCCGGCTCCGGGAGCGGGAAGCCCCTGCCCTTCTCGGTGATGACATGCACGACTCGTGGTCCCTTGAGCGTCTTCACGAGCTCGAAGGTCTGCACCATCTGGGCGACGTTGTGCCCGTCGATCGGGCCGAAATAGCGAAAGCCGAGCTCCTCGAACAGCATCCCCGGGGACCAGAGGTTTTTGATGCTCTCCTCGAGGGTCTTGGCGAAGTCCACCAGCTTCTGTCCCCCGACGAGGTGGGAGGCCGTTTCGATCAATCCCTTCACCCGCTCGCGGATGCGCACGGTAATGGGGCTGGCGATGATCGAGCCGAGGTACCGGTTGATGGCGCCGACGTTGGGGGCAATCGACATGCCGTTGTCGTTCAGCACCATGATGATGTCGCGCCCCGAGTGCCCCGCGTTGTTCATCGCTTCGTAGGGTAGCCCGCACGTGAGGGCCCCGTCCCCGACGACGGCCACCACCTTGAACTGCTCGCCCACGAGATCACGCGCCGCGGCGATCCCGTACGCCGCCGAGAGACCGGTGCCGGCGTGACCCGCCCCGAACTGGTCGTGGGGACTCTCGCTGCGGCGCAGAAACCCCGACAGGCCGCCCGCCTGGCGCAGCGTAGGCAGACGATCGTTGCGGCCGGTGAGAATCTTCCAGGGATACCCCTGGTGGCCCACGTCCCACACGATCTTGTCGCGTGGCGAGTCGAAGCAGTAGGCGAGCGCCACGGTCAGCTCGACCACGCCGAGGCCGGCACCGATGTGACCGCCCGTCTGGGATACGACGTCGATCAGCCGGCGCCGGACT
>WNGO01002554.1_pt1 | contig 17663 bp, 23 predicted proteins | sample 5400511 | NCBI WGS metagenome assembly WNGO01 (sample SAMN13153380, study PRJNA577476) | soil metagenome | isolation source: 20 cm soil or saprolite under Garry oak tree replicate 2 | place: USA:California | collected 2016-06-15 | reverse complement strand
TGGTGAGCAGCTCGCCCGCGGGCCCGACGAACGGACGACCGGTTTCGTCTTCCACCCGCCCCGGTCCCTCGCCCACGACGACGAGGCGCGCGTCCCCCGCACCCTCGCCCGGCACCGTGGTGCGACGACCTTCGCACAGCCGGCACTTGGTGCAGCCCGCGACCAGCCCCGCGATCGCGTCGAGCGTGGCCGCCTGCGGGACGGGATCGTTGGAAAACAGGTCGCCACCGGGAGGGTCGTAGGACAGACCGGGAGGCGGAAGATCGGAACCACCCGCCGGAGGCCGGCTTTGTGGGATTCCCGGGGTGTCACTCGGGGTCAGCCGAGCCGAGTCGACCGGTGGTGACTGGCCTGACTCCGGGCGCAAGCCCGGGGTGGAAGCAATGGTGGCACCAGGTGGTGGGCCGTCCGGCAGGATAACCGGCTCCCCACCCAGTAACCGCTGCTGCTCGAGGAATTCGCGCGCCAGTGCCCGCCCGTCGCTCACGTCAGCGATTGCTCCACCGCGTCGAGGATTCGTTCCGCCACGTCGCGCTTGGGAAGAAGCGGCAGCTCGACCGGCTGGCGTTCCTTCCCGATGATCGTTACGCGATTCGTGGTGACTTCAAACCCCGCGCCGGGCTCGAGCGCGTCGTTCAAGATGATGTAGTCTAGCGCCTTCTCGCGCAACTTGGTCTGGGCGCGCGCGAGGCCGTCCCCCCCAGTTTCGAGCGCGAAGCCCACGACCACGCATTCCTTTGGTCGCTCGAGCGACGCAAGGATGTCGGGTGTCGCTTCCAGCTCGATGGTGAGCGCCCCGTCGCCCGTGCGGGGACGCTTGGTCGCGGCGGGCTTCGCGGGACGGTAATCGGCCGGCGCAGCGGCCATGACGAGCAGCGCCGCGCGCTTCACCACGGCCTGGGCCGCCCGTTGCATTTCCGCCGTCGTCTCCACGCGGTGCGCCGTCACGCCGAAGGGCAACGGCAGGTCGCTTGGTCCCGAGATCAAGACGACGTCCGCGCCGCGCGCATAGGCGGCCTCGGCCAGCGCGTAGCCCATCCGGGCGCTGGACGGATTAGTGACGACCCGCACCGGGTCGAGGTGCTCCCGCGTAGGGCCTGCGGTCACAACGACGGTCTTCCCCTGCCAGGGCGGCCGTTGCAGCAGCAGCCGCTCGGCCGCCGCCAGGATCGTCTCGGGCTCGCTCATGCGGCCCGGACGCTCGCTCGGTCCTTCGGCGAGGGGACCGATCTCGGGCCCCACGAACTGCCAGCCCCGTGTGGCGAGCGTCTGGATGTTGGCGCGCGTGGCGGGGTGCGCGTACATGGCGTCGTTCATTGCGGGGGCTGCGAGCACCGCGCGCCCCCCCTTCCCCTCCCCCTCCCCCGTGCGGGCGAGCAGCAGCGCTGTCAGGACGTCATCGGCGAGGCCCATCGCCGCGCGGGCGAGCAGTTTGGCGGTGGCGGGGGCGACGATCACCAGGTCCGGCGCGTGGGCGAGCCCGACGTGCGCCAGCGCCCGGTCTCGCTCCCAGAGGGAGGTGAGGACCGGGCGACCGGTGAGCGCTTCGAAGGTCAGGGGCCGCACGAATTCGGCCGCGGCGGCGGTGAGCACGACGTCGACCACGGCTCCGCCCTCGCTGAGGCGCCGGGCGAGCGTGCAACTCTTGTAGCACGCGATCCCGCCCGACACGCCGAGGACGACGTGTCGGCCGGCGAACGCCATCAGCCTTCCTGGCGCCGCCGCCGCACGAGCTTGTACGTCAGGCGGCCCCGCACCAGCTCGTCCATCGCCCGCGTGGTGAGCTTCTCCTCGAAGTCCACCGAGCGGTCGCGCGGGAACTCGTTGACGAAACGGGCGAACTTGGCGGCCACGAGGACCCCCAGGTACTTGTTCTGGGTCTGTGTCGCCACTTCGCTCGGGGTCACGATACGCATCACCTGCTCCTTCCAGTAGATGGCTTCAGTTGGGGTGCTTCACGCTTGAGCTGTCGCACGAACGTCGACAGCACGCTCTTCATGTCCCGGGGCGCGTCTCGGTCGCTGGCACGCCCGCCTCCCTGTACCAGCTCGATGACCTCGGACACGGCCGCGTCGAGATCGTCGTTCACGAGCACGTGGTCATAGACATCGCCCAGCTCGCGGGCGGCGGTCTCGACCTCACCGGTGGCGATGTCAATCCGCCGTGCCAGCTCCGCTTCCGACTCGGTGCGCCGCTTGCGGAGTCGCTCGATCAACACGCGGGGCGACGGCGGGATGACGAAGAACACCACCGATGCCGGCCGCGGGTACGCCTTGCGCACCTGCCGCGCGCCTTCGACCTCCACGTCGAGCACGACGTGCTTACCGGCGTGCAGCACGCGCTCGACCTCGCTCCGGAGCGTGCCGTATAGCTCGCCCGCGTACTGCGTCGATTCGAGGAACTCCCCAGCGGCTTGTCGCCGCAGGAATTCGTCGCGGGTGAGGAAGTGATACGCCTCCCCGTCTCGCTCCCCGGGCCGCGCCCGGCGGGTCGTGCCCGACACCGAGTACCCGAACTCGTCGGGCCGGCGGGTCCGCAACGCCCGCGCGATGGTCGTCTTCCCCGCGCCGGACGGGGCGGCGAGCACGACGACGCGCGCGGCCATAGGTGCGGGTGCCGTCACTCGAGGTTGTCGAGCTGCTCGCGAAACCTCTCGAGCTCACCCTTCATGGCGATCACGCTGTGGGTGATCGTCGCGTCGTTGGCCTTCGACCCGATCGTGTTGACTTCCCGCAGCAGCTCCTGCGCCAGGAATCCCAGCTGCTTTCCCACCGCCCCATCCGTGGAGAGCGCCTCGCGACACGCGGTCACGTGCGTCCGCAGGCGGACGAGCTCCTCGGCGATGTCGACGCGGTCCGCCAGCAGTGCGACTTCGACCGCGAGCCGTTGCTCGTCGACCTGAACGCCGCCCGCCAGCTCCGCTACCGCATTCTTCAGGCGCGTGAGCTCCGCCGTCAGCCGGTCCGGCGCTCGCCGCTCGATTGCCTGCGCCCCCGTCTCGATAGCCGCGAGCCTGGCGTCCAGGTCCCTGGCGAGCGCCGCCCCCTCGCGCACCCGCATCGCGACCAACTCGTGCGCCGCGCGCTCGACGATCGGCTCGACCTCGCGCCATTGCACGGTGCCGTCCGCGCCGCCGTCCTGCTGCACCGTGAGCACTTCCGGTTGCCGGGCGACGAAGGCGAGGTCGACGTCACCCTTGAGTTTCAGACGCTTCTTGAGTTCCTTCGCGGCGGCCACGAGCTGGCGCGCCCGCGTGAGGTCGACGGCGACGGCGCGTTCCCGCTGCGGCGTCTCGACCCAGCGCACGGTTACGGTCACGTGACCGCGCTCGAATTCCCGGCGCAACCGCTCTCGCAGCGGTCCCTCGACGCCGCCGAGATCGAACGGCAACTTGAGCTGCGGGTTGTAATAACGGTGGTTCACGCTGCGGATCTCGATCGAGAGCCGCCCCCCGAGGACGTTCCCTTCGGCCGAACCGAACCCCGTCATGCTCCGCGGCACAGACTTTAAAGCTAGCCGCGCAAAGCACTTAGGTCAATCGTGTCAGTTGGTGAAGATCCACCGCACCCCGTAGACCTGATACCGCCGCGGGTAGTCGAACCCGGGCATGTAGGTCACGCGCTTCTGGGTGACATTGCGCTGGATCCAGAAGATCGTGACGCCGGCGATACGGATTTCGATGTTCGCCTCGGCGACGGTGGCGCCGGGGAGGGTGATCAACTGGCCCGTGGTGTCGAGCCCCGCGGTCCCGCGGCTCCACGACTCCATCGCCCACTCGCCGCGCAGTGCGAAGATCCCGCTGCGGAAGACGCGCCAGAACTTCGAATAGAACGTGAGCGACGCGCGCGCGTGGTAGGGGGGCTCGAAGTCGTTGCCGCTGGTCACCAGCGGGTCAAAATACCAGCCGGAGATCTGCAGCCCCGGCAGGATGCCGAGCGCGGCATGCGTCGTGAAGTAGCGCGTCTGCTGCGTAGTACTCAGTCGTACAGGGCCCGAGCTGTCCTTCGCCAAGAGCCCCACCGGGAAGCCGATGGGCGAGAACGGGTCGCGGCTCGCCCCGCCGACCTCGAGGGTGATCCAGCTGCGTTCCCAGCGCACCGCACCGGACGCGTCCACGGTTCGCTGCGCCACGTCCGTGGAATCGAGCGGCGCGTGGAGGTCGCGGGCCCACGCGAGGTCGCCGTGCAGCGAAAGCCCGGCGGGGAGGGCGAGTCCCGCCGCGAGGTGCGCGCGCTTGCCGGTCCGTCCGCGACTGTAGTCCGCGTAGCGCGCGTCGCCGGCGAGCGTGAAACCCGCGATGGGGTTCCACGCGGCCGTCCCTTCGAACTGCCACGGCCGGGCGTCATCCAGCCGCCGCACGGTGAAGCCGAGGTGCGCGCGCGACCAGTCGTTGCGGACTTCGAGCGCGCCTTGCGAGAGGGACCGATCGGGCACGACCGTATCGCCGCCCACGCTGGTCGTGGCGTAGGTGGCCTGCGCCCGCAGGCCGAGGCCGTCGTCGCGCGCGGCCGCGAACACGCGGAAGATCCCGTCGCGTCGTTCGGGGTGCCAATCTGCGGTGACGGAGCTCTCGCTTCGATGCCAGCGCGAGCTCAAGGTCTGGTAGGACACGCCCCACCGGGGGTTGGGCACATACTCGGCCTTGACCCACAAGTCGACCGCGTTGAATGCCGGGCTCGACGTGTTCCCAATCCCGTCGAGGTTGTTGTAGTCGGCGACGAGGGAGAGCCCGAGCCCCGAGCGCCACCGCTGCAGGAAGGCGCCACGGTAGTTCGCTGTCTTCACTTCCCCCGTTGCAATGCCGATGAGGGAAGTCGTCTCCGTCGAGCGCTGGCGCGCGCTGACGAGATACACCCGGAGTACCGCGGGCAGCACGATCACGTCGACTCGCTCGAGCGGCGCGAGCGGGATGCGCGCCGGGTCGATGTACAGCGAATCCCGGCCCAATGGCAAGTAGGGCACGCCGTCCCAGTAGATCTCGATGCCTGCGGCGCCCCGGCCGCCATAGAACGCGATCTCGGCGGTGCCGTAGATACCGCCTCGCGCGACGTACACGCCAGGGATGTGCGCGAGCAGATCCGAGAGGGTCTGCACGTTCGCGAACACGAACGAATCGGGGGTGAACGAGTACCGTACTCCGCGCGGCAGCGGCCCCGCGAGGATCGGCTCGGGGAACGGGGGGAGGTAGTGGGGCGCCGTGTCGCGTGCCGTCGTGTCGGGGCGGGCGGTGGAGTCGCGCCGCGCCGTGGTGTCGACTTGAGCGGCGGCTCCGACTGCGACGAGCAGGAGCGCGGCCGTGGTTGAAAGGCCGCGGGTCACGCCCCCGCGCGCTTGAGGATGAATTCCGTAAAGAGCCGGACCCCGACCGCCGTCGGGCCCTTGGTCTGGTGGGGTCCCTCGCCGTCGGTGTAAGCCGTGCCCGCGATATCGAGGTGCACCCAGGGATAGCCCTCCACGAACTCGCGCAGGAACCATCCGCCCGCGATCGATCCGGCGCCGCGGCCACCGGAGTTTTTCACGTCCGCGATGTCGGACTTGAGGAGCTCCCGATATTCGTCCCACAGTGGCAGCGGCCAGACACGCTCCCCTGCGCGTTCTCCCGCATCCCGCACCTCGGCGAGCAGCGGCTCGTCGTTCCCCATCGCGCCCACGGCCACCTGGCCGAGCGCCACGACCACGGCGCCGGTGAGCGTGGCGATGTCGATCACCGCCGCGGGCTTGAAGCGCCGGACGTACGACAGCGCGTCGCACAGGATGAGGCGCCCCTCGGCGTCGGTGTTGATGATCTCGATCGTCTTGCCCAAGTGGCTCTTCACGACGTCGCCGGGCTTGACGGCGGTGCCGGACGGCAGGTTCTCGGTCGCGGGGATGACGCCCACGACGTTGAGCTTGGGCTTGAGGCGGCCCAGCGTCTCGAACGTGCCGAGCACGGCGGCCGCGCCCGACATGTCGAACTTCATGTCCTCCATGTTCTGCGCCGGCTTGATGGAAATGCCGCCGGAGTCGAACGTGACGCCCTTGCCGACGAGCGCGACCGGTGCCGCGTCTCCCCCCCCCCCCCCCCCCCCCCCCCCCCCCCCCCCCCCGCGGTATTCGAGCACGATGAAGCGGGGCTCCTGCTGGCTGCCTTGGGCCACCGCCAGCAGCGCGCCCATGCCTTCGTGCTGCAGCTGCGCGCGGTCGAGGACGGTGAAGGCGAAGCCGTGGTCGTTGGCGAGCTGCTTCGCGCGGTCGGCGAGATAGGTCGGGGTGCAGACGTTACCCGGGAGCATCTGGAGGTAGCGCGTGAGCCGGTGCCCCGCGGCGACCGCGTCACCCACGCGCGTGCCTGCCGTGACGTCCCTTGCCTCCGCCTGATCGCACACGACCGTCACGGACTCGACCTCGGGCTTCGCCTCGTCGGGCGCGGCCTTCTTGAGCTCGGTGAACGCCCACGCCCCCTGCGCCGCGCCCTCGACGGCGACCTGCCCGAGGTCGCGCGGCGGTACGCCGTTCCGCGCCTCGAGCGGCACGGCGAACGTGAAATGCTTGGCGCCGAGCGCGCGCGCCCGCTTGGCCGCGACGGCCGCCGCCCGACGGATGGTGTTGCGCGTCACGTCGCCAGGCTTCCCAAGGCCCACGAGCAGCACGCGGGCCGGCTTGGCCCCCCCGGGGTAGAGCATCGTGGTCTCGTCGCGTTTCCCTTTGAAGTCGCCGCTCGTAATGGCGCGTGTGACCACGCCGCCCGACGCGCGATCGAGGTCGGCCAGCGATGCGGGTACGGTTCTCCCTTGACTAAGGGCGACGGCGAGGAGCGGCGTGTCGATTTGCGCGAGCGGCGCGTGGGCGACGCCGCTGGTCATGTTAGACATGCTCGATAATGCATTCGGCGAAAGCAGAGGTCGAGACCTCGGTGGCGCCCGGCATCAGGCGCGCCAGATCGTAGGTGACGCGTCCCGACCGGATGGCGCCGCCGAGCCCGCGCGCGATCGCCGTCGCGACGTCGTTCCATCCGAGCTCCTCGAACATCATCGCTCCCGACAGGATCACGCTCCCCGGGTTGACCTTGTCGAGCCCCGCGTATTTCGGGGCCGTCCCGTGCGTCGCCTCGAACACGGCGTATCCGTCTCCCACGTTGCCGCCCGGCGCCAGTCCGAGACCGCCCACCTGGGCCGCCGCGGCATCGGAGAGCAGGTCGCCGTTCAAGTTGGGCGCCGCGATCACCGAGTACTCGTCGGGACGCAGCACCAGCTGCGCGAACATGGCGTCGGTGATCCGATCCTTGATGACCAGCCTTCCCCCGTCCCCCTTCCCCGCATCGCTCTCGGCGACCGTCCGGTCGGCGAACCGCTCCCGCGCAATTTCGTACCCCCACTCCCGAAATCCGCCCTCGGTGAACTTCATGATGTTGCCCTTGTGCACGAGGGTGACCGAGCGGCGACCGACACGCAGGGCATACTCGATCGCTTTCGCGACCAGGCGTTGGGATCCGAACTTGGACATCGGCTTGACGCCGATGGCGCTGCCGGGCCGAATCTTGGCGCCGAACCGCTCCGTGAGGAAGCCGATCACCGCGTCGGCTTCCGCGCTGCCCGCCCGGTACTCTACCCCGGAGTACACATCCTCGATGTTCTCCCGGAAGATGACCACGTCGAGCTTCTGCGGCTCGCGCATCGGGCTGGGGACACCTTCGAAGTAGCGCACCGGACGGATGCAGGCGTACAGATCGAGCATCTGGCGAAGAGTGACGTTGAGCGAGCGGATCCCGCCGCCGACGGGTGTGGTGAGTGGGCCCTTGATGGCCACGCGGTGCGTCCGGATGGCGTCGAGTGTGGCATCCGGGAGCCAGTGCCCGACCTGCTTGAACGCCTTCTCGCCTGCGAGCACTTCGAGCCAATCGACCTGGCGTTTGCCGCCGTACACCTTCCCGACGGTGGCGTCGAACACCCGCCGCGACGCGCGCCAGATGTCGGGCCCGGTGCCGTCGCCCTCGATGAAGGGAATGATGGGGTGGTCCGGCACTCGCCAGCGGCCGTCGCGGTAGTCGATGCGCTCGCCCATGGGCAGGCAGTCTACACGAGCCGGGCGGGGTTGCGCCAGCGCAACGCGCGACCGTAAGATTGGGCCGATGCGACGTGTTCCACGGCTCGTATTGTTCGGCACCGCCGCCGCTTGCTGGCTGGCCGCGGGGCCCGGCGGCGTGACAGTACAAGCGCTGCTGGCGTGCCATCACCACGCGCTGCATCAATCGCATCCGGGGCATGGTGGCGCGCCCACCGACGGTCCGTGCTTCTGCGGCGAGATGACGGGCGGCTCGGATCTCGTCGTGTCCATCGCCGTGCCGACGCCGCCCGTTGCGTCGCCGTTGATCGTGCTGCCGGAGCGGCTCGCGCCTCCGCAGCCCCTGGTCCCCAGTCCCCAGTCCCCGTCCTTTCCCCCCGCGTCTCCCCCTCCGATCGGGCTCGGCTGACCTGACACGGTAGCCACTCACAAATCGGAGGAGTCTATGCGCAGTGCGCTTTGCGGCGCTCTGCTCTGCGGCGCTGCGATGCGCGTCGCGGCGCAAGAGCGGGCCGTGACGTTCGAGGAGGCCGCTCCGGTCGGCATCAGCGGCTTCGCCGTGGGACGGGCCGATTACGATCGCGTCACCGGGAGCACCACGTTCGCGGCCGGGAAAATCGCGGTGAGCCTGTTCAAGCCGGTCGGCGACGCCTACTTGTTCGGGCAGCTGACGACCGTGCTGGAAGACGGCGCAGCGGCCACGGAGATCGACAACCTGCTCGTGAGCTGGACGCCGCACACCGCGAACCGCTGGTCGCTCGGGTTCGGCCGCTTCGACGCCCCGATCGGGTTCGAGCGCGATGACGAGCCCTTGAACCTGATCCCCACGAATTCCTTCACCTTCACCTACGCCCGGCCCACCAAGTTCACGGGCATGCAGGTGCATTACACCATCTCGCCCCAGCTCGACGTGTCGGCCGTGGCGGCGAACGGCTGGGACGTGACCGTGGACAACAACCGTGGCAAGACCGCCATGGCCCGGGTGGAATGGATTCCGCTCCACTGGGTCACGCTGGGGGTTACCGGTGTGTACGGGCCGGAACGCGACTCGAGCGATGCCCATCAGCGGTCGCTCTTCTCGAGCGACCTCACCGTCGACCGGGGACGTCTCGTCGTGGGGGCCGAGCTCAACCTGGGCCGCGAGCTCGACAGCGGCGTCAACCCGACGTGGCTCGGCGTCGCGGCGACGGCGTTCGTGCGACTCACACGCGACATCGGGCTCACGGCGCGCTACGACCAGATGGAAGATCCGGACGGCGTGCGCACCGGCATACCGCAAATCCTGCGCTCGGTGACGGTCGGCCCGATGTGGTATTTCTCGAGCGCCCGGGAAGGCATCTTCAGCAACATCGAGCACACCCGCTTCCACATCCCGCAGGTCGCGTTGCGCGCCGCCATCCGGGCCGACTGGTCCTCGACGCCGTTCTTCGTCGACGCTGGTGGAGCGCCGCAGCCCTCGAACACGAAGGGCGTGCTCGAGCTGGTCTACGTGTTCTAAGGAGATCGGCCATGTTGTACGACCTGCGTCGCGCGGACGTTCGGATCAAGTGGCTCGTCACGGCACTCCTGGCCACGCTGGGCCTCTCGTATGGGTTCGGCGCGCTCATGGTCGCGCTGTACGCTGGCTTCACGCCGCAGCACGTCGCCGCGACCTACGCCGGCCCCGAGATGGCAATGCCGATGCCTCCCGAGACGACGGTGGTGGTGCAGCACCCGATGTCCATGACCGACTTCGACAAGCCCGAGCTCCACGTGGTGGACACTGACCTGCTGATCCAGGACACGCACGTGCATGTGCCGATGTATGGCATTATCGCCGCGGCCCTGAGCGTCGTCGTCGTCGGCCTCTCGCTGTCCCGCCGCCTGTCCCTGGGATTGATCGCGCTGCTGTTCGCGGCCCCGTGGTTCGACTTCGCGGGAATGTGGCTGACCAAGTTCGCCTCGCCCCGCTTCGCCATCGTCACCCTCGCCGGGGGGTGGGCGATGGCGGCGGGGTACGTGATTGTGGCCGTGCTCGCCGTCCATCAGATGTGGTTATCAAAGGAAAGGACCTGACCGATGAAGCTGATCATGAGTGCGGCCACGCTGGCGGCGCTACTCCATATCACGCCGGTGGTCGTGCTGGTCAAGCGTCCGGACGCCGTCCGGACCTTGTTGCCCGGGGCGGACGCATTCACCGCCCGTGAGGTGCACCTCAGCGACGCCGACGCGCACCGGCTGCACGAGGCCGTCGACTGGAGTCCCGAGGACGGCGTCCTGACCTTTTATACCGGCAGCGCCGGCGCGACCGCGGTCGGCGGACTCGTATTCGTCCGGGTGGATACGCCCCATGGTCCCCTCGAGGTCGCGGTCGGCTTCACGCCGCAGGGTACCGTCCGCGGGGCGATCGTCACGAAGGCCACGGTCGAGATGAAGCCCTGGGTGCTCGAAGCCGTCGGTGCGGGGCTGGGCGACCCCTACCGGGGCCTCAAGCCGGGGGCGGCGCCCGATGCGGCCACGGCGATCGCCAGCCGCGCCGGTAATCTGGCGGTGTACGTGGCCCGGGAAGTCGACAAGGGGGTGGCGCGGGCTCTTGCGTCGTACGGGGCATTTCACGATCATGTAAGGACTTAGGCCGGGGGGGTTCAAGGTGAACGTGAGGTTCTGGCACGTAACAGTCGCACTGGCGACGGTCGTAACGGCCGCCTGTCCGTACGACAGTGTGCTCTCGAGCACACAAGGCATCGCGATCAGCGGTGGTGGTGGCGGCGGGACCGGGACAGACGCCCTCTCGTTCATCGTTCAGCCCGGGACGACGACGGCCGGCAATATCATGACCCCCGCTGTCATCGTCGCTGTGCGCGACAGCCTGGGTACTCCGGATTCGTCCTACACCCAGTCCGTCACGATGTCGATCGGCATCAACCCGGTCGGCGGCCGGCTTTCGGGCACGCTGAGCGTCGTGCCCGTGAACGGGCTCGCGTCTTTCGGGGACCTGGTCATCGATCAGTCGGGCGCCGGATACGTCCTCAGGGCCGACTCGCCGAACGCCCACACGGCGTCGAGCGCCTCGTTCACCGTCCTGGCGCCGTAATCACCCCGCGGCGCGAGTCGCGTCGTTCCAGGCGATCTCGAAGAATCCATTGCAGCGGTGACAGCGCATGCCGGTCGGGCGGCCTTCGAGCTTCGCCCGTTCGCGGCAGTTGGGACAGACCGCGTAGACTGGTCCCCACGTGGTCGGGAAGCGGGGCGCGTTCTTCGGACTCGTGACCACCGACCAGCGGAGTGCCGCCTCCGGCGAGAGCTGTAGCTGCCCTCGAGGCATGGAGAGCGGCTTGCCTCTCACGTCGAGCACCGCATCGGTGCGCGTCAGCTTCAGGATGCGGTACCAGGCGCCCTGACGCAGCGGGCACTTCACGTCGGCCTTCAAGCGAGCCCACAGGAACGCTGCCGGCATGGGTGGACCACCTCGCTCGCGAAGAGTGCCCTACGCTGGCGCACGCAGCCCGCCACGTCAATCCAGGTGCTCGACGGCCTCGGCTTTCAGCCCCGGCCAGGCGCGGCAGGCACTCACCCAAGCTCGCTTGCTCGGCGCATCCAAACGGCCGTCGTTGGCCTGCTTCAGCCATTCGATCGTCTGCGCCGCCGTGTCGTGGGCGGCGACGCGGTGATCTTCGCCCAAGCCGGTTCCCTCTCCCCCTCCCCCTCCCGCTCCAGCCCGCCCGCCACGTTCGCGTAACGACCAGCGGCACATGTGCGCCACGAGACGGAGCCGGATCGTGAGGTAGATGTCGATGTCCACGCCATGCGTCACGCCGACGGAGGCGTCGCGCTCCTCGGCGTGGCTCAGGAGCCACCCGCGGAACGCGAGGTCGCGGTCTCCGGTCCTGGGAATGCGGAAATCGTGCGGCTCACCCCGCAGGTCGTCGCTCACGGACGCCCACTCACCGGCGTGTATATCTCGATGCGGATGAGCCGCCGCAGCTCGGCGAACCCGGCAACCGCTTCACTCCACGGTTTATGCAGCACCGCCTGCGAGGCGTCGTTGAGTCTTGCCTCGTAGCTGTCGAGCGCGGCCCAGTTGGGGAATTCCAGAATCACGAGATTGGTGTTCTCGCCGGCGCCCGTGTATTGCGCGAGCTGCACGTGGGAGACCATGAGCTTGCGTCGCACCAGCTCGTCGAGCACCGGATCGGCGACGTCCGTGAGCGCCTTGTTGTACGCGCCGGCTTTCCCGGGAAGGGCTTGATAGAACCCGACCCAGTACACGTGTCCCGGGGTCGCCTGGGCGCTCAGCGGTGCGGCCAGGGTGCAGAGGGCAAGCAGGTATACGACGCGGGGGCGCATGACGGGTTCCTCTCGCGGACGGTCAGGGTTCGGGGGCTACACTGATCCTGGTGCCGTCGGCAAACAGAACATCAGTGGTCGCCCACAGGAGCTTCATTTTGTCCAACGGGGTATCCCGCAGGCGCTGATGCGCCACGCGGTTCGGGTTGACCCGGACGATGCGTGCGGGCTCGCGCCGCGTCTGCCCCGGGGAGAGCGGCAGGTCCACCTTGAGGTGTGCGCTGTAGATCGAGTCGCCGAACGTGTCGAGAAACGTCGCGTCGCCCTGGAAGGCGCGGATCGGCTTGGTGCCTTTGTTCTTGTAGGCGAACGCGAGCGAGATGTAGTCCTCGAACTGCTCGGAGGCGGGATCCCTGGGGAGAAAGGTCTTCTTGACGACACTGACGCTCACGAGCGGCTCGAGCTGTCGCCGGGCCTCTGCTTGTCGAGCGCGTTCGGCGGCCGTCGCCTCGGCCTGGGCCTTCATGCGACGGGCGTGCTCCTCGCGGGCCCACGTCAGCAGCTCCGCTATGGTCATGGTGTCGCGCGGCAGCTTCGCCGCGTACTCGCTGTCCCGGAGCACCTCGAGGAGTGCGCGGGTGTCGCGGATGCGGAGCCGCACAGTGTCGCGGGCCTTGAGCACGGAATCGAGCTGGCGACCGGGCACGCGCGCCGCAAGAAACGGGTCGTGCCGGGGCCGGGACTCGGTTGCGAAGAACGCGCCCGCCAGGAGGCCGGCGACGATGATCTCAGGGGCCCACGAGGGTACGCGCATGGGTCGCCGACCTCAGGTGATGAGGGATGACCGCGAGATGACATGCCCGAGGAGAGAGTCGAACTCTCACGGGGTTGCCCCCGGGGGATTTTGAGTCCCCTGCGTCTGCCATTCCGCCACTCGGGCCGCGCACAAATATAGCCCGCCGTAGGCGCGAGCCGCGGAACTGCTGGTCGCTCAGGACGACGACCCTGACCGCTCCTTCGGCTTGGCGAGGAGTCGCTCCGCGAAGTCCAGGCGCTCTTCCATTTCGGTCAGCCGTGTCTGCAGGTCCTCCAACTCGCCGGGCTTGCTGCGCGCCTCTTCCAGTTGGGCGAGCCTGCGCTGCATGTCGTCCAGGGCCTCGCCCAGGTCTCGCCGCGACGCATGGCGACCGCGGAGCTCGCGGGGCGGTCCCCCCACGCGCCCGGACAGCGCCTTGCCGACGAAGATGACGAACATGATGAATCCAACGCCCGCCGCCCACTCTGGGATGAGACCGAACATGCGCTGCCTCCGAGGCTCTCGAACGGTATCTGAGCCGCGGAGGAGTGTCAAACGTCACAGTCCACCAACGCCTGATGTCCCATGATGTAGCGCGCGAACGCCGGGCGCGCGTGCCCTAGGTGTGGGTCACTCGGCAGCCGCCGGAGCGTTCATGCCGCAAACCCAATTCTGGGCCCGCGTTCGGGCTAGGGCTGAGTGCCCCTTGCGACGCGGCGCATGGTACCGCGTCGTCGACCTCACCCCGGTCGAAGCCTACCTAGACGTCAATCACCGACTGCTCCATATCCCGCGCGCCTTCGTACAGGTGCTGCCACTCCGTCCGCCGCTGTGGTCCATCGTCGCCGGCCCCCGCTCCGCGGACGGCGCCGGCGCACCGCGGGTGTACGGCGTGTGCCCGAGCTGTTGCAGTCGCACCCCGATCGGCGGGAAGGTCCGCACGCTGCGCTGCGCGCGGTGTCACGGCGTGTTCGCGGTGGGCTGGTCGGACTCGCCGTGGCGAGCGTTCGAGGTGTTGGCGGGCCGCCCCACGGCTGGGATGCTGGCGCGTGCCCGGACGACCGCACTCCGGGCCCTGGCGACGGCCTTCGGGTTGAGCGGCTAGCCCGCGCCTTAGTGCGGCGGCCGCTTTCCGGCGCCGCCGTGGGGACCGGGCATTTGCCGGCGCTGCTCGCGCCGCTGCCGCACGACCTCCGCGACCCGCTCCTGGAACCGCCGGCGCTCTTCCTGATACCGGGCGTGCTGCACCGGCGTGAGATACGCCTGCATCTCACGGTCTTCATCGCGGTTGAGCTGCTGCAGCTTGAGCTGGTTTTCCTGTCGCTCGTTGATGAGCTGCTTCACCCGGTCTTGATTCGGCGTCCCGGAGGCCAACTCGCTGCTCAATGCACGGCTGATCTCTCGCTGGCGAACCCGGATAGGTTGGCGCTGGCCTTCGAAGTTCTGCTCGGTCGTCTGCAGCCTGGCGGTCTGATCGTCGTCCAAGCCCAGGGTGGAGCGTACGTGCGCGGTCCAGCGCTGGCGGATTTGCGAGCGCAGGAGCTGGGCCGAGTCGGCCTCCTCCTGCGCCGCGAGCGGCAGCGGAAGGGCGATCAGCGCGATGAACAGGAGCCGCTTCATCAGCCCTCCAGTGACTGGAGCAGCGCGCGCAGCTGCGGGGCGCTCAGGTCATCCAGGCTCACGTCCTGCGCGGAGATCGTCTCCTCGGTCGCCGGCAGCTCGACGGCCTCGAGCACGGCGCGCAGCTGCTCGGTCGACAGGTCGTTGAGCTCCGTGCCCGCGGCCGCCACTGCTGCCGCCGTGCGGTCCTGGAACACGCTTCGGGCGACTCCCCCCACGCCGACGACGATCACGACGGCCGCCGCGATCCGCAGCCATGCCGGCTGGATCCAGGCCCACCGCGCGCCCGCCGTGCGCGGCTCCGCGCGCAAGCGAGCCAGCACCGCCTGCGCCGTCCGTTCCACGTCCAGCCGCTCGGCGGCCTGGGCGCCCAGCCGCTGTGCCAACTCTTGCAACTTGGCATCGTGCAACGTGGCGTCGTCGTTCATTTCACGTACTCCTTGAGTCGCTTCACGGCATGGTGGTAATGCACGCGTGCCGCGCCGGGCGTGGTTCCCAGCGCCGCCGCGATATCATCGTATTCGAGACCTTGCTGCACCCGCAACAAGAACACCTCCCGCTGCATCCGCGGTAATCGCTCGAGCCCGGCGGCGAGCCGCCCCTCGGCTTCGCCGGCCACGGCTTCCTCGTGCGGGTCGCCGGCGCTGGAGCGGAGGTCGTCCGGCAGCGGCACCACGCGCCTTCTGCGGTTGCGGCGGTGCGCGTCCTTCACGACGTTGCCGCCGATCGTTAACAGCCAGGTGCGAAACAGGCACTGGCCGCGAAACGTGCCGAGCGCGCGGAACGCCCGGATGAACGTCTCCTGCACGAGGTCGTCGACGTCCGCCTCGGGCGCCCCCACCCCGACGAGAAATCGGGCGAGCGCACGGGCATGCCGGCGGACCAGTTCGGCCGCCGCCGGCTCGTCGCCACCCTGCCAGGCGGCGATCAGCGCCGCATCGGTGGGGGCCGGAACGGCGGCAGGCTCCGCGGAGCTCATGCGTTGGTACGGTAGACGAGAGAGTTGCGATGATATTAAGGCGGTGGACCCTCCTTGAATTCTCCAGCATCTGTCCCTAGCTTACGATTCGAACGATCGTTCGAATCCCCATGCGCCCGTACGACGAGCGGCTCGACCAGTTCCTCTCCCGGGCGGCGAAGGTGTTCGCCGACCAGGGCTACCACTCGACCACCATGCGCGACCTCGCGGCGGCGACCGACATGTCGCTCGCCGGGATGTACTACTACATGCGCGGTAAGGAAGAGCTGCTCCATCGTATCCAGGAGCGGTGCTTCACGCGGGTGCTCGCGGGCGCGGAGGCGGTGCTCCGGCGGCTCGAGCACGCCGAGCCGGTCGAGCGGCTGCACGCGTTTATCCGGCACCACGTCGCCTTTTTCGCGGCGCACATGGCGGAGATGAAGGTGTTGTCCCACGAAGCGAATTCCCTCACGGGCGAGCGCCAGCGCAAGGTGAACGCGATCAAGCGTCGCTACGTGGACCTGCTCGAAGGGCTCATCAAGGCCGTGGCGCCGGAGGAGCCGGGCGTGGAGCGCAGCGCCGCGGCCTATGTGCTGTTCGGCATGATGAACTGGATCTACAACTGGTACGACCCCGCGGGCGAAATCGATCCCGAGCGCCTGGCGGAGCTCATTGCGCGCACGTTCACCGGCGGGTTCGCCGAGGCGCGTTCCACGGTACATGGAGGCTGACGGCTCATGGCTACGATGACGGAACCGAAAATTGAGACCAAGGCGCTGGTGCACTGTACGGTGGAAGGGGGCATCGCGATCATCGAGCTCGACGATCCCCCGGCGAACACCTACACGTACGAGATGATGCGTCAGTTGGATGACGCGATTCTGCGGGCGCGGTTCGACGAGAACGTCCACGTGATGGTGCTCCGCGGCCGCGGGGACAAGTTCTTCTCCGCCGGCGCCAACATCGGGATGCTCAACACGGTGACGCCGCGCTTCAAGTTCTTCTTCTGCCTGCACGCCAACGAGACCCTCAACCGCTTGGAGCAGACACCCAAGCTCACGATCGCGGCGCTGAACGGCCATACGGTGGGCGGCGGACTCGAGATCGCGATGGCGTGCGACATCCGGCTCGCCAAGGAGAACGCCGGCAAGATCGGACTCCCCGAGGTGAACCTGGGCGTGCTGCCGGGCACGGGCGGGACCCAGCGGCTGGCGCGGCTCGTCGGCAAGGCGCGCGCGATCGAATTGATGGCGAAGGGTGAGCTGTTCTCGTTCGACCGCGCCAAGGAGCTCGGCATCGTGCACGAGATCCTGCCCGCGAAGGAATTCTGGGAGCAGGTCATCCTGTACGCGAAGCAGTTCTGCCCGCCGCACAAGGCGTCGAAGGCGGTGGGCCTCATCAAGCGGTCGGTCCAAACCGGCGCGGAAATCCCCTTCGAGGCCGCCCTCGCGCTCGAGCGTGAGCTGCAGCAGCAGCTGTTCCAGAGCGAGGACGCGAAGGAAGGGATCGCGGCCAACGTCGAAAAGCGCATGGCGGAGTTCAAGGGCCGGTGAAGACCGACCTGCTCATCGGCAACGAATGGCGCTCCGCGGCCAAGCGATACGGCCTCACGAACCCCGCGACGGAAGAGCCGCTCGCCGAGGTGGCCGACGCGGGCGAGGCGGAGATCGACGCGGCCGTGCAGGCGGCGCGCGCCTGTCTCGATTCGAAGGAGTGGCGCGAGCTGCCGGCACGCCGGCGCGGCCAGCTGTTGTATCGCATCGCCGAGCTCTTGGAGCAGCGCTCCCCGGAGATCGCCGAAGTCGAGACGAAGAACAACGGCAAGCCGCTGTTCGAGTCGAAGATCGACGTCGCGATGGCCGTGGAAACGTTCCGCTACTACGCCGGCTGGGCCGACAAGCTCACGGGCGACACGCTCCCCGTGAGCGGCAACTTCTTCACCTACACGCTGCGCGAGCCGGTGGGTGTGGTGGGCGCGGTCGT
>WNGO01001030.1_pt1 | contig 17685 bp, 21 predicted proteins | sample 5400511 | NCBI WGS metagenome assembly WNGO01 (sample SAMN13153380, study PRJNA577476) | soil metagenome | isolation source: 20 cm soil or saprolite under Garry oak tree replicate 2 | place: USA:California | collected 2016-06-15 | reverse complement strand
ACCTAGACCCTTTGCCTCTCGGAACACCTGCAGCATGGTGACGAGCGTGACGTTGTAGCTTTAAAAATTTAATGGACGACTGACCTATCGTCTTGTACGTTCCCTCTTTTCGCCAACCCTAACCCTAACGTCATCCCTCATCGTATAGTCCGTCCTATTTCACCGGCCCTGTTTTGGGACGCTTCCACCGTGGATGAACCGTAGGCTCTGTGCGATCAGTCATCTCTTCCATCTGCTCAACGTCACTAGGGCGCATCGGTGAGAAAAGAGTTTAGTGAAAGACTTATGTACATATGAAGGTTTGCCATGAATGGCTCATCGAATCCAAGCTAACGAACCCTATTAAAGTCCAGGTGCAACACTAAGATGTGTAACTTGGAGACAAGTGATGTTGGAGCTTTAAAGGACGACTTACCTATCATCTCACATACTTCCCGACTCTGGACGATCAGTTGTCATCTTCTCTATGTAGGTCGCGTCGGTGAGAAATAATTTGACAAATGAATGTACAACAGAAGGTTCGTCATGAATGGCTCATTGAACCCAAGCTCACGAATCCTATTAAGAAGGCAACAAAGACCTGTAGCATGGCGCTTTAATGGACAACTACCACTTGCCATTCCCTCTTTTAGCTAACCCTAACCCTAACACCATCTACGTCGTTTCAACCGCCTTGTTTTCAGTCAACATTGAATGCTTCCGCCGTAGATGCGCCGTAGGTTCTGGATGAACAGTCGTTGGCATTGGCTCTGAACAGTCACTCAGTGGTCATTCGTGGACGACGTTCAGAATAACAAAAGAATTTCGCCGCTAGTACCGCAACGGTACCCATTCCCCTTTTAGTGTTTCCCCTTTTCTTCCTCCCCTGGACCTTTCTCCAGGCATCTGGTCTACATCTACTGTCCGCTGGACGTCGCTTCTTTTGACTATCGTTCTTTCCATTAAATAAACACCCGCTTACCACCGTGACCACCATCTTTTTGGTGTCTTCCTAGCCTTCCTCTCCTGGACTCACCTGGCTTACCAATTGCCCCTGAACCACCTCCCTTACTAATCGACCCAGAACCGCCTCCTGGTCCGCCACCCACTACGCTGACCAATGCTGAATTTACCTGCATCACCCTGATACCTAAAGCTCCCTACGCCAACGCATGCGAAATGATCAGCATCAACTTCCCGATCCATGAAATATACCTCCCGGATTCCTGAGGCGACGCCCTCCATGCTAAATTCACGATCTAAACGCCTCCCATTTTGGCATGTACACACATGCTGGCTACTGTACCTCCTCCGGTCGTGCCCCAAAAGCCGCCGACAACCGTTGCCTTCACCCTCAATCATTGAACCAACGGCTTCAATACCAACACCATCAAACCCCGCACTGATCTCTCTCCCAACCGCAGTCGTTGAGTTACCTCCGACTGAACCAATGACTTCAATATTACCGACTTCAATATCGTCAGCCCCGCGGTAAACTCTCTCCCAACGCCTCTGTCCGAGTCCGAACCTGCGGCCTTGGGCCTGCCTTGTCACATCTATTCGGAAAAAAAAGAAAAAAAACTTTGTACAGATGTAATCCCGCTATGATTTTCAATATCTATTCGTCCTAACTTATCACGATTCGAACTGATCTCTTCTTCCTCATACCCTATTTTTCACTTGAGACCGTTGAACATTGCTGTGGCTGCTCGAGCGAGCGATTCCTGACGTAAAGCTTCAGTTTGAATTTCGCCTCAAGCTTATATTCTCTTACCCGTGTATACGTTGAATCAAGAAGGGTTAAGCTACAATCATTTCAAATATGCCCCCTTTCATAGGGACCATCATGGCTGTTATCTGTACCTCGACGATGGTAGCACCTTGCATGCTCATGCGCCTGCACCTGAGTCTCCTCTCCCTGCGCTGCTGCCTGCCAGCACGGTCCCGGTGGTTGGCTTGGGTCAGTACCTTGATTGAATCGTACATTCTGAGTAGCCCAGGGGAAGGAGGGCCCATCTCCAACCCTATATTGTTGTGGGTGAAAGCTACCGGCCTGCATTGCTCCATGATGCTCTGCAGGGAAATGACGGTAAAGTCTGCTTGGTCTGGTCATATGGGGACTCCAGCTAGGAATCCAATTCTGTGCCTCGCCGATATGGTACCCGTCATATACCTGGAATTGTGGGGGACGTTTAGTCGGATCACGGTAGCCGTACTCCGCTCTCTCTATATGAAGCGTGCGCCGTTGTTCAGTCTCCGCTTCCCTGCTTGGGCCAGCCAAGTCGGATCGGAAGGCTGCTTTCTGGCCCCTCCCTGGTACTTGGGGTCGCCTTGCTACAGTGCCATCTTCTTGTTCTTCCCATGATTTTGAACTTGAATGGGCTCGAAGTCCGCGCTCCCTCCGCGCTCCGAGTACGTTATTTTCATCCAGGTTTTTTGCACGTGTAGACTTGGGTCCGGCTTTGAATGGTGTTGAAAATTTGCGCACTATAGGTTCACCCTTGACCCTTTGGCGTTTGCGCTCAGACTCTGGGGATGAGTTTTCTGAATCGCCATTGTTTCTGAGTCTCCTTTTTCCTAATGCTTGTGAGCGCAGGCGAGGTAGAGACTTAGGCGTAATCATGGCCAATTCATTATCGGAATCCTCCCTTGCTGCAAGCGCTGGTGAACTGAGTTCGTTGTCTTCATCAGACTCGTTCCCGGTGCGTGTAGACTTGGGCTGAGGAAGTGCTGGGTAGCCTTCCCAGTCTATTGTACGATTCCAAAAGTACCGCTTTCCCAACTCATGCTGAATTTCGGGACCAGGTGGTGCAAAAACAATCAAAGGATGTCGGGATCTCTTGATATCACCTGGTAATCAAGACTTTAGCAGCTTGGGTACATAGAATTTGTCTAACAAAACATACGCCGTTTTGACATTGGAAGTCTGATAAATTGGCATTGGTTGACCTTTGAGCGGAGTGCTTCGATTAAAATTCTCTGCTCTGTTCTACGAAGGTTTTGGATGCCTTTGTTCCTCCCATGCCTGTTTTCTTGAGGCATGAGGATATATGGATAATTGTCGAGAAAAACACCTTCCTCAGCCATGGCACCCACAATGGTTGACCACTTCAACCTGCCACTGGCATTCAGAATGTCAAATTGGGCTCCCTCTGTAGTTATTAGGAATGGAGTGGCAAGTTGAAAGGGGTCTGCTCACCAGCGCTTTGGACAAGTAGGTCCTTCAGAATTTTCTCATCAATTTCAGGACTGCCGCTGTCTGCCACTCGACCTAGCATCTCTAATTCCTTTTCATTGATTTCTTCTATCACCGTTACACCATTCTCACTGCTGGTGATCTTTTTGGATTGTTTTTTACTAGAGAATGTAGTATTTAGTCTGCATGCAAGACAGTGGGTAATCCTGTACTCACAAGATAAGGGCCTTCATGCCATTCACAAAGTGGGGATCCTGCAAACCATGTGTCGCGTACAAGTATCTAAAGTCTTGTGACAAGTCCTCGTGTGCCGCTACTAGTAGAAAATCGATACCACATTCTCTACGCACTTGGTCCACCTAGGGAGCATCTCGCGTCATGATATGATATTCTTAGTACATGTCAATTGCTTACCCGTTCTCTGATTCTGCTCCAATCTTCAAGAAATTCCAAAGGTAAGCCGCCTGCTTCTTTCGACGTTTCTCTACGTTGTGTGACCAATTTGGTTGTTGCCAGTGTAGAGTGCAACTGTGGAATAAGCAGATAAGAGGCTGCTTTCTGACGAGACGAAAAGTCCCACATTTTTCAAATCGTCTTCCTCCCACCCCATAAAGGCCCGCTCTCCCTCCTCCTCCCCGAGGCCCTTTGGCGATTGCTCTACGTGTCCTGCTTGGCTTTCTAAACCATCCGACACTTCAGCATTACCTGACGTGGGCTCGCAGTTGGCCCTGTCCAGTACTTTTGACCTTTCCCCATATTGCGCAACAAATCCATTTACTGTAGGGTGCAACTGTAAAATAAGCGTATAAAAAAACCGTGTTCTGACGAGGTGAAAAGTCCCACCTTTCTCAAATTGTCTTCCTTCGACCCCTTTAAGGGCTGTTCTCCTGATTGCTCCGCATGTCCTGCTTGGTTCTCTAATTCATCCAATTCTTCATCATTACCTGATGTCGGGTCGCAGTTGTCCCCGTCTGACACATTTGACCTTTCTCCATATTGCGGAACTAATCCGGTCGCTGTAGAGTGCAACTGTAGAATAAGCGTATAGAAACCCGCGTTCTGACGAGGCGAAAACTCCCACCTTTCTCTGATCATCGTCATCCGATCCCTTAACGGACTGCTCTGCTTCCTCCCTGAGACACTGTGAAGATTGCGCCACGTGCCCTGCTTGGCCTTCCAATCCATCCCTTTCTTCTGCGTTTTCCGATGTGACCAGGTAACAGATGTTCTCGTCTGACCCTTTTGCTCTTTCGTTGCTTTGTGAAACAAATCTGGTCGTTGTAGAGTGTAGCTGTAGAGTAAGCGTGTAAAATGTCGCGCTCTGACGAAGTGAAGGCTCCCACCTTTATGGACAATGGCCGCGAATCCTTGTCCGCCATTCCTTTGGAGAGCTGCTCTCCATCCTTCTTGAGGCCCCAGAATGACGATTGCTCTACATGACCCACTTGGCCTTCCAATTCACCCGATTCTTCCGTGCTGCCTGACGTTGGATCTACGCAGACGTTGATGGATAACATTTCATCTCCAAATCCATTTTCCTCCGCATTGGTGGGTGTTTCCAATTTTTGCGGTACAGAAGCTGCTTGATATTGACTTTGAAGGGTCTCTCTGACAAGAACAGGGCCTCACCAATTCTCGCAGCCTCATTAGTCATACGTTGTTCCCTGCCTGCTTGTTCTATTTGCATATTACTTGATGTTCCGTCTGGGCAGACTTGCCAACCCTTAGCCTGCTGCACATCGTTCTTCAGCCTAGCACCGTCTTCGCGAGTGATAAATGCTTCGGTTAAGCGTACATGAGTTGTTGCTCACTTGAAGTATCCTCGGCTAATCCATCTTCATCTTTGTAGTCGGATGTTACACTGTCCATTCGAAAATTTGGACTTTCGACGGGTTGCGCCTCATCTTCTAATCTTTTTTCTTCACCATGAACTTCAAATGATTCCGTACCATTGTCTTTTTGCTCTCCCTGCCCACTAGTCCTTGGGTTTTTCTCCTGTTTCGGCTCTTGATGTTCTTTTCGATGCTTTGCGGCACGCATGATGCTCAGGGGAGCATTTTTTGTCAGCCTGATATTTCGCCGCAGTGTGCGTGTAGGATTTGACATTGGTAGCGAAGAATAATCTGTATCTCTGTTGCACTTGTTCCGAGGCCTAAGGTTGTCTCCGGTCCGTGATCGAAGGTAACTACTGGGCTTTCTAACTATAGGTGTAGCAGAAAAAAAGAATTAATTAATTAATTAATTACTGCATGAGGGCTTTGTAAGAGAGGGTGGGAGAGAATGCCCAAAGGCCGTAGGTCTTGCCTGCCTAAAGCGGTAGGTCAATTGAAACTCAGTTAGGTCCTAACTGCGCTACACCTATAGTTAGACAGCCCGCTAAGTAACTACTGACGGCGCTCGATTATCGTCCGGTAAATTCCGGGCCGTCTCGCTGCTCCGAGTCGGTGCTGCCATTTGGATTCCCCCCCTTCCTTGTTCCTTAGTACTTTCCAGGCTCCATTTCATCTTTGCTTTACCATCATCCTCGGGCCACGGTCTCTCTTACGGTCTTGGTTCTTTCCTGCACATCTCAGTCTCGCTCTCGACTTGCTCGAGTCTTCTTGGAAATTGCTACTGTCTCACCTGAAACAGTCCCTTACCACAAACTCTGTCATCTGTGATAAGCAGAGGCCAAATGATGGTGATTTTACTTCTAGATCTAGCTATTTTAGGCCATCGTGACTATGTTGTGGGCGTTGGACAGACTTTTGACCTTCTGTTAACGGTGGTTCAATTCTCTCCATTGATATTGACGTCGCTTTCTGCCCCTATCATCAACGGGTTTAGGTGATAGTTTCCGGTAGACATTGTGGGAGTAGGAGCAAGGGAAGTTTCAGTGGAAGGTGAAGTGGTCGACATTTTTGAAGTATGAGCGAGACATTCAGGGGAGAGAGGCCTAGAGTCGTGAGGGATGTTATAGTAACAATGGAATGAAAGTCGTCCATTAACACCAAGCGCAACAAAGCGCCGTGACTTCAGATCCAGCGTTCGGAGCCACGAGCGTCTCCCATTATGCTTCCCGCATAAAAGGACAAACTCTGCCAGGCGCAACAAAGTGGAGTGACTTCATATCTAGCGTGTGGAGTGACAAGCGTCTTCCCATGGTGCTTCCCTTATGAAAGGACGAAACCCCGTTACGCCATGAGGAACACTCGTGAAAAAAGGAGATCGTGGAATAACGTACTACCAGGGCGCAAGAATCTCCATGTAGTCTAATTATCCGAGTGAGTGACCTAATCATTTGGGACCAAAGAGTAAGGGAAGTAGGAGTGGCTACCAATCCTCAGGCGAAGGACTCCTTGCGGGTGGTTGTAAGAATGTAGGCGACGCAGAGTCTGACATCAAGTCCGGCTCGGGACCATAAAAAGAGATGTCTGGTATCACGGTCGTCGGTTAAGGGGCACACTGTGAATCGTGAAACGACATACCATGATGCCAAAAAACTCTGCCCCGTCCTACCTTCCGGGCATTGAGGATATATCATGAAAGGGCGAGTGGGATTGGCGTAATTGAGATCGTGTGGCACACGGTTGAGGGGCCCGCCGGTGACACATTTCATCCTCTTCTCCTCTTTATCTCTAATACCCCTGGTTCATTCTACATCGCTCCGAAGGGCTGGACTTAGTGTCACCTTCTCACGGACTTCCAATTGAATCCTGTATTGAAGTGCAGTGATATCAGTTGGTAGTCTCAAGACTACCCGTAAATTTAAGGAACAATGATCTAAGACTAGACCCTTATTCTGTTAGACCTTAGCTACATTTTTTGGCTACATGAATAGTATAGCTGGTAGTCTTAGCCTACTATACTTATAATATATTTATCAGTTTATTCAGACTTAGCCTATGTGTAAGGTACAGTTGATTACAGCAGGCCGGATGGGTGATGTACACAGAAGGGTTGGGGTGGGTGGTGTGACGCTTCATTGGGTAGGAGTGCGAGGTTTTAGGGTACACGAGGCTGGGTGGTGAGCGGTGTTGGGCGCGTTAGATCACACACGGTGGGCTGTTTGGGGTGCGCAAATCTTTGTTAGCTTCACTGGGCATGTGATAGACGTGATAGACACCTGGACAGCAGTGGGAGCAGCTTGGGGATTTGTTCGTGGCAGTGGCCTGTTTGGGATGCGCAGGACTTTGTGAGCGTCGCAGCACGGCAGGGGTGGGTGCTGTACGTACTTGGATCATTGCAGCGGGCTGTTTTGGGCTTTGTTGAAGGGCGGTAGGAGAGTATGAGGCACGCGGGGCTTCGTTTGATGGTCGAGGGACTTGGAGAACTTTCGCGTGTGGCATGTGACATGTGACATGTGACACCATTCAGTTGTCCTTTGTGCTTCGCGTTTCTCTCAGTCTGCCACCACCACCACCTTCTCGCTCCCACCCCGCCGCTCACCCATGTATCATCCTACGCCCGCGCCCAAGAGGTTGCCACCCAACCGCTTCCCCACTGCCCAGGTGTGTACCGCATCCATCCCAATACCCACCGAGGCTAACAAAGTCCCGCGCAAACAGTGCCTTGTGTGACCCAATGTGCCCCGAAATCCCCCACCGCTGCCCACCCAGGTATGCACCATGTCCACTCCATGCCCAGCGAGGCTAACAAAGCTCCGTGCACCCCAAACGGCCCAATAAAGCCCTAGGGCCTAAACTACACCCCGCTGCCCACTCAAGTGTGTACTGTGCCTATTCCATCCCCGGCAAGGCTAACGAAACCCCGCGCACGGCCAGGTGGTACGTCATTGTGCCAGAACCCTGAATGGGCTAATCCCATCTTTTATACTAGGCTCAGACGATTCCTCGCTACCGTAAGATGTACGGTATGATTCCAGAAAGTAGGATTAGACTAATCATTATCAATATAACATAGTCTTAGACTACGCAATAGGCTAAGACTATCGTGCAAGTTGGACTACTATTATATGTGTAGGCTTAGACTAACAACTAGAAAGTCTAAGACAACTGTACCATGAAAACAAGGCATAGTCTTAAGATTACGGCCTAAAAATGGTGTGAATCTGGGTGGCAACAATTTATAATTACACGCATGGTCATTATACAATCATTTACAATGAGCACTAGAATTTGAAATGAGTCCGTGCGTGTGCAAGAAAGTGAACGACGAGGTGCAATTGACGAACCAAAGGGTCTAGGCCCCGTCGCTGATGTCCTCGTCGGCCTCATAATCCCCGTCGTCATCCTCGACTTGGTCGGTGAGGCCATACTGGCTGCTGAAGCACGACGCATCGGGTCCTCTTCTTCGGCGTCCTAACCGTCATCGTGCTCGGCGCTGATGCTGTACTGACCACGACACGTCGGCGCCGTTGTCCTCCGTGTCAGCGCCGCAGCCGTCGTCGTTCTTGATGTTGACGATGTCAAATATCAGCTAATAGGGCATTGAAGTTAGCACAACGAAAAAGTAAAACCCGTTCTAGACCGTTACCATTTTTCTTCTCTCTTGCGCAGGCGATCCAAATCTGATGCTACATGACAAGCACGTCAGTGGTCGTGCTGTGTCTCTCCAAACAGAAGATTGCATTGGGCGTCAGGGAAATGGTCTATGTTCAAGTTTTCATGGATGATTGGTAATCCAGATTGTTGCTCCGGCGTAGAGCGATATTTGTAACGCACAATGTAGCGCATTAAGGAGTCAGGATCAGGGACTGCACAACCAGTTGGAGATGGGCGCCACGGGAAGAGTGACAGGGGTGAAGGCCGCCACGGGAAATGTGGATACAGGACAATGCAGGGCATTGCGACTGCTGAGTGCAGCGTCAAGAGAGACACTGGGATGACGAGGAAGAAAGGTCCCGGGGAGTGTAGATGTAGACTGGGTGCCTGGAGGAAGGACAAAGCAGAGAGAGGCCCGTTATTTGGGGTTTGAGAGTGAAAGTGTCTACTAGACAGCGACTAAGACGATGTGTCCGAGTCGCAAAGACGCCAGTTTGGTGAGAGCTTGAGTTAGCAGTGAGACAAAAGGAGACGTGCCCGAAGTCTCTGCAACCAGATCATCATGGTAAGAAGTCACATGAGAGGGTGGCTTCGCTTGTGTGGAAGTCTGGAAGATAATGTACCTCAGCGAGAAAAAATTGTCGGGTTCGACTCGGGGTGGGCCATCTTTATGCTCGCAAATGACGGTAGGCGTGCTTGGAGACGTAATCATCTTGGTTGCGAGGGAAGGGAGGAAAGGGACGGGGGGAAAGGACGGCGCGACTGTAAGTGAAGTCACTCGTCATTAATTCATTTAATTCATTTATTTGATATCGTTTGCACGCTCACGTCCGGCTACCGGTAAGCTTACCTTCCTCGTGGTTTCTTTCTAATGTTTTCTTTGATTACAAGGGTGAGGAATAGGCGGGGGTGGATAAGAGGGCGCGTAAGGGGGCTTACAGCCTCCAGGCCACTTCCTTCTCTCGAAAGACAGTGCAACCCTGCACAGCAACTGCCGTCATCATCCACGGAGAGCCTGTTGTGATCTTCCATCGACAGTTGTGTTTCGTTCAGAGAACGGTTTCCCCCACTGGCGCTCTGCTTGGCGACTTTTAGGCTCGGACGAAGAGGAAAGATTTATAGCAGAACAATGTGAAGATTTACGTAGATCAGGTCCCACTGATCTCACATCCCCTTGGTTTGTCGTGCTACTTCGCTAACCATTTCCGCTAATGATTCTCAATAACAGGTGAGAGATGGCGGTCCGTCTGTGCTGCGCCTGGCTCATCCATCCTACGCACCTTTCGGGGGAGTGCACTTTGGGGATGACACCGATAATGCCGAGTCCGGTCATACAGTGGTCGGTATGTGTCTTCAAATTCACTTGTGATGGAGAACTCATCCAAGTTCTGTCGGCGTGGCGCTCGCCAAGAATGGATGAACGTTTGTCATGAAGGTTAATGATGAACGATCGCAGACTCAATCCGAACCTCGTCCATCCCATCAGCTTCCGGAGGGCCAAGAAGACCTAAACTGTGCATAAACACGAGGATGTTTGACCGACGTTGATTTGGAAGTGTAGATGGCTCGGAGGAGGACTCCCTAGCCTGATGCGTTTGGCTTTCAGGTTTGGCTTTCAGAATGCCAAACTTTTTCGTACAGTGACCCGATCTGCACCCCTCCGCCAAGCAGTTCAAGTGGATCTCCACCGCGTACCAAGCCATACCCGACCCTAAACGGTTGATGTTACATCGATATCGGGAAGTGAAAAACCGGTGGAGAAGAATTCAAAGCCTGATTCAAGAGCCATGTCACCAGAGGAAAATGTGGCATGGGATGAATCTTGAGCGCAAGCCGAGTATATTCATGCGGACCCGAACAATAAGGAAGTGATGAACAGCTGGAAATCGATTCTCAGCTCCCCAATACAATTCCTACCAACAAACAAACGATACGACAGTCTTCCCCTGTGTACCCGTGTTCATCTCCTTTAGGTCTATCACAGTATCACCACTGGACGTGTCACCATCGTAAGTACTCCCAAGAATGACTTGAGCCTCCGTGTCTTCTCGAGGCTCAGTCCAAACCCTTGGAACAGCCTTGCGCAATGCCAAGACGCCAGTGCGAGCTAAACCTCGGCGACCCACAGCACTCTTCATCGCCATTCGGTTCCTATACGGACTGGTTCCCCTAAAGAGTAGAAAATTCCCTCTCGTCCTCACACGAGCAATTCAATAATGCCGAAGAGACCATTTGGGAGTCTGGGACACCAGCTGTAGCACAGGATCTCCTGTACCGGGGCATCAAGATATCTTCTTTCGGCAAGAGGCCGCTCACTTATCCGTTCAGGCACCATTCCTACACCACAATCACGAAGCGGCAACAATTCTGCTGTCTTGCGACATCTCGGACATGCCGCCGTTCACATCTGCATCCCCATGATTACTATATCTATAGCTTGTGCCACCGCGGCCATTAGGAGACCAGAATATCATGGCGGCGCCGATGGCTATGACGCGGATTCAGAGGACTATGACGAAATCGACTGATGGTCACTCGGCCGTATCCGTTTTCTTGGACGAGCGCACCCCAAGGTGTACGCACCTATCACGTTATTTCACGTTCGTTATCTTCGCTCGTTGAAATTTCTCGACATGTACGCTAAAAGTAGAATATGATCTACGCTGTTATCTTGTGGTCTAGCTGATTGCTTGTAATGACACGTCGGACCGGCAGCAACGTCTCCAAGAGAAATAGAAATATAAGGTTTTGGCGCTTGTATTGTAAAGTTGCTAACGTGATAGGATTTGGATGAGGTCATGAAGTAATGCGCGAAGTTGTGCCATCTCTTTTTCAGAAACACTTGTCATGAAATATCCACGCAAAATAGCCGCAACGACGGCCAACACCCAGACCCCACAATCAACTCCATTGTGCTGCAATTTGGCAGAGACAATTGGTTGTGCCATCCATTCACCTTCTTGTTCCACGGTTAATGGTTGCCCCATGTCCCTTGCAATCTGTTTAAATTGCTGAATCAACTCCATTATATCCTTAGAACCGCTGAGTCCATTGCGAATGACTTATGATATTATTTGACTTACCTGGAGATCCAAAGACCAGTTTTTATAACTAGATCCAAAGCTATCAAATACCAGAACCCTCCTTTCTGGTACTTCTATGACTGCTAGAACCCAGTGTGTCTCTGAGGGTCGATGAATTGGCAAGATCCATTTGGTCTTGTTCCAGTACCTGCTTTTTTCATTATTGCGCCAGATCTCTGCCACAGGCACACTCCCCCTAATTCGTGTCAAATCAAAAGAACTTAGAATGGCGCATTGAGAAGCCGTAGTGTAAGACGCTCTAAACAGAGTTTGAAGAATACGTGAACATTCGTTGACGCATATGTTGTTTAATATCTGGTTAGGGCCCAATAGACGCCTCATGTCAGTGTCGTCAAAACCAAGAACCATATACCCGCTGCTCCTGGTGGTAAGTGCAGCAGGAGTTCTTTGAAAACTATTCAAAATCCAAGATAGGTCAGAAAGGAGATGATCGTCCCTCGGCATAGACTCAGAATAGTCCAAATATTGGATGTGGGATGGGCGCACGGTGTGAAGACTTAGCCTTTCGAGGCTTTGAGCAAGAGAGGTATAGTCTCCAACGGAGGATTCTCAAGAGAAAGAGAGAGATCACGCGGAGAATGCGTAGTCAAGTGTTAGGAGAAATCCTACAGTTACGAGTACATGCTCGGCTTATATAGTACTCTAGTCTAAGAATAGGTAGCTAAGGAGAATGATACGGATACTACTTGTAGTATCTCGGTGTTTGCGGCGTATCCCTTACACACGGAAACCTGGTGCATGGATCGCTTCCTGGACAACTTCAATGTCACTGTCACTGTCACCGTCACTCATGGCATTGGAGGAGATCACTATTGCCGGTGGCAAAGTGACATTGGTCTTCCAAGTGAGAGCAAGTGGCTGTTTACCCTTCGATATCCTGGTAGCCAGCTTTTCTGATTGGTCAAGGTATTGGGAGTATGCCGGCTCTTCAATTAACCGCTTCCCATGTGACATAAGCTTGTCTCGCCACTGAGTTAGTGGTATCATGAGATAATGAACTGTTAAAGAATTAAGCGCCCTCCTTGATCTACTATACATTGCTCATACATACATTCTGGCAAACGGAGAGCAAGCTCAACAGCTAGCATCTCCAATCCGAAGCAATCACGTAATTTTCCTTCGATCTGTTGTATACTTCTACCCAATCGACGCTCTTCGAGGCTCAGTGTATCTGAATTCCCACTAGGTTTGACTCTTGGGGAGTCACAGGAAACTATGGGATAATCAATACTGAAAATCGATAAGAAAGGATTTTTGGGTACGGGAGGCTGTTGCAGTGTTGCTACAGCGTCCCATTGTAAAGAGGTTGCATTTTGTATGATACTTGCCTGGTTGAGTCACTTTGCTCTTTCCATACGTTTCCCTATGCAGCGATGCCAAGCCGTCACATATAGTGAGCGTCCGATCCACCTCCACATTGAGCAACGATCGCAGAGAACGGTACCACTGCAGTGCGATTTCAAACTTATTGAATATCCCTGTGCCCTGTTTTCTCGTTATTTCAACACGGGGAGGGACAAAGTGAAGTAATGAATACATTATGATCCACCACGGTAAAGCCTTTGCCCGTGTAGTAGTTTTCTACAATCATTGCAAGTGGAACCGGTGCGTTCATCTCATCCAGTAGAGTTTGGAAAAGGTCCAATAGCGATACATGGAAAGCTACCCAGGGGAGATCAGGAGAAGCGGGGAACAGCCCACAACCCACCATCACTTGTTCAAGTTTCCGGCAACTGCAGGATGTGATGGTATAGTTTTGGATGCCTATAAAACACAGTGAAATTTTGAGTGGGAAACAAGACGGATATTGCTCACCATCAAAGGTAAAACAAAGGATGTCGACGTCAATGGCTTGACAAGATAGTTTTTGACAATTATATTTCTCCGTTCCACCCGAGATCGGTATACCGCTTTTTCCGATGGTGTTCTTGAGGAAGTCAAGATATGGTCCGAGTAGGAAAGGGAGAAGTTCCTCCCACAAATCTTGATTAGTCGACATATAGTTGATCTGTATAGTATGTAGCTCCAGCACCCGTGCTCAGACATGAAAAACAAGGAGCGACATACTATCTACGGGTCAGCCAACAATATCGTATACGTGTATGCGGGGTCAACAGCACGGTTGGGTGGTCGAATGTGGCAAGTACGTGACGATATACTAACCAAATCTGCTTCAATAGATCAGTGTGACATGTGGTCTTCGCATGAACCACTCTTTCCCGGTTTCATCTGCAGGGCTGGCTCAATCCGCTGCATCTTGTGCTCGCATGAAGGCAGTGCCGAAGGGCCCAGGTCTTGGGACCTCAGCAGTTATAGTGACACCTGAAAGGCTGAAAGATCAGTGAGCACTGCGGCAGGCAATCGAATTATGGACAAATAAACATGACAGTCAATTCAAATTGTTGCGCGTTCAAAGCGGTATTGGACTCGTACGAGGCCATGTCGGAGAGTTGAGGGCGGATTTAACTATTCATCGCTACCCACCCATACCGGCGCTTATTTGTTCTGGTGAGCTACACCCATGGAAAATATGATCCTTCGTCTAAAAATGGCTAAATTCTTCAGGTTAGCGCAAGGGAACCAGTTGACATTGCCCGTTGGCAACAATTGGACTTCAAACAATGTGTCCTTCCCCCGCCCTGAATGTGAAATCACGAGGCCAACGTTCCATTTCTCTGCGTTTTCGCCGAACCTGGATATATTTGATCGAGTTGTCTTCGGGAGGGGCATTGGGGTAGTGCTTACGAAGCACGCCATGTTTTTTCAGTTCTTCTGAAGATAAGATGGTCCGGGAGACGCGACACGATTGGTTTTGAATGGTTCAGCACCAACTTTCGCGCTTCGTCGACAATTATACCAGATCACCCTCAACGAAATCCGCCTTCTGTCTATGCTTGTTGGCCTGGTTCCTTTGACGAACTCAATGAAGGCGTCCTGCGTTCGCCTCCTTCTGGCGGCAAATTTGCCTACACCCGAGAAACCAGACTCGTGATTACCATTGTTTGCGGTGTTCTGGCGTAGTTCGGGAAGAGTGAGAAGCCTGTTGATTCTGATCTCGTTGCATTCATAATGAACTCGATGGCAGGTAACTTCTCTGCCTAATCATTCTGATCTGGACGGACGTATTGTCGGAGCATTTGCGTCATGGTTCGGTTGACGTCAGTCCAGGGGTGGTCAGTGCTTGATAATCATGATTCTACACCGTGACCGTTTCCAGAATGTGTTTTTAAAAAACGAACCATGATTGTTCTATACACGCAATCCAATATGACCGATGTGTGCTATAAGTCTGTTTTGTGGGCGTTAAGTGTACCATCGATGTTAAGTGATCAATTATCACGCAAATCGTGTCAAAGGAGTCATTCTGATTACGAGACTTGGGTAACGGTCCAACGAAATCGATGCCTATCGACTGCCAGGGACGTCGGGGTACTGGCAATATTCCTGCCAGCGGGCGATTGATTGTTCGGCTTACTCATCGAGCACAGTCTGCACAGAATAAGAGCGGCAAAACGGTTCGGCATCGTCAACTGTTGTTTTTATATGACTTGTGGGTTGTGGGCCACCACTTCGTGTGGATGGTCCGAGACCAGACTATAAGCAACTGCACCACCTTCCTGTCCCGGGTTTGAGTGCCGCACGTAGCATGTCTCGGGTCTCGCGACCCTCGCCGAGAGGTGTTCACAGGTGTTTGTGCCAGCATGGCAGGTGATAAGGCCGAGCCTTTGGGTTGTTCGTTGACTATTTGAAATCGAGAAACCCATACTAATAATTACACCGATCATCTTATATACACGGCAAGGATCCGCTCCGACGAATGACAAAGGTAATATCAGGCCAACAAACCAGCTAAGCTATAAACGGACATGCGAGGTGAAACTCGAAGGCGTTCCGTTGTTTAACTCTTCCTCATCACTAACGTCCTCAACTAAGACATCGAGGAGTAGCTCCCTGATTTGCATTAGCCTGTTCTTCTGACAAAGCCCGTCGCCTCTCTGCGATATCCACGCTCTCAGTCAGGAGTTTCCCCGCTCTCTCGGCAAAGTTAGGTTCCCTGGTTAGCTCGTTGAGCAGTTTATTTTGGAGCGCTAAATCCAGTGTTCGGTTGAGCGAATGTTCGGTGGTGAGCGGCATATAGCCAATGATCCGCTATGGTAAGTTTCAGGTTTAAGGAACACGACTTCATTAGTGATTTCAATTCACCTTGTAGGCAACGTATGCCTGTACGTGCGCCACGACGACTAGCTCGTCCTCGTAATCTTTCCACGATTGCCTGAATTGTCTTTCTTCCTCAGGTAATATAGGTCGTAGGGTCTGTAGGTGATTCTGAGTATATACTCTCTGACGCCCGGAAGTGGATGAATTTAAAATATTCGAGCCACTTGGTTTCCTCAGTTTGGAGGTAATGGGTGTTCTGGGTAAACCTTTAAACAAAAGCACTGACTCGAGCTCAAGCACTGATTCGACGGCCAGTTGAGCATTCTCCTTGCATCGATCAAGTTCAGAACGAGAGACCTTGAGGGACCGATTGTATCGGGGCCAGTGGATGCAAAATGTTGGAAAAACGAACCTAACGTAGCTCTCAGCATTAGGGAATTGACAGAAATGTTCATGGACATGTTCATGGACAAGTGCGTCCAGTTTACAGCACATCAAAGTATGAATGTCATCAAAACAACTCAATGACGGCTCGCGCCAATGTCCAGGACCAACTTTTTCGTGGCATCGAACGGAACGTGTCCTTGGAGTTCCGATCCAATCGAACTAATCAAAGTTCAATGACTTTACGAAAAACAAAGCAGGACGCGAAATACACTTTTTGATAACCTGGTCGAACATACACGAGATCCATTGGACCACCTAGCGAATCAACAAGATCTTCTTCAATCTTCGGTGGACCTGGCTTGCAATACGCTTCATGACTGACGAACAGTCGAAAATCGGGGCCGGTTTCAAGAATTTCTAGTTTGTATTGCTCATACCGCTCACGTGCCTTGCGTACCATCGTCTTCTCGTCCGTAGCGTTAACGACATTGTGAAACGCCCCGGAAAACTTGCTAATTCTCCGGAGAAGTGCGGAGCTAGGTTCATTCGTCAAACGAGGTGGGAGCTCATTTAATTCGGCATAGCACTGTTTCAGCAAGCTCTCTAATTGATTTCGTAGGAATGGAAGGCTACATTTACAACGAACGTTAGCCGATGAATAGCATTAGTGTCATTTTCGCTCACTTTTTTTCAATCCACTGCACGAGCAGCGCGCTGACATCGCGCACGAGATTTGGAACTCCAAGTCGAGCACGATTCTTCATTTCATTCCATGGGGGACGCTCCTTGAAGAACCGTTTGGCAGCTAAGCCTTCTGTTTCCGTTCGGGAAAGTTTCTTCACCCTTTCCGCTTCATCCGAAAGTCGAATACAGTACTACCCGTGTTGCAAAATATTCGTCTTTCCTTCTAAAACTTCACGCCATTTTTTCAGTTGTCCCATAGATGCCGAAAGAACGGCGCCTCCCTGTGCATTGAGATAGTAAACTTGAACGCAGATGATTTCAACCCACCAATTGTTCGTTCACCTGCGGGGTCAGCCTCTTCCGCCAGTCGTACGGCTTGTGGCTTTTCAATATCATCTAAATGATTTCAATGTCAACTTTGTTTGTTCACTTATCGTATTCCTTACCGTTCATAGGAATCACAATCAAGATTAGGGCATTCTTATGCACAATGTTGGAAACGACGAGAAATCAATGAGCTCCGGCGCTATTCTGAATGAGACCTGTGATAAAATGTGTTGGAAATTACGCAAGGAAAAAGCCCATACTTGCTAAGTACAACCTCATACTTGATACTACAGCGGCCCGGTAGCTCAGTGGGTAGAGCACCTGGTATATGTCCAAGAGGTCCTGGGTTCAAACCCCAGTCAGGCCA
>WNGO01003380.1_pt1 | contig 17692 bp, 9 predicted proteins | sample 5400511 | NCBI WGS metagenome assembly WNGO01 (sample SAMN13153380, study PRJNA577476) | soil metagenome | isolation source: 20 cm soil or saprolite under Garry oak tree replicate 2 | place: USA:California | collected 2016-06-15 | reverse complement strand
GGCGTCGTCCTCATCACCACCCGGCGCGGCCAGGCGGGCAAGAGCCGGGTGACGCTCGAATCGAGTGCCGGGTTCCAGGACATCGCCCGCACGATTCCGGTGCTGAACGGGCAGCAGTTCATGCAGTTGTCGAACGGGGCGAGGACCAACGCCAACCTGGCCCCGCTCTACACCAATGCCCAGGTCGCCGCCGCGCCGACATACGACTACCCCTCGATGATGTTGCGCACCGGGCTGCAGGCGAACCAGACCCTCAGCCTGTCGGGCGGCGACCAACGCTTGCGCTACCTGCTCAGCGGCAACTTCACCCGGCAGGAAGGGATCGAGCTCGGCTCGGACTTCAACCGCTACGGCCTGCGGCTCAACTTGGACGGCGACGTGAGCCCGCGGTTCCGCTGGGGCACGAGCCTGAGCATGACGCGCGTCGCCCGCAACGCCGCGGGAGTGGAGAATGCCGCCGTCGGCAACAGCGCGAACGGCATCCAGGCCGCCATGCAATTCGCTCCGTTTGCGGCTCCCCGCGACACGGCCGGCAACTGGATCAAGACCTCGCCGTCCACCGAGCCGGTCCCGAACCCGGTCGCCCGAGCCACCGAGGAGACCGACCTCAACACGACCTCACGCATGCTCGGCAACATCTTCGGGGAATTCGACATCACACCCGCGCTGCGGGTGAAGAGCACGTTCGGCGGGAGCTTCCAGTTCAACGGGATCCACTTCTTCGCTCCGCGCACCATCTTGGACGGCGGGGCGGGCGGGAGTGGCTGGATCTACTCCAGCCAGGGCAGGGTCCTGACTAACGAGAACAACGTGAGCTTCCACGGCACGGTCGGGCCGGGCAGCCTGGACGCGCTGGCCGGTTTCTCGGTCCAGACCACCGACAGCGAGGCCGTGCAGGGCAACGCCGCGAACTTCCCGACCGACGTCACCAACGTCTTCAATCTCGGCTCCGGCTCGCAGCTTTCGCCCGCGGGCAGCGGCGTCATCGAGTCCGCGATTCTGTCCTACCTCGGGCGCGCCCAGTACGTCATCGCCGACAAGTACATCTTCACGCTCACCGGGCGGCGTGATGGCTCGAGCGTGTTCGGCGCGAACCACAAGTGGGCCTTCTTTCCCTCGGGCGCGTTCGCGTGGCGCATCGGCAACGAGGGCTTCATGCAAGGCCAGTCGCTGTTCAGCGACCTGAAGCTGCGCTTGAGCTACGGCACGGTGGGCAACCAGGCCGTCGCCCCCTACCAGTCGCTCTCCCGCCTGGGTGTCGCCTGGTACTCCGCCGGCACGACCGAGATCCCGGCGCTGGCTCCGGGCGGCGGCATGCCCAATCCCGACCTGAAGTGGGAGCAGAAGACCGAGCTCAACGTCGGAATCGACGCGAGCCTGTTGAACAACCGGGTCACGCTGTCGCTCGACGCCTATCACGCCAAGACGACCGATCTGCTGCTCTCGGTCCCGGTGCCGTCCACCACCGGGTTCTCGAGCCAGCTCCGCAACATCGGCTCGCTCCAGAACCGCGGCGTGGAGCTGACGCTCAGCACCGTGAACGTGCAGCGTGGCGCCCTGAGCTGGCGCAGCACGCTGAACATCGCCGCCAACCGCAACAAGGTGCTCGACCTGGGCGGCCAGACCCAGATTCTGCTGGCGCCGCGCACCGGCAACTTCTTCAGCCCCGCCGAGACCTACATCGTGCGGGTGGGCGAGCCGCTAGGCTCGATCTACGGCTACCAGGTAAGCGGCTTGTGGCAGCCGGGCGATCGGTGCTATCTGAAGAATCCGCTGGACTGCACCCCGGGCGAGTACAAGATGGTCGACCAGAATACGATCGACACGAACGGCGACGGCAAGCCCGACCGGCCCGACAGCGTGATCACGGCCGCCGACCGCGTCATCCTCGGGTACGGCGATCCCAAGTTCTACGGCGGCTTGAGCAACACCTTCACCTACGGCCGGTTCTCGCTGGACCTGTTCTTCAGCTTCAACTACGGCAACAAGATCATCAACGCGGGCAATGCCTACGGCGGCCTCGCCATCGGACAGGCCAACGAGCGCGCCACGGTGCTCGACCGCTGGACGCCGACGCACACCAACACGGATGTCCCGCGCGCCAACGCGGGGCGCCCGCGCCGGCTGTACAGCACGCTGGTGGAGGACGGCTCGTACGTGCGGCTGCAAACGCTCACGCTCGGCTACGAGCTGCCCGCGGGGCTCATCCCCGGCACCGAGTCAGCGCGGCTGTTTCTCACCGGCCAGAACCTGGTGACGGCTACCGACTACAGCGGGTTTGACCCGGACGTCAACAGCATGGGCGGCGACCCGCGGTTCGGCGGCATCGACATCGGCGCCTACCCGCATTCGCGCGTGTGGAACTTCGGCGTCAGCGTGAACTTCTGAGCGAGGACGAGACTCCATGAGACGCAACCGATCGATCGCCTCCTCCCTCGGGCTGGCCGCGCTGCTGGTCGTGTGCGGTTGCACCGATCTGCTCAGGGGCAGGGGCAGTGGACCACCCTCGAGCTCGCCTCCGACCAGGCGCGGGCCGACACGCGTGAGCCGAACCTCGGCACGAGCGGTCCGGACTTCCTGATCTGGGACGCGAGCACCGGCAACACGGGCGCCTATTGGGGGACCGCGTACTCGATGATCACCCGGGCGAATCTGGTGCTCGCCAATGGGCCCGGCATCGACGCGCCCAACGCGCAGATCAAGGCCTACAATCTGGCCGAGGCCAAGTTCATGCGCGGCTACGCCTACCTGTGGCTGGTCAAGGTGTATGACGACGTGCCGCTGCTCCTCTCGCCTGAGGAGCAGGCCAACCCACGGCCCACTCGTACGCCGGTGGAGCAGGTCGATCAGGCGATCATCAAAGATCTGACTGAGGCCGAGGCGGCGCTCCCCGCGACGTGGCCGTCGAGCGACGGATACGGGAATCCGACCCAGGGGCGTGTCACGAAGGGGGCGGCGCAGATGGCGCTGGCCGACCTGTACCAGTGGCGCTCCAGCTTCATGAAGCAGAACGAATGGCAGCTGGCCTCCGATTGGGCGGACAGCGTGATCCGCTCGGGCGTCTGGGCGCTGAACAACGACTACCTCAGCACGTTCCTGCCCCAGAACAAGGGCAACAAGGAGATGATCCTGGTGATCACCAACTCGGGTGTGACCACCAACACCAGGAGCTTGTTCCAGCTGTTCTACTACCCGCGCGACTGGGGGCTCGATCAGGGCCAAGGTGGCGGGTGGGGCCTCATCCACCCCACCACCTGGTTCTTCAACAGTTACCGGCCCGGTGACTACCGGCGGGGAACCGATACGGGGTGGGCGTCCACCTCGGCGTACGTCTGGGGCGGCTGCAGCGTCAGTAGTCTCTGCCCCACGTTCAATGACACGGTGAGGCATGTCATCCGCCATGATACCCTGGCCGACGGGCCGATGCCGTACAAGTACCGCAAGAGCGACAACGGTGTGAACTGGATGCTGAACGACGTGGATACGCCGCTGTATCGCTATGCCGAGGCGATCCTGATGTATGCGGAGGCGCAGAACGAGTTGGGCAACACCGGCGTAGCGGTCCAGTACCTCAACCTGATCCGCGCGCGCGCGCGCAAGGGGACGGGCGCGGAGAACCGGACGGAGCCCCACGACTACGGCACCGCCGGCGAGCCGCTGGACCAGCTGTCGGTGCGCGATGCGGTCTACATGGAGCGCGCGTGGGAGTTCGCGTTCGAAGCGAAACGCTGGTTCGACCTGGTGCGCCGCGACTCGCGCGAGTCGGGCTTCTGGCGCAATAGCCTGGAGGGGCACGACCCGGATTCCTATGCACCCGTCGGAGGCACGGGGCAGCCACTTCCAGACTTCAAGAAGCGGTTTCCGATTCCGCAGACCCAGATCAACGCCAACCCGGCGCTGACCCAGAATCCCGGGTACTGATCGCGCCGCGCGGCGTGAGTGCGGCACCCATTTTGCGCGTCGAACACATCGGGCGGCGAGCTCAGCCACGCCGGAATAACTGTCGCCGCCAGCGCGAACGCGCGGGTCGAGAGCCTTCGGGCGCCGCGCGCAGACTATAGAGCGCCCGCAACGCGCGGGGCGCCGCTGCAACAGACCTCTCAACCGTCGGAGGGGTTCCCATGAAACGTCTCGCCGTCTTAGCGGCCCTGGCGTTGCCGCCGGTCCACGCGCTCCTGGCCCAGGAAACCGGCCGGGTCGCCGGCACGGTGACGGCCCAGCAAACCGGTACTCCCTTGGCGGGCGCCAGCGTCACCCTGGCGGGCGGATCCCTGGGCGCCGTCACCGGCTCGGACGGCCGGTATCTGATCGTCGACGTGCCGCCAGGCACTTACCGGGTACGAGCCCGCTTCATCGGGTACGGAACGGTCGAGGATACCGGCGTCGTCGTGACCGCCGCCGAGACCGCCACCGTCGACTTTCAACTCCGTGCCCAGGCGATCCAGCTCGACGCAGTGGTAGCCATCGGCTACGCCACGGTTCAGAAGCGGGACCTGACGGGGGCCGTGGCCTCGGTGAGCGGGGATGCCGTCACCATGCGGGCCGCCCCAACGTCGACCGTCAATACGGCGCTGCAGGGCCGGGCTGCGGGCGTGCAGGTGCTCAGCAACTCCGGCATGCCGGGTGTCGGGGCGAGCGTGCGTATCCGTGGCACCAACTCGCTCACCGCGAACAGCGAGCCGTTGTACGTCGTCGACGGCGTCCCGGCCGAGCAGGGCTCCTCTTCGTCCGATCCCAAGAGCAATCCGCTCATGTCCATCGATCCCAACACGATAGAGTCGATCGATGTGTTGAAGGACGCGTCCGCCAAGGCGATCTATGGCGCGCGGGGCGCGAACGGCGTGGTGCTGATTACCACCAAGCGCGGCCGGTCGGGCGAGAGTCATTTCACGGTAGAGTCGAGCTACGGGTTCCAGAGGATCTCTCGGTTCATCCCCGTCTTGACCGGACCCCAGTACATGCAGTTGCGGAACGAGGCGGTGCTCAACTCCGCCAAGGATCCCACGACGGTAAAGCTCCCCTACAGCCCCGCGCAGATCGCCTCCGCGCAGACGTACAACTACCCCGCCATGATGCTCCGGAGCTGTCCCTCGTGGAGCTGCGTCGCCGCGCCGCAGGCGAGCGGGGCGGTCACACTGTCCGGCGGCAGCGATCGGATGCGCTACCTGTTCAGCGGGAACTACATGAAGCAGGACGGCATCGAAGTCGGGTCGGACTTCGAGCGCTACGGGGTGCGCCTCAACCTGGACGCCGACGTCAGCCCGCGCTTCCGCGTGGCGACGAGCCTCAGCCTCACCCAAGTCAACCGCAACGCGCCGCGCGTCGAGAACGGCAGCGTGGGCGCGGGCGCTAACGGCATCCTCGCCGCCATGCAGTTCGATCCATCGCTCGCGCCCCGCGACGCCAACGGCAACTGGACCAAAACGGCGATTCTGGGAGAACAGGTGGAGAACCCGGTCGCCAACTCGTCGGAGATCCGCGACTTCAACACGACCTCGCGCCTGGTCGGGAACGTCGTCGGCGAGCTGGCCGTCAGCGACGCGCTCAAGCTGCGCAGCACCTTCGGCGGCACGTTCGGTTTCGACGGCATCGAGTTCTACGCGCCGCGTACCGTCGCCTCCGGTGTGGGTCCGGGCGGCGACAGCTTCATCCAGGCGTCGGCCGTGCCGGGGCGGCAGCTGATCAACGAGAACACCCTGAGCTTCCGGCGCACTCTCGGTCCAGGGAGCGCCGACCTCCTGGCCGGGTTCTCGGTGCAGACGGCGCACTTCGAAAACGCGGTCGCCCGGGCTCAAGGGCTGCCGAGCGATGCGACCACGAACAACTGGTACGATGCCGCCCGCACGCTGCGCCCGTCGTCGAGCGGCGCGACGAACTGGGGACTGGTCTCGTATCTGGGGCGCGCCAACTATAGCCTCAAGGACAAGTACCTCTTTACCGTCACCGGTCGCACCGATGGCTCGAGTCGCTTCGGCCGGAACAACAAGTGGGCCTTTTTCCCGTCTGCCGCGTTCGCGTGGCGCGTGTCGGAAGAGCCGTTCATGCAGCACCAATCGCTCGTCGGCGACTTGAAGCTACGCTTGAGCTACGGGAAGACCGGGAATCAAGCCATCGACCCGTACAATTCCCTGTCGCGGTTGGGTATCTGCTGGTATTCGCTCGCGGGCACCGAGATCAATGCCCTGTGCCCTTCCGGTACGCGGGGGAACCCGGACCTCAAGTGGGAGACTCAGCGGCAGCTCAACGTCGGCATCGATGCGAGTGTGCTGCGGGGCCGGATCGCCGTCTCCGTCGACGCCTACCACTCCGTCACCAACGACCTGCTGCTCAGCGTGCCGCTCCCCGCCACCTCGGGTTTCTCGAGCCAGTTGCGCAACATCGGCTCGGTAGGCAACAACGGCGTGGAGCTTTCGGTGACCACCGTCAACGCGTCGAGCGGGCGACTCGCTTGGCGCAGCACGCTGAACGTCGCACACAACCGCAATAGAGTGCTCGAGCTGGGCGGGGCCACGCAGATCATCCCCCAGGTGCGCGGCAGCGGGTTTGTCGAGGGCGGGGCGACTCACATCGTGCGGGTCGGCGAGCCACTCGGCGCGATGTACGGCTTCAAGACCATCGGCCTGTGGCAGCAGGGGGACCAGTGCTACCTGACCAATACGGCCGACTGCACGCCGGGCGAGTACAAGATCGTTGACGTCAATGGTGACGGGAAAATCGACTTGAACGACCGTACCATCGTCGGCTACGCCGATCCCAAGCTGTACGGCGGGTTGTCGAACAGCTTGAGCTACGGGCCGTTCTCGCTCGATGTGTTCATGAACTTCTCGTACGGCAATCAAGTCGTGGACATGTCGCGCGTCTTCAACGGTCTGTCCACGGGCTTCATGAACGAGCGGGCCGACGTGCTCAACCGCTGGACGCCCCAGAACACGAATACCGACATCCCCCGCGCCAACTTCGCGCGGCCCCGCCGCATCTACAGCGCCCTGGTGGAGGACGGCTCGTTCCTGCGCCTCCAGACCCTCACGCTCGGCTACCAGCTGCCGAGCCGCCTGTTGCGGGGTGCCAAGTCGGGGCGCGTGTACGTCACCGGTCAGAACCTGTGGACCGCCACCAACTACAGCGGGTTCGATCCGGAGGTCAATAGCATGGGCGGTGACCCGCGCCAACGGGGCGTCGACGACGGCGCCTACCCGCGCACGCGAGTGTGGAATTTCGGCGTCAATCTGACGTTTTGAGCAAAGGACACTGCGATGAACTCCAAGCTCTGGATCGCGCCGCTGGCGCTCGCGGCGGTGGTCGCGTGCCGAAATCTCTTGAACGAGGAGCCGCAATCGTTCGTTACGAGCGACTCGTTCTTCCAAACCGAAGCCGATCTGAAGAGCGGCGTGATCGCCGCGTATTCGCCGATGCGCAGCGGCGCGGCGTCACCGTCGCGTGGCGCGAGCTCTACAACATGATCTTCCGCGCCAACCTGGTCCTCGCGAATGCGGACCGGGTGCAGCAGTGGACCAACCCGGCATTGAAGCCTACCTACATCGCCGAGGCCAAGTTCCTGCGCGCCTACGCCTACCTCTGGCTGACCAAGCTGTACGACGATGTCCCACTGCTCCTGACCCTCGCGGATCATGATAACCTGGCGGTGGCCCGCACCCCGGTCGAGCAGGTGCATCAGCAGATCATCATAGATCTCACCGAGGCCGAGACGGTGCTGCCGGCCAAGTGGGGGTCGGGCGATCGGGGCCGGGCCACACGGGGGGCGGCAGAGATGGCGCTTGCCGATCTCTACTTGTGGCGCGCCAGCTTCCTCAAGCGGACCGCCGAATGGCAGAAGGCGTCCGATTGGGCGAAGAAGCTCATCGATTCGGGCGACTGGGGGTTGAGCGCCGATTACATCAGTACCTTCCTCCCGAGCAACAAGGGTAACCGCGAAATGATCTTCTACGTCCCCGCCTCCGGCGTGGACTCCCGCAGCAGCACGGGTGGCTTCGTCAATTTCTATTTCCCGCGGGACTTCGGCCTCTCCACGGGCGGCGGCTGGGGCGCGGGCCACCCCACCGACTGGCACTACAACCAGTATCAGCCGGGCGATTACCGCAAAGAGGCGGGCTACCGAACCGGCGGTTGCCGCTGGGACGGCTACTGCGTCACCGCGTTTAAGGATGGGCCGCTGCCGTGGAAGTACCGTCCGACGAACAACGGCTCGGATGGCGGTAAGTGCGACGTGGACATCCCGCTGTATCGCTTCGCCGAGGCGATTCTCATCTACGCCGAGGCGCAAAATGAGCTCGGCAACTCCGGCGTCGCGGTCCAATACGTCAACATGATCCGCGCCCGGGCCCGCAACGGTACCGGCGCCGAGAACCGCCCCAGCCCGGCCGACTATGCGGGGCCGCTCGACCAGGTGTCGGTGCGCGATGCCATCTTCGCCGAACGTGACTTGGAGCTGGCGCACGAGGCGAAGCGCTGGCTCGATCAGGTGCGTCGCGACTCGGAGGAGCAGGGCTACTGGGTCACCAGCCTGCACGACCACGACCCGAATTCCTGGCGCATGCAGGCGATCCAGAGCTACAAGGAGCGTTGGCCGGTCCCACAGGGCGAAATCGACATCGATCCGAATCTCCTGCCGAACAACGCGGGGTATTGACCCCGCGCGTAATATCCGCCCCTCGCCGGTGAAACCGGCGAGGGGCGGCGTTCGTTGTGAAACGGTCGAAAGAGGAACCCCGGCACCTCGTTCCGTGTCCAACCGAGTGGACCAGCTGACCAGGAGGGGACCATGAACACCCGGATTGCTTGCGGGCACAGCGCTTTCTAACCGCCCCTTCGTCTCATCCTTTCGATCTAACACCAACGGACTATGGTATTCCCGCAACAACAGGGGGGAGCTTTGTCCCTGGCGTGCGGCCCCTACCCTCTACGGAGTGCTCCCATGAATCGCATGAAGCTCCTGCGCCCTCGTGTTATTCCATTCAGCTACGGGCTTGCCCTCGCGCTCGGGGTCGGCTGCGCCGGCCCCGCAACGCGGCAGCTTGAGAAGCCCACCCCGACCCCCGACGACCAAGTCTCAGTCGGGTACGGGACGCAACAGAAGAGCAACCTCACCGCGGCGATCACGTCGATCTCGCCGACGGAGGCGGAAACGCGCGTGGCGCGAGTGGAAGATCTGTTACGCGCTCGCGTCCCAGGCTTGGAAGTCCTGCCGCTGCGGGACGGATCGTTCACGCTGCGGATCCGCGGCCACCACGGTCTCACGGGCAGCGTCGCCGGCGACGAGCCGTTGCTCGTGATCGACGACATCCCGGCCCTCGGGTCGGCCGGGGCGCTGCTGGCCAGTCTCGCGCCGCAGGACATCGCGCGCATCGACGTCTTGAAGGACGCCGGAGCGACGGCCGTGTACGGCTCGCGCGGCGCCAACGGCGTGATCATCATCACGACAAAGCGCGGGCGGTAAGCCGCTCCTCGAAGGACGTAGCGGGGACGACGCTCCAGGCCCCACGCAGCGACTGCGTATGTTTGTCGCGGAGTGGGGCCTGGAGCGTCGTCCCGTTATATTCTCCGCGTGACCGACCACCAGCGTCGCAGGACCGTCACCGTCGACGTCGGCGGCGTGAAGGTGGGCTCCGCCCACCCCATCGTCGTCCAGTCGATGACCAACACCGATACCGCCGACATCGACGCGACGGCGGCACAGGTGCGGGCCCTGCATGCCGCGGGCAGCGAGCTGGTGCGGGTCACGGTGAACAACGAGGCCGCGGCCGGGGCCGTGCCGCACATCGTGGCGCAGGTGGACGTACCGGTCATCGGCGACTTCCACTACAACGGCCATTTGCTGCTCACCAAGTACCCGGCGTGCGCTCGCGCGCTCGCCAAGTACCGCATCAATCCCGGCAACGTCGGGGCGAAGCGCCGCGACGAGCACTTCCGCACCATCATCGAGGTCGCGCTCGCGAACGACCGGCCGGTACGCATCGGCGTCAACTGGGGGAGCCTCGACCAACAGCTCCTCACCGAGCTGATGGACGAGAATGCGCGCCGCGCGGAGCCGCGCGACGCGCGTGACGTCCTGATCGAAGCCATGCTGGCGAGCGCGCTGCGCTCCGCCGAGCTCGCCGAGCAGTGCGGATTGCCGCACGACCGGATCATCCTCTCGGCCAAGGTGTCGGGGGTGCAGGATCTCGTGGACGTGTACCGCCGGCTGGCGCAGCGCGCCGATTATCCGCTGCACCTCGGCCTCACCGAGGCGGGTATGGGGGCGAAGGGGATCATCGCCAGCGCCGCGGGCCTGGCGATCCTGCTGCAGGAGGGCCTCGGCGACACGATTCGGGTCTCGCTCACGCCGCGGCCCGGGGGCGACCGCACCGAGGAGGTCCAGGTCGCCCAGCAGATCCTCCAATCGCTCGGCCTGCGCAGCTTCACGCCGCAGGTCTCGGCGTGCCCCGGCTGCGGCCGTACCACGTCGACCTTCTTCCAGGAAATGGCCGAGCAGATCCAGTCGCATCTGCGGGAGCAGATGCCGCGGTGGCGCGAGCGCTACCCCGGCGTGGAGGCGCTGCGCGTGGCGGTGATGGGGTGTGTGGTGAACGGCCCCGGCGAGTCGAAGCACGCCGATATCGGCATCTCGCTCCCGGGCACGTTCGAGGAGCCCAAGGCGCCGGTGTACGTGGATGGGCGCCTCGAGGTGACGCTCAAGGGCGACACGATCGTGCCCGAGTTCCTGCGCATCCTCGAGCAGTACGTCGCGACGCGCTACGGGAAAGCGGTCAGTCCGCCGGCGCCGCTTCGGGCTGCGGGCGGGCCGGCGCGGGCCTGAAGAGCGCGAGGTTCCTGAGGCGCCCGGGCAGCTCATCCAGGTAGGTGTAGATCACGGGCGTCACGTACAGCGTGATGAACTGTGAGAACGCGAGCCCGCCCACCACGGCGATCCCCAGCGGCCGCCGTGACTCCGAGCCCACCCCCACGCCGAGCGCGATCGGCAACGTGCCCATCAGCGCCGCCATCGTCGTCATCATGATCGGCCGGAACCGGATGCTGCACGCCTGCAGGATCGCTTCGCGCGCCGACTTGCCCTCCACGCGCTGCGCCTCGAGCGCGAAGTCGATCATCATGATGCCGTTCTTCTTGACGAGGCCGACCAGCATGATGACGCCGACGAACGCGTAGACGCTCAGATCCACGCGGAAGATCAACAGCGTCAACAGCGCGCCGAACCCTGCAAACGGCAGCGCCGAGAGGATCGTCAACGGGTGGATGAAGCTCTCGTACAAGATCCCCAACACCATGTAGATCACGAACACCGCGAGCCCGAGCAGGAACAAGAGCCCTGCCTGACTCGATTGGAACGCCTGGGCGGTGCCCGAGAAGCTGGTTGTGATGCTGGAGGGTAGCGCCTGCCGTGCGATGCGCTGTACCTGCGTGACCGCGGTCCCGATGGCGACTCCCTCCCGCAAGTCGAACGAGATCGTGACCGACGGCAGCTGCCCCGAATGACTCACGGTGAGCGGGCCGACGCTGGAGGTCAACGTGGCGAGCGACGCGAGCGGCACCAGCGTGCCGTTCTGCGAGCGGATGTACAGCAGGTTGAGGGCCGAGAGATCCTGCTGGTACTGGGGCAACAGCTCCATCACCACCCAATACTGATTCGTCGCCGTGTAGATCGTCGAGACCTGACGTGACCCGTAAGCGTCGTACAACGCTTCCTCGACCTGCTGGGCCGTGACCCCGAGCGCCCCGGCCCGGTCCCGGTTGATGGTCACGGTGGCTTGGGGGTTCGAGATCTGCAGGTCGCTCGTGACGTTGAGCAGGTCGGGGAGCTTGCGCAGCTCGGTCGTGAGCCGGGTGGCGTTGTCGTACAGCGCGATCCGATCCGGGCTCTGGAGCGTGAACTGATACAGGCTCTTGGTGCGGCGCCCGCCGATCTGGATCGGCGGCGGGTTCTGGAGGAACACCTGGATCCCGGGGATGCCGGCCAGCTTGCGGTTGAAGTAGCGGATCAGCTCGTCCACGCTCATGCTGCGCTGGGAGCGGGGCTTGAGCTGCATGAAGACGCGCCCCTGGTTGATCTGGCCCGTGCCCAGGAAGGACATGGTGGCGTCCACGTTGGGATCCTGCTGCAGCACCGCCATGACCTGCTCCTGGTGGCGGACCAGGTCGTCGAACGACGTGCCCTGGACCGTCTCCGTGGTCCCGAAGATCTGGGAATTGTCTTCGCTCGGGAGAAACCCCTTGGGGACCACCAGGAACAGCCCGACCGTGGCGAGCAGAATCGTGGCCGAGAACGCGAGCGCCGCGGGCCGTCGCGCCATCACCCAGCCGAGGCTGCCCTCGTACCAGCCCAGCACCCGCTGGTACACGCGCTCGGACCGCTCGTAGAATCGCCCGTGGTGAGCCTCGCGCGACGCCTTGAGGAAGCGACTGCACAGCATCGGCGTCAGGGTCAGCGAGACGATGCCGGAGACGAGAATGGCGGCGCCGATCGTGACGGCAAACTCGTGGAACAACCGTCCCACGATCCCGCCCATGAACAGGACCGGGATGAATACCGCGGCGAGCGACAGCGTCATCGAGAGGATCGTGAATCCCACCTCGCGCGATCCCGTGAACGCCGCCTGGAGCGGGGGCGTGCCCTTCTCCATGTGGCGCACGATGTTCTCGAGCATCACGATCGCGTCGTCCACCACGAACCCGACCGACAGCGTCAGCGCCATCATCGACAGGTTATCGAGGCTGTAGTCGAGCGCGTACATCACGGCGAACGTGCCGACGAGCGAGAACGGCAGCGCCAGGCTGGGGATGACCGTCGCCGAGAGGTTGCGGAGGAAGAGGAAGATCACCAGCACGACGAGCGCCAGCGTCACGAACAGCGTGAACTGCACATCGTGCAGCGACGCACGGATCGACTCCGAGCGGTCGGAGCGGAGCTGCAGGTCCACGGATCCGGGGAGCTGCTGCTTGAGGCCTTCCATGACCGCGCGCACGCGGGCCGCGACCGCCACGGTGTTGGTGCCCGGCTGCCGCTGGATCGCGAGCACGATGGCCCGGGAGCCGTTGAACCAGGCGGCGCTCTTGTTGTCCTGCACGTCGTCCAGCACCTGCCCCAGGTCCTGGAGCCGCACCGGCGCGCCGTTGCGGTACGCGATCACGAGCGGGCGGAACGCGGCCGCATTCTGCAGCTGCCCGTTCGCCTGCACCGTGTAGGCGCGATGCGGTCCCCAGAGAATGCCCGTCGGCAGGTTGACGTTGCCCGCCGCCACGCCGTCCGCCACCTCGTCGATCCCGATCGAGCGGGTTGCCAGGGCCTTGGGATCGAGCTGGATACGCACCGCGTACTTGGCGGCGCCGAACACGTTCACCTGCGCCACGCCGTCCACCATCGAGAGGCGCTGCGCGATGAACGTCTCGGCGTACTCGTCCAACTCCGGCAGCGACAGCGTCTTCGAGCTCAGCGCGTAGTAGACGATCGGCTGGTCCGCCGGATTGACCTTCTGGTAGGACGGCGGCACGATGCCGGTGGGGAGCTGCCGCAGCGTCTTGGAGATCGCCGCCTGGACGTCTTGGGCGGCCGCATCGATGTTGCGATCCAGCGTGAACTGCAGTGTGATGCTGGTATTACCCAGGCTCGACGACGAGGTCATCTGATCGATCCCGGCGATCGTCGAGAACTGTTTCTCGAGCGGCGTTGCCACGGCGGACGCCATCGTCTCGGGGCTCGCCCCGGGCAGCCCCGCGCTCACCTGGATCGTGGGGAAATCCACGTTGGGGAGGTTGCTCACCGGCAGCAGGCGATACGCCATCAAGCCGAACACGAGGATCCCCGTCATGACCAGCGTCGTCATGACGGGCCGCTTGATGAACAGCTCGGAGATGCTCACTGGTCCGCCTCCGCCGGGTCCGCCGTCTTCTTGATCTCCACGGGCGCGCCTGAGACGAGGCGCACCTGCCCGTCGGTGACCACGTCGTCCCCGGGCGCGACGCCCTGCGCGATGACGGCGTAGCTCCCGGCGTCACGCTCGACCGTCACCGCTTGCGAGCGCGCCGTGCCGTCCTGGTTGAGCACGAAGACGTACGTTCCTTGCTGGCCGGTCATCACGGCCTGCGCCGGCACGACCACGGCTTTTTCCTCGACATACAGCTGCAGCCGCACATTGAGGAACTCACCCGGCCACAGGACGCCGTCCTGGTTCGCGAACTCCGCCTTCAGCAGCACCGTCCCGGTCGTCGTGTCCACGGCATTGTCCACGAACGTGAGCGACCCGCTCGTGAACGTGGTGTCCTCCTTGGAAGGGCTCACGAGCACGGGCAGACGGTTCTGGCGGTGGCGCTGGATGTCGGGGAGCGCGCGCTCGGGGACGGCGAACCGCACGAGGATGGGATGGATTTGATTGATGACGACCAGCGGATCGGGCGCGTTGGCGCGCACCAGGTTCCCCTCCCGCACCAGCAGCCGGCCGGTGCGACCGGAGATCGGCGCGCGGATCCGCGCCCACTCGAGGTTGAGCTGCGCGTTGGCGACCGCGGCGGAGTCGGCCCGCACCGCGGCCTGCAGCGCTTCCGCCGCGGCGCGCTTCGCGTCGTAATCCGACTTCGTCACGTAGTCCTGCTTCACCAGCTCGGCGTAGCGCTGCGCGTCGAGCACGGCGCTCTGGGCCTGCGCCTGGTCGCGCGCCAGCATCGCCTGGGACTGCTGGACCGCCGCCTGGAACGTCCGGGGGTCGATCTGGAACAGCACCTGGCCGGCCAGGACGTCGTCGCCCTCGCGAAACGCGACCTGCGTGAGCACCCCACTCACCTGTGACTGCACCGACACGGTCTGCCGCGGCTCGGCCGTGCCGGTCGCGGCGATCTCAAACGGGATGGCCCGCTGCTCGGCGCGGGCGATGGTGACGGGAACGCGCGCCGGACCACCGGCTCCTTTGCGGGAGCAGCCGACGGAGAGGAAGAGGCACAGCGTCGCAACGGCGGTCATGGCCTTCATCTATCGGTTCGGTCCAGTCGAGTCCGTTCGCACATGCAGCCCGCTCTGGCCGTCGAGGCCCAGGATCCCGGCGTCGTGCCCCAGCTGGGCGAGGGCGGAGTACCAGGCCAGGCGGGCGTCGATCACCTGGGCGCGCGCATCGGCCAGCACCGCCTGCGCCGTGAGCAGGTCCAGCAGACTGCCCGCTCCGGCCCGGTAGCGCCCCAGCGCCACCTGCTCCGATTGGGTCGCGCTCGCCAGGAGATCGTCGCTCGTCCGGACGCGTTGCGTGGCGGTGCGCGCTGCGTAGAACGAGTTGAACACCTGGAAGATTACCTGTTGTTCCACGCCCTGGCGACGCTCGTCCGCCGCGCGTGCCGCCGCGCTCGCGGCCCGCACGTCGTAGATCTGCGACCACCCGGAGAACAGCGGAATCTGGAGCCCGATCGTGGCCGAATAGCTGTTCCCTTGCTGGTTCGCCAGCGGCCTGCGGAAGAAGTACGTCCCCGACCCCGTGCCGCTCACCACGAGCGACGGCAACGCCTGCCCACGGGCCACCGCGACGCGCGACTGGGCCGCTTGGGCCGTGGCGCGGGCCGCCATCAGATCGGGTCGCTCCCGCACGGCGCGGTCGATCAACGCGTCGAGGCTGTCGGTGATGCCGAGCGGCGGCGTCGTGTCAGGGGGGAGCTCGACGTCATACGGCACGTTCGCGGGCAGGCCCATCGAGAGAGCCAGGGCCCCGCGTGCGGTCTGCAGCGTCCCTTCGGCGGTCTCCAGCGCGAGCTGGACCTGGGAGCGCGCCGTCCTCGCCTGCAGCACGTCGGCGATGGTGGCGAGGCCCACACGGTGCCGTTGCTCCGCCGCCTCGAGGTTGGTCTGGGCTTCCTTCAGAGTGGTCTGCTGGGCGGCGAGCAGCGCCTTCGTGGCGTGGTATTGGAAGTAGGCGGTCTCGACCTGCAGCACGACGTCCTGGATGACCGCGTTGTGCGTCCAGTCGGCGGCGAGCAGCGCCTCCCGCGCACCGCCGACCGATCCGGACCGTGTCCCAAAATCGAACAGCAGCCACGACGCGTTCAGCGTGGGCCCGTACAGCTGCTGCTGGACCGACACCCGGCCCGCGGTCGCGGCGGTTTTGACCGCTGTGGCGTTCAAGTCCGCGATCAGTGTCGGATAGTACTGCCCGCGCGCGGCGCCGTACGTCGCCGCCGCGGCGCGCGCATCGGCCCACGCGGCGGCGGTCGCCGTGTTCTTGCGGAGCGCGAGGTCGACGATGTCCGCGAGCGTGAGCGCCTGGATCCGTTGGGCGAGATCGGCGGGGAGGGCGGGGGCCGGGACCGCCGCGATCGTGTCGCGGGAGGCGCGCTCGCGCGGCGGAGTCCACCGGACGTTGGGGGCGGGCGCCGTGCCCGCGACGCCGCGGACACCGGGGGGGTTGGACAGGCACCCGCTCAGGGCCAACAGCACGAGCGCCCCCAGCGCCCGCGCCCCGCCACGGCGTGCGGGCGAGTCATCGGTTGCGGTCACCATGTAGAGTGGCTGGGCTCCTCTCTCGATGCCATTCATACGCACGGGGCTGTTGAGACGTGAAGCGCGCAGCCCCTGGAAAGTGCCGGCGGCCCGGTTAGCTTTTGATGCTACATGAAACCGTGCGGCATTTCCATGCGTCTCCCCTCGGGCGGGCGCTCGGTCGATTTGGCGGCACCTCATTCGTCAATCCTTGTATAGGGGATGAGCCTCTGAAAGGACGCGTTGCGTCATGAAGCTTTCCGACGTTGCCATCGGACGGCCGGTGCTCGCCAGCATGATGAGCGCAGCCCTCGTGCTGTTCGGCGTCATCGGGTACACCCGGCTGTCGGTGCGCGAGCTCCCGGACATCGATCCTCCGATCATCTCGGTCTCGACCACCCTGCCCGGCGCCAACGCGCAGGTCGTCGAAACCGCGGTGACCGACGTGCTCGAGGAGGAGCTGTCGACGATCCAGGGACTGCGCACGCTGTCGAGCTCCTCGTCGGAGGAGAACAGCCAGATCGTCCTCGAGTTCAACCTCGACCGGCCCGTCGACGTCGCCGCGCAGGACGTGCGCGACAAGGTGTCGCGGGTGCGGGGGCGGCTCCCGGTGGACGTGCTCGAGCCCGTGATCGCGAAGCAGCAGGCCGACGCGCAGCCGTTTTTCTGGCTGGCCCTGAGCAGCCCGAACTACGACCTGATGCAGCTCTCCGACGTCGCCGACCGCCTGGTCAAGGCGCGGCTGCAGAGCCTGGCGGGCGTCGGCAGCGCCGGGGTGTTCGGCGAGCGGCGCTTTGCCATGCGCGTGTGGGCACAGCCCGACCAGCTGTCGGCCCGGGGCCTCACGGTGCAGGACGTGGAAGGCGCGATCAACGCGCGCAACGTCGAGATTCCCGCCGGCCGCATCGAATCGACGCGGCGGGAGTTCTCGGTCCGGTCCCTGGGCCAGCTCAAGACGCCGCGGGAATTCGGGGAGCTGGTGGTGACGAGTCAGGGCGGGCAGGTCGTCAAGCTCAAGGACGTGGCGCACGTCGAGCTCGCGCCCGAGGACACTCGCTCGATATTCCGCTACAATGGAGATCCCGCGGTCGCGATCGGCGTCGTCCGGCAGTCGAAAGCGAACCTCATCGACGTGGCGCAGCGCATTCGCGACGCTCTGCCGGGCATCCAGGAGACGCTGCCCCCGGGCGTGAAGCTCCAAATCGCGTTCGATGGGTCGGTGTTCGTCAC
>WNGO01001027.1_pt1 | contig 17704 bp, 8 predicted proteins | sample 5400511 | NCBI WGS metagenome assembly WNGO01 (sample SAMN13153380, study PRJNA577476) | soil metagenome | isolation source: 20 cm soil or saprolite under Garry oak tree replicate 2 | place: USA:California | collected 2016-06-15 | reverse complement strand
GTTCATGGCAACCTCTATCGGTTGATCAGCCCCCGCAACAACAGTCCCTTTTCTTCCACCGAAACGGTGTCGCCTGAGGAAAACCAAGCGGTGGTCTTCGCCTTCACGCATTCCACCCAGGAAGGCCGCCGGTTTCCCTTGCTTCAATTGCAAGGCCTCAATCCCGATGCCCAATACAAACTTGGCTGGATCGAAGGGAAGGCGGAGGCCGGGACCCCAGAAGTCGCTTCCGGTCGATGGTGGATGAATCATGGCTTGCGGTTGGACCTGCGAGGAGATTTCCAAGCCGCTGCCTTCCGGCTGGACCGCCAACCCTGATGGACAAACCTGCTACCTTTCCGCCGGGTTTTTTTCATTGTTTCGCCGCCGAGCTCCCGTCGAGCTGGAAAAGGATGAGTTCGGCGCGATTCGGCCGTTTTCGAACGACGCCATCCAGCTGGACCTGGAGGGCCCGGCCGAATTGATTGGCGACAATCCGTTCGCGGTGGTTGGCGGCACCGGCGCCGTCTGGATTCGCGCCAAGGAGCAACCCGGCAGCGTGCGTCTCACGGCAACCCATCCTGTTTTTGGCAAAAAAACAAGTGCAAATTGCGGTGGTTGCGGCTGCTCCCGAAGCGGCTTAAAACCTCACGCGTCTGTCGGCCGAGGTCCGGTTCGGAAACCGCATTACTTCCCTTTTGGTGTATGGGCACTGACAATTCCGCTGCCTTCGCGGATCGTCAGGATCTGATTAGCCTTCACCTGGGTGAAACGCTCGATTTTTTGCGTCGTGGGCCATTTCACTTCAATGACGTCTGCCTTCAGAGCCTTTCCTAAGCCAAAGTGCAGCCGCAGGTCGGACTGCGACATTACGCTGCCGCCGCTGTGCACTTCGTCGATCTGCGCATGAGGACCGGTGACCACGCGCACACGCGCGCCGATCGCGGTGCGGTTCGACTTCGTTCCGATGAGCTTGATCTTGATCCAGTTCTGAGCGTTGCCCCCGTCGTTGCGCAAGAGCGAAGGCAGATCGTTCATATTCAAAATCAGGGCATCCATGTCGCCATCGTTGTCGTAGTCGCCGAAAGCGGCGCCACGGCTTGAGAAGCGCTCGCTGACTCCAGGCCCCAATTCGCGTGATACATCTCTAAACCTGCCGCCGAGGTTCTTGTAGACCAAGCGCGGATTTTTGAAGGTCTGGCCGATCGAGTGCGTGTCGAGTTCCGGATAGACATGTCCGTTCGCCTGCAAGAGGTCTGGCCAACCATCGTTGTCGTAATCGATAAAACCGCAGCCCCAGGCGACGTATTGATTGTTGATGCCCACGCCCGAGGCAAAGGCCTCATCGGTGAACGTTCCGTCGCCGTTGTTGTGATAGAGGTTCGAGGTATCGTCGGCAAAGTTAGTCTTGAAGATGTCGAGCCAGCCGTCGCAATCGTAGTCGCCCACCGCGACGCCCATTCCCGCCTGTTCGTGCCCATTCTCGTTGTAGGCGCAGCCGGACATCTCGGCAACATCGGTGAACGTGCCATCGTGGTTGTTGTGGAACAGTATGCTCGGTTCGGAATCCACGGCCACAAAAATATCCGGCCAGCCGTCGTTATCAAAATCGTAGGAGACAGCGGTGATCGAATATCGAGGGCCGGGTTTCAGAATGCCTGCCTTTTCGGAAACGTCCGTGAACGCGCCGTCGCCATTGTTGTGGAAGAGGACGTTTGTGTCCCCGGGAAGACCCCGGGGGCCGCACATGACCGGGATACCTTTCCATTGGCAGGACAGCCCCTCGCCGGGTGTCTTGGCCGGGTCGAGCTTGATGTAGTTGCAGACAAAAAGATCCAGATGCCCGTCGCGGTCATAATCGAGCCAGGTACAGCCTGCGCCCCAGCGAACCCGTTCGTCGTAAACGCCGGCCTTGCGGGTCACATCGGTGAATGTGCCGTCGCCGTTGTTGTGGAACAGGATGTTGTGTCCCCAGAAGCAACAGAACAGATCATCCCAGCCGTCGTTGTCAAAGTCGCCTACCGAGACGCCGGTCTGCCATCCCGTGCGTCCGATACCGGACTGCTCGGTTACGTTCGAAAACGTTCCGTCGCGGTTGTTCTTGTAAAGCTGCGTGGTTGGAGCACCGCCGCGAGGCCAGTGGGCGTCGAGGCGAGTGCCGTTGCTCAAATAAATGTCCAGCCAGCCGTCATTGTCGTAGTCGAAGAAAGCAAGGCCGCTACCTTTGGCTTCGACGATGAGCGTCTTATGTTCGACGCCACCCCACACATTCGGAGTAGTCAGGCCCGCTTCCCGGGCCACGTCCACGAAGGTGACCGGCGGCGACGACGCGGAACCCGCGACGCTCTTGGACTCGAGGGTCAGCGAGCCAGCCCATTTCCAGAGGGGCACCGTGAGCGCATCGAACAGGTTTGCTCCCAGACTGATCAGGGAAGAGCCAAGGAAACGCCGCCGCGGGAATCTCATGGTGTTTGGTTGTGCAGCTTGGGGAAGGCACGAGCCACGCTTCCGGTGCCCTCCTTAACAGCGATGACTTGATCGACCGGCACGTTCGTTAAGCGATCCAGGTGCCCGCTCGGCCAGCTAACTTCCAGGGAGTCGATGCGGTTGCGCTTACCAAGGCCAAAGTGAATCCGCGGGTCGCTCGCGGACATATAGCTCGTGCCTCCCTTGGCCTGTTCCACCTCCACAAAACCTTCGGAAACCAGCTTCAAGGAAGAGCCGATGCCGTCGCGGTTGGACGGTGTGCCGATCAAAAAAACCTCGAGCCAGTGATTTGCGTTGCCGCCGTCATTGCGCAAGATCATGGGGTAATCGCCCCTCACATTAACGGCGATGTCGATATCGCCGTCATTGTCGAAATCCGCGGTGGCCAGGCCGCGGCCGGCGATGGGGCGCATGAAATCGGGGCCAAGAGATTCCGAGACTTTCTCGAACTGGCCCTTGCCCACATTTCTAAGCATGAGCAAAGGCTCCTTGTAGGTTACCTCGCTGTGATAGAGCTCGACATTGTCCACCATGGCTCCGTTGGCCTGGAGGATGTCCGGCCAGCCATCGTTGTCGAAATCCAGAAACTTCATGGAGACGCCGCTCAGCAGGATAAATTTGTTGCCGATTCCCGAACGATAGGTGGAGTCGTCGAAGGTGCCGTTATGGTTGTTGTGATAGAGGCGGTTCAATTCGAAATCCAGGTGGGTGATGTACACATCGAGCCAGCCGTCGCGGTCCACATCGGCGGCGTCTATGCCCATCCCGGCCTCGTAGCGCCCGTCTTCGCTGGCGGCTATTCCCGAAACGAACGAGGCATCCTCAAACGTCCCGTCGTGCTTGTTTAGGAAGAGAAAGTTGGGCCAGGAGTCGTTGGCGATGGCGATGTCCGTCCAGCCATCGTTGTTGAAATCGGCAAGCACCACGCCCATGCCCTTGGATTCGGGCTTGCTGACGCCGGATGCGTCGCTAACGTCGGTGAACGTCCCGTCGTGATGGTTATGAAACAGCTTCGTTTTCTGGCCCTGGTAATTGCCCGGATGGCAGTAAGAACGGTAACCGGGCCGGCGCTCGCCGCACCAGATGTTGTTCTTCGGGCTCCAGTCGATGTAGTTCGTGACCAGAAGGTCCAGATAACCATCCTTGTCGTAATCAAACCAGCCGGCGCTTGTGGACCAATGGCCTTGGTCGGCAACGCCGGCTTTGCTCGAGACGTCTGTAAACGTGCCGTCGCGGATGCTGTGGTAGAGGATCGCGCTTCCGTAACCGGTGACGTAGAGATCGGGATAGCCGTCATTGTCAAAATCGCCGACCGCGACCCCTTGGCCGTAATGACCGGCCCCCGCAACGCCGGCCTTTTCCGTTACGTCCGTGAAGGTGCCATCGCCGTTGTTGTGATAAAGCGCCGAGCGCAACGGGTGAGGCGGCTGGTAAATGTCGGTCGCCGCCGATTGCACAAGAAAAAGATCCATGAGACCGTCCTGGTCATAATCCAACCACGCCACACCAGTGCCCATGGTTTCCAGATAATATTTCTCGTCGGTTTGCGTGGAGTCCTGGACAAAAGTGATGCCTGCGGATTTTCGTATGTCGGTGAACCGGACGGGAACGGAAGCATCTTTTTGCTTCGAAGCCTGAGGGGTCCCGGTCATAACCGCGGCGGACGCAATGAGCAGGGCGCCAAGAGCAACCACCGCGGCAGATTTGCCGATGGAACTCAACAACCTGGATGTCTCGGTGTTTGTCCGCATTCCCGGATGGCTTATCCGTTGGAAACTGAACCAACCGAACCGACTCTAGCACTCCAGCTGCTAGGCCAACAACCCGAGGTTGTTCTGCCGAGCCTAGAGGGTTCGGTCCATAATCGTAACCGCGAATTCGAGCAGTTGCTGCCGGGCTTCGATGGGCAGGGGTTCGTTGACGATAACCGGCATCGCCGGGGCTCCTTCCAGGGCCTCTTGGATGCGGTTGACATCCAGGCCCCCGCCGGCATTACCGCCCTCGAACCGCTTAAGTACTTCTCTGGCTCTATCGATTTGCCCGGTTTGATAATAGAACACGCCCAGCGTGGAATAGCTGCCCGACCACTCCGGCAAGAGATCAACCGCCTGCTCGAATTGCTCGCCCGCTTGCGCGGTCTTTCCTTCCAAAACGGAGAGCAGGCCCTGCCCCCAGAGAAGTTTGCCCGACCCCGGAATACGGGCAAGCCCTTCTCGCAAGGTTTTTCCCGCTTCGATTAGATCGTTTTGCCGAAGCTCGAGCAGCGTGAGAGACAGATAGTATTGGTCGTTGTCCGGATTCCGACGGATGGCGTTCTTGAGAATTTCGGAAGCCTCGGTGGTTTGCCCAAGATGGGCTTTGATATCGCCGAGCAAAGCGAGGAAGGCGTCGTCCTGCTGCCCCTTGATTGAAACCTGCTGCGCTATTTCCAGCGCCTGCGGATAGAGGCCGTTGCGAAAATAAGCGTCGGCCAGGTCGAACTTCACATCATCGGAATCGGGATTTGTGCGCAAGGCGTTTTGAAAATGCTGGATGGCGTCGTTGTAGAGGCGGTAGCGGGCGAGCAGGACGCCGACGCCGGTTTGCGTCCGGTAGTCAGAGCCGCTGAGCTGGTCTAACTGCACGATGGCTTTGCGAGCGTCTTCCACTTTGCCAAGTCTGAGGTAGCCTTCGGCAAGCAGGTAGAGATCCTCGGGCTGGCCGGGGTGTGTTTGGATCTGCTGGAGCAACTGAGTGAGATCCAGCACGGTTTTTTCCTTACTGGAAAGGGTGGAACGATTGTCCAGATAATCAAACAGATGCTGGTAGGGATAAGGGCCGGTGGAGGCATTCTTCGAGAGCGTCTGGAACACGCTCATGTCCCGTTCGGCCGCCGTCGTTTGATGGAGGCTCCTCTCCACCATCGCCAGTTTGTAGTATCCGGAAGCAGGAGCATTACTGACGCGCACGTATTTGCGCAGCAGGTCGGCCGCCTCCGGTAATCTTTTGCTCGCGATGCGCAAATTGGCGAGCTCCAAAAGTGCCGCGGGATAATCCGGATTGGAGCGGAGTGTTTCTTGAAAGAAGTTTTCGGCGGCTTGGTGATGGCCTTGGCGCTCTTCGATGTATCCTATATTGAATAGGCAAGCCGTGTTGCGGGGATCCTTTTTGAGACCCTCCTGGAAATATTTCCGAGCTTCATCGAAACGCCCCAGTTGCCGGTAAGAGAGGCCCATAAAAGCGTAGGACCTTGCCGCGGGGTCCAGTTCAATCAACTGCTTGAACTCTCCGATGGCCTTTTCCACTTTGCCGGACATGAAGTAGCTCTCTCCGAGCGCGGCCCGCAGATCGGCTCGCTGCGGAGAGACCTGCAAACCGGATTCGAGCAGGGGAATCGCATCCTCGAAATAGTTCTCCGACATGCAGACACGGGCAAAGAAAAAGGTGATGTCCGCATTCTCAGGAGCAAGCTTGTGTGCGCGCGCCAAGAGATCCAGGGCGTCTGCCGGCCTGTGCTGCTCCGAATAAACCTGCGCCAACAAATAGAGGGTCCCCGGGGAATCGGGCTTAAGTCTCAAGGCGCGGTTCAAGACGAGTACGGCCCTGGAATACTCGGCGTTCCGCAGATAGACCCCGCCGAGGTTGTGCAGGATCTCGAAGCTGTTGGGCTGCAAGGCATTGGCCTGCTCGAGCTCGGGTTGAGCGGCACGATGTTGTTTTTCCGAGGCGAGCAAAACGCCCAAGGTGAGATGGACCTGCAGGTTGTCTTTGTGCAGGGCGGAAAGCTCCTTGGCGGTCCGCAGGGCCTCCCTCGTGCGGCCGGCCTCGAGGTAAGCTCGGGTTAAGTTGAAACGGGACGCGACGTCTTGCGGTTGGACGCGCAGCAAATAGGGAATGGCCTCAGTAGGCTGCCTTTTCGCCAGAAGGACTAGGCCTAGATTGTAGTTGCCATCGTGATCTGAAGGATTCAGGCGTAAGGCCTGGCGGAACTCCGCTGCGGCTAAGTCCAATTTTTCCTGGGCGACATACAAGTTTCCTAAATTGTTGTGGATTTTGACGGATTTCGGATTGAGTTTGCGGGCATGTCGGAAGGCATCGAAAGCTTCGTCGTAATTCTTTGTTTGCGTACAGGCGAGACCCAAAAGGATGTATCCCTCGGCGCTCGAGGGATTCTGTTTCAGCTCTTCCAGGATTTTGTCCTTCGCTTCCTCGAAGCGGCCTTGGTGAAGAAGAGCCTGGGCGTCTGCGAAGGGCGACTCAGGCTTGGAGGATGGGCGCGAGCTTTGCTTTCGCCCAGAAAGTTGCTGTCCTGCGTCTCCTCGGTGCGAAAAGAAAATCACCGTCAGTGTCAGGAGGACGCCCAGCCGCGCCCGCCGACCCGTGTCCCCAGCGGTATGCCGGACAAAACTGCGAAACAGCATGAAGGATGTTCCTCCGCGCGAATTACGTCCGGAACAGCTTGGAATCAAAGGATCAATTTAGCATCTCGAGAGCCTGCTGAGCCAATTTGTGCTCTGGTTGCTGGCGCAATAGTGCAAGCAAAACCTCTCTTGCTTTTTCTTTTTCCTGCAACACTACGTAGAGGCCTGCGAGATTAAGATAAGCCTGGTCAAACCCGGGGGCCATCGCGATGCACGTTTCAAATTTTTCTTTGGCCTGGGCGTAGCGCCTTTGCTGGACCAGGACAATCCCCAGGTTATTCAACGCATCCACATGATCTGGACGCAAGGCGATAGCCCTTTGCAGATAGTCCGATGCGCGCTCCAGCTGATCTTGTTTGGCGTAAAGCATTCCCAAGCTGTAGTTCGTGTCGGAGTCGTCGGGAGCGACTTCCAGAGCTCGCTCTAGAAGTTCCTTCGCTTCATCGAAGTCGCCCCTTCGACGGAAGAGGTTGCCAAGGTTCAAGAGCGCTGTAACGTAGGTGGGTTTGAGCTGAAGGCACTGTTGAAAATCCTTGATAGCCTCGTCCTCCTGACCCTGCTGCGCGGCAACCATCCCGAGATTGTTCCAGGCTTCGGCATAGCCGGGACGAAGTTTCACTGCCTGCGAGAGGTATTGACGCGCGGCAGCGAGGTCTTTTCTCTGTAGATACAGAGTGCCGAGATTGTAAGAGGCCAGGGGATCGTCGGGTTTAGCGGCGATTGCCAGCTTGAATGAGGCGCCGGCCTGCTCAAAATAGCCGCGCTGAAACATCGCCACCCCGTAAGTGACATCATTGCGCTGAAATAAGTCCCTATGGTACAGCGTGCCTTTCATAGGCAGTGATTTCTCCAGGAATCCGGCAGGAGTATCGGGCATAGTCCGGATGTCATCTAATAGACGATCGGGCTCGACCGTTCCCTGAGAAACTTTGACGATCATGCCGTCGCGCTGCAACAAAAAGGACGTCGGAATACCAAGATCTTTCCGGCGGTCAAAGAGGAAGCGGTAGAGGATGTTGTAGACGCCGGCGACTTCCTGCGTTGCAAGAAGGATGGGGAGAGAAATCCCCCCTTGCGTGGTGAAGGTTCGCGCCGCTCCGCCCTTTTGAGGATCATCCACGTTGATACACAAAACGCGAAGGTCCTGCGAAGAGAGTTTTGCTTGATACTGTTGGAGAAGGCGGAGCTGTTCAAGGCACGATGGCGCGGTACTGCTCCAAAAGTGAAGAAGGACGAAGTGCCCGCGAAACGAGGACAGCTGGATCGTGTCCCCCGCCAGATCGGGCAATGAGAAGTCTGGGGCGTGAAGAGGCTGGACCAGCCATGTTTCCACGGAAAGAGGAAGGGTTTCTGCTTTTTGGTAATCACGCTGACCCGCATGAGACGCGGGGACGATGGCAAAACGTGTTGCCTGAAACTCATCGCTGCCTTCCCGCACTTCGACGCGGTGATTTACTGGCAATTCCTCGAACCGTTGCGTCAGGCCGCTAGGCCAGCGGACGCTGGCTCGGACCGTACCCTCGGTTTTTCCGAGCCCGAAGAATAGTTCCTTGGTGTGCTGCGACAAAAAACCGGAACCCGCCTGCAGAACTTTTGTTTGGCGATGGCCGCTGGCTTCAACCGTCACCACAGTTCCAATCGCATCGCGATTGCTTCTTTCGCCACGCAAACGGAAGGCGATCGAGGCGCCAAGATCCTTCATGGAGTTGTGCAGGATGCGAAGCTGCGGCGCGGTGCGGTTCTTGAGAATGATTTCCAGGCGGCCGTCGTTGTCAATATCCGCAAGCGCGAACGAGCGGCTGTCATCAAGAAAATCCAATCCAACGACGCCGGAAACTTCGGAAAAGGTGCCATCCCGATTGTTGGCAAAAAAAACGTTCCGCTCAAAACCATTCCAGGTCGAGTCCGTCCGAATCAGCTCGTTAATGGCATTCCATCCGCGTTCGTAATCGGGCGATGGACTGGAATTCTCAGGCGACTTGGCCACGACTTGCCGCCAGAAGAAACTGGAGGCATCAGGCCCACCGGCGCCAGAAATATAGCCATTCGCAACGTAGAGGTCAGGGTAGCCATCGTGGTCAAAGTCCCAGGCATCGGTAGACCAAGCCCAGCGGCCCATTTCCACGCCGGCCGGCCCAGCCACATTTTGAAATTTACCGTTCCCTTGGTTGCGATACAAGGAGTTGCCGGTCATGTGACGCCGGTAGCGGGCTCGGATCTCCGGCGCAGCCTTGTCGTGGAAATGCGGTTGGCCAAAAACGCGCATGCCGTCTGCCACCCACATACCCGCGGCATAGATATCCTGGTTTCCGTCGTTATCGAAGTCCAGCCAGCAGGCGCTCATCCCGGCGCCCACTTCATCGACACCCGCCTCCGCGGAGACAGGAGTAAAAGTTCCATCGCCATTGTTACGGTAGAGGTTGTTACGGCCGAAGTCATTTACGACGTATAGGTCCGGCCAGCCGTCGGCGTTGTGGTCGCTCCAGCTGCAGGCGAAGCTGTAACGATCATTGTCAATGTTCAGGCCGGCAGCCTCGGTGCGGTCTAGAAAGGTGCCGTTGCCTTCGTTGTGAAAGAGAAAATTGGGAGGGCCGTTGCGCGCGTCAAAATAAGGAACGGGATAGCGGTATTGGTCCAGTCCCACGTAGTAGCTGTACAGGCAAAAATAGATATCCAACCGGCCGTCCCCGTCATAATCGGCTATGGCAGCGCCGGTGAATGTTCCCGCGGGGACGTTCGCGAACCGAAAGGCGTCAGATTTATGTGAGAATTTTCCATGCCCTTGATTCCGGAACAGTAAAGGGCCGCCCGAGCAAACCACCAAGAGGTCCTGGAGCCCCCTATTCTCGAAATCGGCAAATAGAGCGCAGGCGGCGTTGTCCAGCACGCCGACTCCAGCAGCCTCGGTCACATCTTCAAAGGTACCGTCGCCGCGATTGCGATAAAGGCGGTTGGGAAGACCGGGAGGCTGGCAGACATAAAGATCGTCGTGGCCGTCGTTGTCGAAGTCTCCGGCGGCGACCCCACAGTTACCGTAGACGTTGATGCCGGTCGCTTCGTCCAGGACGGTGCGCCAGTAGTCGGTGCTCCGAAGCATTTGAGTTTTGTAAGACTCAATTGCGCCAAGAGCTTGCGCGCTGACATCCAGGAAAGTCGGCTGCTGACCACGGCTGAGGGTTTCCTCCGTCGCCGCCCAACTAGAAACGCGCCAGTCCCCGGAGTCCTTGCGGATCCACTCGGTGAGCCAATTTCCAATGCGTTCCTCACGCAGTGAGTTGTCCGTAACTCCCACAAGGTCGTAGCGAATGTTTGTGCGAACTCGCAATGGAGAGTTCGCCGTTTGCTCGATTTCGAAGATTTGGAATTCCACAGTTTCTAAGCGCATAACAGGGGCCAGGTAAATCCGGACTTGTTCCAGGAATTTCCCGGGACCCAACACGGCCCCGCGGGGAAACTTTCTCCGAAAGACTTCAATTCCATTCCCTGAACGCAGCGTTGTTTCTTGTGCCGGGATTAGCGGCGCAGCTTTGAAGGAAGAGTCCAGCAAGTCCGCGAGGGTTTGCAGAGAGCGTGGGCCCGAGCGCAAGTCTCTCGCCCAGGCGTGGAGGAGTAGCGCGATTTCCGCGGCGTATTTTTCCGTCACATATTCATCGGTGCCGGGAATGACGTAGCGGAGCACATCGTCCAAAGGAGATTTCGCCGGATAATGCGGGGTTAACCGCGATTCCGCAAAAGGGAAGGAAGGCGTCCGTTCCGCGAGGGGATATGGAGTCAAGCAGGGATAAACCGCGGAATCAAGAGGCGCGGGAAGAAAAAGCAGGGGACTCCACCCAAACGCTCCCAGAAATGTTCGGCGTGAAAGTTTGTGGTTTCCTTTTATGTCAGGCCGCATCCCGAAGTTCTCGCGGAAGTTGGGATGTTAGCGCAAATTTCTTCAGCGCTTCAAATTTCTTTGGCGGTCCATCAACTACTGTTTGGCAAAATGCCTTATTGGCGACGGAAGCATCTCAATGCCGGGGCGGAATCGGACACGACAAGGACAGGTTAAGGTGGGCGGACCGCTTCAGCACTCGTCTTTACAAACTCACTCCGGAGGGTGCGGGCCCGGACGAATGTCCCACAATCAGCTCCGCAGGAATCTCGTGTTCCTTGCCATGGGGGTCTGCGGAGCTGCAAAGCTCATGCAGAACGTCCGCCGCCATTTGCCCGGGCAAATCCCGGTGAATGTCCACTGTGGTGATCGAAGGGTTGCTGTATTCCGCCAGGCGAGTGCGGTCAAATCCGGTTACGGAAATATCTTCAGGAACGCGGCAACCCGCGCTCGTCAGTCCTTTCAGCACGCCCACCGCCGTCAGGTCATTCACCGACATCACGGCCGTAGGTCGCGGAGACATTTTCGCAATTGCCAGACCCGCGGCCAGTCCCTTTTCGAAACGCAGGGCCCCATGAATTACCGGCCCTGGTTTCAGTCCCAGCCGGGACATCGCCTTCTCATAAGCTTCCAGCCGAAGAATGTTCGACTTAAGTTTGGGCCTTCCGGCGACGAAAGCAATCCTTTGGTGCCCCAAGTTGTAAAGATAGTTTACCGTCAGTTCGATTCCCGCTTTGTAGTCGATACGCAGCGTGCTCACGTACCCTCGCGCCGGCGCATGGTCTAGAAATGTGACGGCGATCTTCCTGCCAGCCAATTCGTTGATTAACGACGAGTTGATCTCGGAAGTCATGATCGCCACGCCGCTGACGTTGTCCGACATCATTCGGCTGGCCGCTTCTTGCGTACGGCGCGGGTCATAGTTGGTATCGCTGAGGACTGCGTCTAGCGAACCATCCTCGACATTGGTCTGAAGCGGTGTGAATTCATACCGTACGGGGGCTGCACAAAACTATATATCAAAAAAAAGCTTGACAGCATTTGAACAATTGTGATGGAGTGCCGCAACAAGTTAAGCGGTTAAGCTGTTTGGGGTGCGGGTTTAGTGTTTGAACGTCAAGTAGCGAGGGATGGTCGTGGGTTGTCCCATCTCGACTTGCAGCTTTGTTCCCAGTCACCTTCTGTCTGTAGTTGTCAGCCGCGGGCGCTTTCTGCCCTCGATCCCTTTACGGTTAGGAACGAGTGCCTGAGGTGTTAGGCCAAGCCCCGCATTTCCTTTTTCGGGCCATAGGAATTAGGAGGGACGACGATGAAGGCGAAACCTTGGATCACATTTTTTGATAGCCGGAGACGGTGGTTCGCGTTGATCTTTGTTGTTCTATTCTTCGCGGCTACTCCGCTCCGCGCTCAAGTGGATACAGGTGCCATCCTCGGGACCGTGACAGACGCCTCGGGGGCGGCGATCAGCGGCGCCAAAGTGACATTGACCAACGAAGGCACGAGTGCTTCCCTCTCGACCACGACAGCGCCAGACGGAAGTTACAACTTCACTCCGGTTAAAATCGGTAGTTATAAGGTCACCGCAACGTTTGAGGGATTCCCGACCACCACACAAACCCACATCGTAGTCGACGTCGGTGCGGACGTGGTGGTCAATTTCTCGCTGAAGCCCGGCGCTGTAACCCAGACAGTGGAGGTCACGGCGACAGTACCTGTTCTCCAGACCCAAAATGCTGCCGTGGGTCAGGTTGTAGGCTCTCGCAACGTGAATGATCTTCCCCTGAATGGCAGGAACTTCACGTTTCTAGCCCAACTCGCCGCGGGCGTGAACAGCCCTCAAGCAGATACACGAGGCAATGCCGCCAGCGGCGCCTTCGCTGCTAATGGAAATCGGCCAGCCCAGAACAACTATTTGCTCGATGGCATTGACAACAATTCGGACACGGTGGACTTCCTCAACGGCACGAACTTCGTCGTTTTGCCTCCAGTCGATGCGATTGATGAGTTTAGGGTTGAAACATCGGGATTCAGCGCGCAGTTCGGCCGTTCAGGTGCCGCGGTTCTCAATGCCACCATCAAATCCGGCACCAACCAGCTGCACGGCGCCCTCTGGGAATTTTTCCGCAACGATAAGCTCGATGCCGCCGATTTTTTTGAAAATGCTGGCGGAATCAAGAAGGGCGAATTACGCCAGAATCAGTTTGGGCTGTCCGGTGGCGGACCGGTTGTAATCCCACATCTTTTTGACGGCCGCAACAAAGTCTTCTTCTTCGGTGATTTTGAAGGCTTTCGCAGGCGTCAGGGAACGATTCTTACGGGCACCGTTCCCACTGCCGCTGAACGCACCAGCGGGTACACCAATTTCCAGGACTTGATTACCCTTCAGACTGGTGCGAGGGCGGATGCTTTGAACCGATCAATCCCGGTCGGAACTGTTCTGGACCCTGCAACCACTCGAGCGGTCACGGCGGGCGCAGTTGATCCTGTTTCAGGCCTGGTGGCGACAACCACGGGATTCGTCCGCGACCCTTTTAGCACAATCTGCGGGCCTGGCACGCCCACGTTTAGCATATCTGCCTGCGGGGACCTAAATATGATCCCCGTCGGCCGTTTGGACTCTAACGCTATCAACCTCTTGAATTTGTACCCAGGTCCAACCAACGGGAAGCTTTTCTCCAACTTCGCCAATTCACCGAAACTGAGCGAAAACCGCAACGCCTTTGACTCCCGGCTGGACATCAATTTTAGCGAAAAAAACGCCCTGTTCTTCCGGTTTAGCTATGTGGACGATCCCCAGCTCATTCCCAGTATTTTCGGCGGTGTCGCGGACGGCGGCGGCTTCCAGCAAGGGACGCAGACGGCAAATGCGCAGCAAAGCGCGCTTGGCTGGACTCATACGTTTTCGCCCACTTTGGTCAACGTTGCGCGCGCCGGCTTGAACTACTTACATACCTCGCGCGTTTCGCCGGAAGCCAATAATTTAACCAACATCCCAGGAACCTATGGCATTCAAGACGTCGCTCAGAACTCCCTGAATGGCGGGCTTCCCGCTTTCGCGATCAACGGCCTGCAAACTCTGGGCAGCAATGCGTTTCTGCCGTCGGATGAAGTCACCTCAACAATTCAGCTCACCGACGACGTTACGAAAATATACGGCAAACATACCTTTAAAATGGGGATCGAGTATCAGCACGTCAAGTTCTCGACCCTCCAACCTCCGTGGTCTCGCGGAGAGTTCGATTACAACGGTGACTATACGGACGTCGTGAACTCCAATAAAGGTAGTACAGGACGTGTCGATTTCTTGTTAACTCCCATTACTTCGACGGTAGCGGGTGGCGTGAATTACCTTGGAGGCTCCAGTCAGATTTACCTCTCAAACATATCCCTTACCGACAATGGAAAAAACTATTACGGTATATATGGCAACGACGACATCAAGATTACTCCCAAGCTCACCGTTAACCTCGGCCTGCGTTGGGACTTCTTCGGGCTCGTCTACGAGCACCATTCAAACCAGGCCAATTTCATTCCCTCTGGTGGTCCGCTAAACGGTCCAACCTATCTTATGCCAGGCGGAAAGGACTCCTGCAGCAACACTTTCGTCTCCGCGAGCTTCACCACTTTGCTCGCTGCTGACGGCATCCAATGCGCCGCCACGAATGCGTACGGAAGCGGGCTTGGCAATTCGCAAAAGACCAATTTTGCCCCCCGGCTTGGTTTTGCCTATCAAGTCAGCCCAAAGCTGGTTGCGCGCGGTGCCTTCGGCCTCTTCTATAACGGCTTTGAGAACCGCGGGTTTTCACCCAATCTTGGCGAAAACTATCCCTTCCAGTTCAATTTCAACTTCCCGGAACCCAACAGCCACACCCCCATTACCTTCCCCGGCTGCGCAACAGCCGGTCCCGGTGGAACGGCAACTTTCGAAACGGGGTTTTCTTGTACTCCGTTGAGCCCGCTCCAGGTCAACGCGAGCGGCTTGGCGTTGCGCGGAATCCAGTTTAACTACCAAACTCCTTACTCGATGGGCGGCAACTTCACCCTCCAATATCAATTGACGCCTTCCCTTTCCGTCCAGGCTGGTTACGTCACCTCTCTGGCGCGCCATTTGGAATCGTTTCCGAGTTCCAATAACGTGACCCAGATCTTGCCTGCCAACATAACGGTCGCGCCCTTTCTTCCGTTCCGCGACTTCGGACAAGGGTCAAGCTACGCGGCCACCGAGGGAAGCAGCGCTTATCATGGCCTTCAAACAAAAGTCGAAAAACAATATAAGAATGGACTAAATTTCCTGGGCACCTATACCTGGTCCAAGACGCGCACCGATGCGGGTGACCTGCTCAACGGCGGAAGCTTGTCCGGCTACCGTGCTCCTAGCGTTCCTGGTTTCGGGATCCAGGGCGATTACGGCCTGGCAAATTTCGATATCCGCAACGTCTTCCACTTCAGCGGTGGTTACGAACTTCCCTTCGGCAAGGGCAAGAAGTACATGCCCGACGCCACAGGGTTCACAAACAAGCTGGTCGGAGGCTGGAGCGTCCAATGGATCACCACGCTCCAGGGTGGCCAGCCCATTACTCTCAATTGCCCCACGGGCACGACATCAGGAACGGGCTGCCGCGACCTCTTGGTTCAGGGACAGGACCCGCAACTAGGACTGCACACCCTCTCGAATGGATTGTTAGGTTGGATCGGGAACCCTGCGGCCTTTGCTCAACCTTGTGTCTTGGGCGCCGGCGGCGTACCCGTCGCTAACACGCCGGCAGGTTGCGTGGCTCTCACCGGGCTTGCTGCCTTGGGTGGTCCCCGATCGCATATTCCTGGGCCGGGATTCCACAGGTTCGACTTTTCAACCTTTAAGGATATCCCGTTTAACGAGCGCGTGCGCTTCCAGTTCAGGGCGGAGATCTTCAACATTCTCAACCATCCCAACTTCAATTCTCCCGGATTCGGGGGTAACGGCGTTGTCTCAATCTCCGGATCGACCAATTTCACAAGCGCGAACTTTGGCGCGATCGGTTCAACCCGAGATGCTCCTTACGATGCAAGGCAGATCCAGTTCGCCTTGAAGCTTTACTACTAGGCCCCAAGTGACAACCCGCAAAGAAGGCATCCCGACGAGGCCGGGACGCTTTCTTTGTTCTTACTCTGGTTTTCTCTGATTCCCCTAGCCCCGTCCGCCACGGCGCGGTGGTAACCTAAAAAGACTGTGAACCTGAGAAACGTCTTCGTGGCGACTCTGGCGGTCATTTCGGCCACTGGAGCGGCTGCCCAACAGAAACGGTATCTGGATCGTGAATTCCAGGCGGCCGTCGCCGAATATGACTCGGGGCATTATCCAGAAGCTGCCGCAAAGCTCGAGAACCTAGTGCGCGAAGCTCCAGAGAGTTTTGAAGTCCAGGAACTCCTGGGATTGATTTATTCAGCGGAATCCGAGGACGCCAGAGCCACGCAACACCTCCACAAAGCCGTGCTCCTGAAGCCGGATTCTGCGCCCGCTAGAACGAACCTTGCCAGCAATCTCGCGCGTCTGGGAAAACTTGATCTCGCCACGGAGCAGTTCAAGAAAGCCGTCGAACTCGACCCGCGGAACTTTGAAACCAATCACAATCTGGGGGAATCCTACGTTCGCTCTGGTAAAATCGCCGACGCCGCCCCCTTTCTCGAAAAGGCCCAGCAAATTAATTCTTCCTCCTACGACAACGGCTACGACTTGTCCCTGGCTTACATTCAAATCGGCCGGCTCGCCAACGCCCGGCAACTGATTCAGGATCTTCTGAAGCGCAAGAACACCGCGGAATTGCACAACCTCCTTGGCGAAGTGGAGGAAAAAGACGGCAAATTCGTAGCCGCCGAAAATGAATACGAAACCGCAGCGCACATGGACCCCAGCGAGAGCAACATTTTCGATTGGGCCAGTGAACTTCTCGTCCACCGCACCCTGGAGCCTGCCATCGAAGTTTTTCGCCAGGGCACGGAACGCCATCCGGACTCTTCTCGCATGGCCATCGGTCTCGGGATGGCCTACTATTCCCTTGGCAAGTACGACGACGCCGTAAAGTCGCTCCTCCGCGCTGCTGACCTGGATCCCTCGGATCCCCGCGTCTATCCTTTTTTGTCCCGCGCCTTTGATAGCTCACCGAGTCAGGCCAGCGAGGTGATGGAACGTTTTCGCCGATTCACCGAGCTTCAGCCGACGAATGGCCGGGCCTTCTACTACTACGCCGTGAGCCTCTGGAAGAGCAAAAGGGAGCAGGATACCAACCTGGATGTTAGTCAGATTGAATTCCTCCTAAAGAAGTCCATCGCCCTCGAACCGGACCTGCCGGAGGCGCACCTGCAATTGGCCAATCTCCACTCGGATCAAAAAAAATATGCGGAGTCCATCCCGGAGTATCTGCGCGCGAGGGAACTCAACCCGGATTTGGCCGACGTGCATTACCGGCTGGCTCAAGCCTACGTTCGAACCGGTGAAAAAGATCTTGCCCAGAAGGAGTTCACCATTTATCAGCGACTCCGCGAGCAGCACCTCTCTGATCTTGATAAGCAAAGGGCAGAGATTCGGCAATTTGCTTACTCGGAGAAACCGGGCGCCGATGGCAAACCCTGATGCTGCCGACGTGTACTGCTTCACCCTGCGCCAAGTGATGCGCGCATCTTGACACTGGTTTTCCTGTGTCCTATACCAACCTTGCAGAGTTGCTCGTGACCGTTCATGCCCCATTTCGAATGGCAAACCACCGCGCCGGGCCGGGTGTCGGGAGCAACGCGAATCCTCGCGAACTTGCGCGGCAACTTGCCTTCACGCGGCGGGAGTTTCTGCGCTCGGCAGCGAAGGTGGCACTTGGGAGCGCTTTATTGCCTACGGGCCCGCGGACCTTTGGAGCAACGCCCCCGTCCAAGAGGAAGGTGATCGTCATCACCTTCGGCGGCGGGGCGCGCGATCAGGAGACTTTTGCCCCGGAAG
>WNGO01001024.1_pt1 | contig 17708 bp, 18 predicted proteins | sample 5400511 | NCBI WGS metagenome assembly WNGO01 (sample SAMN13153380, study PRJNA577476) | soil metagenome | isolation source: 20 cm soil or saprolite under Garry oak tree replicate 2 | place: USA:California | collected 2016-06-15 | reverse complement strand
CATGCGGCGGATCAGAGCCTGTAATGGTTGGGGAATCGGCGGTCGGCCAGGCCGGGACTTCAGGCGCCAGAACAGTTTCCAACCGGCACGGTGCCAGCGGATCATCGTCTCGGGGCGCACGACCACCAGGGCGTCGCACCAGTTGAAGAACCTTGAGAGTATCGCCAGTGAGATTCGCGTGACGGGATCGATTCGCCGCGGCTTCACACCCCGCTCGACGTACAGGGCGAGTTGCCGGCGCAGGAACAGTACCTCTGCATGCAGCGACTGGCGCGACTGAAACGACTGAAACGCAAGCGCAACCCACCCGACCAGTTCGGTTACCACTCGCAAGACAATAGAGAGGGCGCTGACCACTCGCGGATGATGCCATACTCGTAGCACCGAACCCCTTCAGAAGACCGGACCGAATTTCTGCGGACCACAGCCTGCAGCCACTGTCGTCTATTGATATCTATTGCCATTGCGTGCAAAAATGCAGGCATCCAAAGAGATTTTAGGAGTGCCACACCTTGAGCAGCAGCCTCAATGTCCAATTGACTGACGCGCTTCGCAAGTACGTCGATGAGCGGGCGAGCGATAAAGATGTGTATGCGACGCCGAGCGAGTACATCCGCGACCTGATCCGCCAAGATATGCAAGACCGAGCGATCGCCGTGAATATTCTGGAAGGCCTCGATGATCTGAAGCACGGCAGGTTTTCTTCCAAGTCCATTCGCGATTTCAAGAACGAGGATTGACGCCCGGTGCCGCGGGCGCGCTACGTCCTGACCGCCAGAGCGGCTGCAGACTTGCGTGAGGCGCGAGCGTGGTCTCGTGCGAGATGGGGCAAGGAGCTGACGAGCCGATACTTTGATGATCTGCACGAAGGCGCACAGTTCATTGCAGAGAACCAAAGCGCATTGCGCCCGCGGCAGGAACTCAGCGCGGGAACTAGCTTATGGGTGTACCCCGTTCGAGAGCACTACATCGTGTACGAGCCCCTCGCTGAGCGATTCATCGCGGTTGTCGCCGTGATTCGTCAGGGGCGCGACATTCCAGCCATTCTCCAAAAATGGTCCGTCCCAATCCGCCGCGAATTGATCGAGATCAGAGCGAGAATCGCGCGTGGTGAAATTTCTTGGCCGACGCGATCCGCCGCCAACCCGCGCCGGAAGAAATAGCCGCGCGGCCTCAACTCAACGCCCGGGCCTGGCTGGCGACAATTAGATTTGCCGGTAGTTGTCGTCGGTCGTGGTGACCGGAGCGGCGGACAGCTAGAAGGTCAGGCACGTATCCTGATCGAGCAGCACCTCCGAGGGCCGTGTGCCGGGAATGTGACGAACTGAGCTTGGGTATGCCGGGATTGTGCCTGGGTGAGGCTGGGGTCGGGGCTGGCAAGCGTCGCAAGTGATTGATCTAGAAGCCCCCAGAACCAGCGACAACGGTCTGAAAATCCGCGTGTCGGTGGTTCGATTCCGCCCCTGGCCACCACAAATTTCCTTAACTCTTTACGACTTGCAATCGGGCTGTGCCGTGGAAATCCGGTGCTTGTGCCGTATTTGTGCCGTGACTTTCCTTGTTGCCGGCGTGGACCGTTGTGACTAAAACGGATAGCCGATTCCGGTGAAGACGGCGCTACCCTCGCTACCGTAGCCAACGTCGACGTAACCTACCACGAACGGCCTTGCTATTCCGCGGAACCCGATTCCGCCGACAGGGTGAAGCTGAGTGAATGGGACCGTGCCCGACCGGCCAAAGACGCGCCCCGCGTCCACGAATGGCGTCACTTCAATATCGACATGAGTCGAGAGCGCATCGAACGACAGCAGCTTGTGCCGCAACTCGACTGTCATCGAGAAGGAATCCCGGTCAGTGAACCGTCCGGCTCCGAACCCACGCAGCGGCTGCTCAGCGCCGATATTGCTGCGGCCCCCGCCGATACTGCTGAGCGCCCAGAACGGCGCGTCATTGGTGTGAAGCAGATACCGGAGTGCGAGGTGCACCGCAAGGATCGTATCTTGGCGGAGCGGCCAGATCCCGCGGCCGTCGAGTCCCGCTTCGCTGTATAGCGAATCGTTGAGCAATCCGCCGCGCCTCGCCAGGCCGCCGTAAGCGACCCACTGCGTGCCGTGGCTGGGTATCGTCAGGTCGTCCCGTGTGTCATACGTGATAGATAGCCGCTGGAGGAGCTCCCTGTCCGTGCCCAGACCCGTAACGTGCGGGAAGCGCTGCTCGATCGACTCGATACCCGGCAATGTTCCTGGCAGCACGTCCACGGACCGTGCGCGGACGGCATACGCCAGCTGCCAGATTCTGCTGATGTTCAGCCCGATCTGAGCCCGGGCGACCTGTTGCGCTGCGGTGTAGTTCGTCTGGGAGCTCTCCGGCGTTTTGTTGCCGGTACCGAAGAAACGCGGAGTGCCGTCACGATCGTAGATCAGGCCTCCTGTGAACGACCAGCGGTCCCGCCGCGCGCGCCCGATCTGGTATTCGCCATCGAATCCGCGTTCGACGTGCTCCTTGATTTGCGCTACCACCGACCACTGTTGGTCCTCGGAAGGATACTCGTACAGGCGCACGTGCATACCGTATCCGAAGTAGGGATTGTGCAGAATGTCGGGAGCGATGATCCGATCGATGTCATGGTTCTCGTCGGTTCGCAGCCAGGTCGGCAGGACCCCGAGCGTCGTACCGCTATTGGGATCCGTCGCGACTTCCGGCACGGGAATGAACGGCGCGGTCGAGGGATTGAGCCAGCGCGCCAGACCCGTGGTCTGCCCAGGCGCTGGCGCTGGTACCGAGGGCGGCACGGGAGATGGCGGGCCGCCCGATTCCGGAGGCGGCAACTGGGCGAGGGCGATCGACGGCACTGCCGTCAACAGCACGGCGACGACGCGTCGCCACGCGGTGAACTGGAAATCCGAAACAGCGTTCCAGAGTGCCTGCCCGCCGGTCGAATCGTGCATATTCTTGACAGCCGTCACAATTGCGGAAGTACCTCGCGCGCCGCACGCTCCACGTCAGCGGGAAAGTCGATCTCGATCCAGGGCGTTCCCGTGACGTCGACGACTTCGAAGATTTGGCTGGATTCCCGCAGCAGATCGCGTATCGCCTCTTCGTGCGGTAGATGGGCGCGCCCGTCATTGACGTAGTCGGCCACGATGCCGGCGAGTCGACGTGCGCCGACTTCGTCGAAGCGAAAAAACCCCACCGACTCGCCGATGGTGTCGTACCGTAGATCGCGGGCAACCTGCTTGCGCAACTCAATGGCAACGCCGCCCCGCACGCACAGCTTTACCGGCTCGTCCCCGGCCTCGAACTCCCGATCCATCAGCATGCGGTTGACCGGCGGGTGGCCTGCAGCCAATGCAGCCATGATGCGTTCGTGATACAGCACGTCGGCATCCATCAGCAGAACATCGCCACCGCGCGTCATCGCGGCTGCGACCGTGTGAACGGTCAGTACGCTGCCCAGCTCAAATCCGGGGTTCAGCACTATTTCGGGCCGAGGCTGCCAGCGCAGATTGTCCAGCTCCGCCTCGACCTGTTGGTGAGAAAAGCCAAGCGCCAGGACAACTTCTTCCACACCGGCGCCTCTCAGCAACTGCAGGTGCCGCTGGAGCAGGCTTCGGCCTCCGAATCGCAGCAGGCACTTGGGCAGCTCTGTGTCCTGCGGCTGTTGCATTCGTAACCCTCGGCCGGCGGCGAGCAGGATGGCGCGCATGAAGACCCCATGGAAGTGAGAAGGTGTGAATGGTACAAAATGGCGTACCCACGGTGTCGCCTCAAGCCGGCGCACCTAGGCCACAAGGCCGGCGGAGATCTTTGGTCGCGCTGGCGCGTTGCCCGCCTGGCAGGGGGAGTCATTCAACAGCAGGAGCACGGCTCACACGGCGCCGCAGGGCCTGTTCGGATACGTGCAGACAGACCAGACCCGGTGCCGCCAATAGCAGTTCGCGCGCGCGCTTCGCTAGCGACAACGCCAGCGCCACATCGGGACGCAGGCTCGCCAGAGGCGCCAATAGCAGATAGCCGGCCTCCTGCACGCCAAGCGACCCCGGTACCGCGAACGCCGCCCCGCGAATGGCCTGACCCAGGCTTTCCAGCACCAGTGCGTCGCTCCAGCTGACTCTGGAACCCACCAGCCAAAGGACCAACCACACCTCACCAGTGCCGGCGACCCAGCCGAGCAGACTCAGTCCGAAACTCGCCGTCACCTGCATGCTTTGGCCGTGCAGGCTCTTCACCGCGCCGTCGATCGCATCTGCATGGCCCGGCATCAGCGACCAGTCTCGGTTGCCCGCGAAACGCAGCGCCAACCGCATCATCTTCCCGAACAGACCACGACGCTGCAGCAGATAAAAGGCCGCGATCAGCAACGCGAGGACACCGCTGCCGACCAGCACCGGCGTCGCTGCAGCGCTGCCTTGAAAGGAATGCCTCGCCCGCTCCCCCAGCAGCGCCACGCCCATCAGGGCGAACACGATCTGTGCGAAAGTCTGGAAAGTGGTACTGACGGTGATTGCGGCCGCCGCGTCCGGGGCGGGCGTACCACGCTGACTCAATTGGCGGATCATCAGCAGTGGCCCGCCGATCTGGCCAGCGGGCATCAGGCTGCTGACGGACTCGCCGACCCAGCGTGCCAGCAGTGCATCGACCATCGGGGCGCGCCGCGCGCCGCTGGCGAGCAATACGCGAATCGCAGCGGCATCGAGCACGAGTGGCAGCAGGTGGAACAGGGCGACTGCTATCAGACCCCAACCGGCAAGCGCCAGGGTCGCGAGCACTGCCGTGACTCCCTGCGACACGAGCACGCCGATGAACAGGCACACGCCCGCCGCAAGGAGCCAGACCGCCGCGCGCGTCATGTTCTGCCAGGTCCGTCAGCTGGACCGAATTGTCGGCGCCGCGCGCGGCGCCGGAATACCTGGCGAAATCCGAAGTAGGCAAGCGAATCCTTCATATTTGACACGAAGCGCCACCAGCCGTGCATGCGCGGGTCGGTGAGGTACTCAAACGTCAGCGACACACGCGTCTCGCCTTCGCCAAGCGGAGTGATACGGTGACGCAGCGCATCGCCGTCGAAAAACACCAGCCCTCCCGGGGGAATCTGCACCGAGCCGGAAACTGCGTTCCTCCCCCGGTTGCGGGTGTGCAATTGGTAGTCCAGGCGGCACGAAGATTCCTCGATTACCCCAAGCAGCAGCGTATAGCGACGCCCGGCATAATAGGAAGTGTCATAGTGCCAGCCGATGTGGTCGCCGGCTCGCGTGTAGAAGTACAGCGCATAAGCGTGAGGATCGTCGTCCGGCGACATATGCAGTCGCTCTCCCGCCAGCTGTCCCAGCCACTCGATCAGCGCGGGCGAGCGGTACAGATTGGCGATAACGGGCGCCAGCTCGTCGATCGCATGGCGGCTGACACTGCCTCCCTGCTTGTGACCGGGAAGATAGTTACGGTTGACCGATCGCCCGACAGCGGCCACCGCGGCGACCAGCTGTGCGGTCAGCTCAGGGGGCAGAAAGTCCGGGAGAATCACAAAGGCTCCCTGGGACAGGAACTCGCGCCGCAGCTCCGGGGCATCGAAGCCGCCCAGGCGGACAGACATCGGGTCCGTCATCGGGTGTACCCGCGCAGCACACGTCGATAGTCGAACACCACCCAGACGGCAAACAGCGGCGCGCCGATCGCGGCCGCTACCAGAAACGGCGTGGCACCGTTGCACAACGTCACGAGCGGCAGGAGATACAGCACGTCCTCCGTCTCGAAGCCACCCATCGAGGCCTGTTTGCTTGCGACCTTGCCCGCCCTCGCCTCGATGTGCGCGCGCAGAAAGAAGATCAGTGCAATCGCAATACCGGCGATGGTCCCGAGCGCGAGCGGCGGGACCTGCAGCACACGGGCGGACCTCGTGCCCACTCCCACTCCGATGGCCGTGAAAAGCAGGATGGTAACCACGGCGTCACTGGCGAGGTCGTACCAATGCCCGACCCGGCTGGTCTTGCCGCTGATGCGCGCCAGCTCACCGTCGGTGTGGTCCAGAAAATTCGACACGGCTAGCAGCACAGCGCCGAGATTCATCCACGCGTAGCTGCCCCGCATGAACGCGCCTGCTGCGGCAATTCCGAACGCCAGGCGCACGGTAGTCAGATGGTTGGGCGTAATCGGGCTGCACCGCAGCGGCCTCACCAGAGCGCGTGCCAGACGAGCGTCCCATGGAGGCGTAGCTGCGCGGGCGGCGGGGAGCTCGGACGGTTCGGGCATGGCAGAGGAAGTGAATGCAGCCGGCCCAATGGCGAATTGCCAGCATCTTACCCGTGTCCTTGCCACGCCACCAAGATGAAATGTCCTGAGCGGATCGTCGTCCAGGAACAGCGAGAGTACGAAATGCTCACGGCGGTGCACAGCGACAACGCTTCTGAGTATCGTCCGTTGTTAAAGCAACTCCTGCTCGCGCAGGCAGAGCACCGCGTCCTCGAACGCCTTGGCCGAAGCTCGCCAGCGATAGCCCAGCTCGCGCACCGCTTTCTCGCTCGAGAAGAACAAGCGCCTGCGCGCCATCCGTATGGGTTACACCGTACGTGAGTCGTGCGGCCGGTCAGGCGCCCCACGCCTCGGCCGCGTAACCGATAGGCAGCAGCGCGGCGATGTAACGCAACCAGATGACCCCGCCGCGACGTCGTCGACGATGGAAGACTCAAGCGGCATTCCGACGATCATATCGGCTCAGAATCCATAACGCGGCCGGCAATGCGGTGAAATCGGCAAGCAACGCGAGGACAAAGGCCGATGAAGAAACGATGCCGAACTCGCGCAGCGGCGGCAGGTCGGAGAGCGCGAGCGCCAGAAAACCGCTGACGTTAATGAAAGTCGCGAATACGATCGGGCGGCCAGCTATCAGCAATGCATGTCGTAGAGCGCCGCTGGTCGTGCCAGTCCAGCGGCCTTCTTGAAAATGGTAGAAGAAATGAATCTGGTCGTTCTCGGTCGCACCCAGTATGGTCGAGCCGATGAGGATCGTTGCAATATTGAGCGGAATGCTCGAACGCACTTCGTCTACTCGCATTCCCGTTATGTGCCGTTTGATCTCGGAATCACGGATAACCCGGCGGCTGATGCGAACTGCGCGTTTTGGCGAGTGGCCGCGAGTCTCCCGGTTCACAGTGTTTGCGGGAGCACTTCTGATTGGTACTGGGTTCTGCTTCGGACTCTCCGGTGTCGTGAGCTATTGGCTTTTGTTCCCGTGCGCCGTTTATGCGCTGCTTGCCATGGTGGCGGGACTTGCGTTGCGACGTCTCGTATAACGGGGTCCTCGTGCGTGTTTGCTTCTGCGCCGGCGGGGTGCCCTACCTAGGAGTGACCGGTCGCAAGCAAGAGCCGGTTTGTGGCGGTACTGTGACGAGCTCGCCGGCATCGCCAGGCCGAGCAGCGACGGGCAGATGCCATGAACGACCTGATCGAGATCTTCGTGGATGCTGTCGTTAAATAGGTATGAAATATCAAGTGGCTGGATCTATGCAAATCAGGTATTTATCTGCACGCAAGGGGTCCAAATATTTCATAGCTCTCACTACCGAGCGCCGAATCGGCGCATCGTGCGAGAACGCGGCGCGATGAGTGACATGGGCAACCGGTTTCGGGCGTTGGACGCGCTGCGTGGTCTCACGCTCGCGCTGATGATTGTCGTGAACATGCAGATCGGTGACGGCAAATCCTACGCGCCACTGCTGCACGCGGGTTGGGATGGCCTGACGCTGACGGACCTCGTGTTTCCGACGTTTATGTTCGTGGTCGGAACGACGCTCACTTTCACACTTGAGAAGTACGAACCTCTGGGCGACGCGGCAGTCCTGCGCAAGATCGCGATGCGCACTGCCCTGATCTTTCTGTGCGGTTACCTGCTCTACTGGTTCCCATTCTTCAGGGTCGATGGCACCGGGCACGTCGTCCTCGCGCCGATTGCATACACGCGCATTTTCGGCGTGCTGCAGCGTATCGCCCTCGGCTACTGCGCGGCGGCCCTAATCGTGCACTATGGAGGGCGGGCTGGCGCGATCAGCTTCGGGCTTAGCGCACTGCTCGGCTACTGGTGGGTGATGCATGCCTTCGGCGATTATTCGCTCGCCGGCAATGCCGCGATCAAGCTCGACAAGCTCGTACTCGGCGAGGCACACATGTACCATGGTGAGGGCGTGGCCTTCGATCCGGAAGGCATCCTGAGCACGCTACCTGCCATTGTGAATGTGCTCGCCGGCTATCTAGCCGGTCGTTTCATCCGCGACGAGGGCACGAACGGCGGCACGATCGTCAAGCTGCTGCTGGCGGGGACTGCCTGGGTTGTCCTCTCCCTGTGGTGGAATACAGTCTTCCCGATCAACAAGAAGCTCTGGACCAGCTCCTATGTGCTGTGCACGGTGGGAATCGACCTCGGCGTTCTCGCGATCATCGTCTACCTGGTCCCCCAAGTGCACGACCGCCGCTGGACGTACTTCTTCGAAGTGTTCGGCCGCAACACCCTGGTCATTTACCTCCTCAGCGAGGTCGGACAGAAGTTGCTCCAGATCACGCGCATAGGCCAGCAAAGCCTCTTCGAGGGGCTGTATGCGGTTGGGTTCGCGCCCTGGGCCGGTGAAAAGCCCGGCTCGTTGTTGTATGCGGTCGTGTACATGCTGGGTTGCTGGACGGTAGCCTGTGCGATGGATCGCAAAGGCATTTACATCAGGCTCTAGCCAGCCGATTTTCGGCTTCGGACCGAACGGGGCGTGCTTAATCCGCGTGTCGGTGGGTCGATTCCGCCCCTGGCCACCAGTCCAGTCAGCTGGGGCAACCGCTTCACCCGCAGCCAGTTCGCCGCGGAGCAACGCTCGGAGATGATCGCTGCTACGCCGTTATCCGCTTTCGGCTAGCGTCCCAGAGCGCGGCGCTGTTGTGAAAGTAGGAGTGATTGGCCATGTGGCAGGCAATCGAGGTGTTATTTCCGAAGACCGCATCCTCCACCGATGGTTTTCGGGTTTTCACGGACTCGAAGAAACTCCACAAATGGTCGTTGAGGTCGCGGTAATTGGGCGGGAAGATATAGGTCTCTGTGCCCTCGATCGCTTTGGCGGTTCCCGGCTTCGGATCGTTCTCTTCGTGCCACGCTTTCTTGTAGGCATCGCGCATCTTTTCCGGATAGCTGGTGCAGTAATAACAAGGTGCATCGTCCGTGCCGTCCTGCCGTGTCACCGTCATTTGGGCGCCGTCGTCATGGATTTCTATGACCCCTCGCGGACCGAAGAAGCGGGTGACGCCGTCCCGATTAGTGCATTGTGTCATCGAAACCGCAACGCGCAGGTTTGGATAATCATAGAGCGTGCTCATCACGTCGGGGAATTCGCGCCCGTCTTTCCAGTAGAAAAGGCCGCCCGTACTCTGGGCACGCTGCGGGGGCGCCTCCACGCCCATGACATAGTGGATGCCCGTGAGGGCATGAACGTAAAGATCTCCCGATAAACCTTCGCCGTAGTCCTTATAAGCACGCCAGCGCGCGAAACGAATGGGATCAAAGGCTCGCGTGGGCGCATCGCCAAGCCAAGTTTTCCAGTCGAGGTTTTCCGGTGAAAGTCCCGGCGGCGGCGCATAGACCCACGCGCCGCACGGAGAATTCCTTCCAAGGACTGCTTCGACGAAGTTGACCTCGCCGATGGTACCTTGCCCAATCAGTTCCTTGGCCTTCGCGAAGCTGATAGAGCTCCTTCGCTGGCTACCGATCTGAACGATCCGGCCATTCTTGCGGGCCGCCTCGATGATCTCGAATCCCTCCTCGACCTGATGAGTCATCGGCTTTTCGCAGTAGACGTCTTTACCAGCGTTACAGGCGTCCACGATGATTTGCTTATGCCAGTGATCGGGCACGGCAACGACCACGCAATCGATGTCCTTGTTGTCGAGCAGGTCCCGGTAGCGACGCGTGGTGGCCACCGTCTTGCTCGTCGCTGCGCCGATGATCTGGTTGGCGAGCGTCTGGCGGTCGTCATGAAGGTCGCACGCAGCCACACATTCGACACCAGAGAGCCGCACCGCAGTGTCTAATACCCCGGAGCCTTGCATCCCGATGCCGATCATGCCGAAGTGAACCCGGTCGCTCGAGGAGACCGGTTGCGTCACGCCGTCCGCTGGACCTGGCTCCAGGAAAAAGGGCGACGCTGCCAGCGCAATGCCGGCTCCCGTGGAGCGTCGCACGAATTCACGACGAGAAATTTCGTTCTTATCCATGCGAATCTCCTGTTTGCGTCGAACTGTACGACGAGTCTTCGCTCGATTCTTTCCGATTCGGCTTAATTATTGCGCGGGCGTGATGACGATATTACGAAACGCTACTCGTCCGTCCTCAGTGCCCTGCAGGTATATGGGACCCGGTGAGCCTTCGTTGCTGTCGATGGCACCGCCGGTAATCCCGGGAACCTCCTGGCGGTCGATGACCGTTTGACCGTTGTGAACTACGGTGACCGTTCGCCCGACCAGCGTGATGTCGTAGCTTTGCCAGACATCCGGCGTGCGAGGGACTGCGGGCTCCGGTGCGATGAACCCGTACACGGCGCCCATGCGACGGTTCGGTGACTCCTGCGCCGCGTTGGTCTCGATTTGGACCTCGTAGCGGCCGCGGAGATAGACACCGCTGTTGGCCATGGGCCCGCAATTGAACTCGATGTGTAGCTTGAAGTCCTGAAACCTGGAGGTCGTAACGATTTCAGAGCCCCGGCCGTGCTTGATAAGCGTGCCGTCTTGGACGCCCCAAATGCCCGCCTGAGTCGGATCGGTGAACGTCCAGCCGGTAAGGTCCTTACCGCCGAACAAGGGAATGGGTTCACCCCATCTCGGCGCGCCCTTGCGTGCGAGGGATGGTGCTCTTCGGCCGGCCCATTGCCATGAAGCGCCGTTGACCGTGGTCACTGTCCCGACGAGCTCACCACCTGCGAGCTTTCCATGGAATAGCGTACCCTCAGGGAAGCCTTCGCCTTTGGGCACAGCGAACTCAATTTCCCCGTCTTTGATTTGAATCTCCGTCGGAGTCGCATGTCCCCAAAGTCCGATCAATAAACCTTCCAGGCGACCTTTATTCTCAGACAACTCGATCCACGACGCCCGCTCCTGGGTCGGAGTCTTTATGGCCAGGTCCCAGCGCCCCGGGTACGACGTGTTTGAGCCAGATCCGCCCACCGTCGGATTTGCTTGAGCGGTTGACGGTTGCGAGCCTACGCAAAGACGCAGTGACACTGCGACCACGAGAACAATGCTCAGCTTCTTTGCATCCGTCATCGCTACCCCTTCGGATTAGATGGGCATGCCGCGACTATCGCGGCAGCACGTCGTGTGGTCCGCAAAAACTCAGTCACGCGCAGCAAGGCGCGAGGGAGTATTCGTGATGCAATCCGCCGAGGATCGGATTGGCACGGACTGCATATGATTCCCCGTGGCGATGGCGCGAACTGGCCTTTTGGTAGTCGCGACACGCGGGCGGCGGATCCGGAACACCCGGACCCAGCTGTAGTCCGCAAATATTGTGCCCAGCTCAGGCAGGGCACAGCGAATACTCGTGATGCAGCCCCCCGAGCACCGATTTGCTACGCACTGAGCCGCAGTTGAAGAATCTTGAGAGTATCGCCAGTGAGATTCGCGTGACGGGATCGATTCGCCGCGGGTTCATACCGTGTTCGACATACAGGGCGAGTTGCGGACGCAAAAATAAATTCTCCGCCTCGAGTGATTGCGTTGAGCGGAACGTGAGCCGCCACCAGCGAAGTGTGTCGCCGATCAGTCGGACCACGATGCCGGAGACGCCAAGCATCCTTGGATCATGCCACAATGCGTGCCGATCGTTGATCCCGTAGACGTATTGATCGGCGAATTCAATATTTGCGCACTACAGGTGTCTTCTGCACGCGCAGGCCGAAGCTGCCAACAGAGGCATCGAGCTCGGCACAGAAGATGCTGCCGCGGTCGTGGATCAGATAATAGTATCGGCGGTCAACCCCAAGCGCCTCGCGTAACTGCCGGCGGGTCCAAGCCGCCGTCGGATATCCGATCGCGTGGCGTGTTGCAAGGCGCTTTTCGAACGTACGCATAGGCATCGGGACTTCACGATCGACCCACGCGGATATCGTCACTTGCTGGCACCAGGATAGCCAAAGCGGATTTTCCGGCTGCCTGATCGTGGCTCACAACCGCCAACTTGGCTGCCGCTCGACGGCCACCTTCGACGCGCAGGCCACCCGCCTGCCAGGCGCATCCAAAGCATAGCCTGGGGCTTCGAATGCCCGAGATGTCGGCAGAGCTGCGCGCGGAGCGACGCGCCCGCGAAGATGTCTTCGTTACCGAGTTTTGATCTTTGATCGTTTGATCAGCTGTTCAGCAGTTCGGTGTAACCGCGAAGCTCCGGTCCGGCGGTGGGATCGCGAACTCATCGCACTACCGGGCCGTTGCCTTCAAGGCTGGGATGGCGAGGCGCCGAAACAGCGCATCTACGTCTTCAACCGATAAGCGCATTCTGCCGTCGACCCACCAGATCACGACGCCAAAAAGTCCTCCGGCGATGTATTGAGTGATCGTCTCCGTGGGTGCCGAGCTGGTGTCTGCTCTCGGCGCTTGCGCCTTGACTTCCTCACGAACGAGATCGATCAGCATGCGATGAAAAAGTTGCTGAATGACAGACCCGCTTCGCTTGCCAAGCATGGCGCGAAACACGTCTCGATGCTCATTTGCGTGCGTGAACATCTCGCGACTGAAAGCGAAGATCCGCTCCTCCGTGCGAGGCGTCTGCGAGAGCGCTTTGCGCTGGAACTCTCGCAGTGATTGTCGCAAGCCCGCAATGCCGCTCCTGAGCAGATCCTCTTTATTGTCGAAGTGTGCATAGAACGTCGCGCGTCCCACGTTCGCGCGATCAATGATGTCTTGCACCGACAGCGCTTCGAATCCCTTCTCCTGAATCAGGGACATGAGCGCGGTTTTCAGAAGCTCCTGGGTCCGTTGAATGCGCCGATCAATCGCTTGCGCTGCCATGACATCACTCCCGTTCCGGAACAAAAAGCGTCTTGGTGTTCGGTATCGAACAAAACGCCCGCGTGATTCTCGCCTTGCTCAACGCTATTGAACACACTGTTCCATAGCGAATGCAAGTACAGATTCTGATGTTCTGTTCACTACGAGGAGGAATTGCAGCAATGGCGACAAGCAACGGGACACGTGAATCCGCCCGCTTCTCACTATTCAGTGTCGTGCTGACGGCGGTCGTCATCACGGTCAATCACTGGTACGTGCTTGGTCCTGGCGCCCTGGCACTCGGCGCGACGCTGGCCATGATCCCGACGGCGCTGCTCCTGTGGTACCTGAAGAGTCGGAGCAAGGCTGCGCTGGGCGGCTACCTGCTCGTCAATCTCTGGATTGTCGTCGGCTTCGGCCTGATGAAGGGTCTCTGGAAGGGTGGCCTGCGCCTCTTTCTCGGAACGTTCTTGGCGTCGGTGTCGACGTCATTTCCGAAGCCGGTCATTGGATCGGTCGTCTTTGAGATGAGCGGCCTGCTGACGTTCATTGGTGGCGCGTTCGTTGCCTACTACGCTTACGAGTTCCTTCGCTCGATATACGCGCCGACCGGAGACACAAAGCGGTCCTCCAAGGTCGTAGTAGGCTGGGTTGCCGCCGCCGTCCTCGGCGCCATATGCGTAGTAAGCGCCTACGTCGTCAAGGATCGGGATCGGTTTGTTGTGCCGCCCCGAGGCGTAGTCAAGATCGGCGTGATTGTACCAACCACCGGACCGTACGCGTTGCTCGGAAACTCGTATCTGAAAGCCGTTCAGATGGCGAAAGATGATCTGAAGGGAACGAAATACCAGTACGAGCTGGTCATCCGCGACGTCGGTGCAGACCCGGCGAAGGCAGCGGCCGTCATTCGGCAGGTCGTCAACGAGGATAAGGTCGACGCCATTGTCGGAGGGATTTCGCTGATTGGCCTCGTAACCAAGCCGTATGCGACCAACGCACGGATTCCGCATATCTGCGTATGCACAGTGAAGGCAATTCCTGACAGCGCCTACAATTTCTCAAATATTCCGACTCCGGAAGCGGAGGCTACGTTATGGGTTCGGGAAGCCCAACGGCGCGGCATCTCGAGAGTCGCGATCCTTTCTCAGAATCACATCAGCATCAACGGCCACGTGAGCGCCCTGAAGGCTGAAGCCGGCCGCGCGGGCCTTACCGTGACGTACGAACGGCGATTTGAGGCTGGACAGACCGACTTTCGGGAAATGATTGCAGCAGCCGAGGCGTCGAAACCGGACGTGCTATACGTCGAAGCGGCGAACCCAGGCCTGGACCTGCTAGGTCAGCAACTGCGGGATGCTGGAGTACGTCAGGTCTCGTCCGTCGTTGCGCCATCTCTGAGTCAGAAGCCCGAGTTGTTCGAGGGCGTCTGGTACACAGACAGCAACCTACGGGACATGGCCTTCAGGCAGCGCTTTGAGGACAAGTATCCTGGCACCCAGTTTGCGACGCATATGATGCCGTACGCATACGACTCCCTGAACATGATCGTTCAGGCGTATGAGCGGGGTGAGAATCCCGCGGTTTACCTGCGCAATCTTCGATCGTACGAGGGGACAGCCGACACGCTCACCAAGGAGCCCGGCAGCGGCATCTTCCGTTCGGCTCCCAGCGTATGGGCCATCAAGGACGGTAAGCCGACTCTGATCAGCGGGCACTCAAGCCAGGAGAACGCGTCATGACAAAGAAATTTCTTGTGCGAGCGATCGTGGTAAGTCTCATCGTCGCAGTACTCGGCGGCGGCTACGCCATTGTGCTGAACAGCCGTACCCCTTCGGGGTCGCAATCGGAGATTCCATCTGGGTTCGGCCACTGAGTGCGCGAGGTCCGGGACGCAACGAGCCGACACCGGCTCGGTTGTGCTCAGATTATTCAGGCTTCCGCAGCCCCAACGCGAGCGCGTCTGAAATGTTCATTTGCCGACCCTCGGCGCGTGCCGCATCGAAAGCCGTCGAGCCAATCTCAATGCGCGCTATTGCGACGTATCGGTCGCAATCCAGCTGATCGTCCGGGTCAAGCACGATTGCGAACTTCTTCATGGCGGCGTCGAGGGCCCCGTATAGGCGAGCCGCGCGTAGCCCGTCGTGCTGCTCGACGGCGACGGCCGCCAAGCCTCCGATGTTCCATCCCAGCCCCTGCTCGAGTTGCAGACTACGATATATCGCGACGCTCTCTTCAAAGAGCCGCAGTGCCCAATCCGAGTCGTGCAAATGCAGATGCACGAACCCTAGATTCATTAGCTCACCTGCGACGCCCGCCCGATCACCCTCTTCACCGTAGGCCCCAAGCGTGAGCTCGTAGTACTTGGCTGCATTGCTGTTGTCGTCGCCCATGCGCGCCGCTGCTGCAAGCATGTGAACTGCGCTCAATTCGCGATCTCTATCATTGAGCTGTCCCGCAAGGTGCAGCGCTTCGTTTGCGTCCCGGCGCACGAGCTCATAGTCGTGCTGGCGCAGCGCGACACGGGACAACCCGATCAGGGCGCGAGCGATGATGGTCTTGTCGCCGAGTTGTCGTCCGATGGCGAGAGACTGCTCGTTGCGCGCGAACGAGTCGGCCTCATCATTCTGTCGGAAGGCAAGAAGGCCTGCTTCGTACAGTGCCCGCGCCCGAGCCGGTGTGGGTGCCTTTGCGCTCGGCAGTGCGAGCACCGTGTCGAGACGCTCCCGCGCTCGCGAAAGCTCACCGAATGCCGTCCAGAAAACATTCATGGCCGAGGCGAACCTCAGCGCGCGCTGCCCGTCGCCACTCTCAAGCAGCCAATCAAGATTGCGCTCGAGTTCCTGCCTTCGCGATTTGACGCGGTCGAGCCAGGCCTGACGCTGTGGGCCGCGGGCTTCGGAAGCGGCCTGCTCGATTGTCGCGAGTGCCTCTCGGGCTTGCTCGCGGGCGTTTGGGTCAGCCGGACTCGCCTGTCCGGACGTGGCCGTCCATATTAGGGAGATCACCACTGCTGCAACGCGGTGCGACAGCATTGTGAGAGTCCATGGGCCTTAGTGCCAACGGTAGCATGAACGGGGACCGTGCCGCGGAAGCGGCCGTTGACGACCGACTCCAGGATCGGATTGGCACGGACTGCATAGGATTCCCCGTGGCGACGGCGCGAACTGGCCTTTGGGTAGTCGCACCACGCGGGCAGCGGATCGGGAACACCCGGACCCAGCGCCATGTGCGGGCGCCCGGCATTGTAATGGCGGATCCATGATTTCAGAGTGGATTGTAGATGCGATGCGGATAACGGGATCAACCAATCCAGACACTCTCGCCGAATCGTACCGATGACGCGTTCGCAGATCGCATGGGCCATCGGGCTTCGCGGCGGCGACTTCAGTACCTTGATTCGCAATGTTAGGTAAGAATGACACGGACGTAAAGTCTAATAATATCTAATAAACCGGAGCACGCGGCGGACTTGAGCAAGTGCGCTACAGACTAAGGTGGGCCACGTTTTTCGTCTAACTGCGCGGGCACTCCAGCCCGGTTGACTCGGGGACGGCGCACGTGCCCGAGTTAAAAATTGACAGTGATCGTCTGATTCGCCGTCACGGTTGCCGAGACACCGCCGGATGGCACAAATGCCAACGTATGCGCTGTGCTCGGATCGTCCGCGCTGCAGGCCACCGTGCCAGGGCCGCTCGCACCAAACACCATTGAATAGCCGACACGGGCCCGCCGGTTACTTATTGCCGATAGGTGTTTCCGCGGCGCGACAGCAGGGTGAAGTTGTAAAGTTGCGCGCCATTGCCGGTTCCTGTGTGTTACTGATAGGAGCGTCCGATGAAGACATCGGGCAGTGCTCTTGGATTCGCAAAGGGCAAACCCGCCAAAAGGCGGCGACGCAAAGTCTCCGGTCTAAGGAGCCTCGGCTCTAGGACAGCGGGACCGCCGTAATCCAGTCCTTCCACCGGACTGTATCGGTGCGTGTTGTTCGTGCGTCACGGCAACGAGTGGAGGGAGAGCAGGTCATGCTTGCATACGATTCGAACGCGGTGAGCCGCACGCTTGCGGGGCGTCCCGAGGCTGTGTGCGCGGCGCTGCGCCTTCATCACGGGGGCGCCGCACCGGCATCTGGCACCCGGTAGAGGCGCGCGCACTGCGCGCCTGGTGAGCGGGGCCGATCCGGCCTTCCAGCCCCTGCCACCTGAGTTTCATCAGGTGGGAACCAACTCTGAAACGACAGGACAAGAGCAAATGCGCAAGCATTTCTTGGTCGTGATGAGCGCTCTGCTGTGCATCTGCGCACGGACGAGTCCGGCGGACGAGAGCGCTCGGGCGCAGATGAAAGGTCTGGACGAGCAGGTCCAGGAGGTCAAATCCGACGTCCTGAGCATCGCGGCGGAGCTCAACCAGCTGGAAGAGAAGCTGCTCTATCCGTCCGACACTCACCTCGCCGTGTTTGTGTCGCTGGCGCACGGCGAGACGCTGCGTCTCGATGCGGTGCAGATTCAGATCGACGGACGGCTGGCGACACATTACATATACAGCTTCAAGGAGCTCGACGCCCTGCGCCGAGGCGGAGTGCAGCGGATCTATAGCGGCAACATTGCGACCGGCGCCCACGAGATCGAGGTCTCGGTGAGCGCCAAGCTCGCCAATGGCAAGGACTACACCCAGACCGAGCGCTTCCCCTTCACGAAGGAGATCAAGCCGAA
>WNGO01001023.1_pt1 | contig 17713 bp, 11 predicted proteins | sample 5400511 | NCBI WGS metagenome assembly WNGO01 (sample SAMN13153380, study PRJNA577476) | soil metagenome | isolation source: 20 cm soil or saprolite under Garry oak tree replicate 2 | place: USA:California | collected 2016-06-15 | reverse complement strand
CTTAGCCGCGGCCCAGGCCCTCGTGCTCATGGTGGCGTACCTCGGCCTCGAGTCGCTGATCGCGGCCAGCGCCCCGCCCCTGGGTGCGGACGAGCCGGCGCTACGCGAGCGCTGGAAGGAGGCAGCCGTGCGACTGGTGCTCGACGGTGTAGCGGCGCACTAGCGAGCGGTCGCAGCTACCAATTGATCCAGTACGATGCCTTCACGAGGAAGGTGTTGTCCGGGTGGAGGTCGAAGAGGTCGCGGAAATTGCCGCCCATGGATCGGGATCCTTCGGTGTCCAGGGAGCGCTGGCGACCCTGTGTCCACACGACGAACAGGGTCGAGCCGGGGCGGTACTCCCACCGCAGCACCGCAGTCGAGTTGAACACTTTTTTGTTGACCCCGTCGGCAGGAGCCGCATACGGTTTGTAGCGATCGTCGAACGCTGCAGCTTTGGGATCGGCCAGCTCGCGCATATTCGAGTAGGTGCCCTTGCTGACGAACGGCTGGGCATAGAGCTGCACGGTCAGCGTGGGCGAGACCGTGTAGTCGATCCGCCCCGTGAGCGACGCCTCGTTCTGATCCAGCCGCGCGAAAGTATAGTGCGGGATCGTGTCAGTGACGGTACCGTGCGGCTGGACGTCCTTTACCCTGTGCGTGGCGCTGAGGGTTAGCGTCGTTCTGAACTGGGATGCGACCCGAAACGCGATTTGGACATTGCCGTTGAATCGCTCGGTCCGGCCCGCATCACCGCGTAAGTAGTTGAACCACACGTACGGCGTGAACGCCGGGCGCTCATCACCGTCCACCTCCGCCCAAACTGACAAGTAGGGATCCGCCCGCACCGCCGGCCCGCCGCGGGTGCAGTCGCGATCGCAGAACGTGGTGCCGAGCTGCCCGGCCGTCACGCCCCCGTGCACCCACCAGCGGTTGTTCAGCTGGGCGTGCACGTTCGTGTTGGCGGCGCGCTCCACGGGCGTCCCCGCCGCCGTCCAGAATTGCCACCAATTGAAGTTCCAGAACGCGGTCTGATAGAACGAGCTGGGGTGCCGGGACTGAAACGCAAACCACGTGTTCCAACTCTGCTGGTCCGCCTGCAATAGGAAGCCGAGGTCGTTCACCTCGAACCCCTGAGAGCGGCGCTGGTAACTGGTCTCGAACCGGGTGATTCCACCCCCCACCTTGCCGAATTTGAGCTCTTCGGCGTCCCCCCAGAGCGACGTCCGCGTCGGGTCGTAGGAGACGCCGGCGCCGGGCCGTTGGTAGTAGTGCACGGGGTCGCGTTGTGTGGCGGCGATCGCTGAAGGTGTACCGGTGACCCGGCTCAGGTCGAGCGATCCCGAGAGCTGGTATTTGCGGCCAGGGAACCGGTGCCGGAAGTCCAACCCCCCCGCATACGCGCTGTGGCGCAGCGAGTCCCAGGTCCACGGGTCCTGATTGCGATGCACTGCCGTGACCATGACGCCGATGCCGCTCTCGCCGCCACGCAAGTCCTGCTGCCCGCGCACCACGGCATAGTTGGTTGCCGGCTCCATGGTGCGGTCGAGCGTACCGGCCTCGCGCCCGGTGACGGCGTCCAGCAGACCCAGGGTTTGACCGCCGGGAAGACGACCGGTCAGCTTGGCAGCGCCGTAGATCGTCGTCGCCGCGGAGGAGCCGGCGCCGCCGTAATCCGCCAGCTGGGGCGACCGACCGATGCGCCGCGAGTAGAACAAACCCTCGCCCGTGTTGCAGTCGTTCACGGCGCTGCAATTCACGTCGAACCGAAAGATCCCCGCGCCCTGAACGAAGAATGGCCGCCGTTCCTGGAAGAATGTCTCGAAGACGCTGAGGTTCAGCACCGCCGGATCCGCTTCGACCTGTCCAAAATCGGGGTTGATGGTCGCATCGAGCGTGAGGCTCGGCGTGATCCCGTACTTCAGGTCGGCGCCACCCGTCACCTTCTGCGAGCGGTCAAAGGCGCCGCCGCTCGGTACGGACACGTTCTTCGTCACCACGTAGGGCGCGATCTCGGGCCGGCGCGGTGAGGGCAGGCCCTCGAGGCCTGCCAGCTCGCCCAGTTGGGACGAGACTCCCGCCTGGGAGCCCCGGAACACCGGCCAGCTGACCCGCTCGGAGTAACGCTGGATGTCACGCCACACCGCGAACCCAAACGTGTTCGTGGCCCCGGGGACGTAGCGCAGCTGCGAGAGCGGGATCGCGAACTCGGCAGTCCACCCGAGCGAGTCGACCTGCGTGCCGACGTCCCATACCGCGTCCCAGGCGTCGTCCTCCTGGCTGTCGTTGTACATCGCGTAATCACGCTTCACGCCGGCCGGGTTCACGGCGAACTCGAAACCCGAGCGCCGGTCGTGATACGAGTCGACCATGATCTTCAGCTGATCGGTTGCCGCCCGCACGTCCCGGCGCGCGAGCAACTTGAGAATACTGTCGGGGTGGGGATCGAACGCCCGGATAAAGACGTAGAAGTAGCGGTCGTCGTAGGCGACCTTGGCTTCGGTAGCGAACCGAGGATCCCCGTCTTCTTTCGGCTGGAACTCCCGGAAGCGGGTGATCGGCTGCGCGATGCGCCACACCGCGTCGTCGTCCCGTCCGTCAATCACTACCGGGACGGCGGCTCGCACGGCCTTTGCCTGGGTGGCGCTGGACGGCGGAGGTGCGACGCCGCCGCCGGTGCCGGCAGGCGGCGTGGCGGTTTGCAGGAGGATCGCGAGCAGGACGACAGCCGGCATAACGGCAGCTCCCCGTGACCTGGTCGGACGATTAGACAGGTCTTACGGGGAAAGGGTTGGGCAGGTTCCGGCCGTGACCAGAACCGAACAAGCCCCCGGAGACACCGAGGGCTTGTTCGTTCTCGAGGCTTAGTTGTGCTTGGCGAGCAGGCTCGGCTCGACGGGGACTTCGCCGTCGAACACGAGGTGGCCAGCCTCGAACCGTGCTCCGCGTAGGGCCAAGGTCAGGACTTCGTCCAGATCATCCACGAGGTGCACGTCGAGCGACGAGCGCACATCCTCGGGGAGATCGTCCAGGTCTGCGGCGTTCTCCTTGGGCAGCACGATGGTCCGGATGCCCGCGCGCACTGCGCCCAGCACCTTTTCCTTCACACCCCCGATTGGCAGCACCCGGCCCCGCAGGGTGATCTCACCGGTCATGGCGAGGTCGTGGCGAGCCGGCCGCCGGGACAACGCCGAGACCAGCGCCGTCGCCATCGTCACGCCCGCCGATGGGCCGTCCTTCGGGATGGCACCCGCGGGGACATGGACGTGGACGTCCGTCCCGGCGAACGCCTCTTCCGGGATACCGAGCTGATCGGCGTGGGACTTGGCGTAAGTGAGCGCCGCCCGGGCCGATTCCTTCATGACGTCGCCCAGCTGGCCCGTGAGCACGAGCTCGCCCTTGCCGCGCATCACACTCGCCTCGACGAACATGATGTCGCCGCCGACGGGCGTGTAGTACATGGCCGTGGCCACGCCAACCTGGTCCTCGCGCGCCATGTGCTCCGGATGGACTTTGGGACGCCCGAGCAGGTCGTCCACATCCTTGGCGTCGACCGCGACCCGCTCGACCTCAGCGCTGGCGATCTGGCGCGCGACCTTGCGGCCGAGCTTCCCGATCTCGCGCTCCAGCTGGCGGACGCCGGCCTCACGCGTGTAGCTCGTGATGATCTCGCTCAGCGCAGCGTCCGTCACCGTGAGCTGCTCCGGCGTCAGACCGTTCTCGGGCAGCTGCCGCGGGACCAGATAGCGCTTCGCGATCTCGAGCTTTTCCCGCTCGGTGTAACCCGCGAAGGTCACGGTCTCCAGGCGGTCGAGCAGCGGGCCCGGGATGCTCTGCTGGAAGTTCGCGGTCGCGACGAACAGCACTTCCGACAGATCGAACGGCACGCCGAGGTAGTGATCGGTGAACGAATCGTTCTGCGCCGGATCGAGCACCTCGAGCAACGCCGCCGCCGGGTCGCCCTGGAAGGACACGCCCAGCTTGTCGAGCTCGTCGAGGAGGAAGACCGGGTTCTTGGCGCCCGCCTGCTTCATGCCCTGGATGATCCGACCGGGCATGGCGCCGACGTAGGTGCGCCGGTGGCCGCGGATGTCCGCCTCGTCGCGGGCGCCGCCCAGCGAAATGCGAACGTACGGCCGGCCCATGGTGCGCGCGATCGACTTGGCGATCGAGGTCTTACCGACGCCCGGGGGGCCGACGAACAAGAGGATCTGGCCCCGTCCCTGCTTGTCGTCTTCGTTGCCCTGCGCCGCCGCGGCGGGCGAGCGCTGGCGCAGCTGGCGCACCGCCAGGAACTCGAGGACCTGATCCTTCACGTCCTTGAGGCCGTAGTGATCCTGCTCGAGGATTTCCACCGCCCGCTTCAGGTCGAGCGACTCCTCGGCGCGCTTGTTCCATGGCAATTCCGCCATCGTCTCGAGGTACGTGCGGATCACCTGCGCCTCCATCGAGTCGCGATTCGCCCGCTCCAGCCGCTCGAGCTCGCGGTCGACTTCCTTACGCGCGGCCTCGGGGAGGTCGAGCGCCTCGAACCGCTTCCGCAGCTCCTCCACCTCAGTCCCTTCGTCCTCTTCGCCGAGCTCTTTGCGGATCGCCTTCATCTGCTCCCGCAGGAACATCTCGCGTTGGCGCTCGCCCAGCTCTTCCTGGACCTGGGACTTGATGTGCTCCTGGGCGTCGAGCACGCCGATCTGCCGCTGGACGTGAATGAGGACACGACGCAGCCGTTCCTCGACGGACAGCGTCTCGAGCAGCCCCTGCCGCTCCGCCGGCGGGATCTCGAGGTAGCCGGCCACCAGGTCGGCGAGCCGACCGGGGTCGGCGACCTCTTCGAGCACCTGACGGACGACTTCCTCGGGGAGACCGGATTTCTGGCCCAGCTCCGCCGCCCGCTCGCGCGCTTCACGGTGCAAGCCGACGAACGCGGGATCCTCCGCGTTCAGGGGCGCTAGATCGTCGACTTCGCGGACTACCACCTCGAGGTAGCGACCGTTATCCGTGTAATGCAGGGCCGTGCCGCGGCGCTCGCCGTGCAACAGCAGCTGCACGCCGCCCAGGCCACGCTGGATCTGGCTGATCTTGGCGATCGTCCCCGTCGTGTACAGCACCTCGGGGCTGACCGTGTCAACGTTCTCGCGCTGCGCGACGGCAAAGATGAGGCGGGAGTCGCTCTTCAGCGCCGCCTCGATCGCGCGCAGCGTCGTGGGCCGCCCGGCGCCTACCGGCGTCGAAACACCCGGAAACAGCACGACCTCCCGCAGTGGAAGCACGGGGAGCGTCAGTCGTTCAGACATAGGGATCAACTCTCTTGAGGGGTAAGCATACCCACGGTTCGCGCGCTTTTAAGCATCGTCCGTGCCACGATAGAACGCTTTGCTGAGCACGTCCGTTCCTCGGACCGGCGGCCAATAAGGCAGTCGCTGCCGAATAGCCACCGCGCGGGCGCCAAGCCGGCGGCCACGCTGTAAGTCAAAAGCGGCTTACAGGTTGCACGCTCGTCGCCGCGCGGCTAATCTATCCGCGCGCACTTCACGCGAAGCTCGATGAACGATGCAGACAAGGCACTCGCCACCCGCCTGACCCGGGCGCTCGGCACCTCCTACACGCTCGAGGGAGAGATCGGCCGGGGCGGCATGGGCGTGGTGTTCAACGCCCGCGACGAGCGCCTGAAGCGTCAGGTCGCCGTCAAAGTGCTGCCGCCGGATCTCGCGTTCCGCGAGGAGATCCGGCTGCGCTTCCTGCGCGAGGCCGAGACCGCGGCGCGGCTGTCGCACCCCCATATCGTGCCGATCCATTCCGTCGGCGAGGGGCCGGACGGGCTGGTCTACTTCGTGATGGCGTATGTGGACGGCGAGTCCCTCGGGGCGAAGCTCAAGCGCCGCGGCCGGCTGCCGCCGGACGAGGCGCGCCGCATCATGCTGGAAACCGCCGACGCGCTGGGCGCCGCGCACGCGTTTGGGATCATTCACCGCGATGTAAAGCCCGACAACATCCTGCTCGAGGGCAGCCGGGGCCGGGTGGTCGTCACCGACTTCGGGATCGCGAAGGCGTTGTCCTCGACGACGGGCTCCACGACGCTCACCGCCACCGGCGTCGCGATCGGTACCCCGCACTACATGAGCCCGGAGCAGGCGGCGGGAGACCGTGAGATCGACGGGCGGTCCGACATCTACAGTCTGGGAGTGGTGGCCTACCAGATGCTCGCGGGAGAGCTCCCCTTCCAAGCCCCTACGGTCCCCGGGATCCTGATGAAGCAAATCACGGAGCGGGCCCCGCTCGTCACCGACCGGCGGCCGGAGGTCCCCGAGGATCTCGCGGCTTGCGTGATGCGCTCACTCGAGAAGGACCCGGAGGACCGCTGGCCGACGGCGGACGCGCTGCGGCGAGCGCTCGAGGCACGGAGCGCCACCATGCACAAGCCGCGCCGCTCGAGCGGACCCTCGCCGTCTCGCGGGGTGCGAGCGCCGGCGCCGCTCGCCCCGCCCCCGTTCCGTGGGCGGGGAGTAGGAGGGGCGGGGGGGGCGGGGGCCCTCGATCAGCGCGCCCAGCGAGCCCGGATGCGCGACCGGCCGAGGCTCGCCCCCAGCGGCGAGCCCGAGATCGTGCGGGAGCTGCGGAGCCGATTCGTCACATGGGCCTCGGTGTGCGGTTCGCTATTCATCATCGACGTGGCCACCGGCAACCACGCACCGAGCTGGTCGCTGTTCGTCGCGGCGATCTGGGGTGGCACGGCGCTGGTCCCGCGTTACATACGGCTGTGGCACGCCGGCTATTCCTGGCGCGATGTCTTCGCCCGGCCGCCGGCGCCGGACGCGATCGAAGCGCGCCTCGCAGCGGTGGGGAGCCGTCCCGTAGACCTGCCGCGCGCCACGACCGACGAGTTCGGTGGCCACGCCGAGCCGATCCAGCAGGCCCGCAGCGATCGCAAGGCCATCCTGCGGATCGTCGATCGTCTTCCCAAATCGGAGCGAAAGCTGCTCCCGGACGTGGTCGCGACGGCGGACGCGCTCCTGAATCGCGCGGAAGAACTGGCCCGAACCCTGCATGCCATGAGCGGGAGCGTGGACCAGGGCGCACTGGCCCGCCTCGAGGAAAAGATCCAGGCGACCAAGCATCAAGCGGACAGCACGGAACGGAATCGACAAGTGGGTCTGCTGGAGCGCCAGCGCCAGGCGCTCACGGATCTCCTCACGAGGCGGCAACTCGTCGCGGACCAGCTGGAGTCGTGCGTGCTGGCGATGCAGAACGTCCGGTTCGACCTGCTGCGGCTCCGATCCGCGGGAGTGGCCGTGGCGCTCGACGATCTCACTCGCGCCACCCAGCAGGCCCGTGCGCTGTCGCGGGACGTGGACCACGTGATCGCCGCGGCAGGCGAAATCAAAGCGGTGCTGGGCGAGCAGACCGGCGCTTAGGGCGTCTCTCCACGCCGGCAGCGCTCGACCCGCTCGGGCGCGTCCGCCGGCTCTATTCCGAAGGACGCTAGTTCCACGAAGGCCGCGCCGGCGGCGTCGCAGCGGCCGTCGCGCAGGGCAACGACAGCCCGGAGCTCGTACAGCGTCGCCCACCCGGGGCGGGCGGCAAGCGCCGCGGCGAGGAGGCTGTCCGCCAGCGCCGGCGGCGCGCGCAGCGCGACTGAGGTCAACGTCTCGCGCAGCGCGTCGACGGGGAACGGGTGTCGATACGTGCCGCGGCCGACGCGCACGGCGGCTCGGGTCCAAGCCCCGGCCTCCGCCCATCTGCCGTCACGAGCCGCAAGCGCGGCGAGGCCGGCGGCCGCCTGCCCCGTATCGCTTCCCCGCGACAGGGCCTGCGTGAGCAGGGCGCGACTGCCCGCGACATTCCCACGCCGCCCGGCTAGCCACCCTGCGAACGCCAATGCCTCCGGCGCGCGGCCACGCGCGACAACGGCCGGCAGGACGCTATCGGCATAACTCGTGTCCCCTGCCCCGAAGCGGGCCAGCGCGAGCCGCACGACCCAGACGGGGTCATCCGGCCGCGCCCGGTGGGCCGCCTCGAGCAGCTCGATCTGGACAGACGGCGCCCGGGGGGCCGTCATCCCGCGCGCGAGGAGGACCGGCGAGCCCCCCGGCGACTCGCCTGCCTGCGCTCCGATCGCGAGCAACGAGTCGAACACAACGGGATCCCACACCGGATCGAGAAATCTCCGAGCGGCGACGAACTCGAGCTGCGGCCGGTCATCCCGATGTATGAGCGTCCCCCGGTTGCTGAGGAGCGTCGCGCCCGCTTCGCCCAGCAGGCGGCGCCCGAAGTGGTCTCCCGCGGAGTCGACCCCGAGCCACTCACGGCTCAGGACACCGATCGGCGTCGTCGCATCGAACAGGCGCTCGAGCCAAGCCCGGTCGTACCGCAGCGGCCGGCCGGAGGCCAGGATCTGCAGGTCCAAGCTGGTGGAGAACCAGACCTCCACGTGCGGGAACGCCTGACGCAGGTTACGGACGATCCCCGCCGCGACATCCAGGGGGAGCTGGTAGATCTGGAGCCACTGACAGAACACACCGTCGTCTGCGAGGCGCGAGCGAACGATCTGGAAGTATTCGGGCGTGTACAGCGTCGCCACTCCGGCGACCCACGGGTTGGAGGGCTCCGACACGATGATGTCATAGCGCTCGTCCTTGAGCTGCAGGGCGCTCCGCGCGTCGTCGACCACGGCCGCGACGCTGGGGCGCGCGAGCACCGTGTCATTCACTCCGGCGAAGTACCGCCCCATCTCCAGGACGGCAGGCTCGATCTCCACCACACGCACGCGCTGTATGCCCGGAACGTCGGCGAGCACGCGGGTGGTCACACCGCTCCCGAAGCCGATGACCAAAGCCGACGCCGGATCCGGTCGCGCAGCAGCCGCCGCGAGGCCGACCATGATCTGGGTGTTCATGTCGCCGTGATCGGACGCGTCCACCTTGCCGTTCACCCGGAGCGTTCGGCCAGTCAGCCCCTCCCAGACGCTCACGGTGGCGTTCCGGCCCTCCTGGAACGCGAGCAGCCGCGACCCGCGGTGGGCGAGGAACGCCTGGCGCCGCGCGGCGTCCATCGGCTCGCGGGCGTAGATAGTCGGACCCAGATCGATCAGGCGGGTGCCCCACGGCGGCGCGCCGATGGCGACGCCCAGCGCGACCCCGGCGAGCACCCCGGCCACAAGCACGCGGCGGCGCAGGGCGCGATGCTCCGGCGAGCCTTCCGCGACGCCGTGCGCCGCGAACCCCGCCAGCGCGAGCGCTGCCGCGCCGTTGATCACGAGGCCGATGCGAAGCGTCGTTTCGGTGCCCAGCGCGACGACCAGGACGAAGCCGGTCAGGACCGCTCCGGCGATGCTACCGAGCGTGTTGAGCGCATATGCCGTTCCGACATCGGCGGCGCGGGCGGCGTCTCGCGGAGCGGCCAGGTCGGTCAACAGCGGGAAGCTGAGCCCCATACCCACCGCCGGAATGAGCACGACTGCGCCGACCGCGACGCCCAGCAGCAGCAGGCGCGTCCCGGCGCCGAACTCGACGTGCCCGAAGACCGCGATGACGTAGACCGGTAGGGCGGCGAAGAACAGGAGGAGGAGTGCGGCGCCGGCGCCGGTGATGCCTTGAGCCAGGGCCGCGTCGGCGGCGCTGGCGGCCCGGACGGCGCTACGACGCGCCACGAACCCGCTTCCCAGCCCGATCCCGAGCAGGAAGACGAGCAGAACCAACGTAAACGCATAAGTCGAGCCGCCCACCACCATCACCAGCACCCGCGTCCACGCGATCTCGTCGAGCAGCGACGCGAAGGCCGTGAGGGCGAGGAGGGCGCAGGCGAGATAGCGGAGCCGCTGGGGCGCGGGCCCCGATATCGCCGCATCCGGCGCGCGGACCGACTGGGACACCGGGGCCACGGGCCGTGCCAGGGCGAGGGCGCCCGCGCCCAACGCGAGATTCACGGCCGCCGTCCCCCACAGACTCGCCCGAATGCCGAGGAGCTCAATCAGGAAGAAGCCCGCCAGCGCCGTGCCCACAACGGCGCCGAGCGTATTGAGACCGTAGAGCAGGCCGAGGGAGCGCTTCAACTCGCCGCGGTCGGTGCCCATGAACGCGCGGGTGAGCACCGGAAGCGTGCCGCCCATGAGGGTCGTGGGAACGAGTAGCACCAACACGGCGAGCCCGAACCGCAGCGCGACACTGACGGCACCAGTGAGCTGGAGGGCTCCCGCGACGCCGAGATACAGCCGGTGTGCGAGCCCAAGCACGAGGGGGGAGATCAAGCCGAACACTGCAATCGCGATTTCCAGCATGCCGTACAGGGCGGCCGGCCGAGGATCGCGATCCGCGCGGCGACCCAGCAGCCAGGCGCCGAGGCCCAGGCCGCCCATGTAGGCGGCCACCACCGTCGTTACCGACTGAATGGTGGAGCCGAACGTCTGATAGAGGACCCGGACCCAAAGGAGCTCGTAGACGAGCCCTGTGGCTCCGGACAAGAAGAAGAGAAGACTGTAGGCGCGGGCCGCGCTAGAACGCATGCAGGTCGCGCATCGCCCGCGCGAGATCCTCCACTTGCGGTAGGATGAAGTCTTCGAGCCTGGGCGCGTAGCCGACGAAGGTGTCGGTCGAGGCCACCCGCTTCACGGGCGCGTCCAGCCACGGGAAGCACTCGTCGGCGATCCGGGCGGCGAGCTCAGCGCCGTAGCCCCACGACCGGGCATCTTCATAGGCGACGAGCACCTTGCTCGTCTTGGTCACCGACGCCCTTATCGCCTCCCAGTCCACGGGGGAGAGGCTTCGCAGGTCGATCACCTCCACGCTCACCCCGTCTCGCTCCTCGAGCTCCTTCGCGGCGACGAGCGAGCGCTGCACCACGGCGCCGTACGTTACCACTGTGAGGTCCCGCCCCTCCCGCACCACCTTCGCCTTGCCGAACGGGATCATGAAATTCGGCCCAGGATTGGGCGCCTTGTTGTACGTCTGGCGATAGAGATGCTTGTGCTCGAGGAACAACACGGGGTCGTCACACCGAATCGCGGTGCGCAACAGGCCGTTCGCGTCGAGCGCGGTGCTGGGGCAAACCACCCGCAGCCCGGGAACGGCCGTGAACACCACGGCGCCCGTCTGGGAATGATAGATCGATCCGCCCTTGAGATAGCCCCCGTAGGTGACGCGCACCACGACCGGGCTCGAGAAAGCGTTGCTGGAACGCCAGCGCAGCGTGGCGAGCTCGTTGCGGAGCTGATGATAGGCGGGCCAGATGTAGTCGAAGAATTGAATCTCCACGACGGGCTTCAGGCCGCGGGTCGCGAGGCCGATCGCGCGACCCACGATGTTCGCTTCCGCGAGCGGGGAGTTGTAGACGCGATCGCTCCCGAACTGTCGCTGCAGCCCCCACGTCACCTTGAAGACGCCGCCCTTGCCCTTCACCTGCTCCAAGTGCTGCTCGCGGCTCGCGTCCGCCACGTCCTCGCCGAACACCACGATGCGCGGATCGCGCGCCATTTCGTCCTTCAGACAGGTGTTGAGCAGGTCCACCATGGTCGTGGGATCACCCCCGAACTGCGGGTCGTCCTCCGTATCGAACTGCTCGGACGTGGGATCGACCTCGGGCGAGTACACGTACAGGAGCGCCGTCTCCGGCTCGGGCTGAGGCGAGGCCAGCGCCATGTCGGCGGCGACGCCGACTTCCTCCTCTACCTGGCGCTTGATGGCCTCGATTTCGGCGGCGCTGGCCACGCCGTCGGCGATGAGCCGCTTGGGGAACAGGGCGAGGCAGTCGCGGCGTGCCTCCTCTTCCCGTTCTTTGGGCGGCTTGTACAGCACCTCATCGTCCGAGAGGGAGTGCGAGTAGGGCCTGGTCACGTGTGCATGGACGAGTGCGGGCCCCTTGCGCTGGCGGACGTATTCCGATGCCCGCAACAGCACGTCGTAGGAGACGACCGGATCGCAGCCGTCCACCTCCTCCACCAGGAGGCCGGGGAAGTTCCGCACGAGCTTCGACACGGAGCCCCCCGCGGTCTGCACCTCGACGGGCACGGAGATCGCGTACTTGTTGTCCTCGATGAGGAACAGCACCGGCAGCTTCAGATTGGTGGCCGTGTTGAGCGCCTCCCAGAACTCACCTTCGCTGGTCGTGCCGTCCCCCGCCGAGACGTACACGAGCTCGTCGCCCTGGATCGGTTTGTCGACGATCGCGGCGATGCGATCGTAGCGAAGCCACGCTTCCGCACAGCCCACGGCTTGGAGCAGCTGCGTGCCCGTGGGGCTCGACTGGCTGACGATGTTGAGCGCTTTATGCCCCCAGTGGGAAGGCATCTGGCGGCCCCCCGAGTTGGGATCCTCGGCCGCGCCGACCGCGGAGAGGAACATCTCGGTGGGGGTCATGCCGAGGCTCAGACAGAGCGCGCGGTCGCGATAGTAGGGATAAAACCAGTCGTATGCGGGGCGGAGCACTCTCCCGGCGGCCACCAGCACGGCTTCGTGCCCGGCGCCTGAGATCTGGAAGAAGATCTTGTTCTGCCGCTTGAGCTGAATCTCCTTGTCGTCGATGCGCCGCGACAGGAGCATCAGCCGGTACATATCGAGCAGGTCGGGCTTGGACAGGGATTTGGCGGCCCGGGGCCGGGGTTGAGCGCGCGTCGCCATGGGACAAAGATAGTACCATATTCCCTTGCCATGAACGCGGCCGCGAAACAGACGGTCCTCCGACATTTCGCCTACGGCCTGTACGCGCTCACCGTGAAGCGTGAGGGCGATGAGCACGGCGTAACCGCCAACTGGGTCAGCCAAGCCTCGTTCGAACCCCCGATGGTCGTGGTGGCGGTAGAGAGCACGTCCAGGATGATCGAGATGATCCGGGACGCGCATCATTTCGCCGTCAGCGTGTTTCACGAGGGGCAACGCGACGTGGCGGAGAAGCTTGGGCGCGGCCCGGGGGGCGCGGGGGGCGCGTCGCCGAAGCTCAAGGGAATCAAGACCAAGCCGGGGCCAGTCTCCGGCGCGCCGGTGCTCGCCGACGCGCTCGGGTGGGTGGAGTGTCGGGTCGTCGCAACACTCCCGAGCGGCGACCATACGCTGGTCTTGGGTGAGGTGGTCGAAGCCGGCGTGGAGCACGAGGGGGCGCGGCCCCTCACGCTTCAGGAGTCGGGGTTCACGTACACCGGCTAGGGCCGGTAGACCACCCTACCCCCCGCGATCGTATAGCGCACCCGGGCCCGATCGAGCGAATCGGGCGGCAGGGTGAAGAGGTTGCGGTCCAGTATGACGACGTCCGCGTCAGCGCCCGGTGCAAGCGTGCCCCGTTTGGCCTCGTCGAACGTCGCATATGCGTTGCCGGCCGTATACGCACGCAGCGCCTCTCCCACTGAGATCTTCTGTTCCGGCACCCACCCCTCCGGGTTCTCGCCGTCGAGGGTGCGGCGCGTGACCGCGGCGTACACGCCGAGGATGGGGTCGAGCGGCGCGACCGTCCAGTCAGACCCGAACCCGAGCCGTCCTCCCGTGTCGAGCAGCGTACGGAACGCGTAGGTCGTCTTGATGCGGACCGGCCCGATGCGCCGCTCCACCCAGCGTCCGTCATCGATGGCGTGATACGGCTGCATCGAGGCGATCACGCCGAGCTTCCCGAACAGGGGGATGTCCTGCGGGCGCAGGTGTTGGGCGTGCTCGATCCGGAAGCGCCGATCGCGCGGCCCGTGCGCCCGCGCGACGCTATCGTAGATCGAGAGGAGAATGGCGTTAGCGCGGTCGCCAATCGCGTGGACGGCGATCTGCAGGCCCGCCGAGTCGGCGCTGCCGATCCAGCGGCGCATGTCCGCCTCTGGGTACTGCACGAGCCCACGGTAGCCCGCCGAGTCGCTGTACGGCTCGAAGAAGTACGCGGTGCGCGACCCCGCCGAGCCGTCCATGTAGCCCTTGAGCCCGCCGATTTTCACCCAGTCGTCGCCGCGGCCTGAATGGCTCAACGTTTCGGCGACCGCGCGCCAGGAATCGAGCGGCAGATAGAGCGCCACCCGCATGGTGAGCCGGCCAGCCCGCTCGAAGCGGCGATAGCTCGCGAGATCGGCCCACGACGCGGACACGTGTGACGTGGCAGTGACGCCCAGCGACGCGGCGTAGGCGAGCGCACGCGCGAGGGCCGAATCACGCTGATCCGGCGACGGGTCCGGGATCGCCCGGGCGATCAAGTCGAGCGCCCGGTCTTTGAAGATGCCGAGGGGCTCGCCCGTCCTCGCGTCGTGCAGGATCTCGCCACCGGGCGGGCTTGGCGTGTCCTTTGTGACCGCGGCGGCCCGCATCGCGGCGGCGTTGGCGAGCGCTTCATGGCCGTCGACCCGACTCACGAATACCGGGTTGGCCGGCGTGACCGAATCGATCCATTCGTGCCGGGGCAGCGGCTGACCGCGCCAGAGCGTATGGTCCCAGCGGCCATCGCTGATCCATTCGCCCGGCTTCAGGGTCTTCGCGTACTCCTTGACGCGCCGGATAAACTCCTGCGGGGTCGCGGCGTCATGAAGGTCCACCGACGCGAGCTGAAACCCGCCGCCGATGAAATGGGTGTGTCCGTCAGTGAAGCCGGGAAGCACGAGCCCGCCGTTCGCCTGAATCCTTTGCGTGTTGGAGCCCACATAGCGCCACACCTGCGCGCTGTCGCCGATCGCGAGGATCCTGCCGCCGGCGACGGCCACGGCTCCCGCGTGGGGCGCCCCGGTCGACAGGCCCGTCCAGACCATCCCTCCGGAGATGATCATGTCCGCTTTCGGGGCACAGGCGCCAAGCGCCAGGCAGAGGAGTCCCACGGTCACGCGCAGGCGCATGGCGTTCCCTCAGCGCAGTCTGGTGATGCGGTGGATGGTCTCGAGCGCGGCGATCGGGTCGGGTCCGGAGGTCTTCCCGGAGCCCGGCTCGGCGGAGGCCGGAAGAGACGTGAGCGCATCGCGGATGTCGAGGAGCACCTCGAGCAGCAGCTGTTCCCGCTGGTAGGCGGCGTCGAGATCGGCCATGCGCACCTGGTCGCTCGCACCCTTGGCGCGCTCGTACGCCTCGCGGTAGATGGACTCGAGGTTGCCGAGGATGCGGTCGCGGGGGCGAGGGGATGACATGGGGAGAAAATATAGAGGCGACGGCTCCCGGCCGCCGTCTAGACCGCCCGCATCACCAGTCCACTGGGCACCTTGGGTACGAAGTACGTCGACTTGGGCGGCATGACGTCGCCCGCGTCGGCTACGGCGAACACGTCCCGCACCTTCGTAGGATTGAGGAGAACCGCCGCGGCGGCGCGACCGTTCCGGACCGCATCGAAGGCGGCGCGCGGGTCGGGCGTGTACGCGAGCGAGGGCGTCGCCGTGCCCGCCCCGAGGATGCGCTGCACCACGAGCACCTCGATCCTGCTCACGTCCAGCGCACGGACCGCGGGGGTCTTGCCCAGGTCGGGGACTTTGTCGAGCGGCGCATCCTTCCGCAGGATCAGGGTAACGTCATAGGCGTCGGGGAACGCCACGATGCACGCCGTGCGCTCGCGTCCGAGCTCTGCCAGCCGCTCGACCCGGTCCATACACGGCGCCACCCGCCCGATCTCGAACCAATCCCGCCAGACCTCGATCAGCTTGGTCGCATCGCGCCCCGAGCCGAAGACGATGCGGTGTGTGGGGAGGATCGCGAGACCGGGATCGCCCGCCGACACGATCAAGGAGAGCACGCGGTCGGCGCGCGGCTGCTCCTGCGCATACGCCACCGCGGTCTCGTAGCGGTGGTGGCCGTCGGCGATATAGAGCTGAGCCCGGCCCGCCAGCCGGGCGAGCTCCACGGCCGCATCGCCCGACACGATCCAGAGACGTATGCCCACGCCGTCGAGCTGTGCGCGCGCCGCCGGCGCGCCGGAGGCCCGTTTCACGAGGGCCTGCGCCAGCATCCGGTCGGGGTCCGGCGCGAGCAGGAAGATCGACTCGAGGTTCGCCGCGGTGGCGCGCAGTAGGGCCAGCCGGTCGGCCTTGGGCGCCGAGTGCGTCTGCTCGTGCGGCCGCACGCGCCGCGCTTCGAACGGCTCGGCGCGCACGGCGGCCAGCATCCCGATGCGCGTGCGCCGCTCACCCGACGGCACGGTGTAGTCCTGTGCGACGACGTACACCGACTCCCCGGGATCGGGTTGCACCACCCCTGCCTCTCGCCACGTCGCGAGCAGCGTCGCGGCCTGCGCGTAGCGGTCCCCGCCCCCGCTCCTGCCTCCACCCGACGGCGCTTCCGGCAGCATGAGATGCACGATATTGTGGGGATCGCGCGCCGCGTAGCGTGTGCGGTCCTCGCTGGAAATGACGTCGTAAGGGGGCGCGATGAGGGCGCTCAGCTCTCTCGCGGCGTACCGCTCTCCGCGGAACGGCGCGACCAGCGGCGGCAGCTCGGCGTTCACGATTGCCCGGAGCCTCCCGTGTCCCTGCGCGAAGCCCAGCAGACGGTCGATCGGTGGATCGGCCAATATAAAGAAGGATACTTCCCGCCGCTGACCAATCTCGCGCGGCTCACGGAAGAAGTCGGTGAGCTGGCGCGGGAAGTGAACCACCGGTTCGGCGAGAAAACAAAGAAGGCCGAGGAGCCGGAGGGCTCGATCGCGATGGAGCTCGCCGACATCCTGTTCGTCGTCATCTGCCTCGCCAACTCGCAGGGGATCGACTTGGACGACGCGTTCGCCCAGATGATGCGAAAGGTCACCTCCCGCGACGCCGATCGCTGGACCAGGAAGGCACGCTGACCTCCTCGTAAATGCGCTGGTAGGACAGGAGGCGATCCGGGTCGAACGCGCCTCGCTCCGCCGCCTGCCGTACGCCGCAGCCCGGCTCAGCGAGATGCCGGCAGTTGTCGAAGCGACACTGGTCGAGGAAGGGCCGGAACTCGGCGAAATAGACGCCCAAGCGCTCGGCATCGATCCCCCACGTGCCCACCTCGCGTAACCCCGGCGTGTCCACGACGTAGCCCCCCGTGGCGACCGGCACGACGAGTGCGGCGCGGGTCGTGTGCTTCCCCGTGCCCCATTTCTCGCTGATCTCGCCGATGCGGAGGTTCAGGCCCGGATCGAGTGCGTTCAGCAGGCTGGACTTCCCGACGCCCGACTGACCGGCGAGCACCGACTCCCGCCCGCGGAGGAGATCGCGCAGCGCGGCCAGCCCCTCCGGCTGCTTCACGGAGGTCCCGAGGACCTGATAGCCCGCCGGTCCGTAGCGACGGCGCAGGGCGTCGAGCGCGCTCCGGTCGAGGTCGATCTTGTTGAGGACGAGCACGGCGGGGATGCGGTTCGCGGCCGCGATCACCAGGAATCGATCGAGCAAGCGTGGGCTCGGCTCCGGACTCCGAGCCGACGCGACGACCACGACCTGGTCGACGTTGGCGGCGATCGGCTGGGCCCGGGGGCTGCGCTCACCGGCGGCGCGGCGCGCGAGCACGCTCCTGCGCGGCCGCACGCCCGATATGGTGGCGCGGCCCTCGGCGTGCAGCTCGAGCTCCACGACGTCTCCCGCCACTACCCGGTCATCGTCCCGGTGTTTGAGCTTGCCGCGGAGCGTGGCGACAACGTCGCCACCACTGGTATGCACGCGATAGGCTGAGCCGGTGCGTGCGAGGACGACGCCGGTGGTCATCACACCCGTCCCCCTCCCCCACCCCCGCCGTGTTTTTCGATACACTGGTCGAGGTGCCGCTTCACGTCCTGCAGGGTCAAGGCGAGCAGCGGGGCGAGGGCGTCGGCGGGCGTCGCACCCCGGAACAGGTAATCCGTTTCGAGG
>WNGO01001021.1_pt1 | contig 17722 bp, 15 predicted proteins | sample 5400511 | NCBI WGS metagenome assembly WNGO01 (sample SAMN13153380, study PRJNA577476) | soil metagenome | isolation source: 20 cm soil or saprolite under Garry oak tree replicate 2 | place: USA:California | collected 2016-06-15 | reverse complement strand
CTTGAACCCGGGGATGACGGCGGACCACGTGCTCGCGTTGTTCCAGGTGGCGACCGGGACGGCGGCGCCGGACGCGCAGACGCTGGGGCGCATCACCATCACGCTCGGCCGGCGCAGCGCGGCCCGGCTCGAACGAACGCGCCCGCCCACGCCGGCCGAGGGTGTGCCGGCCATCGTCGACCCGGCATCCGGTGGCGTCCCCGCCCCGGCGGCGCCGGCTTCCGAAACCCGTGCCGCTGCCGCCGCGGATACGCTGATGTCGGCGAAGCGTCCCAGCGCCGCGTTTCGGCCCGACGCCTTGCCGCCCGACGTGGAGGCGGCCCGCGCGGTGGCGGCGGTGCGCGCGGCGACCGCGCCGGATGAGCAGCGCGCCGCGGTTGAAAAGCTGGCGGCGGTGGCGCCCCAGCTGCTGGGGCTGCGCGAGGTGGCGCCCAGCGCCGACGCGATCGCGGCGCTCGACCACCTGCTCCCCGAGGCGCGCGATCCGGCCTTGCTGGCGGCGATCGACGCCGCGGCGCTCGCGTTGTCGGACCGCGCGCTGGTCGAGCGTATGGTGCGGCGAATGGGTGAGGCGCACGTTCCGGCCGAGGAGCGCGAGACGCTCGTGACGGCGGTGGGAGCGCTCGCGTCGCTCTCCATGGGACTCGTGGTCGACGCGTTCCTCGCGGCTCCGCTCGAGCAGCGCGCGCCCTTCCGGGCGGCGGTGCGCAAAGCCGCCGATCGCGCGCTCGAGGTGCTGCAGGGCCGGCTGGCGGACAAGGACCCGGAGGTCGTGGCGGCGGCGGCCGAGTTCGTGGGGCTGACGGGGAGCCCGCAGGCCGTGACGTTGCTGGTGCCCCTGCTGCACCACGAGTCCGAGTTCGCGCGCGAGGCGGCCCTGGTAGGCCTGGCGGAGGCAGGCGGCCGCGAGATCGCCCGGCCGGCGATGCCGGCCCTGAAAGACGAGAGCGTGGCGGTGCGCGCGGCGGCGGCTCGTACCATCGCGGCGGCGGGCGACCCCGCGTCGTCCACGGTGCTGATCCGGCGGGTGGAGCAGGAGCCCGACGAAGGGGTACAGGCGGAGTTGCTGCGGGCCATCGGCCGGTTGGGCGCCAAGGAAGCCCTGGACGTGCTGGCGCGTTTCGCCGAGCCGGGAGGGATGATGCACCGGCGGAGCACGACGGTGCGGGCGGCGGCGGTGGAGGGGCTGCGCCACATCGCACGCCCCGAAGCGCGGGGGTTGCTGGAACTCTACAGTAAGGACAAGGAGCCGGCGGTGCGCAAGGCGGCGGAGGCGGCGCTCAAATGACGACAAAGACGGCGAAAGCGGCCGACGCGGCGCTCTCGAGCACGATCGCGCGCGAGGTGGCCAAACGGGTGGTGGCCCAGGAGCTGATGGTGGAGCGCCTGCTGGTGGGGCTGCTCACGGGCGGGCACATCCTGCTCGAAGGCGTGCCGGGCCTCGCCAAGACGCTCGCGGTGCGCACCGTGGCCGAATCGCTCCGCATTTCGTTCTCACGCATCCAGTTCACGCCCGATCTCTTGCCCGCGGACGTGATCGGGACCATGGTGTTCGACCAGAAGACGCAGGAGTTCTATCCGAAGAAGGGGCCGCTGTTCGCGAACCTGGTGCTCGCGGACGAGATCAACCGCGCCCCCGCTAAGGTGCAGTCGGCGCTGCTCGAGGCGATGCAGGAGAAGCAGGTGACGCTCGGCGGGGAGACGTTCTTCCTCGGCGAGCCCTTCCTCGTGCTCGCGACCCAGAACCCGATCGAGCAGGAAGGCACGTACCCGCTTCCCGAGGCGCAGCTCGATCGCTTCATGCTGAAAGTGCGCGTCGGCTACCCGACGCGCGACGCCGAAAAAGAAATCGTGGCGCGCATGGCGTCGGGCCGGCCCATCGAGGTCCAGCGCGTGGCCGAAGCGGACGACATCATGGCGGCGCGCAGCGCCATCGCCGAGCTGTTCATGGACCAGAAGGTCGTGGACTACATCGTGGACGTGGTGCGCGGCACGCGCGAGCCCCAGGCGGTCGGCCTCCCCGAGCTGAAGCCGCTGATCGCCTTCGGGGCGTCCCCGCGCGCCTCGATCTACCTCGCCCAGGCGGCCCGGGCGCACGCGTATCTGCGCGGCCGATCCTACGTCGTCCCCGAAGACGTGAAAGCCATGGCGTTCGACGTCCTGCGGCACCGCGTGCTGCTCACGTTCGAGGCGGAGGCCGAAGACATGGACTCGGACCGGGTCATCGCCAAGATCCTCGAGGCCGTGGGCGTCCCGTGACGTACCAGGGAGTCGATCGCCGGAGCGGCGAGCACACCCCGCTGCGCCGCCGCCGGCGCGCCGTCACCGCGCAGGTGCTGCGCCAGGTCAAGGGCATCGAGCTCCGCACCCGCAGCCTCGTCAACTCACTGTTGACCGGCGAATACCGCTCGATGTTCCGCGGGCAAGGCATCGAGTTCGCCGAGGTCCGCGAATACCAGCAGGGTGACGATTTTCGGGCCATCGATTGGAACGTGTCGGCACGGATGGGGCATCCGTTCGTGAAGACGTACCACGAAGAGCGCGAGATCACGCTGCTGCTCGTGGTGGACCAGTCGGGCTCGTGCCAGTTCGGGCGCCCCTACACGAAGGCCGGCCTGGCGGTCGAAGTGGCCGCGGTGCTCGCGCTCGCCGCCGCGCGCCACAACGACCGCGTGGGCGCCCTCATGTTCGCCGACAAGGTCGAATACGTCGTGCGGCCCTCGAAGGGTCGCCCGCACGCCCTGCGCATCATCCGCGACCTGGTGGCGTTCACGCCGCGCGGCCGCGCCACCAACCTCGCCGAGGCGCTCCGCTACGCCGCCAAGCTGCTGCGCCATCACGCCATCGTCGTGGTGCTCTCCGATTTCCGGGCGGACGGCTGGGAAGACGCGCTGGCGCAGCTGGCCGCGGCCAACGACGTGGTGGCGATCACGATCGACGATCCGCGCGAGCTCGACCTGCCCGATACGGGCTGGGTGGACATGCAGGACGCCGAAACCGGCCAGCGGGTCCTGATCGACACCAGCCACGCCCCGACCCGCACCCGCGTGCGGGTCGCCGCGGAGCGGCAGCTGCAGGAGCGGGGCCGCAAGCTGCTCGCGGCGGGTGTGGACCGCGTCGCGCTGCAGACCAGCGTTCCCTATGCCGTCCCACTCCGTCGCGCCTTCGCCGAGCGGGCCAAGCGCCTGAAACGATGAAGCCACTTGTCGCCGTGCTCGCGATCCTCGGCGTCGTGGCGTCGTGGCGTCGTGGAGCGGCTCAGAGCGCGACCTGGACCGCGAGTCCCGCAACGCCCACTGTCGGCGATACGGTCTGGCTCGAGCGGGAGATCCCCGTGCCGGCCGGGTGGCAGGTGCGGGCCGGCAAGCTCGAGGCGCGGGAGGATGTCGAGCCGCTGGGCGATCCGGCGGTGCTGCGGAGCCGTGCGGGGTGGGTGGTGCGCTATGGCGTCGCCGTGTGGACGCCGGGTAACCACACGCTCACGCTGCCGCCGCTCTGGCGCCTCGGCCCGGACGGCCGCAGCGACTCGAGCGCGGGTGGTGCGGCGAGCATCGTGGTGGCGAGCGTCATCCCCGACACCCTGAAAGGGCCGGACCCGCGCGGACCGCTCGGACCGCTGCGGCTGGAGCGTCGCAATCCGGGGCCGCCGCTCGCCGCGGCCCTCGTCTCGATCGGGCTGCTGGCGGCGGGCGTGGCCGCCCGGCGCCGATCGCCGCGCCACGTGCCCCCGGCGCCTCCGGTTCCACTGGAACGTGAGGTGCCCGATGCCCGCTGGCTCGCCGCCGGCGAGCCCCGCGCCGTGGCGACGCGCGCGACCTGGCGGCTGCGCGCCGTGCTGGCGCGGGCGGTCCCCGCCGCGCATCTCGCGCTCGACACCCACGAGTGTCTCGGCGTGGTCGAGCGCGCCCGGCCTGGAGCGCCCGTCGCCGAGCTGCGCGACCTGCTGGAGCAGCTCGATCGCGTCGCCTTCGGCAGCGCCCAGGACGGCGATGTCGTGGCGCTCGCCGCGCGGGCGCGTCGCCTGGCCAAGGAGCTCGCCCCCTGAGCTTCGCCCGGCCCTTCCTCCTGCTCGCCCTGGGCGTGTTGCCCCTGTGGTGGTGGCTGCGGACGAAGCGGCTGAGCCGGCTGGCGGGGACCCGCATGAGCGACGTGCGCCCGGCGGCGGGTGCGGCCGAGCGGCTCTGGATCGCGCGTCTCCCCGTCACGCTGCGGAGCGTGTGCCTGGGCGCGTGGATCGTCGCCGCGGCCGGCCCCCGCATCGGGTCCGCCCGCTCGGAGACGCACAGCGAGGGCATCTCCATCGTGCTCGGCATCGACATGTCGAGCAGTATGCTCGCCGAGGACTTCGCTCCCGCCAACCGCATCGACGTCGCCAAACAGACCGCGATCGAGTTCGTGCGGGCGCGGAAGTCGGACCGCATCGGGCTCGTGGCGTTCGCCGCCCAGGCCCTCACCCAGGTCCCGATCACCACCGACTACGCGGTGCTGGAGCAGGCGCTCAAGGGCCTGCGCATCGGGATGCTGGAGGACGGCACCGCGATCGGCACGGGGATCGCGACCGCGGCGAACCGGCTGCGGCGCGCGCCCGGCAAGAGCAAGGTGATCGTGCTGCTCACCGACGGCGTGAACAACCGCGGCACCGTGGACCCACGCACGGCGGCGCAGGCCGCGGCCGCGTTGGGGATCAAGATCTACGTCATCGGGGTGGGGAAGCGGGGGGAGGCCCCGGTGCCCACGGGGCAGGGCCTCGAGGGCCTGCGCTACCAGATGATGCCGGTCGAGATCGACGAGCCGCTGATGACCGAGATCGCCTCGATGACCGGCGGGCGCTACTTTCGCGCCACCGACGCCCAGTCGTTGCGCAACGTGTTCGCCGAGATCAACCGGCTCGAGAAGACGCCGGTGGAGCAGGTGGTGTATCGGCGGTTCGACGAAGCGTATCGCACGCCGCTCGCCCTGGGGCTGGTGGCGCTGGCGCTGGAGATCGTGGTCGCGGGCACGTTCGCGGTCCGGGTGCCCTAATGGCGTTCGACGCGCCGATCGTCCTGGCGGTGGCGCCGCTGGTGGGCGGCGCGGTGTGGTTCGCGGCCGCGTGGGCGCGCCGCATCCGTATCCGGCGGGCGGCCCAGTGGTCCGAGGAAACCGTGCGGCGCGCCATCGGCGCGGGACGCTTCGGGCCCACGGCGCTCGCCGTGGCCGCGTTCCTGGGCGTGGTGGCGCTGGCGGGCCCGCGCTGGGGGGAAGCGACCATCGTGGCGGAAACGCGCGCCCTGTCCGTCGTGATCGCGATGGATATCTCCCGCTCGATGCTGGCGGAGGACGCGAGTCCCAGCCGGCTGGGGCGGGCGCTGCGCGAAGCGCGCCGGCTGGTGCAGGATCTGGACGGCGATCGCGTGGGTCTGCTGGCATTCGCCGGCTCGAGCTACATCCTCTCCCCGCTGTCGATTGACGGCTCGGCGCTCACGCTCTACCTCGACGCGCTGGATCCCGAAGTCGCTTCGCAAGGAGGAACGGGGCTGGCCGGCGCGTTGCGTCAGGGCGGGGAGCTGCTGCGGTCGAGCTCCGACCTCGCCGACCGCGTGCTGGTCGTCTTCACGGACGGCGAAGCGCATGACACGCTTCCCGCGGTGGCCGAGCAGGCGCAACAGCTGCGCGCCGGCGGCATCAAGCTGATCCTGGTCGCCGAGGGCGGCCGCACGCCCAGTCGCATCCCGGTGCGCGACGAGCACGGATCGCTCGTCACCTACCAGCGGGACGAAGACGGCCGCGTCATCCAGACGGCCCGCCGGGACGATGTGCTGGGCGCGATCGCGGACGCGGCGCAGGGCACGCTCGTCGCGGCGGACCTCCCCGATCAGGCCGGCGCGGTGCGCGACCTGGTCGCGTCCTACCGGCGCGCCCGGGCGAGCGAGGCGCGTACCGAGCAGGGCCGGTTGCGCGCCTGGTTCCCCCTGCTGTTCGCGGTGGCGCTGCTCGTCACGCAGGCGGCGACGCGGCGCACCGCGGCCCTCATCGGGATCGCGCTGTGGTGTCTGCTTCCGCCGCCGGCCGCGGCACAGAGGCCCGTACGACCCCGCAGTGCCGCGGAGAAGGCGTGGGATCGCCGCGACCTCGCCGGCGCCCGCGCGGCCTATCTGGCCGAGCTCGCGGCGCGCCGCAAGGACGACACGGCGTGGTACAACGCCGGCACCGCGGCGCTGGCGGACTCGGATGCCGAGACGGCGCGGGGCAGCCTCACGCACGCCGCGGCGTCGCTCGACCCCGACGTGCGGTTCCGCGCGCTCTTCAATCTCGGCCTGCTGGCCCTGCATGAGGCCATGGCCGACAGCGCGGCACGCGACTCGCGTCTCGCGGACGCCGAGCGCGCCTACCGCGAAGCGCTGCTGCTGCGGCCGCACGACCTGGGCGCCAAATGGAACCTCGAGCTCGCCGTGCGGCGCCAGCACGGCGGCAGCAGCCGCAGCAATCCGCCGTCCGGGGGCGGCGGGGGCGCGCCCCAGAGCGGCGGCGGGGGGGGATCGAGCAAGGGGCGCGCCCAGGGCGGCGCCGGCGTGCAGGGCGGCATGAGCCCGGCGCAGGCGGACGAAGTGTTGCGCTCGATCGGCCAGCAGGAGCTCAAGACCCGACGCGACCGCACCGGGCAGACGCGCCGCGCCGTGGAGCCCGGCGTGAAGGACTGGTGATGCTCGTGCTCTGGGTGCTCGCCGCGCTGCAGAGCGGGCCGGCGCCCGACGTCACCGCGCGCCTGGACCGGACGCACGTCGCGGCGGGTGACGACCTGCTGCTCACCATCCGCGCGCGCACGCGATCCGCCGCCCCGGTGACCCTCGCTCTCCCCGCGCTCACGGGATTCACCGTCGTCGGATCGCGCGAGGTCACGGAGGTGACGCTCGAGGCGCTGGGCGGCCCGGTGCGCACCACCACGCGCGAGCTCGAGCTGCGCGCGCAACGCCCCGGCGCGCTGGTGATCGGACCCGTGCGGGTGGAGCAGAATGGCCGCCGCGTCGCCACCGCGGCCCTCATGGTCACGGTGGACAGCGCGAGGGCCGGGCTCGCTACCGCCGTGTCGCCCATCGCGCGGCGGCTGATCGAGGGGGCCACACCGCCCGCCGCCGGCGACCCGGGCGAGCACGTCGCGCTCACCGTGCTCCTCCCCGGCGACACCGTGCTCGTGGGCCAGCAGCTCGACGTGATCGCCGTCGCGTGGTTCCCGCGCGAGCTGCGCGCGCGGCTGCGACGCGCGCCGATTCTCACGCTGCAGACGCCGGAAGGCGTCTGGTCGTATCCCGGCGCCGCACCGAGCGAGGTCGCCGCCTCGCGCCTCGTGCGCGGCCGCTGGCTCGACCTGTTCGTCGCGCACGAGGCCGTGTTTCCACTCGCGCCGGGCCGTATCGTCATTCCGCCCGCCACCGTGGAGTACGCGGTGCCCGCGAGCTTCTCGTTCTTCAGCCGCGAGGACCGCTTTTCGTTGCGGAGCGACACCGTGCCCGTGCAGGTGCTGCCGCTGCCGGGTGCACGGGCGGCGGGCGATCCGCCCGCCGTTGCGCGGGGACTCAGCCTCGACCTCCGGCTCGATCCGCCCAATGGCCGGGTGGGCGAGCCCATCGCCGTGACGGCCACGCTGTCGGGCGTGGGGAATGTGGCGCTGTGGCCGGAGCCCCGGATCGGCTGGCCGGCGGGGTTTCGCTCGTACGCCGGGGAGACGGGCACGCGGGTCGAGGCCCGCGATGGTCGCATCGCGGGGGCGAAGACGTTCCAGTACCTCGTGATGCCCGATTCCGCCGGCTCGTTCCAGCTGCCGGCGGTGCGGTATCCCTACTACGACCTCGCGGCGGGCGAAGCGGCTGCCGCGACGCTCGCACCCCGTCCGCTCTTGGTGGCCGCCGGGCTCGAGCCCCGGGCGCCCCGGGCGCTGCCCCCGCTCGAGCGCGGCGCTGGTCCCGTGTGGACGGACGAGCTGGCGCACGACCTCGTGCCGTGGGGCTGGCTCGTGCTGTTGGTCGGTCCGCCGCTCCTCGCGTGGCTGTGGCGGCGGCGCGGGCCGGCCTCTGTGATCCGCGTCGCCATCGTCGCGCCCGCGCCGCTGAGCCCGATCGGCCGGGCGGAGCGCCGGTTTCACGCGCTGCTCGCGAGCCACGTCCCCGACGCCGAGGCCCGCGATGGCGACGGACTCGGCCGCGCGCTGCGCGCGGCGGGCGTCGAGAGCGCCGTCGCCGACCACGTCATGCGGCTGCGGGACCGGCTGCGCGCGGCGCGCTACGGTCCGCGCGCGCCGGGCGACGCGGCGCAGCTCGCGTCGGAGCTCGAGCAGGTGCTGCGGGTGCTCGACGGCGATCCGGCCCGGACGGGACGGCGGGGGCGGGACGGCCGGGTCGTGGCCGTCGCGCTCCTGGCCGCCGCGCTGGCGCGGCCGGCCGCCGCCCAGGCGCTGAGCGCGGAGGCGTTGTACGAGGCGGGCGCACTGCGCGCGGCGGCGGACTCCTTCGCTGCGCGCGCCGCCGCCGAGCCGCGCGCGCCGGCGCATTGGTACAACCTGGGCGCCACGCTGTATCGCGCCGGAGCGGACGGCAAGGCGATCGCCGCGTGGGCCATCGCGGCGCGGCTCGCGCCGCGCGACGAAACCGTGCGGCGCGCGCGCGAGCTGCTCCCGCCCCCGGACGCGCCCAGCGAGCCGCTGCTCGTCGTGGGGCTCGCCACGCCCGGTGAGTGGGCCCTCCTGGCCGCCCTGCTGTGGGTCGTCCTGTGGATCGTCGCCGCCGGGAGGAGGCGCCGACCGGTGGTCTTCGTCAGCGTCGCGGTGCTCACGGCTGGCATGATCGGCCTCGCCACACGCGAGGCCCTGCGGCGGGGCCAGCCCGTCGCGATCGTCGTGCATCCCGCGACGTCGGTGCGGGTGGCGCCGTATGGCAGCGCCAGCGCCGCGGCGACGGTCGAAGCCGGTGCCGCGCTGCTGGTCGATCGGTCGTTCGGCGGCTGGATCGAGGTGCATCGCCAGGACGGCGTACGCGGCTGGATGCTCGCGACCGAGGTGACCCGGCTGTGACGGTCCAGAGCGCGGTACGGATCGCCGTACTGGCTCCACAGGTGGCGGATCAGATCGCGGCCGGCGAAGTGGTCGAGCGGCCCGCCTCCGTGGTGAAGGAGCTCGTCGAGAACGCGCTCGACGCCGGAGCGCGGGCGATCCGCGTGGAGATCGAAGACGGCGGGAAGAGCCTCATCCGCGTGAGCGACGACGGCGAGGGCATGGCCCGCCCCGACGCGGAGCTGGCGCTGTCGCGGCACGCCACGAGCAAGATCCGCGAGGCCGCCGACCTGATCGGGGTCGGCACGTTCGGCTTCCGGGGCGAGGCGCTGCCCGCGATCGCCTCGGTATCCAGGTTCGAGCTCGAGACCTCGCCCGACGGTGCCACGGGCACCCGGCTGCGCGTGGTCGGCGGGAAGCGCGAAGGCGTCGAAGACGCCGTGCGGCGGCGGGGGACGACGGTGACCGTGCGCGGGCTCTTCTTCAATATGCCGGCGCGCCGCAAGTTCCTGCGGGCCCAGGCGACCGAGACCCGCGCCGTCGCCGAGGCCGTCACGCTGCTGGCCCTGACCCGGCCCGAAACCGCGTTCACGCTGTCGAGCGACGATCGCACGCTGATCGACGTGCGCCCCGCGGCCGATGCCATCGAGCGCGTGGCCGCCTTGTGGGGCGGGGCGCTGGCCGATACGCTGCTCCCGATCGCCCGCCGCGAGGGCCCGCTCGAGGTGCGCGGCTTCGCCCAGCGTCCGGCGCAGGCGAAGCCCACCGGCCGGAAGGGCTACGTGTTCGTGCGCGGCCGGCCGATCCGCGACCCCTTCATCCTGCGCGCGGGCGAGGCCGGCTACCGCTCGACGCTCGCGCCCGACGACCGTCCCTCGCTGATCCTGTTCCTCGATCTGCCGGGGGACGCGGTGGACGTGAACGTCCATCCGTCCAAGCTGGAAGTGCGGTTCCGCGACAAGTTCTTCGTCGAGAAGGTGGTGGAGGAGGCGGTGCGGGAGGCGCTGGGGCCGCTCGCGGCGGCGGCTCCATTAGGGGTCGGCGGTCAGGGGCTAGGGATTGGGGGCTCATGGGCTGGCCCCGGCGCCGACTTGCCCGGTGGTGCACCACAGGACCTGTTCGGCTCCGGACCCCTAACCCCTGACCCCCGATCCCTAGCCCCTCTGCTTCAGGTCTTCGACACGTATATCATCTTCCAGTCCGACTCCGGCGTCGCGATCGTGGACCAGCACTCGGCACACGAGCGGGTGCTGTACGAGCGCGTGATGCACCAGCTCACGGGCGACGGCGCCCCGGCGCAGCGACTGCTGCTGCCGCTCACGCTCGAGTTCTCAGGTGCCGAGCTCGAGGCCGTCGAGGCGCACCGCGAGCTGCTGCGCCGCGTGGGGTTCGAGGCGGAGGCGTTCTCCGGACGCAGCGTGGTCGTGCACACCGCGCCCAACCCGCACCCCCGATTCGACGCGGCGCGCTGCCTCCAGGAGCTCGTCGCCGATCTCGCCGGAGGGCGATTCAGCGCGCTCGCCAACCGGCTGGAGCGCTTCGCGGCGACGTTCGCCTGTCGCGCGGCCATCAAGGCGGGCCAGCGGCTCGAGGTGGAGGAGATGCGGGAGCTCGTGCTCCGCCTGCTCAGCGCGACACTGCCGGCCCACGACGTGCACGGCCGGCCCACGATCGTACAGCTGCCCAAGGGCGAGCTGGAGCGGAGATTTGGGCGATCCTGAGATCCCTCCCCTCACTCCCGTTATCGTCGGTCCCACCGGCGTCGGCAAGACGGCGGTGGCCGCGGCGTGGGCCGCGCTCGAGCCCATCACCGTCGTCTCCGCGGACGCGCGCCAGACCTACCGCGGCCTGGACATCGGGACCGCGAAGCCGCCCCCCCCGCTCCTGGCGCGCGTACCGCACGTGGGCCTCGACGTGGTGCAGCCCGGAGAGCGCTACAGCGCGGGGCAATTCGCGCGCGATGCGGCGGTGTGGCTGGCGGAGATCCGGAGCGCCGGCCGCCAACCGGTGGTGGTGGGGGGAACGGGATTCTACGTGCGGGCGTTGGCGGAGGGTCTGTTCCACGAGCCGCCGCTCGACGCCGGGCGACGCGAGCGGTTGCATGCCTGGACGGCGCGGCTGCCGGCGGCGCGTCTCGCACATTGGGCGGCGCGCCTGGACCGGCGGTTCGCGGGCGGGGGGCGGCAGCGTGCCGTCCGCGCCATCGAGGTCGCGCTCCTCACCGGACGCGGCCTGAGCTGGTGGCAGCAGCACGCGCGCGCGACCGGCGCGATGCGTCCGTGGTACATTCATCTCACCTTGCCGCGCGACGCGCTCCAGCGGCGGATCGCCGACCGGGTGGACGCGATGCTCGCCGCGGGGCTCGTCGACGAAGTCCGCCGTACGCTTGCCCGACCGGTCCCACCGGATGCCCCGGGCCTGGACGGCGTGGGCTACCGCGAGGTGGTGGCCATGCTCGCGGGACGGCTGCCGGAGCAGGGGCTGCGGGAGGCGATCATCGTCGCCACGCGGCGCTACGCGAAGCGACAGGAGACCTGGTTCCGAAACCAACTCCGACGCGAGGCGGGAGGCGGGATGCGGGATGCGGGATGCGTGTGGACCCTGGACGCGACCGAGTCTCCTGGTGCCCTGGCGGATCGCATCCACGAGCGCTGGTACGCCCTGACGCATCCCGCATCCCGCATCCCGCATCTCGGTTCATGAGAATCGGCATCACCTGCTACCCGACCTACGGCGGCTCCGGTGCGGTGGCCACCGAGCTGGGGCTCGAGCTCGCGCGCCGCGGGCACGAGATCCACATTGTCTCCTACGCGAGTCCCTTCCGGCTGCGCGGCTACGCCGAGCGGGTGACCTTCCATGAGGTCACGCAGCCCGAGTATCCGTTGTTCGAGCAGTCGTCCCCCTACGCCCTGGCGCTCGCGGTGAAGCAGCACGAGGTGGCGATGCGGGAGCACCTCGACATCATGCACGTGCACTACGCCATCCCCCACGCGGCCACGGCGTGGCTGGCCAAGCAGATGCTGAAGGGACAGCAGGACCTGAAGATCGTCACCACCCTGCACGGCACCGACATCACGCTGGTGGGCCAGGATCCCTCTTACTTCACGCTCACCAAGTTCTCGATCGAGCAGTCGGACCGGGTGACGGCCGTGTCGGCGTTCCTGCGGGAGGAGACCTATCGCGCCTTCGGCTGCGCGGGGTGCGACGTGGTGGTGATCCCGAATTTCGTGGCGGTGACCGAGTATCACCCGGTCGCGGACGGCGGCGCTCGCCGCTCGCTGGCGCCGGCCGGCCACAAGGTGCTGGTGCACGTCTCGAATTTCCGGCCGGTCAAGCGCGTGCGCGACGTGGTGCGCGTCTTCGCCGGGATTCGTCGGGAGCTCCCGGCCACGCTCGTGCTGGTGGGCGACGGACCGGACCGCGATGCCGCCGAGCAGGAAGCCGACCGCCTGAAGCTGGGACGTGACGTTCGGTTTCTCGGCAAGGTGGACAACGTCGCCGACATCCTGCGGGGCAGTGATCTGTTCCTGCTGCCCTCGGAGACCGAGTCGTTCGGGCTCGCCGCCCTGGAGGCGATGGCGTGCGGCGTCCCGGTGCTGGCGAGCGCGGTAGGCGGTCTGTCCGAGGTGGTGGTGGACGGGGAGACGGGCTTTCTGACGCCGCCGGGGGACATCGACGCGATGATCACCCACGGCGTGCGCGCGTTGCGCGACGCGCAGCTGCACGCGCGGCTGCGCGCGGCGGCCGCCCGGCGGGCGCTCGACTTCGCCGCCGACCGCGTCGTGCCCCGCTACGAGCAGCTGTACGCGGACGTGCTCGGTGCCTGACGTGCTGCGACTCGTCCGCGCCCACAACCTGCTGCTCGCCGCGCTCGGCGTCCTCGCCGGCGGCTGGATCGCGCTCGGCTCCGTCACCACGCCGCGCGTGCTGTGGTTCGCGAGCCTGGCGGCCATCGGCTTCGGAGCGGCGGGCAACGCGCTCAACGACATCTGGGACCGCGCGGGAGACCGGGTGAACCGGCCCCGCGGCGAGCGCCCCCTCGCCGCCGGTCGCCTCGCGCGTGGCACGGCGGATCTGTGCGTCGTGGCGGGGGCGCTGGTCGGTCTGGCGGCGGCCGCCCTGGTGAACGGCGCCGCCGTCCTGGTGGGAACCGCCGCGCTCGCGGTGATGATCGCCTACTCGCCGCTGCTCAAGCGGCTCGGCCTCCCGGGAAACGTGGCCGTGGCGTTGGTCGCCGGGCTGCCGCTCCTGTACGGCGCCATCGCGGTGGATCGACCCGCTGCGGGCCTCGTACCCTGGACGCTGGCCGCGTGGCTGCACCTCGTGCGCGAGATCGTGAAGGACCTGGACGACCAGGCCGGCGATGCCGTGCTGGGCCGGCGTACCCTGCCGCTGGTGCTGGGGGCGCGGCGGGCGGGCGTCGTCGCGGGCGCCCTCGCGGCCGCATTCGTGCCGCTCTCCCTCGCGTTGCCGGCGCAGGCCCATTATGGCGGCGCATACTTTCTCATCGCGCTGTTCGCCCAGCTCGCGGTGCTCGCGGTCGCGAGCCGCCTGTTCGCCGGGCACAGCGCCCGCAACAGTCTGCTACTGAAAGGAGCGATGCTCGTGGGGATCGTGGCGCTGGTCGCGGGGCGGGTCGCATGACGCTGTGGCAAGGGATCGTGCTGGGACTGGTGCAGGGACTCACCGAGTTCCTGCCGGTCTCGAGCTCCGGGCACCTGCGCGTGCTCGAGGTGGCGACCGGCGTGCACACGCCCGGCGTGTTCGTCGAGGTCGCGCTCCATGTCGCCACGCTCGGCTCGGTGCTGGTGGTGTACGGCGCGCGCTTGTGGGCCATCGCGCGCGGTGTGCTGGCCCGGCGGCCGGCCGAGCTGCGCACCGCGGGGCTGCTCGTGCTCGCCACGCTGCCGGCCGGCGTCATCGGGGTCGCGTTCCATCGCCAGGTCGAGGCGGCGGCCTCGCTGCTGCTCGTGGGCGCCGGCTTCATCGTGACGGGGGTCATGAACTGGTCGACCCGGCGCCGCGCCGGCGCTCGCCCGGAGCCGACGGTTGGCGTGGCGGTGGGGATCGGCTTTGCTCAGGCGCTGGCCGCCGTGTTTCGGGGCGTCTCGCGCTCCGGCTCGACCGTGTGCGCGGCGCTGTGGGGTGGTCTCGGCCCGGTCGCGGCGGCGGAATTCAGTTTTCTCCTCGCCGTGCCCGTCATCGCGGGGGCGGCGCTGGTCGAGGGGCGTCACATGGTCGTCAGCGTGGCCGCCGTCGGCGCCGTGCCCCTCGCGGTGAGCTTCGCGCTCGCGTTCGCGAGCGGGATCTGGTCGATCCGTTTTCTCGTGGCCCTGCTCCAGCGCGGCCACTTTTACCGCTTCGCGCCGTACAACTGGACCGTCGGCGTGCTGACGATCGTCTACGCCCTGTGGCGCCGGTAGTGCTCGACGGCGTCTCGGCCGTCGATCTCGCCCCGCGCTGGGGCGTTCCGCAGTGCGGCGTGTTCCGCCGCCTGGGCTCGACGCTCGACGCTCTCCACGACCTGGGAGCGCAGGGCGCGCCCGCGGGCACCACCGTGATCGCGGAAGAGCAGACGGCGGGGCGGGGGCGCGACGGGCGGAGTTGGCATTCACCCATGGGAGGCGTGTGGCTCGGCATGCTGCTGCGACCCGCACGCGTCGAGCTGGGCGTGATGTCGGTGCGCGTCGGGCTCGCCGTCGCGGACGCGGTCGATGCGCTGCTGGGACGTGCGGAGGCGCGTCTCAAGTGGCCCAACGACGTGCTGCTCGCGGAGCGCAAGCTCGCGGGCATCCTGTGCGAGGGGCGGTGGCAGGGCGAGGCGCTGCAGTGGCTCGCGGTCGGTGTGGGCGCGAATGTGTGCAACCCGATCCCCGGCGCCGTGGCGCGCCGGGCCGTCGCGCTCGCCGAATGGCTGCCGGCCGTGCAGCGCATCGACCTGCTGGATCGCCTCGTGCCGGCGCTGGCGGGTCTGACCGGAGCCGCGGGAGCGGCCGCGCTCTCCGAGCGCGAGTGCGCCGCGTTCGCCGCGCGCGACTGGCTGCTGGGGCGTCAGCTGCGTGCCCCCGCCGCGGGCCGGGCGCGCGGCCTGCGACCGGACGGCGCCCTGCTCGTCGATCTCGGCGCCGCGACCATCGCGGTGCGGGAGGGACATGTGGAGCTGGCATGACACCAACAAAAGCGTCGCGGAACGACGTCACGAGGGAACGTCACGGAGGGACGTTGGTCCGTGACGCCTTTCCGTGACGTTGTTCCGCGACGTAGTTTAGCTTCATGCTCCTCGCCATCAACATCAACAACACCGAAACGAAGGTCGGCTTGTTCCGGGGGGACAGCCTCGAGTCCCACTGGCGGCTGACCACCACGCCGCAGCGCACGCCGGACGAGTGGGCGTCGACCCTCACCTCCTACCTCGCCCAGGCGGGCCGTTCCACTCAGGAGGTTCGCGCCGCCGTCGTCGCGTCGGTGGTGCCGCCCGTGACACAGGGGTTGTGCGAAGCGGTGGAGCGCGCCACCACCTTGACACCCGCCGTGGTGGACGGCCGCTCCAAGCTGCCCATCACGCTCGACGTGGAAGAGCCGCTGCAGGTGGGCGCCGATCGTATTCTCAACACGCTCGCCGCAGCCCAGCTGTTCCACCGCGACACCATCGTCGTCGATTTCGGCACCGCCACGACCTTCGATTGCATCACGGCGGACGGGCATTTTCTCGGCGGGGTGATCATGCCGGGGATCCGCACGGCGTCGGACGCGCTCATCCGGGGCACCGCCAAGCTCCCCGCCACCGATCTCGCTCCGCCGACGCGCACCATCGGGCGGCGCACGGACGAGGCGATCCGCGCCGGGGTGCTGCTCGGCACCGCGGACGCGGTGGATGGTCTCGTGCGGCGGATCAAGGCCGAGTGGCCGAACGGCAAGGCGCCGCACGTGATCGCGACCGGCGGGCTCGCGAGTCTGGTCGCGCCGCTGGCGCGGGAGATCGAGGCCGTGCACCCCGACCTGACCCTCACGGGACTGCGGATCGCCGCCGGCGCCCTCGGGCTGAAGTGGTAGCCGACGCGCGCACGCTCACCTCCTGGCGCCGCTGGGGCTACCGGCTGCTCCCGGGAGACCTGTTCTCCTACCTGCTGCACCTGCGGCCCGCCGAGTGGCCCATCATGGCCGGCCATACGCTGGTGGGGTACGTGCTGGCTGTGGGCATCGGCGGCGCGGCGCGCGGTGCGCGGTTGCCGCAGGCGATCGCCGCGCTCGTCGTGTGGGTCGTGTTTTTGAATGGCGGCACGCTGGCCATCAACTCCGTGTTCGACCAGGACGAAGGGGATATCGGCTACCTCCGGGCGCCGCCGCCGCCGCCCCGGCACCTGCTCGGCTTCAGCGTGGCGCTGCTCGCCGGCGGTCAGCTGCTCGGCTTCGCGCTTCCCCCCGCCTTCCGCATCGACTACGCGATCTGTCTCGTGCTCTCGATTCTCTACTCGGTGCCGCCGTTCCGCTTCAAGGCCGTGGCCGGCGTCGACTGGGTGATCAACATGTGGGGCTTCGGGACGCTCACGCCGTTCGCCGCGTGGGCCGCCACCGGGCGCCCGCTCGACGTCGGGCACGCCCTGGTGCTGCTGGGCTTCTGCCCGCTGTTCGCGGGGCTCTATCCGCTCACGCAGCTGTATCAGATGGAGGAGGATCGCCGCCGCGGTGATCGCACCCTGGCGCTCATGCTCGGGACGCGCGCCAGCCTGGCCGTGGCGATCGCGTGCATCGTGCTGGCATTCGCGCTGTTCTCCTGGGCGGCGGCATTGTTGTGGGTGCGCGCCTGGCTGCTGCTCGTGCCGCTGACGCTGTGGCTCGCGGTGCTCGTACCCTGGTACCGGCGCCGCGACACGCTATCCGCCGCGCTGCAGCAACGGGGCATGTACTACGCGCTCGGCGTGTGGGCCATCACCGATCTCGCGGTCCTGCTGGTGTTTGCCCGGTGAGACCAGAGACTTAGATTTCCGCGAGTCAGCTCCCCGGGCCTTTTCTTCAGAAGGAGACGCGACGCATGTCGGCCACCGCGGCACCCGCGCAGGACCGTTCGGACTTCCGCACTGTCACCACCGGTGGTGCCCTGGTCGGGCTCGTGACGGGCGTCGCGGTCGTGCTGTTCGTCGCCGCGTCCCGCACCCTCGCGGGTGGAGCCGCTCGGGAGGGCGTCGAAGCGCTCCTGGTCGTCGCCGCGGCGGTCGCGGTTGCCTTTTTGCCGGCGCGGTGGACCGCGGCACGCAGCACCGACGGCATCGCCGGAGCGGCCGCGGTAGGGCTCGTAGGGACGGTCGTGTTCAGCGCCATCGATATTGTGCTGCTCCGGCCGTTCCAGGCCTACCCCTGGACGTGGGACGCGATCGGCGGCGACAGCACGTGGTGGTACCTCCCCGTGTGGTGGATGCTCGGCACGTTCCTGGCCTGGATGGGGGGAATCGTGACGGCGAGCCACGCCACGCTCGGCCGCGGCGCGCTGCCGGCCATCGCCGGCGCGGTCATCGTGGCGGCGATCGCCCGGCTCGCGGGCCTCGGCGTCTCGCTCCCCGCCGCCGCCGGCGGGGCGTTCACCATCGTCCTCGCGGCGCTCGCCCTCGTCGCCCTCACCCGCAAGGGATAGCGGCTGGGACGGGCGACGTGCCCCGCTGGCTCGCCCATCTGCTGGTCGCCATGGGGTGGCTGCTGACGCCG
>WNGO01004129.1_pt1 | contig 17728 bp, 14 predicted proteins | sample 5400511 | NCBI WGS metagenome assembly WNGO01 (sample SAMN13153380, study PRJNA577476) | soil metagenome | isolation source: 20 cm soil or saprolite under Garry oak tree replicate 2 | place: USA:California | collected 2016-06-15 | reverse complement strand
GCCGGATACGTGGGAACCCACGCGGTTCACCTGCGGGAGACGCGCACAAGCATTCAGGCCAAGCTGGCAACCGCGGCCAATCCGCTGAAGGTCACGGCGGAAGACGGAACGCCCTTCATGATTACGGAAAGCACGACTGGCAATGGAGTCGCGCGGTCGAATCTGCAGGGGCTCAATGGCTACGGCGGCTTCCAGATTTTTGCTAACGATGCGTATTCGCACTATCACTCGCTGCAAACGACTCTTTCGCGGCGCTGGGGGGCGGGCTACTTTCAGGCGGCCTATACCTGGTCAAAGTCTACGGACGCAACCTCCAGCGGCAATACGGCGCTGAATACGGCATTCAATGATGAGACCGACCTGAAGTTTTCACGTGGCTTATCCGACTTCGACCGCCCGCAACGGTTCGTCGTGAGCTATCGTTACGACTTGCCGTTTTACAAAGGCGCGTCAGGAGCTGAGGGTGTTTTCCTTGGCGGGTGGGCTCTGAGCGGCATCACCATCTTCCAATCCGGCGCCCCCTTCTCGGTGACGGACTCAGCCGCAGGCACGGCTTATCTCGGGGCCGGGCTGGCTTCAGCAACACTCGGCGCGCAGCTTGCCTCGGGAGGGTCCATCGGCGCAGGAACAACATCCGGCGACATTCATTCCCGGCTGAACGGCTATCTCAATCTCACCAACTTTACAACAGCGCCCGCAGCCGACCCGGTCGGTTGCCTTGCCGACCCAAACTTTGCCTGCACAACTGCTTTCGGAAACTTGGGCCGGAACATCTACCGTGGCCCGTTCCAGCAGAACTGGGACTTCTCTTTGATCAAGAATATCAAGATCACGGAGCGGCAGAGCCTCCGGTTCACCACCGACTTCTTCAACATCTGGAACCACGTCAACTTCGCGAATCCGTCACAGGCCGACGTCGAGAACCCCTCGGCGTTTGGCAAGATCTTCTCAACAGTGGGAACGCCGCGGTTGATCCAACTTTCACTGCGGTACGCGTTCTAGTTCGTAAGACCGCTTTCTTTGCATTCGAGCGAGCCAGCGCGGGCTGGCCGCGCAATCGGGTGACGCCGCGCTTGGCCGCGAGGTGATAAGATTCCCATCCGGATAAGGCCATGAAACGAATCGCATCACGCATTTCCCAATTGAATGGCGAAGGCGCGCTGGCGGTTTATTCGCGCGCCAAAGAACTTGAGCGGCGGGGGCGGTCGATCATTCATCTGGAACTCGGCGAACCGGATTTTCATGCCGCCGCGCCGGTCGTGGATGCGCTGCGCAATGCCGTAGCCGCGGGGCGCGACCGTTATTGCTCCACGCGGGGCGTGCCGGCTTTGCGCGAAGCGATTGCGGAGTATTTGAGGCGCACGCGCAGCGTAGATGCAGCGGCGGAACAGGTCCTCTTGGCCCCGGGCTGTAAAATGGCGCTCTCCCTGGCGATGATGGCGCTGATCGAGCCGGGCGACGAGGTGCTCTACCCCGATCCGGGATTCCCAATTTATCCATCGTTCACTCGCGGGCTGGGCGCAACGGCCGTTCCTTTTGGGCTGGAAGAGAAAAACAAGTTCCAGCCCGACGTGGAGGAAATAGCACGGAAGGTCACGCCGCGCACCAGCGCCATCATTTTCAATTCACCGAACAATCCGACAGGGACAGTTTTCAGCCAGGCGGCTCTCGTAAAACTTGCGGCACTTGCGGCGAGGCACAACCTGTGGATGATTTCGGACGAGGTTTATGCGCGAATCTTGTTCAGCGGGGAATACAAGTCCATCTGGTCGCTTCCCGGCATGGCGGAGCGCACCGTGATCATTGATGGATTCTCCAAAAGCTTTGCCATGACCGGCTGGCGGCTGGGGTACGCCGTGGCGCCCGTGGAGGTGATCGATGCCATGGACCTGCTGGTGCTGAACACCTTCACTTGTGCGGCGGAATTTACCCAGGTGGCGGCCATCGAAGCGCTGCGCGATTCCACAAACGCCGTGGAGGCGATGGTGGCGGAGTACCGCCAACGGCGGGATCAGTTCGTCGCCGGGCTCAACAAAATCCCCGGATTTCGCTGCCAGGCGCCAGATGGTGCTTTCTACGCGTGGGTAAACATCGAGAATACGGGGCTCTCCGCGGAAGAAGTACAGAAGCTCTTGCTGGAAGAGGCAGGTGTGGCGGGAATTGCCGGGGCGGCCTTCGGTCCGGGCGGCAAAAAATATCTGCGCTTCTCGCTGGTCAGTGCCCGCAATCTGCTCGAGGAAGCTTTGGAACGCATCCAGCGCGTTTCGGTTCACTGGCGCGCCGCGGTTTTACGTTGATTGGTGAGTTTTCTTAAGGTCGTGGAGCATCCAGGGAGCCGGCGTGGGACCGGGAAAAATGAAAAGTTTGATTCATTTTGGCGCTGCTCTGCTCGTGACCCTCGCGGGGAAAGCAACGGCGCACGCGCAGGCGAAACCGCTCCCTAGCGCGGACGTTCAGAGAATCTACGACCGACTTCTGAAGCAGATCGATCAGATTCCCATCTACGACAACCACTCGCACGCAACATTTCCCGATGACTCCGACATGGACGCCATGGCTTCACCCCCCGAGGAAAGCACGGTGATGCGCCTCCGCGACACTAATCCGGAATTTGTCGCCGCTGCGAAGGCGCTCTTCGGCTACCCCTTTGAAGATTTCAAGCCCGAACACGCGAAGTGGCTCGTCGACAAGAAGAAGGCCGCGGAAGCGGCGGGCGGCACGGCGTACTGGGACAGCATCCTCGACAAAATGAATATCGAGACTTGTCTGGCCAATCGCGTGGCGCTGGCCGCGTACCTCGATCCCCAGCGGTTTCATTGGGTGTTCTTCGTCGATTCCTTCCTCTTTGCTTTCGACAATCACAATCTCATCGCCAAGAACGGCGACATGGCCGTATACATTCCATTGCAGGAAAAAGTGCTGCAGCGCTACATGAAGCAGGAAAACATGAATGGCCTGCCCGCCGATCTAGCCGGCTACGAGGTTTTCCTCCGCCAAACGCTCGCGGACAACCAGAAAAAGGGCGGCGTGGCCATGAAATTTGAGGCCGCTTATTTCCGCACCCTCTATTTCCGCGATCCGAGTCGTGAAAAAGCGGAAGCGATTTATGCCCAATACCGCGCCGGCGGGGTGCCCTCCGAAGAGGACTACAGAACATTCCAGGATTACATCTTTCGCGTGCTGATCGATCAGGCGGGCAAGCTGAAACTCCCCGTACATTTTCACAGCGCGGTCGGCATTGGTGACTACTTCAGCCTGCGCAACGGCAACCCGCTGAATCTGGAAAACGTGCTGCGCGACCCGCGCTACCGCAACGTGAATTTCGTGCTGATTCACGGCGGCTATCCCTACACGCTGGACATGATCTGGCTGACGGCCGCGAAGAACGTGTACACCGATTCCTCGCTCGTGGGGTATTACGTTTACCCCTCGGAGTTGAAGAGCATTCTCAAACAGTGGATTTCGCTGTACCCGGAGAAAATCATGTTCGGATCGGACGCCTTTCCGTTCAACGATGCCGTCGGCGCGGAAGAGACCTTCTGGCTGGCGGCGCGATCCGCCCGGACAGCCGTGGCCGCGGCGCTCGCTGAACTCGTTGCTGAAGGCGCCTTCACCGAAGAAAAGGCCGTCGAGCTGGCGCGCCTGTATCTGCACGACAATGCCGCAAAGTTGTATGGAGAGAAGAAATGAGCACCCCGGCGAAATCGAAGCACGTCGCGTGGAAAAGCGTGGAGCGCGAGCAACTCAATCCCCTCATCGGCCGCGAAATGCTGGTCGGCGATAAAATCATGCTGGCGCGCGTGCTGATGAAGAAAGGCGCGCACGTGCCGTTGCATCACCACCACAACGAGCAGGTGACCTATATCCTTGAAGGCGCGCTGAAGTTTGCCATCGATGGCCAGGAGATCGTCGTTCGCGCCGGCGAAGTGCTGTGCATCCCGCCGCACATGCCGCACGAGGCCTGGGCTCTGGAAGATACCGTGGACCTCGACGTCTTCGATCCCCCGCGCGAAGACTGGCTGAACAAGACCGACGACTATTTGCGACATGGTCGCTAGAGTCCGGCCAGCCCCGATTCCGCGGAACGCCTCAACTTTCTCGATTGCCCGACGATAGGCCGGCGATCCATCCTTTTCTCTTTTGTCCTCTTTCTCTTGAAAGGGCATGGACAAAGGGCCATGGTGTTGTTTACCGTAGCTACGTGGCTGAATCCATGCGTGGGCCAGCCCTCTGAGGGGAGCATCATGAAGAGGCTATTTGCATCGGCATTTCTGCTGCTTGGGAGTGTGGGTGTTACGCGGGCACAGGTAAGCGCCCCCACTTTAAATATTGACAGGGGGAACGTCGCTCAGGAGTTCTCGGCGACTTCCGCCGCAAAGGCCACGCTTCAGAGTGACCTTGCTGTGGCCGGCACGTTTTCCGCGCCGGCAGCCAAACCGGCGAACACCTTGGCAGTGCCCGTCGTCGCCACGGCCCTGGCGCTGCCACTCGACAACGCCGAGCCGGCTGCGCCGTCACCGCGGCCGAAGTTTCTCTACGGGGGCCGCGACGACTACCGCTGGCAGCTGGGTATCGCCGCGAGCTGGTTGCGCTTTCGATCCTCGGTCTTCAATGCCAACGCCATCGGCATCAACACTTCGGTGGTGTACTTCACCAACGACTGGTTCGGGGTTGAAGGAAACATTACTGCCGTCTTTGCCTCCACGATTTTCGCTAACGAACACGTGAAGATTACCACCTATGGCGCCGGTCCAAAGATCGCCCGGCGGCAGAAACAGTGGGAACCCTGGCTGCACGCAATTTTTGGCGGCGCTCACGAACAGCCCCAGGTTATCGGACAGGGCCGCAACTCTTACGCCATCAAGGCCGGTGGTGGAGGGGATTACCGCTGGAACCCACGCATTTCTTTCCGCGCTGGAACCCACGCATTTCTTTCCGCTTGGAAGGGGATTACGTGCGTACCGGCTTCTTTAGCCAATCGCAGAACAGCTTCCAAATTGCGGGCGGAGTCGTTTTCCACTTCTAAAACGGGGCCCCGCTCGGATTGACGGACCCCCGTCGAAATCGAATCAGCAGAAAGAACTCGTTTTGACATTGCCTGCCCGTGTTTGACTTAAGTTTGAAACCGCGGCAGTTGCCACTCGCTGGAGGACCCTGGCCGCCATGCGATCTGTGTGTGAGACGGAGGAAGCGGCAGTCGCGTTACCAGAGGCCTCGGATACTCAATCCTGCTGAGAAACGCGGTAGGGATCAGCGTAGAACCGTACCGTAGAAGACGTTTCGTCCACCACGCAAGTCTCTTCCGTAGGATAGAACGACCGTCAGGTTTCGCGAGACTCGGACCTTGCATTGCGCGCCGGCATCCCAGAGCCAGCGCTGTGATCCGAAAAGGCCCGAGGAATCGGCCACCGCGCCATTGTCGAGAAATGGGCCGAGCCTGACGGTGAAGAAACCGTTTTGATAAATGTTCTTGTCCAACTCCCAATTTGCAAGAAAAAATCGCCGCCCGAGCGGAGCAGCGCCCTTCTGGCCCTCAAACGTTCCGGCATGCCCGCGAAGCCAGAGGTCGTTGTCGCGTTCGATGCCCAATTCGAATAGTTCATCAAGAGTCGCTTTGCCTGCGGTCGCGCCTGCCTGAATCTGCGCTTGCATCTCAAAGTCGTCACCTTTTGCGCGCGGAAACGAGTGCGCGCGAAGCGATCCGCGGAGCGTGGCGAACGGCCCGAGAGCATCCGCAAACTCCCGGCCGGCCCGCGCTTCGGCGGAAGAATCCAGCGTGAAACGGCGCTCCGGCACGCGCACGAGAGTTCGCTTGACGCCCAGCCATGCTGCAACCGAGGTAGCGCCGGTGAAGAACGCGCGCTCGGCGGGCGAAGTGTGACCGCTGAGATTTCGAAAGTTCCGATTGGCGAGCTCCGCGCCGGCGCTCCAGCTCCAGCGGCCATTCACGATGGAATCGACTTCCGCTCCAACTGCGGCGCGGCGCATGTTCAAGTCCGTCAGCGGCGTGCCCGCGCCAAGAAAAGTTTGCGCCAAGTTCCAATTCTCGTTGCGCGCATCGGCGTAAAGGCGCAAGCGCAGGCTGGGATCGCCGTAGAGGGGCAGCGAAAGCGCGAGAGAAACGCGGCGTTTTTCTGAATCCCATCGTGCCAGCGAGGTCAAATTCACAGCATCGCGGCCGAGATTGTAAAGCTCCGGATAGATCGTGGCGTAAGGCAAGCCGCTCAAGAGCGAAACGATGCCCTCTACCTTGGAATCGCCCCAGCCGTTTCTCTCCGCCAGATGGAGCGTCAGGTCGTAATTGCCGGATTCCGCCGGATGGAGTTCGATCCGTGTACTGGAAAAAACTCCCAGATAGTCCAGCCGTGATTGTGTCGCGAGCAACGCATCATTTGTCAGGACTTGCGGAGCGTTAAACGCCAGTGCGCGGTTCCGGAGGGATTCTCTCAGCTGCAGCGACGGCCGAAAGGCGACGCTCCCGAGCCGCGGTTTTTCTTCGCGATTCCAATACTTCAGCGCTGCTTCCAGGTTGCCTTCCAGGAAATAAATCGTGGCGAGAAACTCGCGCGAGTATGCGTCCTCGGGGTTCAGGTCGAGCGCCTTCCGCAGGCGCTCCTTTGCAGTTCGAAAGTCTTTCTGTTTGTACGCCGTGCCGGCCAGCTCAACGAAAAACCGCGGATCTTTGGGAGCCTTCCCTAATCCCGCCTCGAATGCCAGTTTCGCTTCGCTCCATTTTTCCAGGCGCGCCAGTGCCAGACCCGCCAGGAAATCAAGTTCTGGTGATTGATCGGCCGTGCCTCGGGCAAGCGCGGCGGCCTCATCCCAGTGCCCCGCATCAAAAGCAATTTGCGCGGCAGTCAGGCGGGCTTGCTCAGAGGAACGACTCTGGGGGAACAACGGCGAACCCAGAATCAATACCGCGACTAGAAATCGGATCACACGGCCTTTTCGGGGAGAACCAGCAGCATCCAATTGTGGTTCGGCCGCCATTCCTTTTCAAAATCGGCGCGCTCGATCCGGAGAAGTTTGCCACGCAGAGGATCGTTGATGAAAACGGCCCCGCTTTGCCAATCGATGCCGGTTACGACCACGTAGTGGAGCGGGTTTCTGTGGCTACCTGGCTGAATGCTCGCGATCAGCGGCCGGCCCTGTTTTAGTTGTTCGAGAAGGTCCTTCCAATCTCCGTTGAGAGGAAACACGCGAAAGCCCGACTCCTTGAGATAGCTTTCCATGTCGGAAGCATGAATGCCACGGGCTTTCGGCGAATAAAGCCGTCTTTGGATTGCGGCGGGGTTGCTGCGCTGCGCGTCAATCCCCGCGCCATGAGCGTTCCAGTATTCAAGGAGCATGGAGATAACGGCTGAACCGCAGCCATCCTCGCTCTGCTTCACGTAGGGCACATCGAGCCACACTCCGGCTGTTTCCTGGGGTGAAGGATGAATCGAACTTCCCAGGAACAATAGCAAGAGCATGCCGCAAGCGATCCGGTTGGTTCGCGTAAACCAAGCTCCTCTAGCGCGAGGATCAGCGCAGCGCGATCGCCAGGACGATGATGGCCAGAGCGATCACGATGATCCACAGCAAATCCCGATCGGAGATGCGTCCCGCTGCAAAATCGTTTTGCGCTTGGCGGGAACGTTCGGCCAGCTTGGCAAGATCTTCATCGTTCAATTGTCCTACGGCCTTATCCACTTTCTGATATTCGAGGTTCGAGGATTTCAGCGCTTTTTGGGCGGCATCGGAAGAAAGCAGTGTTCGAACGGCTTCTTCGTTTGCCTGGCGCGTGTGGGCCGGCCGCGCGGCGTCCTTGTTCAAATCACCGAGTGAGACGACGTGTTGTTTGTCTTGGGCCCCGGCCGGGACTCCCGCCAAACCAAACAAAAAGGCCATGGCCACGACCGGCACACACATCTGCACGCGAAAACGCATTCTTCCTCCTATTTTGGCCGGGTAAAACCAGTTTACCATATGGGCCGTAAAGCCTCGGCGTTTTTAGGCTGGGGATATATGACAAGAAGCTTCTCGGGAAATCTTCCGCCCGGACAATCGCGGGAGAGCGTGCGGCTCACTTGGCGGGCAGCGGTTGTTGGTACTTGGTGAGGTCCACGGACTGCCACTCGCCTTTGATGATACTCGCTCGAATCTGCGCGGCGGTCTTGCCTTTCCTGGATTGCTCGTAGCTGTAGAAATCCTCATTGATGCAGATGTTGCATCCCGCGCCGTGTTTGCTGGCGAAGCAATCGAGCAAGCTGCCGTGTCCCTGGCTACGGTCGCAATGGCAATAGCAGGGCTGCTGGTACAGCGTCTTCTTGATCTTCGCGGCGATGGCGTAGGCATTTTGCACGACGGGATCAGGGAAGAATTCGGGGCTCATCGTTGCTGGAAGCGCAGCCTGCGGGGCTTGCCGATGATAGGCGGGCACAGGCTCATTGGCCGCGGACTGCGTCGGATTCGCGCCTTGTGACGATTTCGAAGCGGCCCGCTCGGGAATCAACACCAATCCCAGCGCAAAGCCGAAGAGCGCCGCGGCGCTCAAGAATCTAGAGATTCCATTTCCACGCATACTCGCCCCCTTCATGGCTCAATCGCAGCACTGTCGCTGGATCTCTAATTTTAAGGCTGTCAGGCGCAAATTTCCACTTCGTTGCCCGTGAGGCACATTTAAGAGAAACGATCACGGGAACTTTATCGCCACCAAGCAGACGGCAGGAAACCCTTGGCGCGGAGGCTGACAATTCGCAGCCAAACTGCGGTTGCTAGTTCAGTGCAGCCTCAACTGCAGCATACCCCGGAGGCGGCGCGGAAGCTTTCGCTTCGAGATGCTTGGTACGAAGATGACGCTGCACGCGGCGGCCCCAGCCCCTCACAAACGAAAAGTTCAGCGCGCCGCCGATGGCCGAGCTGGCGAGTGGAATCAAACGTCCAGCCCACTTTTCCGCCGTCTCGGCGCCAATCTTCGCGGCGAAGCGTTCCGCGATGCGCGGGACGAGTTTAACGAGAATCTGTTTTTCGGCCAAATCCTTGCCGTAATCGATGCCAGAGGCCGCCGCGGCCGCCTTCCACATTTCAATCCTTTGGTCGCGGCCGTGAGCTTCAAATCCGTAGAGCAGAGAGAGGCGTTGGATAAGCCGCAATGTGATCACCGTGAGCAGGCTGGCATCCGGCAAAAAGGTCATCATGCCGCCGAGGCCGAATCCCGCGCCTTCGGCAAGCGCCAGCCGTTCGGCATTGCGAATCAGCTCCGTGGCAATGGCGTCCAGGCGCTCCGTGGGAACGTCTTTCATCCGTGCGAAGTCCTGAACCCACAAGCCGTGCTTGTTCGCGAGATGAAGCCGGAAATCTTCTGGGTCAATCTCGATCGAACGCAGCCCACGAAGAACGCCAAACCGGAAAAAGCGGCCGAAGGTACGCCCTGCCAGCGAGCCTTTTACCGAGTTGTGTAACTCTGCCATGTCTATTAGCATCCTAAGGCGATTAGCATCGCCTGGCAACCACCGCGTTCGATGCCTGTGCCCGTGGTACCAGCCCGGCGAACCTCGGGAAAGGGGGGGGAGTTACCCACAAAGCGGCAAGAAAACCGCAGTCCTACTTGACGCCGCGCGGCTTTTGGGTAAACTGCATTTTCTTTATGGCCACGATGCCACAATTCATTCCCTCCGAAGTCGTGCACGACCTCGACTTCCCGCAGCGTGAGGCCGCCTTTTTCTACGGCCTGTTCTTGCGCGGTCATTCCGCGGACAAGTTGCGGCGAGACATCGAAGTACCCGCGGTTGTCCTTGCCAAATGGCACCGCGAGGCAGAACGCGACCCGCAGCTTCGTGATATTTTTGCGCGCATGGTGGATTACCGCCGTCACGTCTTGGCCATCTTCGATATCCTGGTGGGTTCGGACGGTCACCCGCAGCGCGTTCAATAGCCTCCCCATTTCGCGTGCGGCCTCCTTTGCTCTTCTCCTCCGCGGTTCTCCCTGTACCTTCGTTCAGGTCAAAAAGTGTCAGGCAACCAAACTAGCTGTTCCATGATCTAACCGATTCCGGGGGCAAGTCTTAGAAAATGCAAGAGATTCCTCTGATTGACGGGGAACTAGTCTGGGGTTAGAATCGGAACGTCCACGAGTTTGAGGTGTCTTCATGTCAAGGGCAGTACGGACCCTGTTCGTTTCTATTTTTTTGGTGGCTATCGCTATTCCATCGGTTTCCGCCGAGCAGACGCAGGATCCGGGAACTCCTCCAGTACCCCAAAAGTTGGGCAAGGAAGCAAAGCGGAAAATGAAGAGGACGCTGAAGGAGTTGGACAGCGCCTACCGGCAATGGCTAACGGAAGACGTCACTTACATTATTTCTCCGGAAGAGCGCAACGCTTTCCTTCAACTGGATACCAACGAAGAGCGCGAGCAATTCATCGAGCAGTTCTGGCTGCGGCGCAGCAGCAATCCCGACCTTCCAGAGAACGACTTTAAGGAAGAGCATTACCGCCGGATTGCTTACGCCAACGAACACTATGCTTCCGGCATCCCGGGATGGAAGACCGATCGCGGCCGCATGTACATCATGTGGGGCCCGGCGGATGAAGTTGAATCGCACCCCACGGGCGGCACTTACGACCGGCCCATGGAAGAGGGCGGCGGCTCGACGTCGACTTATCCGTGGGAAACGTGGCGCTGGCGCTATCTGGAAGGCATCGGCGAAAACATTATTTTGGAATTCGTCGATCCCAGCGGTTCGGGTGAATATCACCTGACCATGGACCCATCGGAAAAGGACGCGCTGCTGCACGTGCCTGGTGCGGGTCTGAGTTTGATGGAATCCATGGGCATGGCGTCGAAAGCCGACCGCTTCACGCGTTCCGACGGCACGAATCTGCCGACGACCATGGGTGGCCAGCCCGCCAGCATGAACGAATTCAGCCGGCTGGAGCTCTACGCCAAGGTCAATAAACCGCCCGAAGTAAAATTCAAGGATCTCGAAGCGGTGGTAACCTCTCGCATCGTCCGGGATCAGCTGCATTTTACTTGGCGCACCGATTACCTGAAGGTGACGAATGACACCGTGCTCGTGCCCGTCACCATTCAAGTCCCCAACAGCCAGCTCTCGTTCCAGTCCAAGGATGGTATTCACTCCGCGACGATGAATATTTTCATGCGTGTGAGTACCCTCACCGGGCGCGTCGTGCAAACGCAGGAAGATCCCGTAAGCCGTGATTTTCCCGATTCTCTATACCAGCAGTCCCTGAAGCTCCAATCGATCTATCAAAAGGCCATTCCGCTGCGACCGGGCCTGTACCGCCTGGATCTGGTGATCAAGGACGTGCAGAGCGGAAATATCGGAGTCGTGAACTCGCGCCTGCAGGTGCCCCGGTACGAGGATGAAAAGCTGGAAGCTAGCTCCTTGATTCTTGCCGATTTGATCGAGCGTGTTCCCGCGAAGCAAATCGGAGCGGGACAGTTCGTGCTGGGTTCCACGAAGGTCCGGCCGCGTCTCGAAGCTGATTTCACCACCGCCGACAGGCTCGGCATCTACCTGCAGGTTTATAACCTGAAGCCCGACGACAAGTCGCACAAGTCCAGCGCGACGTTCCAGTACACCGTCAAAAAGGGCAAGGACCAGATCCTACAGTTCAAGGAAACTTCCGAAGAGATGAAGCAGACCGGCGACCAGGTAACGATTGAGCGCCTCCTGCCTCTCGCAACGCTGTCACCGGGGAAGTACAGTCTTGAAGTGAATGCTACGGACAGGCTTTCGAATCAGACCATTTCGCGCTCGGCAGAGTTCACGGTGAAGGCACCGCCGGAAACCAAGACCGCGGCGAATACTGCACCGGGGAGGTAGAGCAAAGTGAAACAGGAACAGCTCCGAATCCTGGGGGCCCTGGTCCTGACCGTCTTGGTTTCGTCCTTCGCGGCGATTCCGGCGGCCGCGCAAGCGAAGCCTGTCCCGGGCAAGCTTCAAGGAGTGGTCGACGACGCTGCGGGTACGCCGCAGATGGGCGCGAGCGTGGAGTTGATTTCTGAAGCCCTGGGACTGGCGGCCACGCGCGGCTTCCTGACGAACACGCAAGGCATGTTCCGGGGTGAGAAGCTCGCTCCCGGTTTTTACACCGTGCGCGTTACTCTCGCCGGTTTTCTTCCGACACTCGAAAAACACATTCGCGTCACTTCGAATGTGACGACCGTGGTTCGCATTGAACTTGAATCCATGTTCGCATCTCTCGATCAATTGCGGCGCATGCCCTCGACGAGCACCGCGGAAGGTGACGATTGGAAATGGGTGTTGCGATCCGCTTCGGCAATGCGTCCGGTGTTGGAATGGGTGGACCACGACACGTTGAGTGCCTCTACGGTCGCTCGGGATTCCGGCAGGGCCCGTACACCCAGAATGCGCATGGAATTCACGGATGGCGCGAGGCGCCCCACTTCGGCTTCGAGCATTGCCTCTTCACCTGCAACCGCCGTGGCCTACGAGCAGAAGTTGGGCGGCACGAGCCGGATGATCCTGGCAGGCCAGGTGAGCTACGACGGCGATAGCCCCGCCGGCGGCATCGCCACTGTGTGGTTGCCAACGGGGACCCTCGGTGCCGGTCCGCATACCGCTTTGGTTCTTCGCGAAGCCAAGCTGGGACCCGTCGGACCTGCTTTCCGAGGCGTCCGTTTTGATCAGGGTGGTGCGGTGGCGCTCGGAGATCGCACGGTTCTGCGGTATGGCGGCGAATATGTCCTGGTGGGACTCGGGGCCTCCGCCTCTTCGCTCCGTCCGCGCGCAGAATTGAATGTGCGCCTCAGCGATGATTGGAGCACCGCTATTGTATTCGCTTCCATGCCTAACGGACCTGGTCCACTCGAAGCGGATGATGCTCAGCCGGGCGGCGCGCTCGCGGCAGCGCTCCATGAACTGGATGCATTTCCGGCGCTCCTCTGGCGGCAGGGCCGTCCCGTTTTGCAGAACGGCCTGCACGAAGAAATTTCGGCGGAGCGAAAGATCAGTACACGCGGAAAGCTTCAAATTGCAGGCTTCCACGACGACAACCGCCACGTGGCTGTCTTCGGCCGGGGCAGCGACCTGCCCACCGCTGATTATTTTCAGGATTATTTTTCCCCCGGTTTTGCTTATGACGGCGGCTCCTCCAGCAGTTGGGGAACGCGCGTCGCATTTCGGGAGAAACTCGACGGCGATGTGGAATTGACGGCCGTTTATTCTTTCAGTGGCGCTTTGACGCCTTCTGACGACACCGACGGTCTGCTTCGCGATGCGCTTCACACCGCCCAGCGGCATTCCCTTGGGGCGGGAATTTCCGCCAAGGTCCCCGGTCTCGGCACTAAGGTCCAGGCGGGATATAAGTGGTTGAATGGGATTACCGTCTCCTCCGTAGACAGCTATGGAGCGTCCCTCTTCCAGATGGACCCCTACCTCCACCTGATGGTCCGCCAGCCGCTGCCAAAGTTTGCCATGGGGCGGTGGGAGGCCATTGCGGATTGCAACAATCTCTTCGCGCAGGGTTATGTCTCGATCAGCAGCAGGGATGGCCGGGTTGTTCTCGTGCCTGCATTCCGGACGTTTCGAGGTGGACTCAGCGTTCAGTTTTAGGAATTACTGGGGTTCTTGAAAGCTGTATTTGTCCTTCCAGAAACTGGATGATGCGGGATAGTCCAGCCTTCCGCTATAATAAACTATTGAATATAAAAGAGTTCCGCGAATGAGCGTCTACCAAACAATGGACTTTGGGTTGCACTTACTTTCAGGTGGTGGGGTCTAACCCTAACCGGTCGAGTTATGAGGCAAAATCTTCGAGTCAGCCTTGGGGCGGTCGTGCTGGCGCTGGCCACGCTGGCTGCGATCATTTTTTCTTTAATCAACTTCGACCAGCGCAGCCGCTTTGAGGTGGTGTACGACGGAGTGGCCTGGCTCGACACGGACCACGGTATTCAGGCCAGCCGGATTTCTCCCAATTCTCCTGCCACCCGCGCCGGAATCCGCCCGGGCGACGTTCTGCTGACGATCAATAGCGCCAAGGTGAGGAGAGCGGCGGAAGTGGCTCGGCGCCTGGACCGCGCAGGGCTCTGGACCCAGGTGCGCTACAAGCTTTCGCGCGGTGGTGAGGAATTCGAAACTCTCGGCTTGTTCATTTTCATCCGCCGCTGGAACGCCCCCCGCGCCGTGCACTTTTACGTTTTTTGCCTGGTCTCCTTCGTTCTCTGGTCATTCCATTTCAGCGGAAAGTTGGACACCTTTGACTGGGAAGTTTACTGGTCGGAGATTGTGGCGCGCCTGCTGGCTCCTGCTTTGCTGCTCCACTTCGCGCTGGTATTCCCGGGACGGAGCGAAACAACCCTTCGGTCGGCTGCGAAACTCTTGGCAGTCTACCTCTTGCCCTTCGCTCTGCTTCTCGTTCATGTGAGCACGGCCATGAACGCCTTGGGATTTGTGCCCTGGCTGGGTGCCTATCTTCTTCTCAGGAAGATCGAATTCGGCTATCTCGCCGTCTGCTTCCTGGCTGCGGGGCTCGTTTTCTACCGGAGCTACCGCGAAGCGCTGTCCGGTGTTCTTCGCCAGCAATTGAAATGGCTCACCGCTGGAACCCTCGTCGGCAGTCTGCCGGTCTCCTTGCTCTACATCCTTCCTCTGGCATTCGGCGTGGCCCTGCGTCCGTGGATGCAGTTCTCCGTATTGAGCCTCCTGGTGCTGATCCCTCTGTGTTTCGGCTATGCCGTCATCCGTTACCGCTTGATGGATGTGGACATCATTTTCAAGCGTGGCCTGGCCTATACGGCGGCAACCGCCGGGGTGGCTGCAGTTTACTTCGCGCTCGTCGCGCTGATCGCCGACATTTTCCATACGACCACGAGCGGCCCCGCCGGCGGCATGATCGCCATCGTCATCGCCGCATTTTTGTTCCAGCCGTTCCGCGCTTGGATTCAGGCGCGCCTGGATCGCTTCTTTTATCGTGACCGCCTCGATTATCGCCGCACGCTCATCGAGTTCGGGCGCACGCTGACGAACGAAGTGCGATTTGACCCCATGCTGGGCTCGGTCATGGACCGCATTTCGCAAACGTTATTGGTCGACCGGCTCGCGATTTTTGTGGAGAATGCCGTGCAACCCGGCGAGATGCGTATGGCCCGTTCGATGGGTGTGCGGCTTTCCGAGTCTTTGGATCTTAGTTTCCTCGAGCCGGCCCGGCCCGAGTTTGCCCGCGGGGCGCTGTTTTTCGAGTCGCCCCGCGCGGCAAGAGATGTCAGTGACTCCGTTCGGCACACGCTCGAACAGCTGGACCTCAACTACTTTGTCCCCTGCCGCATCCGCGAGCACACCGTCGCGGTTCTCGGCCTCGGCAAAACCGTCGATGGGGATTTTCTGTCCAGCGATGACGTCGAACTGGTCGAGACCATTGCCGGCTACGTTGCCGTGGCTCTCGACAACGCGCAGCTCTACAGCTCGCTCGAACAAAAAGCTCTCGAAATCGCCCGCCTCAAGGACTTCAGCGAAAATATCGTTGAATCCCTGAACGTGGGGGTGCTCTCGGTTGACCTCGAAGGCATCGTCGAATCCTGGAACACGCGCATGGAGCAGCTTTTCGGAGTGACGCGCCAGGAATCCGTTGGACGGCAGCTCAGCTCCCTCTTGCCGGAAGAACTGGCGCGCGAAATCGCCGCGCGCGGCGACCAGGAACAAATTACCGGCATCTATAAACAGAGACTCCAGCATCAAGGGAAATCGCTGACCTTGAACGTTTCCATCACCCCGCTGGTGAGCAAATCGAATGAGCGCATCGGCCGTCTCCTGCTCTTCGATGATGTGACCCAGCGGCAGCGCACGGAAGAGCAGATGTCGCAAACGGAAAAGCTGACCTCGCTGGGGCTTCTCGCGGCCGGCGTCGCGCACGAAGTGAATACGCCGCTCGCGGTCATCTCCAACTACATTCAGATGCTGGCGAAGCAGATGCCGGAGGGTGACCCCCGCCAGTCCATCATCGACAAAATCGTCAAGCAGACGTTCCGCGCCAGCGAAATCGTCAACAATCTGCTCAATTTTTCGCGGACCGGCGCGGCCGAAGCCGCGGACATTGATGTAAACCGTGTCGTTGAAGAGACCTTGTCGCTGGTGGCTCACCCGCTCAAGACCTCGCACATCCAGGTGGTGAAGCAACTCGGCGAACCGCTCCCTGCCGTTCGCGGATCGGCCAACAAGCTGCAGCAGGTCTTCTTGAACCTTTTCTTGAACGCGCGTGATGCCATGCCCGGCGGGGGAATGCTCGAAGTCCGCACCGCGGCGCATAACGGCAGCGTCGAAATCGAAGTGGCGGATACAGGCGCCGGCATTGCCCGCGAACACATCCACCGCATCTTTGACCCCTTCTTCACCACCAAGGCCAACGGCCGCGGCACGGGCCTCGGGCTTTCCGTGAGTTACGGCATCATCAAGGAGCACGCCGGGAAGATTGATGTGCGCTCGACGCCCGGCAAAGGCACCTCCTTCCACGTGGAGTTCCCGGCGGTCAGGAAAGCGGTCCATGTCTAAGGGTTCGATCCTGGTCGTCGACGACGAATCGGAAATCCGCGAAGGCCTCGAACTCCTGCTAAGAGGTGAAGGTTACGGCGTCTCCAGCGCGGAAACGGGCGAATCCGGCCTCGAGAAATTGGAACAGCATCCTTATGATCTACTCCTCTTGGACGTCAGCTTGCCGGACCGCAACGGTCTCGACATGCTCAAGGAGATTCACCGCCGCGATCCGCAGCTCTCCATTGTGCTGATCACCGCCTACGGTTCGATCGATATGGCTCGCGCCGCTTTCAAGAATGGCGCGATGGACTACATCACCAAGCCGTGGTCCAACGATGAATTGCTTGCCCAGGTGGCGCAAGCCGTGGAATCGCGCCGGCTTCGCGAGGAGAACGTCCAGCTCAAGCGCGCCCTCAAGCAGCGCTTCAATTTCCCGAACATTGTCGGCAAGAGCGACAAAATACAAGTGCTTCTGAACCTCGTCACGGCCTCTTCGAAATCGCCGATCAGGGCACCATTTTCTTTGATGAAATCGCCACCATTAGCCCGGAAACGCAGGCCAAGCTTCTGCGCGTGATTCAGGAGCGCGAATTCATGCGTCTCGGCGGCACCGAGCAACTCAAGGTTGACGTGCGCATCGTAGCCGCTTCCAACGTCGACCTCCTCACTCTCGTTCGCGAGGGCCGCTTCCGCGAAGACTTGTTTCACCGCCTGAACGTGATCCACCTGCAGATTCCGCCGCTGCGCGACCGCCGCGAAGATGTGCCCCTTTTGCTGGCGCATTTCCTGGACCGCTATTGCCAGGAAAACTCGAAGCCGCTCCGGCAATTCACGCCGGCGGCCATGAAGCTTCTGATGGATTACGACTGGCCCGGCAACGTGCGGGAGCTCGAAAACGTCGTCGAGCGCGCGGTCGTGCTCTCCACCGAGGAGCGTGTTGACGCCGACCTCCTCCCGGAAAGCATTCGCAGCAAGGAAATCGTTCGCGGCGTGCGCCTGCAGCTCTCGGAATTTTTGCCGCCTCTCCCAGGCGAACCCGGTTCGCGTTCCCCCGCGGACCATCCGCAGCCGTCCTTGTTCCAGATCATGGACGAGATCGAACGCCGCATCATCATGGATATGCTGGAGCGCACCGGCTGGAATCAGACCGAAGCCGCCGAGCGTTTTCTCATTCCGCTTTCAACGCTCAACCAGAAAATCAAGCGGCTCGGAATCGATGTCCGCCGCCGTGGCCG